>Ga0194120_10002608_pt1 | contig 30756 bp, 28 predicted proteins | sample TA2MahCa65mmetaG_FD_148642 | JGI IMG/M metagenome (GOLD analysis project Ga0194120, IMG submission 148642) | Freshwater microbial communities from Lake Tanganyika, Tanzania - TA2015019 Mahale Deep Cast 65m | ecosystem: Environmental > Aquatic > Freshwater > Lake | place: Tanzania: Lake... | reverse complement strand
TCCCGCTCGGGACCGGTGGGCAAAGGCCTCACTGCCGACGACGCCCGCGCCGCCGCCAAACTCTCTCGCCTCAAAGAACCCGCGCAAGTGATCTTCTTCCCCACCGATTCCACTCCGCCGCTGGCGTTGCCCGCGATCTTTGATCGCGCCCGACAAGCCCTGCCCGACGGCGCGCGCGTTTGGCTCGTGGGCGGCTCGGTGCGCGACGCGCTGTTGAATCGCCCCGTGCACGATCTCGACTTCGCCGTTGTAGGCGACGGGCTCTCGATGGCGCGAACGGTGGCCAACCGTTTGGGCGCGGCCTTCTTCCCCCTCGACGAATCGCGCGGCACCGGACGGGTTGTCGTGATCGAAAACGATCAGCGTTTCTATCTCGACTTCGCCGCACTGCGCGGCGACGACCTCAATACCGATCTGGCCGCGCGCGACTTCACCGTCAACGCCATCGCCATCGCGCTCGATGGGCGCGTGCTCGACCCGATGGGCGGGCAAGCCGATCTCAAAAGCAAGGTCCTGCGCCTGTGCGGCCCGTCCAGCATCGCCGACGATCCACTGCGCGCCCTGCGCGCCGTGCGGCTCGCCGCGCAGCTCGATTTCCGCATCGAACGCGGCACACGGGAAGCAGCGCGAGAAGCGGCCCCGCTTTTGGCGAACGTGTCGCCGGAGCGCGTGCGCGATGAATTCATGATCATGCTCGGTGGAAGAAAACCGGCGGCCTCCCTGCGCGCGTTGGACTCGCTCGGACTGCTCAGCCTCATCGTCCCTGAACTCTCGGCGCTCAAAGGAGTCGCTCAATCCGCGCCGCACATCCACGACGTTTGGCAGCACACCATCGCCGTCGTCGATTATCTCGAAGATATGCTCGCGGTGCTGGGCCGCGCGCACGACGTTGACGCCGCCTCCGAGTACGCGCTGGGCTACGCCGCCGCGCGCGTGGGGCGCTATCGCAACGAGATCGCCGATCATCTCGAAACGGAATTGAGCGTTGGGCGCTCGTCGCGCAGTTTGCTTTTTCTCGCCGCGCTGCTGCATGACATCGCCAAACCGCAAACGCGCGCCGCCGAGGCCGATGGACGCGTTCGATTCTTGCGGCACGAAAATTTGGGAGCGGCGGCGGCGAGAGATCGGGCCATCGCCTTGCGGTTGTCGAGCGATGAAGTTGAGCGAGTGGCGGCGGTCGTGGCGCATCACATGCGCCCCGCGCTTCTGTCGCAGGGGGAAGCCGTCACCCGCCGCGCCATTTACCGATTCTTCAGGGCAGTGGCCTCCGCCGGTGTGGACGTTTGCCTGTTGACGTTGGCTGATCTGCTCGGCACGCGCGGCGTCGAATTGGGGCGCGACGAGTGGGCGGCGCGAGTGGATACGGTGGTGGCTCTGCTCGATGCGTATTACAAACAACCGGAGCAAATCGTTCGCCCGCCCGCGCTCATCAGCGGCGGCGATGTGATGGCGCTCGGTGTGCCGCAGGGCCCGCGCGTGGGCGAACTGCTCGAAGCCGTGCGCGAAGCGCAGGCGGCGGGGGATGTCTCTTCACGGGAAGAGGCGATCAGTTTGGTTGCGCGACTGCGCGAGGGAGAATCGTCAACGGATTGAACGGATGAAACGGATTGCTCTGTGAATTCGTTCAATCCGCTAAATCCGTTGACGAGATAAGCGTTGAGGCGAATCGCTACGGAAAGATTACCGTCAGCATCGGCTCGTAATGGCCCTCGAAACCGCGCGGGCACGAACAGCCTTCGGGGGGCAGGGCGGGGGCGCTTTCCTTCGAGTACGTCCCGGCGATCTCTTTGCACACCGGGCAAGCGTGAGTCGGCACAATGACGCGAATATCGCGCACGCGAGGATTCTCTTTCAATTGCGCCAGCGACTTGGCAAGCTCTTCCGCGCGCTTCGCAGTTCGAGTATCGAGGGTATCAAAATTCATGGTGGGGAAAATCCTGAGTCGGGAGTTGGAGTTGAAAGTTTGAGTCCGTCGAGCGCTATTTTACTACGATTGCTCATTGCCTCCTTGTCTCCCTCTCTTCTTGCCCCATTGTCTCATTGTTCATTGAATGTCCTCTCGCTCCCCTAAACTCACCGATCTCTTCCTCTGGCTTGCCGGGCTGGCCGCGTTCGCCATCCTCCTCTGGCTGTTCTTCACCGCCGCCGGCCGCTCCGCGCCGGAGCCGACTTCGCCATCGATCGTGCTCGTCACCTCCACCCCCACGCTCGAAGCCACGCCCACTCTCGAAAGCGTGTGGCATTTCATCGTCACGCCCACACCCGGCGGCCCGTTGTACGAGCAGCCCACGCTCCCACCGCCGCCGCCCGTCATCTATCCGCCCGTGCCGCGCGCGCGGTCGGGCTTCCTCTTCGGCGGGCAAGTGCTCGACTTCAAAGCGCCCGACAAAATGCACTACGCCGGAATGGGCTGGGTAAAATGGCAAATCAACGAAGGCGACACCAACGCCGTCGAGCGAATCAATCGCGGGCATGAAAAAGGATTCAAAGTATTGTTGACGGTGATCGGCGCACCGTCGCGCGTGACCGACGACTCGTATTACGCGCAGTACGCCGCCTACGTGAGCAACCTGGCCGCCAACGGCGCGGACGCCATCGAAGTTTGGAACGAGCCGAACATCGCCCGCGATTGGCCCAGCGGGCAGATCAGCCCGACGCTGTACATCCAGATTCTCAAGCCGAGTTATGAGGCGATCAAAGCGGCCAACCCCAACACGCTCGTCATCAGCGCGGCGCAAGCGGCCACGCTCGTGGGGCAAAGCCTGCGCACCGCCAACTTTTGGACGGAGGTGGATTACACCACCGACTTCGTGATGAGCGCGGGATTGCTCTATACCGACTGCGTCGGCGTTCATTACAACGTCGGCACCACCGCGCCCGATGCGACCGATCCCAACCTGAAAGGGGACGCCGCCTTCGTTTACTTTCCGCGCCTGCTCGAATACTACGCCGTCCTCACCAAAGGCACGCGCCCCATCTGCATCACCGAACTCGGCTACCTCACCGACGACGGTTACGATCCGCTCTCAACCGTTGCGCCCGATTTCAACTGGGCGCAGAACACCACCGTGCAGGATCAAGCCAAATGGCAAGCGCACGCCGCGAGTCTCGGACTCGGCAGCCCGTTGATCGAAATGATCATCGTGTGGAATGTGGACTTCTGGGCTTACGGCGCGGACCCGCACGCAGGCTACGCCATCATTCGCAAAGACGGCGGGTGCCCCGCCTGTGATGCGTTGCACGCCCTCGGCCTGGGCGGCTGACTTTCCTTGACATCCCTGCCTGCAAAAGATAACATTCAGAAACTTCAAACTCCAAACTCCAAACTTCAAACTCCAAACTTCAAACTCCAAACTTCAAACTCCAACTCTATCCCTATCTCTCTCACCGGAAGGAACTGTCACTGTGCCCAAAAAATCCAACAAAGTCCGCGTTGCCATCGTCGGCGTTGGCAACTGCGCCTCCTCGTTCGTGCAGGGATTGATCTACTACAAAAACGCGAAAGACGCCGATGCCGTGCCGGGACTGATGCACGTCAACCTCGGCGGCTACCATATTCGCGACGTTGAAATCTCCGCCGCGTTCGATGTGGTGGATACCAAAGTGGGCAAGGATGTCGCCGAAGCGATCTTCGCCCACCCCAACAACACTTACAAGTTTGCCGACGTGCCGCGGCTCGGGGTGAAGGTGGAGCGCGGCATGACTCATGACGGCATCGGCAAGTATCTGGCCGAGAAGGTGAAGAAAGCGCCCGGCCCGACCGCCAACATCGTCAAGATTCTCAAAGACACGAAGACCGATGTCGTCGTGTCGTATCTGCCCGTCGGATCGGAAATGGCGACGAAGTGGTACGTGGAGCAAGTGCTGGAGGCGGGTTGCGCCTTCGTCAATTGCATCCCGGTGTTCATCGCCTCCCAGCCCTATTGGCGCAAACGATTCGAAGAGCGCGGCGTGCCCATCATCGGCGACGACATCAAGAGTCAGGTCGGCGCGACCATCACCCACCGCGTGCTCACCAATTTGTTTGTCGAGCGCGGCGTGCGGTTAGATCGCACCTATCAATTGAACTTCGGCGGCAACATGGATTTTTATAACATGCTGGAGCGCGACCGACTCGAGTCGAAAAAGATTTCCAAGACGGGCGCGGTCACCTCGCAACTGCCTTACGATATGGGTGAAGACAACGTCCACGTCGGCCCCTCGGATTACGTGCCGTGGCTCACCGACCGCAAGTGGTGCTACATTCGCATGGAAGGCACGACGTTCGGCGATGTGCCCCTGAACGCCGAAGTGAAACTCGAAGTGTGGGATTCGCCGAACAGCGCGGGCGTGGTGATCGACGCGGTGCGCTGCGCCAAACTGGCGCTGGACAACGACATCGCTGGTGCGCTCTACGAGCCGTCGTCGTATTTCATGAAGACGCCGCCACAGCAATTCACCGACGACGTTGCCCAACAGAAGACGGAAGAGTTCATCGCGCACACGGCAAAGGGTGTGTCGCCCGCCTCTCTGCACGGAGCGAACGGCAAAGCCAATGGCCACGCCCCCAAGACTCAGCCCAAAGCCACTGCCGCTGGCCGCAAGATCGCCAAGAAAAGCTGAATGGACACAATCAAGCCCGCCAAGCCTCGCTCGTTCACCGATTGGCTTCGGCTCCGCTTCAAATGGCTCACCGAGCCGATAGGCGCGCTCATCATGCGTCTCGGCGTTCACCCCAACGTCATCACCGTCACTGGATTGATCGGCAACGCGTTCGGCGCGGCGGCGCTGGCCTATGGCAACATCCCGCTCGGCGGCCTCATCATTCTGCTCATGGGCCCGGTGGATGCGCTCGACGGCGCGGCGGCGCGGGCGCGCGGAGAGAAGTCGCCCTTCGGCGCGTTCGTGGATTCGGTGACCGACCGTTATTCCGAGGCCACCATCTTTCTCGGCCTGATGATTCACTATCTGCGTTTGGACGGAGATCAATCGACCGCGTTGATACTGGCCTTTCTCGCCTTCGTCGGGTCGGTGATGGTGTCGTACACCAAAGCGCGCGGCGAAGCCCTGCACTTCGATGTCAACGTCGGCTGGCTCACCCGCGTCGAGCGTTATCTCATCCTCGCCCCGCTGTTGCTGTTCAACCAGCCGCTGGCGGCGCTGTGGATCATCGCCGTCCTCGCCAACGTCACCGCGCTCCAGCGCATCGTTCATGTGCGCGCGCAGTATTACTCGAAAAGGAATGATCAATGAGACAATGAACAATGAACAAAGCCCATTGTTCATTGTTCATTCGTCATTGTTCATTGAAATCAATGTCTATTGATTCCCTCGGCATCCACCTCGGCCCTCTCTACCTTCGCTTCTACGGACTCATTCTCGTCAGCGGCGCAATGATTGCCGGTTACCTCGCCTCCGTCGAAGCCCGCCGCAAAGGCCACGACCCCAACCACGTTTGGGACGGGCTGATCTGGGCGCTCATTGGCGGCATCGTGGGCGCGCGCCTCTATCACGTGTTCACGCCGCCGCCCAGCATGATCGCGCTTGGGATCACCACCGAAGCCTATTTCAAGGACCCGATCAAAATTCTGGAAGTGTGGAACGGCGGACTCGGCATCCCCGGCGGAATCATCGGCGGCGTCATCGGATTGTGGCTGTACACTTATCGCGCCAAACTCGACTTTCTCACTTGGGTGGACATCGCCGCTCCGGCCCTGCCGTTGGCGCAAGCCATTGGCCGCTGGGGCAACTTCGTCAATCAAGAACTCTACGGCAAGCCTTCCGATCTGCCGTGGGCTATTTACATTGCGCCGCCGTACCGCTTGCCTGCCTACACCGACGCCGAACGTTTTCATCCCACCTTCTTTTACGAGTCCGTTCTCACCTTCCTCATTTGCCTCGCGCTGTTGCATGTTGCCCGCCGATACGCCGACCGAATCAAACCGGGCGATCTGTTTTTGATCTACCTCGTGCTCTATCCGACCGTTCGCTTCTTCATCGAGTTTCTGCGGCTCGACAGCAGTGGCTTCGGCAACCTCAACATCAATCAGACTCTTTCGGCGCTGGTCGCGCTGGCCTGCGTTGTTGTGCTGGCCGTTCGCAATCGGCGGCAGAGGCGAGTGAAAGCGGCGGCTGCTTAAGGCCGCTGCCCACCCGGAAGCGCTCAACGATTCAATTACGAGACACACGATGAAAAACTCCAACTCCAACTCGAAAACCCTCCTCGCCGGGCTGGCCGGGGGACTCGCCCTCAACGTCGTCATGCTGTTGACGTTCCGTTTGATTGGCTTTGGCTGGAACGGGGGCGGCATATTGCTCGACCCTTCGCTCCAAAGCTCCAAACTCATTGCCGTGTGGACGCAGATCGAACCTCTGCCGCTGGTCGTCAATGCTCCGGCCCCCATCATCATCGGCCTCATTTTGTTCGGCGTCGGCCATGCCTTCGTGTATCGGTGGCTCGCCCCATCGTGGCCGTCGGGCATCGCGCCGAGAGCGTGGCGCATGGCCCTGCTCATCTTCTTCCTCACGTTTCTGTTCTGGGAATTCTTCACGCCCTTCAATCAATTCGGCGAGCCGATTCCGCTGATCGGGTTGGAGCTCGTCTTCTGGGCGGCCATCGCCATCACCGAGTCGTTCGCCATTGCATTCGTTATGGATCGGTGAGCGGCAACGTAACGAGACCGACGCGGTTTCTAAAACCGCGCCGGTCTATTCGCAATGATTGAAGCCCGCGCCCTCACCAAATACTTCGACGACTTTCACGCCGTGGAGACGGTGTCGCTCAGCGTTCCGGCGGGGCGGGTGCTGGCTTTGCTCGGCCCCAACGGCGCGGGCAAAACCACCACCGTGCGAATGCTCACGTCGATTCTCAAACCCACGTCGGGCACGGCAATCGTGGCGGGATACGATGTCGTCCGCCAACCCGAAGGCGTGCGGGCGAACGTGGGTATCCTCACCGAGCACCATGGCCTGTACCTGCGAAGCACCGGGCGCGAGTATCTCGACTTCTTCGGCGAGTTGTACGGCGTGGCGGCAAACGTTCGGCGCCAACGCATCGGCGAATTGCTGGATCGATTCGGAATGGCCGAGGCCGCGGGGCGCCGCACCAGCGAATACTCCAAAGGCATGAGGCAGAAACTGGCTCTCATCCGTTCGATGCTCCACGACCCGCCGGTGCTGTTGCTCGACGAGCCGACCTCGGCCATGGACCCGCAGAGCGCGAAACTGGTGCGCGATGCGATTGCCGATTTGCGAACGGACAACCGCGCCATCATTCTCTGCACCCACAACCTTCCCGAAGCCGAAGCGCTGGCCGACACCATCGCCATCATTCGCAAAGGGCGCATCATCGCCAGCGGCACCACCGACGATCTCAAAGATCAACTGCTCGGCCCGGCGCTGATGGAATTGCGATTCGCCGCGCCGGTTGACGGCGTGGCGCAGACTCTTTCCGATGTGGCGACGATTGTGGAGCAGGGGGCCGATTGGGTGCGGTATTGCGCCGCCTCTCCCGAAACCGCCAACCCCCTCATTCTCAGCCGCCTTGCCCGCGATGGCGTTTCGGTGTTCACCCTCGCCGAAGCGCCGCGCAGTTTAGAAGCGGTATACTTGAGAGCGGTGGAGGAAGACGAAAGCGCCTTGCGGAGTTAAACTCACCACCAGACTCGAAGACACAAAGCCCCAAAGATTCTTTGTGGTCTCTCGAGGCGTTGAGCCCTTGTGGTAAAAGCCCAATGATCGCCTTTCCGATAACCCGTAGCAATTTGGGAAGAGCCATCGTCATCACCCGCCGCGAAATCCGCGATGGGATGCGCGACTGGCGCATCATCGTTCCCATCCTCGTCCTCACCATATTCTTTCCCGGCCTCATGAACTTCACGGCCAGCCGCGCGGTGGCCTTCGTCACCGACTACGGCGCGCCCGTCATCGGCGAACGGCTCATCCCCTTCCTGCTGATGATCGTCGGCTTCTTCCCTATCTCCGTGTCGTTGGTCATCGCCCTCGAAAGTTTCGTCGGCGAAAAAGAGCGCTTCTCGCTCGAGCCGCTTCTCTCCTCTCCGCTCACCAATTTGCAACTCTACATCGGCAAGACACTCGCCTCCGCCATGCCGCCGCTTCTCGCCTCGTATCTCGGCATCATCGTTTACCTTGCCGGACTGTACATCAATCTGCGCTGGACGCCGCCTCTGCATCTCCTCGTCCAAATCGTCGCCCTCACCACCGTGCAAGCCACGGTGATGGTCAGCGCCGCCGTCGTCGTCTCCACCCAAACCACCAGCGTGCGCGCCGCCAATCTCATGGCCTCCTTCGTCATCATCCCTATGGCGCTGCTGGTGCAGGGCGAAAGCCTGGTGATGTTCTGGGCGCGGTACGATGTGCTGTGGGTGATCATCTTCGGCCTCATCATGGTCAACGCCGTGCTGGTGCGCATGGGCGTGCGGCTGTTCAATCGCGAAGAATTGCTGCGGCGTGAGATCGACGAGATCAACCTCAAAGCCATGTGGCGCGTGTTCAGCCGGGAATTCGTTGGCGAAGCCGGATTCTCTCCCGTTCGTTGGTATCGGATCGAAGTCGGCAAATCGCTCCGCAAGATTCGTTGGCCCATTGCCATCATGATCGCGCTTGTGAGCGTTGCCTTCTTCATTGGTTGGCAACACGCGCCCGTGTATCAACTGCCGGCCCAATGGATCACGCTCATCGGCAACAACATTCAACTGCGCGACCGCCTCGAACAGTTTGGCCTCTTCTCGGCCAGAGGCGTAGCCGTGATACTGTTCCAAAACTTGCGCGCCTCACTCCTCGCCTCGTTTTTGGGTGTGTTCAGCTTCGGCGTTCTTGCGGCCATCGTCTTCATGATCCCCACCGGCCTCGTCGGCTACTTGGCCGGGCAGGTGGCGCTCGCCGGATTCAACCCACTGCTGTTCATCGGCGCGTTCGTCCTGCCGCACGGCCTCGCCGAGATTCCGGCATCCATCCTCATCGGCGCGGCCACCATCCACCTCGGCGCCAGCTTCATCTCCCCGCCGCCCGGCAAAACTGTAATGGATGGGTGGTTGATCGCATTGGCAGATTGGACTAAAGTATTCATGGGATTGGCCGCGCCCCTGTTGGCGCTCGCGGCCCTGCTCGAAGTGTTCGTCACCCCCGCCGTGGTCGTGGCCGTGCTGGGCGGGTGACATTGGAGGCGATATGCTCGTCCGTTCATCTCAACTCTTCCGCCTCTTCCGCGCTCACTCACCCACGTGGCGGCCTCCCACCGACGTGTACGAAACCGAGCATGAAATGATCGTGCAGATCGAGATCGCCGGAATGCGCGACGGGCACTTTCACCTCTCCATTCAAGATCGGCTGATGGTCGTGTACGGCTCGCGCGACGACAACACCCATGAGCGACGCGCCTATCATCAACTCGAAATCCATTCGGGAGACTTTCGCGCTGAAGTTGAACTTTCGTCGCCGGTGGACACCGCCTCCGTGATCGCTGACTACGACGACGGCTTCTTACGAATCATTCTGCCCAAACTTGGCTAATGGTGAGAGACGGCTAATGAAAGACGAAAGGGGTGGCCGCTCATTCGTCGTTCAGCACCCGCCTTTCCTCGCGTTTCAATGACTGCTTCCAAATGGCACATTCTCGGCCACCGCGCCGATGACAACGATGAGAACGCATGGCTTGAGCTGAGTCAGCACGAGCTCATGCCCACCGTCATCCAAAAGGTTGGCGACCAGCCCGGCGACAAAACCGCGCCGCCGCCCGAAGAACGACTCCCCGCCATCCCTGACGAACTCGCCATCCTGCCTCTGCGAGGCGTGGTGGTGTTTCCGCTCACCGTGGTGCCGCTCACGGTGGGCCAGCCGCGCTCGATGCGATTGGTGGACGATGCCTCGGTGGGGCAACGCATCATCGGCCTCGTCACCAGCCGCGACGCCGAACTCGAAACCCCCGGCCCGCACGATCTCTATAACACCGGCACGGTGGCGCAGGTGCTCCGCCTCTTCCGCGCGCCCGATGGCACCATTCGCCTGCTCGTGCAAGGCCTCGCTCGTTTTGCCGTCGGCGAGTTCACCCAAACCGAGCCTTACCTCAAATCCCGAATCACTCCCGCGCCCGAACTGGCCGAAAGCGGCCTCGAGGTGGAAGCCCTCGTGCGCAGTGTGCTCGATCAATTCCAGCGCATGGCCGAACTCGTGCCCTCCATCCCCGGCGAACTGCTGGCCTCGGCTCTCAACGTCGAGGACCCTCGCCAGTTGGTGTATGCGCTCGCCACTTACATTCGCATCACCGTCCCCGACGCGCAGAAAGTTCTCGAACTGGACAGCGTCACCGAGAAACTCAAATTCCTGCTCGGCATCATCAGCAAAGAAGTGGAAGTGCTGGAACTGGGCCGCAAGATTCAGCAAGACGCGCAGGGCGAGATGGAAAAGGTTCAGCGCGATTACTATCTGCGCGAACAAATGAAGGCCATCCAGCGCGAATTGGGGGAGGCCGACGAGCAATCGGTGGAGGCCGAAGAGTTCCGCAAAAAAGTCGAGAGTGTCGGCTTGCCCGAAGAGGCGGCCAAAGAGGCCAAACGCGAACTGGAGCGAATGGCGAAACTGCCCGCCTCCTCCGCCGAGTACGGCGTTATCCGCACCTATCTCGATTGGCTCACCTCTCTGCCGTGGAATAAGTTCACGCCCGACAACCTCGACGTGGCTCATGCGCGGGGCGTGCTCGAAGAAGATCACTACGGGTTGAAAGACATCAAAGAGCGCATCCTCGAATTTTTGGCCGTGCGCAAACTCCGGTTGGAGCGCAAAGAGGAGCGCGAGAAAATGGAGTCGGCGCCCCACGATTTCATCCGCCGCGAGCGCGAGGGAGTCATTCTGTGTTTCGTCGGCCCGCCTGGCGTGGGCAAAACGTCGCTCGGCCAATCCATCGCCCGCGCCATGGGGCGCAAGTTCATCCGCATGTCGCTCGGCGGCGTGCGCGACGAGGCCGAGATCCGCGGGCACCGCCGCACGTATATTGGCGCACTGCCGGGCCGCATCATGCAGGCCCTGCGCCGCGCCGAGAGCCGCAACCCGGTGTTCATGCTCGACGAGGTGGACAAACTCGGCGCCGACTATCGCGGCGATCCATCGTCGGCGCTGCTCGAAGTGCTCGACCCCGAACAGAACCGCGAGTTCCGCGACCATTACCTCGACGTGCCGTTCGATCTCTCGCAGGTCATGTTCGTCACCACCGCCAATTGGCTCGACACCATCCCCGGCCCCTTGCGCGACCGGATGGAGATTCTCGAACTGTCGTCATATACCGAGTCGGAGAAGCTCGCCATCGCCATGGGCTATCTCATCCCGCGCCAGACTCGCGAGAATGGCCTGCGCCCGCAAGAAGTGACTTTCACCGAAAACGCCGTGCGCACCCTCATCCGCAATTACACCCGCGAGGCCGGCGTGCGCAGCCTCGAGCGCGAGATTGGCCGCGTCTGCCGCAAAGTGGTGACTCGCGTGGCGGAGGGGACGGCCAAAGAATTGAAGATCGATTCGGGCGATGTGCCGGAATATCTCGGCAAGAAGAAATTCTATTACACCGAAGAAGTGGAAGAGCGAACATCGACTCCGGGAGTGGCGACGGCGCTTGCCTGGACTCCGGTGGGCGGCGATGTGATGTTCATCGAAGCCACACAGATGCCCGGCGGGCGCGGCTTCCAACTTACCGGCCAACTCGGCGATGTGATGCAAGAGTCGGCGCGGGCGGCGCTGTCCTATGTTCGCTCCAAAGCCGATGATTTCGGGTTGCCCAACACCTTCTTCGAGAAGCACGATATTCATTTGCACATTCCGGCGGGCAGTCAGCCCAAAGACGGCCCCAGCGCGGGGGTGACAATGGCGACTGCGCTGGTATCGCTCATCTCTGGCAAGCCGGTGCGCGGCGATGTGGGGATGACCGGCGAGATCACGCTGAGGGGGCAAGTGCTGCCCATCGGCGGCGTCAAAGAGAAAGTGTTGGCCGCCCACCGCGCCGGGTTGAAAACGGTGATCCTTCCGCGCCGCAACGAGAAAGACCTCGACGATGTCCCCGAAGAAATCCGCAAGCAGATCAAGTTTGTCTTCGCCGACCGGGTGGATGAAGTGGTGAGCGCCGCGCTCGCCCAAGACGGAAAGCGCGCATCGAAAAAGGATGCTAAACTAAGGAAGGCTTCCGTTTCTCAAAAGAAAAGGTAGCCGCCACTCAAAAGGACATTGCCCGTGCCGAAAGTGATGATTGTTGATGACGACCGCAACATGGTCAAATTACTGCAAACGCTTCTGCAGCTCGACGGCTTTACAGTGGCGCATGAAGCCCGCTCCACCGAAGTGCTCAATGCCATTCGCCGCGAGAAGCCCGATGTGGTGCTGATGGACAAAAACCTGGCCGATGCCGACGGCCTGCAAATCCTCGCCCGGGTTCGCGCCGACGCTGAAATCGGCAAAACGCCGGTAGTCATCGCCTCCGGCGAAGATGTGGGTTACCAGAGCAAAACTGCGGGGGCCGACGACTTCATCCTCAAGCCGTATTCTCCCGATCAACTTTCTCAAATTCTCAAATCACTGTCGAAGAAGTAGCCGCCCCGTGACTCGAAAAAGCAAAAGTAAATCACAACCCTCGCGCTTGTGGCGGCGGATGGATTTGCACATCCACACCCCCGCTTCGAGCGACTATCAAGAGTCGGGCGTGAGTTTCCTCGACATCCTGCAGCGCTCCGAAGCGCGCGGCCTCGACCTCATCGCCTTCGCCGATCACAACACAGTGTCCGGCTACCGGCGCATGAGAGCCGAGATCGACGAACTCGAACTGCTCGAACGACTCAACCGCCTTCTGCCCGAAGAGAAGAAACGCCTCTCCGAATATCGCCGACTGCTGGCCAAGATTCTTGTCTTGCCCGGCTTCGAGTTCACTGCCACGTTCGGGTTTCACATCATCGGCCTCTTCTCGCCCGCCGCCCCCATCCGCGATATTGAGCACACCCTGCTCAACCTCAACGTGCCTTCCGATCAATTGGATCGCGGCTCGTCCACCGTGGGGGCAACCGCCGATGTGCTCACCGCCTACCGGCTCATTGCCGAAGCGGGCGGCCTCGCCATCGCCGCGCACGCCAACTCGTCCAACGGCGTCGCCATGCGCGGCTTCAGCTTCGGCGGGCAGACGAAGATCGCGTATACGCAGGACAAGCATTTGCACGCCATCGAAGTGACCGACCTCGAACAGAAGGGCCGCCGCACCACCGCCGGATTCTTCAACGGCAGCAAACCCGAATACCCGCGCCGCATGCACTGCATTCAAGGCTCCGATGCCCACCGGCTGCGCCGCGACCCGGCCAACCCCAAAAATCTCGGCGTGGGCGACCGGGCCACCGAAGCCATGCTCGACGATCTATCGTTCGAGTCCCTGCGCGATCTCTTCTTCAGCAATGACTTCTCGCGCACGCGCCCCTATCGCGGCACCGGGCGCGAAGATGAATTCGATTACGTGCAAGCCGCCCGCGAAGAGGGCGCGAACATCGTGCAAGAGTTCCACGCCGGACTCGGCGCGAAAGACAGCAAACTCGATTCCATCCTCGCCGACGTGTGCGCCTTCGCCAACACCAACGGCGGCACGCTCTATCTCGGCGTGAGCGCCGACGCGAAACAACCGCCCGTCGGTGTGCAAAGCCCGCAAGCCGTTGTCGAAAAAATCCAATCGGCCATCAGCCGCCGCATCACGCCCGATCTCGGAGTCACGGTGGATACGCAAGACACGCGCGGCAAGGCCATCGTGCGTGTGCTGGTCCCTCGCGGCGACGACCCGCCGTATGCGATTGATCAAAACAAGATCTTCCTGCGGCAGGAGGCCGACACCTCCCTCGCGGTTCGCGATGAGATCGTGAATCTTGTTCTGCGCAGCCGCCAACCTTCCCCGCCCGAATCGCCAGTGGAGGCCGCCGTGGCCGCGCTCCCCGCCGCCGCCTTCGATTCACCCACGGCCCCCGTTGCCCCGCCGCGCACCGGAGTCGAAATCGTCGCCACCGAACGGCGCAAAGGCACGCAGTATCACACCGTGCGCGATCTCCGCAACGGCAACGTCGTCAAGAACGTCACTCACACTTCGGCGCGGCACTTGTGGCATTACGCGGTGAGTCAGGTCGAAGCCAAAACCCAACCCGAAATAACATGGCACGGCGATTTGGGGCTGATGAAGAAATATCAAAAAGTCGGAGTCACTCGCTACGACCTCGCCCAGCGCGCCGCCGACGGGGTTCGCGTCTATTACGGAGTCACCGAAGATGGCATTCACGGCGAGTGGAAGCGAGTGGTGGGCGCTGAAGAAGACAACGGATGAAATGATCCGCCAGTTCAACTTCGCCCGCGACTATGACTCCGTCATCCGGCTGTGGCAGAGCGCCGCGCCGGGCGTGGCCCTCGGCCCCTCCGACACACCGCAAGAAATCCAAAAGAAAATCACTCGCGACCCCGATCTGTTTCTGGTTGCCGAAGAAGGCGGCGCAATCATCGGCGCAGTCATCGGCGCGTTCGATGGGCGGCGCGGCGCGGTGTATCATCTCGCGGTGGCGGCCTCCCATCGGTCGCGCGGGCTCGGCGCGGCCCTCATGCGCGAACTGGAATCCCGCCTCAAAGCCAAAGGCTGTCTCAAATACTATTTGCAGATCACTCCCGATAACACCGGCGTCATCGAATTCTATCGGCGGCTGGGCTGGCAAACCTCGCCGAACATCTTCATGAGCAAAACCATTGATGGGTAACTCCCAACTCCAAACTCCCAACCTCAAAACAACGACGTTTGGAAGTTTGGAGTTTGAAATTTGGAGTTTATGAACGTCGCCATTCTGACCGTCTCCGATCGCTCCTCGCGCGGCGAACGCCCCGACACCGCCGGGCCGCTCATCGCTCAGATCATCGGCGAGCGACTCGGCTGGGATTGTTCCCTCACCACTGTTGTGCCCGATGAGTTCGATCGGATTCGGGACACGCTCATCGAGTGGGCCGACTCGGATCGCGCCGCGCTCATCCTCACTACCGGCGGCACCGGCTTTTCCCCGCGCGATGTGACGCCCGAAGCCACTCGCGCCGCCATCGAACGCGAAGCGCCCGGCATCCCCGAAGCCCTGCGCGCCGCGAGCCTCGCCATCACCAAACATGCCATGCTCTCGCGGCAAGTCGCCGGAATCCGAAGGCGCTCGCTCATCGTCAACATGCCCGGCAATCCCAAAGCAGTGAAAGAGAATCTCGATGTGCTCATTCCCGTTCTGCCGCACGCGCTCGAACTTCTGCGCGGCGAGGCCCGCGCCGAAGCGGGGCACAGGGCAGTGTAGGAATTTAACACGAAGGCTCGATGAAAATTCTCTACTGGCCAAAAGTCCTCTATGCCGCCGGGTCGTTGGGCACCGCGCTCTCGTATCAAGCCTTCGGCACGTACATTCAATTTCTGTACATCGACATCTTCGGCCTCAAAGCCTCGCTGGTCGGCATCGGCTGGAGCGTGTACGGAATATGGAACGCCATCAACGATCCGTTGGCCGGATACTGGTCGGATAACACCAAGACTCGGTGGGGGCGCCGAGTTCCATGGATCGCCGGCGCGCTCATCCCCGTCGGTCTCTTCTTCTATCTGTTGTGGGTTCCGCCATCACCCGCTCTCAATGGCGGCGAGATTCCGCTCTTCGTCTATTTCATGGGCGTCGTCCTCATCTTCGATTTGCTTTGGACGATTGTGGTGATGAGTTGGACTTCGCTCTTCCCGGAAATGATCCCCGATGAAAAAGATCGGGCGACCGTCTCCGGTTGGAGGGAAGTGTTCTCGCTGATCGGCCTTCTCGTGGGCGTGGCTCTGCCGCCCATCATCGTCGGCGCGGATTGGAGCGGGCGGGGAACGATGGCCCTGTGGTTCGGGGTGATCACGCCGGCGTCATTCGCGGTGTCGTTGTTGGGCAGTCGGGAGAATCCGGCCTTTCAACGGATGCGGCAGCCCGCGTTCATTCCTGCGCTCAAAGCCACATTCGACAGCGCCTCCTTCCGTTGGTTTCTCGTCGCCAATCTCCACAAAGAATTTATCTTCAGCATCATGACGGCTTCGATTCCATTTTGGGCGAAATACGTCTTGCTCATTCAGTCGCCGGCCACCGCTTTCGGCGCGGAGCTCGGCGTCGATCTGCAAAACTCACTCCTGCTCGGATCGGCGTTCGTCATGGCCCTGCCCGGCATCCCCGTTTGGACGTGGGCGGCCAAGCGATGGGGCGGGGTCGGCCTCAGCCTCGCCGGTTTGCTCGTCCTTCCCGATCTGCTCATCTCCTCCCGAAAACCTTTACCCCGCCCAGCCCGGCTCCGCCGTCTTCGGCATCCGCTTCATGACCGCCTTCGTTCCCATTATCGCGTCGGCCATCGTCATTTGGGCGTTGCACCGCTACCCATTGCACGGCGAACGGCTGAAGACGATACGTGAGCAAATGACAGCGATGAGAGTGAATCAACCATAGCCACCGAGCATGTCCTCCCAACCACCCAACCACCGAACCACCGAATTACCCAGCCACCCAACCACCCAACTCCCCCTCGCACTCGGCCTCATCCTTCTCGCCGCTCTCGCCTTTGTGTGGCCGCCGTTCGTTCCCGGCTGGATCATTCCACAGGGCGGCGGCGATCTCGTCTCCTTCCTCTGGCCTACCTATCGCTATGCTACCCAACATCTCAACTTATCCTCACTGATCACTGATCATCGATCACTGCTCTGGAACCCCACCCTCTACTCCGGCGCTCCCTTCGCCGCCGACAACCAAACCGGCCTCTTCTACCCGCCCAACCTTTTCCTCTTCCTCCTCTTCCCCGATCTTCCCTACCCGGCCCTCGAAGCCCTCGTCGCCTTTCACCTCTTCCTCGCCGGAACAGGCATGTACCTGCTGATGCGATTTGAGATGTTTGAGATTGGAGATTGGAGATTGGAGATTGGGCTGTTCCCGGCCCTCGCCTTCATGGCCTCCGACGTGTTCATCACCCACCTTGGCAACTACAACATCGTCGCCGTCTCCGCCTGGCTGCCCCTCATCTTCCTCTTCCTTCGACAATCCCTCCACGCCCCGCGCCCCACGCCGCACGCCCCACTCCTCGCTGGCTTCGCCTTCGGCCTCGCCGCCCTCGCCGGCCACGCGCAAATGACGTTCATCCTCGCTCTCGCTTGCGCCCTCTATGGCCTCTACGAACTCACCCTCCAACGGCGCTGGCGAGTCATCGCCCTCGGCCTGCTTTCCGCGCTCATCGCTTTCGGCGTTTCGGCCATCGCCCTTCTACCCGCGCTCGAAATGCTGCGCCACACCGCCCGCGCCGCCCTCGACTATTCCGAAGCCTCGCGCTGGAGTTTGCCGCCGCTCGGCCTCGCCGGAATGATCAGCCCGCTCGTCTTTGGGCGCGGCGCGCGCAGCTTTTGGCCCGCATGGGATCGAGTCGAACTGGGCTACATAGGCTTAACGACGCTAATCGTCGTTCTCCAATTGCGAAAGGTGCGCGGTTGGCCTTTTGGAATTTGGCTTTTGGGATTTGGAGTTCTTTCCCTCTTCATCGCCTTTGGCAAATACACGCCGATTCATTTTCTCCTTTTCAAATTCGTTCCCGGCTTCGCCTCTCTCCGCGTCCCTGCCCGTTTCATTCTCCTCACCAACTTTGCCCTTGCCATTCTCGCCGGATACGCCCTCTCGACCCTCTCTCCTTCGTCAGCACTCTTCCGGTGGGGGAGAGTCGGCGCGGGTGTCTTGGCATTCGGATTCGTCCTCCTCGCCCCTCTTCCTCTCGGACATCCTCCCGCATGGGTCGCCGCCACCGTTGCGCTCACCATCTTCGTTGCGGCCATACTCCTCATCCACTTTCGGCCAGCGTTCCTTCCTCTGCTCCTCTTTGCGGAACTCGTTGCCTTCGGCGCGTTCGTCGAAGTGGATCGCGCCGACCCGAACGCCGGATACGAACGCGGCCCCGCCGTCGAATACCTCCTCGCCCAACCCGGCCCCACGCGCATCGATGTTGCCGCCTCCAAATGGCAGCCCGATGCCCCCGCCGTCTTCGGCCTCGAATCCATCACCGGCATTTCCAACCCGCTCGCCCTCGCGCATTATGATCGCTACTACTGGTCGGTGGGCTATCGCGGCTCGCCGCAATACAACTTCCTCAACGCCCAATTCGTCGTCGCCGACAAAGACTCCCCTCCCGCCGATTCCACTTTCGTCCCCATCTTCAACGAAGACCCCGATGTGGACATCTATCTCAACACCAACGCCATGCCGCGTGTCAGCCTGATCTACGATCCCATCTTTGTGGATTCCAGTGGCGCCGCCTTCGCCGCCGTTCACGCCCCAACCTTCAACCCCTCCTCGCAAGCCGTTCTCCAAATCCAACCACCTAACCACCCAACCACCCAACCACCTAACCACCCCGCGACAGCGCCCCGCAGCGATAGCGAAGTGGGAACCACCCAACCACCGCCAAACTCGCCATCGAATCTTTTCTACACCGACTATCGCCCCGGCCATTTCACCGTTGTGGCTCAAACATCCTCGCCCGCTTTCCTCGTCTTCTCCGAAGTGTGGTACCCGGGCTGGGTCGCCACGATCAACGGATCGCCTGCGCCCATCGTTCGCGCCAACAGCGCATTCATGGCCGTCGCCGTTCCCGCTGGCGAAAGCATCGTCGCTTTTGAGTTCACCGCTCCCGCGCTCGCCGTCGGCGGTATCATTACACTGATCACCCTGCTTGCCTGCGCCGCCGCATGGCTCACCTTTCGCCGCAAAACATGATCTCGCGCTCTTCGGCTCACGCCTCCCGCCTCGCGCTCCTCGCCATCCTCGCCACCGCCGCCATCCTCCGACTCGGCTGGCCGGGCATCACCGAATTCAAGGCGGATGAAGCCCGCCTCTTTTCCCTTGCCCTCGACATGGCTGAGATCCAGTCGTTCGCACTGCGGGGCATCGGCTCGTCGGTGGGCTTTCCAAATTTCCCGATGTCAGTATGGCTGTATGCGCTCCCATTGTTTGTGTGGAAGCATCCGTACTCGGCCACGCTGTTCGTCGCCGCGTTGAACACGGCGGCAGTGTGGGCCTGCCATCGCCTCACGCGGCGCTACTGGGGCGAAACCGACGCGTTGGTGGCCGCGCTGTTTTTCGCCGTCAGCCCGTGGGCGGTGATCTATTCGCGCAAAATTTGGGCGCAAGATTTACTGCCGTTGTTTGTGCTGGCTTACATCGGCTCGGCACTGGCCGCCTTTGCCGAGGGACGGCGAGGGTTCTTGCTATTGCACATCGTTGCCCTCGCCGTCATCATTCAGATTCATTTGTCGAGCATCGCCTTCGCGCCTCTCACGGCGATACTGATGATTGTCTTTTGGCGGAGAACGCGCGGAGCGTGGAAAGAGATCGTTCTCGGAGTCGGTCTCGCCGCGCTCACTGCCGCTCCCTTTGGAATCTGGGCTCTGCAAAATGCGGATGGATCGGGACTCGTATCCAATCTTCTTGCCCGCCCGGCTGTGATGGACGCGGAGTCCGTTCGGTTTGCGTGGATGGTGCTAACCGGCGGCGACATCCATTCGCTGGCCGGCCCGAAAGCGTTCGAGGCCTATCTCGCCTCCGTGCCCGATGTGACTCTGATCCGTTGGCTGTGGGGATTGTTGGCAATCGCCGGACTCATTGTTGCCGCGCGCCGCCGCCAGCCCGCCGACATCATTCTTGCGCTGTGGCTCGTTGCGCCCGTGCTATTTTTTGTTCGCCACGGCACGCCGATCTTTCCGCATTACTTCATCATCACCCTGCCTGCCGGACACATGCTGGCTGGCTTGGCGATCAGCAAAGGATCGGAATCATTGCGCTCTTCCCGCCTTCGCGGTTTGATCTTCGGACTGCCTGTGATCGGATCGGCGGTGATGCAGATGACGGCATGGCTGGCGTTGTTGTTCTTCATCGGCGCGAACGCCACGCCGGGCGGCTTCGGCGCGCCGTTGGGGTTACTGCTCAGCGCAGTGGAGGGCGCGAAGCAAATGCAAGCCTCGTTCGCGGCCCCGGAGATTCTGATCGTGGGCAGTGGCGACGCCCCCGACGTTGATGATTTCCCGGCGGTGATGGAGGCGCTGTTTCGCGGAACGCCGCATCGGTTTGTGGATGGCAATGAAGCAGCGGTGTTTCCGCAGGGCGGGGCGGTGGCATTGATCGAGCCGGGAGATTTTTGGGCGCGCGGGCGTTACGAGGATTGCGCGGCGACCGAAGCCTGCATGGTTCTGCGAGCGAGCGAATTCGGAATCGAACTGGTGGGGATTGCGCCGAACACGACGGTGGAAGCCGCCAACCTGTTTCCCGAACCGCGCGCGCTGGCGAACGGCGTCGAGTTGCTGGGTTGGGAGCCCGAGCCAGTGTGGTCTGTGTTCTGGCGCGTGGGCTACATCCCGCCCGCCGCCGATTATCATTTCTTCAATCAAGCCGCGGGCGCGCAGGCCGACGGCCCCGGCTACCCCTCGCGCTATTGGCGCGACGGCGATGTGGTGATCAGTTTTTTTGATTTGCCAGCGAGCGGCCCGGTGCGAGTGGGGATGTACGAGTATCCGTCGGTGATCAACGTGCCGGTGATGGACGCCGCCGGCCTGCCGTATTCGGATGCGGTGATGGCGGAACGGTAGTCACAACCCCAACACATTCCTCGCGATCACCAATCTTTGAATCTCGCTCGTGCCTTCGCCGATGGTCATCAGCCGCTGATCGCGGTAGATGCGCTCCACTGGAAACTCGGCCGAGTAGCCGTAGCCGCCATGCACTTGAATGGCGTTGAAGCACACCCGCTCGCAAACTTCGGTGGCAAATAGTTTTGCCATCGAGGCAGGGACGGTATACGACTGGCTCATTTCTTTCAGCCACGCGGCGCGATACACCATGAGCCGCGCCGCCTCGATTTCGGTGGCCGCGTCGGCGATCATCCACTGGATGGCTTGATGCTGGGCGATGGGCACGCCGAACGTTTGCCGCTCGTGTGAATACTGGATCGCCGCTTCGAATGCCGCTTGCGCCAACCCGACCGCCAACGCGCCAATGCTGATACGCCCGCCGTCCAAAACTCTTAGCGTTTGCGCCAGCCCTTTGCCTTCCACTCCCAACAGATTCTCTCTCGGCACGCGCACTTCATCGTACGTCACGGCGTGAGTCGGCGAGCCTTTCAGCCCCATCTTCTTTTCGGCGGGGCCGATGTGCAAGCCGGGCGTGTTGGTGGGAACGATGATGAGGCTGAGGCGGTTGCTTTCGGTGCGGCACAGGGTAATGATGATGCTAGCGATGGAGGCATTCGTCGTCCACATTTTTGCGCCGTCGATAATCCACGAATCGCCTTCGAGCACGGCTCTGGTTTTGACGCCGCCTTGCAGATCACTGCCCGCGCCCGGTTCGGTGAGGGCCAACGCGCCGAGCAATGGGCGGCCATCGCTTGCGGGCATGCCGGTTGCCAGCGGCTTCAGCCATTTTGATTTTTGATCGCGCGTGCCATAGAGAGCGAGCGGGGCGCAGCACAGACCGTTGTGCGCGGCGATAGCGAGTCCGGTGGAGCCGCATCCGCGCCCGATCTCTTCGATGGCAATGGCCGCGCTCACCGCATCCACGCCCGCGCCGCCGTATTCTTCGGGGGCGTTGAGGCCGAGCAGCCCGAGCGGCCCCATTTTGCGGGCGGCCTCCCAATTGAACCGGGCTTTCTCGTCCGTCTCTCGCGCGCGAGTCGCCAGTTCTCTATCCGAGAAGTCGCGCACCGCCTCCCGCCATGCTTTTTGTTCCTCGGTCAGTTCGAAGTTCATTGATAGCACTCAGCAGTCAGCGTTCAGCAATCAGTTATCAGTTGGCTGATAGCCGACGGCTGATCGCTGATTGCTCAGAGAGTTTCCACGAGTATGTTCCACACGTTTTTCCACAGCCGCTCGAAGTCTTCTTTGCTTTGCCATGTAAGTTCGTTTCGAGAAGCGGGATCGACAAATCCATAACCCTTTTGCGGATCGATTTCGGCCAAGGGTTTTACGTGCGCCCACGCGCCGCGCAGTTTGATCTCGCCGATGATGGGCATGGGCATGCGGCCCTCGTCCAACGCTCTTTGCAGATCGGCGGACGTGGCGTTGAGCCGCCAGCGGGCGCGGATGCCGAACTCGGCCAGCTCATCGACGATGCCCCACGGGAAGGTGGCCCAATTGGGAATCCGCCGCACGACGAGTCGGGGCAGGGGCGCCAGCCGCAGGCGCGGCCTGTTCATCTGCTTCGCCACGTTGTCGCCCTCCAGCAGAGTCTCGCCGCGATATGCATTGACGACGATGGCGATGGTGTGCGGAGCGCAGTCGTTGGTGCTGCCTTGAAATTGATGATACTTGGCGAGCGGCGGTTGTTTCATAGAATCCCTCACACTGGCGAATTCCCGACGGTGTGCAACAGCACAATGTTGGCCGGCCCCATGTGGCTGATGGGCAGTCCGGCGATGAGCACCACTTGTTGCCCGGCTTTGACTCCGGTTTTGGTCATGAGCGCCTGCTCAACATCATGGATCATTTCTTCGACCGACGTGGCGGTGGGCACGAGATGGGGCTGCGCGCCCCACAGCACGGCGAGGCGAGTGTACGTTTCCGGCTCAGGGGTGAAGGCGAGGATGGGCACGGTGGGCCGCTCTTTGGAAAGGATGCGCGCGCTCCGGCCAGTGCGGGTGAAGATGGCGACGGCGGCCACGTTGCGATCGCGGGCCAGTTCGCGCGCCGCGCGGGCAATGGCCACGGCATCCACCGAAGTGCTGTCGTGAATTTCTTGGAAATGTCCCCAGCGGCTTTCGTGCGCTTCGGCTTCGAGCGCGATGGCATCCATCATCTTCACCGCTTCCACCGGATACTGCCCGGAGGCCGTCTCGGCAGAGAGCATCACCGCATCGGTGCCGTCGAAGATGGCGTTGGCAACATCGGAGGCTTCGGCGCGGGTGGGGCGCGGGTTGCTCACCATCGACTCGAGCATTTGGGTGGCGGTGATGACGATCTTGCCTTGCGTGTTGGCGGCTTCGATGATTCGCTTTTGCGCCGAGGGCACTTGCTGTGGGCTGAGTTCCACGCCCATATCGCCGCGCGCTACCATCACCCCATCCGAGGCGTCGAGGATGGCCGAAAGGTTTTCGAGCGCGGCGGGCTTTTCGAGTTTGGCGATGACCGGCAGGCTGTCTTTGGCCGGATTGATTTTGTGAATGGCGCGGCGCACATCGAGCACGTCTTGCGGGCGTTGGACAAAAGAGATGGCAATGTAATCCGCGCCGTGCGCGAGGCCGAAAGCGAGATCGGCGCGATCCTTTTCGGTGAGCGGCGGCACGTTGACCAGCACGCCGGGCAAGTTGATTCCTTTGCGCGGCTTGAGGGCGCCGCCGTGCGTGACGGCAGTGATCACGTCGGTGTCGGTAGTGCGTTTCACTTCGAGCTCGATGTTGCCGTCGTCGAGGAGGATGACATCGCCGCCCCTCAGATCCCACGGCAGTCCGCGAAAGGAGGTGGAGACGATCGTGTCGTTGCCATCCACTGGCCGGGTGGTGATGGTGAAGGTTTGGCCGTCTCGAAGGGAAACCGACTCGCGATTGGCGAAGCTTTCGATGCGAATCTTCGGGCCCTGCAAGTCTTGCAGGATGCCAATCGGCTTGCGAAGTTTGGCGGCGGCGGTGCGGACTTTGGCGATGAGCGCGGCGTGGTAGTCGTGCGTTCCGTGAGAGAAGTTGAGGCGGGCCACGTTCATTCCGGCTTCGATGAGCGACTCGATTTTCTCGGGCGAGTCGGAGGCCGGGCCGAGCGTGGCGATGATTTTGGTTTTACGCATGGGGCAATTATAAGACTTCTTCGGAAATAGGCGCAGGCGACGGCATTGCCGTCGCCTGCTCGTTGTTTCCGATAGAGTCTATTCAAAATTTCTTCGCGGCTTTGTGTTCGACGGCGCTATGAGCGGGAAAGCGTGTCGAGCGAGGTGAGGAACCCCAGCTGCCGCGCTTTGGTGATGGCGGCGGTGCGATTGTGAACGCCGAGGCGGAGGTATGCGCCGGAGAGGAGGTTGCGCACGGTGGAATTGGTGACGCTGAATTTCTCGGCCAGCTCGTCGGTGGAGGAGTCGGGGTAGGCGGCGCACAGCGCGAGGGCCTCTTGCTGGCGAGGGGTGAGAATGGGCTGAAGGTCTTTCGTGCGATGCCTCATCAATTCTTGATGGGCTTTTTGGCTGAGGTAGATTCCGCCTCCGGCGACGGATTGCACGATGGCCGGCAGTTCGCGAATGGCCGCGCTGTCGTCTTTGAGGATGTAGCCGTTGGCCCCGGCTTCCATGATGGCCTTGATGAGCGAGCGCTCGGTGACCATCGAGACGACCAGCACGGCAATGTTCGGGTGGGCGCGGAGAATGCTGAGGATGACGTGAGTGATGGGGTAAGGGTTAGGGTTGTCGGGCGAGGTGGGCACGTTGATATCGAGGATGACGACATCGGCGGGGTGGGCTTCGAGCAATGGCTCAATCTCCTCGCCGTAACTCACCATGCCCACGATTTCGATTTCGGGCGAAGCGCCCAGCCGCGAGCCGTAACCGTCAAGGGTCAATTGATAATCTTCGAGGATTGCGACTTTGGTTTTGCCAGCCATAGTTTGCGCCCGGAATCAACTTTTACAGCATAGCAAGATCGCGCCGCGCGGGCAAGCATTTTTCTGAGAATCAGTACAAATGCCTATGGAGAAATAGGCATTTGTTTCAGCGGTGTCTATGCTTTGGCCGATCCCACCACACGCTTGTCGGGTGGGGTGAGGCGGTTGCGCAAGAGTTTATAGCGGCAGACGAGGCCGATGGCGGCGTACACCAGCCCATTGAAGGGGGCCGGATACCGGCTGGCGTAATGCTTGCGATGAAAGACGGCCATCGTTTCGTAAAAGGAGCGGATCATGCGCTCCGGTTGCTTGCGGGTGGATGTGCCCTTGAGATGTTTGACCGTCACTTCGGGCCAATACACGACGCGATAGCCATGCTGTTTGATTCGCAAGTTGAGGTCGATGTCTTCGGCGTACATGAAAAATCGTTCGTCCATTAACCCAACCTTAACCAGCGCCTCGCCGCGCAAGAGCATGCACGCGCCCACCACCGAATCTACGTCGGCGGTTTCATGCTCAGGCAGGAAGGTCATGTTATAACGGGCGAAGCGGGGACTGTGCGGGAAGAGTTTGGCGAGGCCGAAGATGTGATAAAAGGACGTTGCCGGAGTCGGCTCCCCGCGGCGGCAGGCGAGATCGAGCGAGCCGTTCGCCAACGCGAGCCGCGGGCCGAGCACGCCGATGCCGGGGCGCGAGTCCATATAGGCGATCATTTTGCGAAAGGCATCGGGCGGCGTTTCAGTGTCGGGGTTGAGGAGCATGACGTAGCGGAAGCGGGGCGACTCGGGGAAACCGGCGGCTTTGAGGCCGAGATTGTTTCCAAAGGAGTAGCCGCCGTTGACGCGGGACTCGATGGCCTCGCACCAAGCGTGATCCTGCCGAACGAACTCGGCGGCGCCGTCACTGCCGCCGTTGTCCACGACGAACACCGTTGCCGTCAACCCTTCGATGGCTTCGCGCACGGTGTTGAGACACGCGGGCAGAAACTCTTTCGAGTTGTGTGAGACGATGATGATGGCGAGGTCGTCCATAGGAGAAGTCAGAAGTTAGAAGTCAGATGTCAGAAGGTGGTGTTCTGGTTGCTGACTACTGCCTTTACGCTCTGAGTATTTCCCAATAGCTCCACAGCCTGCGCCGAAGTTTTTCGCCGTCGATCTTTTTTGTGAGCCAGCCTTTGAGGGTGCGCGCCAGCCAAAAGGCGAGGCCGAAGACGGTGATGAGTTTGAGCACAGCGTATTTCGGCAGGCCGTAGTTCTTTCGGTAGAAGTACGATTGGCTTTTGTAAAACTGCGCCGACGATCTTTCCGGGTTCTTCGAGGTGCTATGCGCGCCGAGATGAGTGATGACGGACTCGGGCGTGTACAGCAGTTTCCATCCGGCGCGGCGCGCGCGGTAACACCAATCGGTTTCCTCGAAATAGATTCCAAACTTTTCATCCATGCCCGGCAACTGCTCGTAGAGTTCGCGGCGAAAGAGGAGCGTTGCGCCGAGAATGTGCTCGGCTTCGCGGACACGGTTGTAGTCTTCGGGGGGGTAGCGCCCGTTCTGCGGCGAGTCGATCGGGGCCAGCATTTCGAAGAAACCGTAAAACGCCATTCGTAAATTCGGGAAGCGAAAGGTATTGTGCTGGAGCGAGCCGCCGGGGTTGAGGACGCGCGGGGCGATCATGCCCGCTTCGGGATGGGCGGCGGCGAACTGCGCCAGCGCGCGGAGCGAGCCGGGATGAACGATGGTGTCGGGGTTGAGCATGAAGATGAGCGGCGCGGCGGCGTGTTTGAATCCGAAGTTGTTGCCGCCAGCGAAAAGCAAGTTGCCGTGATCGGCAAACAGCCGCACCCACGGGAACTCGCGGCGGATGAGATCGGGCGTGCCGTCGGTCGAGCCGTTGTCCACGACGATGGTTTCTACAGCATCGGTAATTGGTAATTGGTGATTAGCGATTGGCGTGTCCCACCCGGCGGGAATGGAGGCGAGGCAATCGCGGATGACATCGGCGGAGTTGTAGGTGACGATGACGATGGAGAGAGAGGGGGGCATTACGAAGGGTGAAGGATGAAGGCAGAAGGATGAATCATTGGAAGAACTGCGCGATCCAGCCGATGGAGTTGGCGGCGGCGTAGGCGACGACCCACATTTTGATCAGTTTGCCGATGAGGGTGGCGAGGATGAAGTAACGCAATGGCATCTTAAGGGTTCCGGCGGCCACCCCGGCGAGATCGAAAATGGGAAAGGGCTGGATGGCGAGGATCACGATCGTGATCATGCCGTATCGCGCTGTCCAGTCGTGCAGGCGTTGATACAGCGGCGTTCTTTCCACCACGGCCTGCCCGGAAAAGCCCGCGCCGTAGCCGGAGAGTTCGCCGATGGTTGCGCCCAATCCGGCAACGATGCCGATCCAAAATGGATTGAATACCAATGCCCCGGCGGTGGTCTTGAGTGCGCTCATGGCGAAGACGATAGCCAGCGCAGGGGCGGGCAGCACGATGGTTGCGCTGCCGATGGTGTTGATGATGAACAGGCCGGGGTAACCGTATCGCTGGAGAGTCTCGACTTGATCGCGGATGGTGTATACGAACGCGGTGATCCCGATGACGAGTAGCAACACGCCGATGCGGGCGGCGGTCAATTTCCAGTTGGTTGGGGGTTTGCTCATTTGCGCAGCAAGGCTTCGATGCGGGCGACGACCATTTCGATGGCGACGGTGTTGAGGCCGCCTTCGGGGATGATGATGTCGGCGTAGCGTTTCGAGGGCTCGACAAAATCCAAGTGCATCGGGCGCACAGTGGAGAGATATTGCCGGATGACCGACTGCGGCGCGCGCCCGCGCTCGGCCACGTCGCGTTCGAGGCGGCGGATGAAGCGGATGTCGGCGTCGGTGTCCACGAAAATTTTCATGTCGAAGATCGCTCGCAGAGCCGGCTCGGCAAAAATGAGGATGCCTTCGACAATGACAACCGGCTGAGGCCCGATGGGGATCGTTTTGCCGGAACGGGCATTGATGGTGAAATCGTAGACGGGAAGTTGAATGGTTTGGCCGGATCGGAGTTGCTCGAGGTGCTGAATCATCAATCCGGTGTCGAGCGAGTCGGGGTGATCGAAGTTGACCGAGTCGCGCAGGGCGGGGGGCAGGTCGGCGAGGTTTCGGTAGTAAGCGTCGTGTTGAATGATGGCGATCCGCTCCGCGCCGACTTTATCGAGGATGGCTTTGGAGACGGTAGTCTTGCCGGAGCCGGTGCCCCCGGCGATGCCGATGAGGATGGGGAGGTGAGGGAGCATGATAGAGTGCTGATTACCCTTTCACCGGCCTGCCGAAGAATTGCCTCAGCGTGTCGCCGACTCTGAATCGGCGCAGATAGGGCGCGGCGTTTTCGGCAGTGAACGGTTTGGGTTGCGCAACGAAACGACCGAGCGCATTATTTTTCGTCGTGTTGTCCACGTCGAGCAGATCGAGCAGACTCGTCGTCACTGGCGGGGCGGTGAAGACGACGCCCATGAGCGCCACGACGACTCGGAGCAGGGGGATCGGAAACGGGATCATCAATCGCTGTGCGCCAATGGCGGTCAGCGTGCGCCGTTCGATCTCGGCCATCGTCAGCACTTCCGGCCCGCCGAGCTCCAATTCGCCGCCGATGGTGGAAGGATCGTTGAGCGACTTCACTACGGCAACGGCCACGTCCTCCACCCACACCGGCTGAAACTTTGCTTGCCCGTCGCCGATGATGGGATAGAGGAGCGGCGAGAGCGGCGCGAGTTTGGCAAACGTGTTGGCGAACTCGTCCTCCGGCCCCCAGATCACCGAAGGCCGAAGCGCTGTCCACTCCAGCCCCGACGCCGCCACATAGTCTTGAGCCTTGCCCTTCGAGGCCAGAAAGCGATACGACAGTTTGGAGTCCGCGCCGAGTTGCGAGATGTTGACGAAGCGCTTGACTCCGGCGGCCTTCGCCGCATCCACGGTGTTGACCGTGCCCTGAAAATTGACTTCCTCATACGTGTGGCCGCCTCTTTCGATGGCAATCGCCACCGTGTGAATGACCGCCTCCGCACCCTTCACCGCCTCCGGCAGTGTGCCCGGCTTGGTCACATCGCCTTCGATGTATTCGACGGCCAGTCCGGCCAACCGCCCTTCGGCTTTGGCCCACGCGCGATCCCGGATCAGCGCCCGAACGGGTTTGCCCGCCTCGGCCAAACGTTTGACGATGTGGCTTCCGAGATAGCCCGACGCGCCCGTGACGAGAATCATGGCTTGCCTCTCAGCGGCTCGCCCGCATGATTTTGCTCTGCGTGTCCGGCTCGGCGAACACGGCGATATTGTCGCCGGGCTTGAGATCGACGTTGTTGTGCGGATGCAGATCGGCCAGTCCGTCGCGTTCGAGCAGCACAACGGTGGCGTCGAAGGTGTTCTCGAATTCTTCGATCTTCATTCCGGCGAGCGATGAATTCTTTTTGACGACGAATCGGGCGAGGGTAAGCGTGCGCCCCGAAAGGGTGATGGGGCTGGACGAATCGGATTGGGTGGCGGCCCCGGCGATGGCCGGCGCGGCCAGCGTGGAGGCGCTGAAGACGTGATCGATGCCGAATTGTTTTTCGATCTGTTTCGCAAAATCCTCATCGAACACCCGAACCATGATCCGCGCGCGGGTATTGAGGGTGCGGGCCTTGATTGCCATTTGCAAGTTGAGCGTGTCGTTCGAGGTGCAGAAGATGATGGCCCGCGCGCGGGCGAGTCCGGCGGCCTCCAACGTTTCGGGTTTGGTGGCGTCGGCTTGAATGATGGGGATGTTCATCGCGTGAACCTGCTTCAACAAATCGGCGTTGACATCGAGCTCGATGACCACCACCTCTTCGTCGAGATTATAGAGTTCGCGGGTGACGCGGAAACCGAGATGCCCCAGCCCGACCAACACAATATGATTCGAATAGGTTGAAGCGACAGCCACTTGCCATGCCTCCCCTCGCAGGCGGCGATTGAACAGCAGAACGCCAAAATCTGCGCCGCGCGCGAGCAATGCCAGCCCGATGACGGGCATGAGGAAAAAGAAAGTTTGCCGATACCACTCGGCGGGAAAATCGGTGTTGGCCTGCAAAAAGATCATCGATAGGATGAGGAAGGCCGCTTCGGGAAACGACATCGGCGCCCCGGCCAGTTTCGACAATTCGCTGTAGGCCCAGCCGCCCACGATCAACGCCAGCGCGAATCCGATCAGCGTAGATTGAAATTCGTTGAACAGCACCAGCGTGTCGCGCAGGCTGGCTCGCGCATTGCGGAAGTTCAATCGGCGCGGCAGGCGGCGCCACGAGATTTTCATGCGCCTATTTTACTCTCATCGAGATTGGGCTTTTGGGCGACGACGACCCACACCACACTGCGTAGAAGTTTGACGCTTTCGATTCTGATTTCGAATCCGGGGCGCCGATACGCTTCGATTAACTTTGGCGGCCAGCCCGTGCCATCGGCGCGCGGGAATGCGCTTTGCCCGGTGACATCGAACAGCCATTTCGCCAGACGATCAAAAATATGGGCGGGGAGGATGGTGGCCGCCGGGACAAACACGACGCGCCCGCCGTGAGCGAGCACGCGATAAAACTCGCTCACGGTTTGAGGGTGAGCGATGAAATCGGCGGGGAAGGTGGAGACGAGGGCGGTGAATTGACCGGCGGAGAAGGGCAGGGCTTGAACCGCGCCGCGCACGAAAGGCGGACTCAATTTGAGTCGCGCCAGTTTTCGTTTGGCGATGCGCCCCATGTTCGCCGAGAGATCGAGCGCAATCGGTTTGTATCCCGCCGCCGCGAGATCGATCTGCAGATCGCCGGTGCCGTGCGCCACTTCCAGCACGCGTTCGCCGACGATGAACGGGATGACTTGCCTCTGCCACTGCCGCCACTGCCCAACCGACACGGCCCAACTAACGAGATCGTATGTGAAGGCGAACTCGTTGTAGAGGAGCCGGAAGGCGAGGCGGAGGAGGAAGCGCATGGGAAGGATGAACAATGAACAATGAACAATGAACGATGAACAATGAACAATGAACGATGAACAATGAACAATGAATGCTAACCGCTAATCGCTCCTTCACTTCAAGTATGGCAGAAAGAGGGTGGCGAGGCCGAGAAAGAGGCCGAAGCCCACGCAGTCG
>Ga0194120_10002604_pt1 | contig 30798 bp, 31 predicted proteins | sample TA2MahCa65mmetaG_FD_148642 | JGI IMG/M metagenome (GOLD analysis project Ga0194120, IMG submission 148642) | Freshwater microbial communities from Lake Tanganyika, Tanzania - TA2015019 Mahale Deep Cast 65m | ecosystem: Environmental > Aquatic > Freshwater > Lake | place: Tanzania: Lake... | reverse complement strand
GCTGCGTGCATGCAGCGATGGCCCTGCGGGAGGACGGCTTTGAGACCATCATGGTCAACTGCAACCCTGAGACCGTCTCCACCGATTACGACACTTCAGATCGGCTTTACTTTGAGCCCCTCACGCTTGAGGATGTCTTAGAGATTGTCGATAAAGAAAAGCCCATCGGCGTCATCGTGCAGTACGGCGGCCAGACGCCCCTAAAGCTTGCCAAGGCCCTGGAGGCTGCGGGCGTTCCAATTGTGGGCACATCACCGGAATCGATCGATATCGCCGAGGATCGCGAGCGCTTCCAAAAGCTGCTGGTCCGGCTTGAACTGCGTCAGCCACCGAATCGCACAGCCCGTAACGAAGAAGAGGCCATTCGTCTGGCCCAGGAAATCGGCTACCCCCTGGTGGTGCGGCCCAGCTATGTATTGGGTGGGCGTGCCATGGAGATCGTGCACGAGCAGCGCGATTTAGAGCGCTACATGCGGGAGGCCGTAAAAGTCTCCAATGACTCGCCAGTGCTTTTGGATCGATTCTTAAACGATGCAATTGAAGTGGATGTCGACTGCCTCTCTGATGGCAAGCGGGTCTTCATTGGCGGCGTGATGGAGCATATCGAGCAGGCGGGCGTGCACTCCGGAGATTCGGCCTGCAGCCTGCCGCCATATTCGCTTTCCAGAGAATTGATTGAAGAATTAAAGCGGCAGACCGCGCTGATGTCGCGGGCCTTAAATGTCGTGGGCCTCATGAATGTGCAGTTTGCGATTCAAAACGGCAATGTCTTCGTGTTGGAGGTCAATCCCCGTGCGTCTCGGACTGTGCCCTACGTGTCCAAGGCCACCGGCATTGCACTGGCGAAAGTTGCCGCGCGTGCGATGCTTGGCCGTTCACTGGATGATCAGGCCATCGGCGCGGAGGTCGCGCCGCCTTACTTCTCGGTGAAAGAGGCGGTCTTTCCGTTTGTGAAATTTCCGGGAGTCGACACCATCCTGGGGCCAGAGATGAAATCGACCGGTGAAGTGATGGGGGTGGGCAAGACCTTTGCCGAGGCTTTCGTGAAGTCGCAGATGGGTGCGGGCGTGAAACTGCCGACCTCGGGCTGCGCCTTTATCAGTGTCAAAAACAGCGATAAGCCGGTGGTGGTGGGCATTGCAAAAATGCTCGCCGAACTCGGATTTAAGCTCGTGGCCACCCGCGGCACGGCCGCTGCGATTGCCGCCGCTGGCATCGAGGTCGCCACGGTCAATAAAGTGACCGAGGGCCGGCCCCATGTGGTGGACATGATCAAAAATGGTGATGTACAGTTTGTCGTCAATACGGTGGAAGAAAAGCGCACAGCAATTGCAGATTCGCGCTCGATTCGCACCACCGCCTTGGCGGCACGTGTGACCACTTACACCACAATCGCAGGTGCCCAGGCCGCTGTCGAAGGCATCCGTCACCTGCTCGATGCCTCGTTAACCGTGATTGATGTGCAGGCAATGCATCGGCAGATTGCCGAAAGTAAAAGGCTTTGACTATGAGCACGACCCCGTTAACTGTTCGCGGCGCAGAGCTTCTTAAAGAAGAGCTCACCCGCCTCAAGCACAAAGAGCGGCCTGCCGTGATCACCGCGATCGCCGAGGCCCGGGCCCAGGGTGATCTGTCTGAGAATGCCGAATACGATGCGGCCAAAGAGCGCCAGGGTTTCATTGAGGGCCGAATTGCCGAGCTGGAGTCAAAACTCGCCCAGGCCCAGATTATCGATCCCAGCCAAATTGAGAAAGATGGCCGCGTGGTCTTTGGCACGACCGTAGACCTTGCGGATATCGAATCCGATCAGCGCATGAGCTATCAGATCGTGGGCGAGGATGAGGCCGATCTCAAAGAGAACAAAATTTCAATCTCCAGCCCCATTGCGCGGGCCCTGATTGGCAAATCGGTCGGTGATGTCGCCGTCGTGCATGCCCCGGGCGGGGCGCGGCAGGTCGAGATCCTCGACGTCCGCTACCTCTAGTCGGCACAGGCCGCATCTGGGCCATCGTGGAGATGGTCAGCTCATGGCAAAAAATAAATTCAATCCCCAATGGATGCACATGCATCTCACCGATCCCTTTGTACGGCAGGCGCAGGCCAAGGGCTATCGGTCGCGTGCGGCATTTAAGCTTTTGGGTATCCATGAGCGTGACCGGCTGATTCGGCCGGGCATGGTGGTGGTGGACTTGGGCAGTGCCCCAGGCAGCTGGTCCCAGGTGGTCCGAGAACTGCTGACTGTGAAGGGGCCAGAGGGCAAAGGCCGGCAGGTCAAGGGCCGGATCATTGCGCTGGATCTGCTGCCCATGGAGCCGATTGCGGATGTGGACTTCATCGAGGGCGATTTTCGTGAAGACGCAGTCGCCCAGCAGCTTTCCGATCGCCTTTCGGGTGAGCAGGTGGACATCGTGCTGTCGGATATGGCCCCGAATTTGTCGGGAGTCGAGTCCGCCGATGCCGCCCGCGTGATGCATGTCTGTGAGCTGGCCCTGGAGTTTTCGGCCCAGCACCTCAAGCCCGAGGGCGCGCTTTTGGTGAAGACCTTTCAGGGCAGCGGCTACAGCCAGCTGGTGGAGCGCTTTAAGCAGCAGTTTTCCTCGGTAGCCGCCCGCAAGCCCCCGGCCTCCCGCGCGCAGTCCAGCGAGACTTTTCTTCTGGGCAGGCGCCTAAAAGCCGGCAACCGGCCTTGAAAACCCCCCAAAAGGCCACCACCTAAGGGTTGTGTCTGTGTGACACTGGCATTGAGGAAACTTAAGGCGGGGCATAGAATCCAAGTAACTCGCTCAAGATTTCCGCCCACCCGATAATTTTTTCCTATTAAAGGAGTAGTGCCTTGAACAACATGATTCCCAAAGCTGCCATCTGGATGGTGATTGCTTTGGTCCTGTTCTCGGTTTTCCGGCAGTTTGACACCCGTCAGAGCCGGGGGCCGGAGATGCCTTACTCCCAGTTTATGGAAGAGGCCCGTCAGGGCCGCATCAAGTCCGCCATGGTCGAGGGCCGCACCGTCCGTGCGATGACCAGCGATGAGCGGCAGGTCGTGATTAACACGCCGCAAGACCTCTGGATGGTCTCCGATCTCATGAAGTATGGCGTGCGGGTCTCAGCAAAAGCTGAGGAAGAGCCTTCGGTGCTGATGAGCATTTTTGTGTCGTGGTTCCCGATGCTGCTGCTAATTGGGGTCTGGGTATTTTTCATGCGCCAGATGCAAGGCGGCGGCAAAGGCGGCGCGTTCTCCTTTGGTAAGTCGCGCGCGCGGATGCTGGATGAAAACACCAATGCCGTGACCTTCGCCGATGTTGCTGGCTGTGATGAGGCAAAAGAAGAAGTCCAAGAGCTGGTGGAGTTTTTGCGCGATCCCTCCAAGTTTCAAAAGCTCGGCGGCCGCATTCCCCGAGGCGTGCTGATGGTGGGCCAGCCCGGAACAGGTAAGACCCTGCTCGCAAAAGCAATTGCCGGTGAAGCCAAGGTGCCGTTTTTCTCGATCTCAGGCTCGGACTTCGTTGAGATGTTTGTGGGCGTGGGCGCCGCCCGCGTGCGCGACATGTTCGAGCAGGCGAAAAAACACGCCCCCTGTATTATTTTCATTGATGAGATTGATGCTGTAGGCCGTCAGCGTGGCGCAGGCTTGGGCGGCGGCAATGATGAGCGCGAGCAGACCTTAAATCAGATGCTGGTGGAGATGGATGGCTTTGAAACCGGCCAGGGCATCATTGTGATTGCCGCCACGAACCGCCCGGATGTGTTGGATCCTGCTTTGCTGCGTCCCGGCCGCTTCGATCGTCAGGTGGTGGTGAACCTGCCAGATGTGCGTGGCCGTGAGCAGATTCTGAATGTTCATATGCGCAAGGTGCCGATTGCACCTGATGTCCGTGCCGATATTCTGGCCCGTGGCACTCCTGGATTCTCCGGCGCTGATCTTGCGAATCTGGTCAATGAGGCGGCGCTATTTGCTGCCCGGCGCAATGGCCGCGTCGTGGAGATGATGGATTTCGAAAAAGCCAAAGACAAAATCATGATGGGCGCAGAGCGCAAATCGATTGTCATGCCCGAGGAAGAGCGCAAGAACACGGCTTATCACGAATCAGGCCATGCCCTGGTGGCACGCATGCTGCCCAAGACCGATCCCGTGCATAAGGTCACCATCATTCCCCGTGGCCGTGCCTTGGGGGTGACGATGCAGCTGCCGGAAGGGGATCGCTACAGCATGGATAAAGACCGCATGCTCAATACGATCTCGGTGCTCTTCGGTGGCCGGATTGCGGAAGAAGTCTTCATGAACCAGATGACGACAGGCGCTTCCAATGACTTTGAGCGTGCCACCGCGTTGGCCCGCGATATGGTGACCCGTTATGGCATGACCGATGAACTTGGCCCGATGGTCTACGCGGAAAATGAAGGCGAAGTCTTCCTTGGCCGATCGATCACCAAGACGACCCATGTCTCAGAGTCGACGATGCAAAAAGTGGACAAAGAAATCCGCCGCATCATTGATGAGCAGTACGCTGTGGCGCGACAGCTCATCGAAGACAACAAAGACAAAATGCACGCAATGGCCAATGCTTTGCTGGAGTGGGAAACCATCGATGCTGATCAGATCAACGACATCATCGAGGGCAAGCCGCCGCGTCCACCCAAGCAGACCGGCACCGGCACCTCCAACTCGGGTGGCCCCGGCCCCACGGGCGTTGCCCCAACGGCACCGGCAGCGGCATAAAACTTGGCCACTCCAGATCAACCGGCGGAATCCCCGCCGGTTTTCATTTGTGGGCGCTATCAGCTGGCGCTGAATCGGCCGCTGATCATGGGCATTGTGAATGTCACGCCGGATTCTTTTTCAGGCGATGGCCTGCTGCAGCCCACCGGTGCTGCGCCGACACAGCAGGCCATTACGGCTGCAGAGCGGCTAGCCCATGAGGGCGCAGATCTCCTGGATATTGGCGGGGAGTCCACACGGCCGGGTGCCGCCCCCGTCTCCGAGCAGCAGGAGATTGATCGTATTGGGCCGGTCCTTGAATCAGCCTTAAGGCTTGGCCTGCCGATTTCAGTCGATACCCGCCGGCCTGCAGTGATGCGCGCCGTTATCGCACAGGGCGCTGATTTGATTAATGATGTCAGTGGATTTCGTGACCCGCTGGCCATTGATGCGGTCTGTGCGTCGCGCTGCGGGCTTTGCATCATGCATATGCAAGGCGAACCGGCAACCATGCAGGCCGATCCGGTCTATCAGGATGTGGTCTCAGAGGTTGAATCTTTTCTTCTCGCCCAGCGGCAGCAGCTATTGAATCGCGGTGTCATGCGCGAGCGCATCTTGATTGATCCGGGCTTTGGATTTGGAAAAACACTGCATCACAATCTGCAGCTGATGCGGGCGATCGCACAATTTGCACGCCATCAGCCGGTGCTCGTGGGCGTCTCGCGTAAGCGCATGATCGGCGCCTTAACGGGCCAAGACGTCGCGAGCGAGCGTGTCTCGGGCAGTGTGGCGGCAGCGCTTTGGGCAGCTGCTCAAGGGGCGTCCGTGCTGCGCGTCCACGATGTGGGCCCGACCCGGCAGGCGCTCAGCGTGTGGGCCGCATTAGAATCGCGTGATGAGTAGAAAATATTTCGGCACAGATGGCATTCGCGGCACTGTCGGCACCGCGCCGATTACGCCGGATTTTGTCTTAAAGCTGGGGTTTGCTGCGGGCCGTGTGCTGTCGGCCAAGGCCGCATCGGCAGGCCAGGCGTCGCATCCCACTGTGTTGATCGGTAAGGACACCCGGATCTCGGGCTACATGCTGGAGTCTGCCCTGGAGTCAGGATTTAGCGCTGCGGGCGTTAACGTGCTCCTGGTGGGCCCAATGCCGACACCTGCGGTCGCTTATCTCACACGGGCCCTGCGGCTCTCAGCAGGCATTGTGATCAGCGCCTCGCACAATCCTTTTAACGATAACGGCATCAAATTTTTCGATGGCCGTGGCGAGAAGCTCTCGGATGCCATCGAATCCGAGATTGAGGCCGCGATTGATCAGCCCATGCAGTGTGTGGCCTCGGCGGATTTGGGCAAGGTGCGCCGCCTCGATGACGCCTCGGGCCGTTATATTGAGTTTTGCAAAAACACTTTCCCCTCCAGCCTGTCGCTGCGCGGTGTGAAGCTCGTGATTGATTGTGCCCATGGGGCCTCATATCACGTGGCGCCGCCAGTCTTTCACGAGCTGGGTGCAGAGATAGCGGTCATGGGCCATGAGCCCGATGGTTTTAATATCAATTCCGGAGTGGGTGCAACCCATCCGCAGGCGCTTGCCGAGCGTGTCATACGCGAGCAGGCCGATTACGGCGTGGCCCTGGATGGTGATGGCGATCGGCTGATTATGGTCGATCGCAGCGGCACTGTCTTTGATGGTGATCAGCTGCTTTACGCCATTGTGAAGGACCGGCTGCGGCATGTCAGCGTGGAAGCCGTCCAGGGTGTGGTGGGCACGCTCATGACCAATCTGGGCTTTGAGCATGCGATGCACCGGCTGCATATTGATTTTCGTCGCGCAAAAGTCGGCGATCGGTATGTGATGGAGATGCTGAAAGAAACGGGCTGGCTTTTGGGCGGAGAATCGTCTGGCCATATCCTGTGCCTCGATCAGCACACGACTGGGGATGGAATTGTCAGTGCATTGCAGGTCTTGGCGGCGATTGTGCGTTTTAACCAGCCGCTTGCAGCGCTCGTGAAAGAGTTTGAGCGCTATCCCCAGACACTCATCAATGTGCCCATGCCTGCTGGGGCCGACTGGCAGAAGGCCCCTGGGGTGACCCAGGCCTGCGCTGATGCACAGAAGCAGCTGGCCGAGCAGGGCCGACTGCTGATACGGCCCTCGGGGACCGAGCCGGTGGTACGGGTCATGGTGGAGGCACGCCAGGCCGCGCTTGCCCAGTCCACAGCCCAGGCTGTCGCTGACGCCTTACGCCGGCGTTAAGCCCGGCCGATGTCATCTGTTTGAAATATTGGGCCTCTAGACTCAGGCTTCGGATCGTGTTGCGGTCCAGCTTGTTTCGAACAACCTCTTTTTCATAGGAATTTCCACGATGGTCTCTTTTAAGAAATTTCTCACCGCGGCCGCGCTTGCATGTGGAGTTGTGACCTCCGCCCAGGCCGCTGACATCACGGGCGCTGGCGCTACCTTCCCCTATCCGATTTATGCAAAATGGGCCGAGGAGTACAAAAAAGTTGCCAAGGTCGGGCTGAACTACCAATCCATTGGTTCATCCGGCGGCATTCGTCAGATTCGTGCCAAAACCGTTACGTTTGGCGGCACGGATGCACCCCTTTCTGGCGCTGATCTCGAGAAAGACGGCATGGTGCAATTTCCGACCGTGTTGGGGGGTGTGGTGCCGATTGTGAATCTGGATGGATTTAAGCCAGGTGAGATGCGTTTGACCGGCCCGGTGCTGGCGGAAATTTTCATGGGATCCATCGCCAAATGGAATGATCCGAAGATCGTCGCATTGAACCCCAGCAAAAAGCTGCCGGATCAGGCCATTACCGTGGTCCACCGTGCAGATGGCTCTGGCACAACCTTTATCTTCACTGACTATTTAAATGAGGTCAGCAAACCCTGGGCCGATAAGGTCGGCAAGGGTGCCTCGGTCAAGTGGCCCGCTGCAAGTTCCGTGGGCGGCAAGGGCAACGAGGGCGTGGCCGCAAACGTTTCCCGAGTGAAGGGATCGATTGGCTATGTGGAATTTGCTTACGCCAAGAAAAACAAAATTCCGCATACGCAGCTCGAAAATCGCAACGGACTCTTTATAGAGCCGGATGACACTACTTTCGCTGCTGCTGCGGCAAATGCCGATTGGTTTAGCGTTCCGGGCATGGGAATTTCCTTGGTCAATCAGCGTGGCACCAAGGCCTGGCCGATCACCGGTGCAACTTTCGTATTGATGTACAAAAATCCTGCCGATAAGGCTGCCTCGAACGAAGCGCTGAAGTTCTTTGACTGGTCGTTTAAAAATGGCAAGAAAATGGCCGAGGAGCTTGATTACGTAGCCCTGCCGGACAGCCTGATTAAGGCCATTACGGAAAGAGTCTGGAAAGACATCGCCCGTTAGTCAGGTCGAGAAATGTTATAGACTGGGGTGTCGTTGGATGCCCCAGTTCGCCCCCTAATTCTTGAGCAACCGCTGGTGACCGTCTCTTGCCGATGAATTCCTCTGCCTCCGATAGCGGTCTGCTCGATCAAAAACGACTGGATGTCGTCCGGCGTCAGCGCCTTCAGGATTTTTTATTCCACAAAGTCACACTGAGTTTTTCACTACTGGTGCTGGCGGCGCTTGCAGGGATCCTTATTTCGCTGATCATTACTGCTTGGCCTGCCTTTAAGAAGTTCGGCCTGGAGTTTATTTGGCGTATCGAGTGGGATATTGTCAACGAGGAGTTCGGCGCTGCGATCGCGATATTCGGCACCGTGGTGAGCTCTGGCATCGCGCTATTAATCGCAGTTCCGCTGAGCTTCGGTATCGCGCTGTTTCTGACCGAGACCTGCCCGGTCTGGCTGCGTCGGCCGCTCGGCACAGCGGTGGAGTTATTGGCAGCGGTGCCCTCCATTATTTACGGCATGTTCGGGCTATTTATCTTCGCGCCTTTATTTGCCGAGTATGGCCAGCCTGCTATGCAGTCAACCTTAGGGCAGATGCCGCTGATCGGCCCACTTTTTGGTGGCGCCATGAACGGCATTGGCATTTTGGCTGCCGGCTTAATTCTTGCATTCATGATCCTGCCCTTTATTGCAGCGGTGATGCGGGATGTATTTGAAATTGTTCCTCCGATTCTGCGGGAATCGGCCTATGGCGTGGGCTGCACTACGTGGGAAGTAGTCCGTTATGTGGTCCTGCCCTACACCCAGCAGGGGGTGATCGGCGGCATCATGCTGGGCCTTGGCCGGGCCCTGGGCGAGACCATGGCAGTCACATTTGTAATTGGTAACTCGCAGCGGATAAGCAGTTCGCTCTTCGCGCCCGGCTCATCAATCGCCTCAACCCTTGCCAACGAGTTCGGCGAGGCCGATGACTTTCACCTATCAACGTTGTTCGCCCTGGGATTCTTACTTTTTGTAATCACCTTTGTAGTGCTTGCATTCGCCAAGATTCTGATCATTCGCACTGAGCGGGCCAAGGGCACCAAGACCTAGAAAGCTAATGAGCAGACCAACATGAACGAAAAGCTCTATCGCCGACGCGTGCGCACCAACTGGATAGGCCTGACCCTGTCCATGGCTGCGATGGCAATTGGGCTTTTCGTCTTGCTATGGATTTTGTTTGTACTTTTTAAAAATGGCCTGTCTGCCCTTGATTGGAATATGTTCACCAAGTCCACGCCGGCCCCCGGCTCTGAGGGCGGTGGACTTGCCAATGCAATTGTAGGAAGCCTCATGATTGTGGGGCTGGCCACCTTCTTAAGCACACCGATTGGAATTCTTGCTGGTGTTTATTTGGCCGAGTATGGTGATCGCAGCAAGATTGCCCAGGTGACGCGATTTGTGACCGACATCATGCTGAGTGCGCCATCGATTGTGTTGGGGCTTTTTGTCTACGCCTTGATTGTGGCGCAGACCAAGCAGTTTTCGGGATGGGCGGGTACCGTGGCTTTATCGCTTATTGCTGTACCGGTCGTGCTGCGCACCACAGAAAACATGCTGCGATTGGTTCCCGGTAGCCTACGAGAGGCCGCTTTTGCGCTTGGAGCGCCGCAGTGGAAGGTCACCATCATGGTGACCCTGCGGGCCGCGAGGAGCGGTGTAGTGACGGGAGTGCTATTGGCTGTAGCCCGGATCAGTGGTGAGACTGCGCCACTGCTGTTTACCGCGCTGAACAATCAGTTTTTCTCAACCGATATGGGTAAGCCTATGGCCAACCTGCCGGTTGTGATTTTCCAGTTCGCGATGAGTCCGTACGACAACTGGGTGCGCCTTGCCTGGGGCGGGGCATTGCTCATCACGTTGACAGTGCTACTGCTGAATATCGTTGCGCGGGTTTATTTTAGAGACAAGAGCAGTCGACGCTAGGCACTGAGGCGCCTCCATCTGGATCAAGAAAGAATTCATCATGACAGAAGACCATGCCATAGAGTTTAAGACTGCCCTTGCGATTCGAAACCTGAACTTTTTCTACGGGAAGTTTCAGGGGCTTAAGGATGTGAATCTCGATATTGCAGAGCGCCGTGTCACTGCATTTATCGGGCCGTCAGGCTGCGGCAAGTCTACCCTCTTGCGCACCCTAAATCGGATGTATAGCCTTTATCCCGGTCAGCGGGCAGAAGGCGAGATCAATTTCTATGGCCAGAATATTCTTGATTCGAAACAGGACTTGAATCTGCTGCGGGCGCGAATCGGTATGGTGTTTCAAAAGCCGACACCCTTTCCGATGTCGATTTACGAAAACATCGCCTTCGGTGTTCGGCTTTATGAAAACCTCACCAAGGGTGAGATGGACGCACGGGTGGAATGGGCCCTGACCAAGACTGCCCTCTGGGGCGAGGTCAAAGACAAGCTGAACCAAAGCGGCCTGGCGCTCTCGGGCGGCCAACAGCAGCGGCTGTGCATCGCGCGCTCGGTTGCTGTGAAGCCCTCGGTGATTCTGCTGGATGAGCCGACCTCGGCCCTTGATCCGATCTCCACGGCCAAGGTGGAAGAGCTTGTCCATGAGCTAAAGGCCGACTACACAGTGGCCATCGTCACGCACAATATGCAGCAGGCCGCCCGGGTCTCCGATTTCACTGCGTATATGTACCTCGGCGAAATGGTGGAGTTCGGCAAGACCGACGAAATCTTCATCAAGCCGAAGAAGCAAGAGACCGAGGACTACATCACCGGCCGCTTTGGCTAAGCCCTGGCCGCGCTGATATAATCATGCCCTCCTCGGGGTGTAGCGCAGTCTGGTAGCGCATCTGCTTTGGGAGCAGAGGGTCGGGAGTTCGAATCTCTCCACCCCGACCAGGTTGCGTTAACACTTCATCCTGGGGCAAGCCTCGACCACCTGCCGGTAGCTCAGTTGGATAGAGCAACAGCCTTCTAAGCTGTAGGTCGGGGGTTCGATTCCCTCCCGGCAGGCCAGCCCTGTGGGCGGGGAGCCGAAAAGCAGCAGTTCAGTGGTGACCGTAGCTCAGTTGGTAGAGTCCCGGATTGTGATTCCGGTCGTCGTGGGTTCGAGTCCCATCGGTCACCCCAGTCTTATAGACCCCTCGTGATTCCGCCGTCCACCCGCAGGCTTTGCCCGGTGATATAGCTCGCATCATCGGATAACAGAAATGCAACGCTCTTGGCGATTTCAGAAACGCTGGCGACCCGCTTCATTGGAATTGATGCGATGGTTTCAGGTTTGTGATTCAGGCTGTCGGTGAAACCCGGCAGCACAGCATTCATCCGCAGGCCTTGGGCCGCATAGCGGTCCGCGTAAAGCCGCGTAAAAGCGCCAACCGCAGCACGGTAGGTGCAGGAGACCGGAAAAATCAGGGAAGGCTCATAGGCTGCAAAGGTGGTGATGTTCACAAATGCGCCAGTGCCTTGTTTGAGCATCGTTGGGGTCGCCAGCCGCGCCATTTCAATTACAGGTGCCAGCACCATGTCATGACCCCGCTGCCAATCTTCGGCAGGGATCTCCAGCAGGTCCCCTTTTGGCGGGTGGCCAGTGTGGTTGACCACGGCATCAATTCTTCCCCAGCGGGCGAGCGCCTCTCCCAACAGACTGGACAAATCCTTTGGCTCAAGGACTGATCCCTGGATGCCGATGCCGCCGAGTTCTTTGCCAAGCTGGGCAGCGGATTCGGAGGGAGACAGTAGACCCAGCTGGTAGCCTCTTCGGTGGAGTTCGTGCGCAACACCCGCGCCGATGCCGCGGCCTGCGGCGGTGATAAGAGCGACTTTCATATCAAAGGACTCCTGAAAACGGGTCCCCTTTATACCATCGCTTTGTGAGATCTAGATGAGTACCAGAGTCCAGACCAAGATCACGTTTAAAATGGCTCCGAGAACCGCTGCACTGCCCATATCTTTGACCTTTTTTGAGAGATCGTTTTGTTCGATTGAGATACGATCGATCGTCTTTTCAATGGCCGTATTCAGTAATTCGACGATAATCACCAAAAGCAGTGAACTCGTCATTAGTGCCTGCTCAAGTCTCGTGTCTCCCAGGTAAGTTGCAGCAACAATCAGCACCGGCAGAAGTGCAACTTCCACCTTGATGGCTTCTTCAGATTTCCAGGCGGCCCCAAAGCCTTCAATGGAGTAAAGAAATGCAGATACGAGCCGCCGTCTCGCGATTTGTAGAAGAACTTTTATCATTGGTTCATCCTTTTAATCTCTAGTCGATCCTGGAAATCACGGACCATCAAGGGCCCAGCGCAGATTGCGGCAGATAGCGTAATCCAAAACTGATCCATCGGCCTGATGTGGGCCCATCAATCTGCCCCCCAAGGGTTGCATCAATTTGAAGCAGATCCTTAATCACAAAGTAACGAACACCTGCCTGTATTGATTGCCCAGAAGATTCGGCCCGGGATTGATGCCCGGCCCGCGCCCAGGGTGAGCTCAAGGTTTCCGGTGGGATTGCAGGCGGGAAGGGCCCAGAACTCATTGCTTGAAGAGTAGACCCTGCTCCACGATTCGAGCTGACAACTCTGGGGCAACGCGAGCCGAGCGTCATCGGTCACAAAAGGCCGTGCCGGAAACACCGGCTTCATTCCGAGCAAAAGAGAAATAAGAAGAATCGCGCGGAAACTTAAGAGAGGAAATCGGAGGGGCCAAGTCATCACTGAAGTCTAAAAGACTTTTCTGGTTCAGCTGTCATTTTAAAGAAACCTTCATAAAACTGTCATGTGACTGCAAAGGAGCGAGACGATACTGCTGAACTCATGAAACCCCATGAGCCGCTCAGTCTCGACCCCGCACCGAATCGCTATCGCGCCATCTTCATCTCCGATATTCATCTTGGCACCTCGGGCTGCAAAGCCGACTTCCTGCTGGATTTTTTGAAATCGAATGAGTCTCGCTATCTTTATTTAGTCGGAGACATCATCGATGGCTGGCAGCTGAAAAAAGGCTGGTTCTGGAAGCAGAGCCATAACGATGTCATCCAGAAAATCCTGAGAAAAGCCCGAAAGGGCACGAAAGTTACGTATATCGCCGGTAACCACGATGAGGCGATTCGACAGTTTGCTGGTCTCGCTTTCGGGGATATTGATATCGTGAACGAGGCAGTGCATGAGACCGCTGATGGCCGCAGGCTCTGGGTTACACACGGGGATCTATTCGACGGGGTGATTCGGCATGCCAAATGGCTGGCTTATCTTGGGGATAGCCTCTACACCATGATTCTGCGTGTTAATCATCACTTCAATCAGCTACGCCATCGCTTCGGACTCTCGTATTGGTCTTTGTCTCAGTATCTCAAGCATAAAGTTAAGAATGCAGTCTCGTTTATCACGGATTTTGAAGAAGTCGTCACCGCAGAGGCGAGCCGACGTGGCTATGACGGTGTGGTCTGTGGCCACATCCATAAGCCACAGATTCGCGATATCAACGGCATCCTGTATTGCAACGACGGAGATTGGGTCGAGAGCCTATCCGCAATCGTAGAAGCACATACCGGCGAGTTGAAGATTGTTTTTTGGCCTTATCGGCAGTCCCAGTTCGCCGAGGAAACGGAGCCTCTCCATGTCGCGCAAGTTTAGCCGTGTCCTGATCGTGACCGACGCCTGGCATCCCCAGGTCAATGGCGTTGTGAGAACACTGATGAGCACCGCCCATGAATTGCGTCAGATGGGGGTGCGTGTGGACATGATTACCCCGGCGCTCTTTAAAACATTGCCCTGCCCAAGCTATCCGGAGATACGTTTGTCGCTCACCACCTCGCGCCGTATCGAGCGGCTCATTGAGCAGATGCGGCCTGATGCGCTGCATATTGCGACGGAGGGCCCGCTCGGCTGGGCCGCCCGAAATGCAGCAGTCCGCCATGGCTGGCAGTTCACCACGGCCTATCACACCCGATTTCCAGAATATGTCAATGCAAGGACAGGGATTCCTGTTGATTGGCTGTATCGGCTGTTTAGAAAATTTCATCGCCCTTCAGCGGCGGTGTTGGTGCCAACAGCTTCCATGATTGGAGACCTTCAGGAACATGGATTCTCGAATGTGACTTATTGGACCCGCGGCGTTGATCACGAGATTTTCTATCCTCGGTGTGAGCAAAAGCCCATTGATCCGGCTAACCCTATCTTTATTTATGTGGGACGGCTTGCCGTGGAAAAAAATGTCGAAGCCTTTTTGGCGCTAGATCTTCCCGGAGTGAAGTGGGTGGCAGGCGAGGGCCCACTCGGTGCGGAGCTGCGTCGTCGCTATTCCGATGCCCGGTGGACGGGGGTACTGTCGCAGCCGGAATTGGCTGAGCTTTACAGCCGAGCAGATGTCTTCGTTTTCCCTAGTAAAACCGACACCTTTGGGCTGGTGATGGTAGAGGCCATGGCCTGCGGCTTACCGGTTGCGGCTTTCCCTGTAGTGGGGCCCATTGATGTTGTGGGCGATAGTGGCGCAGGCTGCCTTGATCAGGACCTTCGGACTGCTTGTTTGCGGGCCCTGGAAATCTCGCGCTCAGCGGCAATCGCGCACGCTAAGACCTTTACCTGGGCTTTGGCGACCGAGCAATTCTATGCAGCCCTTGTGCCGCTGACCCCCATTGTCAGCGCTGCCCTAGCACCCCAGAACGAAATTACCCATCCGCAGAAAGAGGTCACTTATGAGTGAGCTAGCCATCCAGCGTTACTTTTCCCATTCCGAGGCCCATCTCTTTGTGCCCGCCTGGGGCGCAGATGCACCCAAAGAATCGTGGCTTAACCTCGCAACAGAAAACTATCTTGCAAGCCTTGCCCAGTCGCGTGATGAAGTTCGCGAGGTGCAGCAACTCCGGTACCAGGTCTTCTCGCAGGAGTATGGGGCGATTGTTCTTGGGCCTGAGAAGGGGCTGGATCAGGACCAATTTGATGGCTATTGTGATCACATCATTGTTCGGGATCGCCAGTCAGCGCGGGTCGTGGGCACCTATCGAATCCTGTTACCTGAGCAAGCCCGCCGGGCTGGCGGCTATTACAGCCAACATGAGTTTTTCTTAACAAGACTGGAGCGCCAGATCGGAGATTTGGTCGAGCTTAGCAGGTCTTGTGTCCACCCCGATCATCGCTCAGGTGCCGTCATTATGCTGCTCTGGAAGGCAATCGCTCAGTATATGCACCGACATCGTTGTCAATATCTGATCGGCTGTGCCAGCGTAAGCATGCGTGATGGTGGAACGCAAGCGGCCAGTCTATGGAATCGGATCTGTAGCAAAATGCCGATTGATCCAACGCTGGAGGCCTATCCGAAAAATCGGCTCCCGCTGGATCAGATTGCGCGGGATTCACAGATTACAGAGCCTCCGCTATTGCGCGCTTACTTGAGTATGGGCGCAGTGATTTGCTCGGAGCCCAGCTGGGATCCGGACTTCAATACTGCAGATTTTCTTGTTTTTCTTGATCTATCGAAAATTAATCCACGTTATGCCCGGCACTTCGGCTTCGCCTGATGCCCGCAGCCTGCTATGCCTGGGTGGCCCAGCGTCGGCCCAAATGGCTGACCAGTGGTGATGCGATGCCCGATCACTAAGGCATTTACTTTAGGCGCTTGGAATAAATTCTTTGTCGTCTTGGTGCTTGCGCTCAAATTTCAGAAAGTTGTAATAGCCGCAGACCTTGCCATCGGGATACTCCCTGCAGACGCTGGGCCGGGCCTCATAGATCGTGCAGCGGCGCTCGTCCTGATCAAAAAATTGGCAGATGGTGGCATAGATATGGTCTTTTCTGTGTTTCAGAATGTATTCGACTTCGCCTTTGTCTTCGCCATCTTCAACGACATAGCGGCGAATGAATTTTTTCCAGGCGGCTGCCTCGGTGATGCCAAAATGATCCGCAAGCCGTCGCACATCTTTTTTGGTTACCGAGATGCGAGGATAGCTGCAGCAGTACCCGGGGCATTTACTGCAGTCATATTTCACTTTGACCATGGCACAATTCCTTCTTACAAATTGATGGGCATTGTATGACGATCTCTGACCAGCAGCGCTTAAAGATCGAGGTGGCTAAGGCGGCCGTGGCGGAGGTGCCCGCAGGCGCCATTCTTGGTGTTGGTACCGGTTCGACAGTGGATTGTTTTATCGATGAACTGGCCCACGCAAAGATCAAGCTTCAGGCGGCAGTATCCAGCTCGCGGCGCACGACCGATCGGCTGACGGCACTTGGCTATACGGTCATCGGCCTGGAGGCGCTGGCCGGGCCCATGGATCTTTACATTGATGGTGCAGATGAAATTGATCCCAATCTCTGCATGATCAAAGGCGGCGGGGGTGCGCTCACCCAGGAAAAGATCGTGGCCAGCGCCGCCCGCCGATTCATCTGCATCGTGGACGCCTCCAAGCGGGTCGAGGTCCTGGGCCGGTTTCCCCTGCCGCTTGAGGTGATCGCGGCTGCCATCCCATCGGTGAGCTGGGCGGTTCGGGCCTTCGGCGGTGAGCCCAGCCTGCGGCCGGGGGTGATTACGGATAACGGCCACCCGATTCTTGATGTCCGGGGCCTGACCATTGAGGATCCGAAGGCCCTGGAGACCGCCTTAAATCAGATCCCTGGCATTGTCACCAACGGGATTTTTGCCCTCCGGCCGGCTGATCTGGCCCTGGTAGCCTCCAATCAGGGCGTGATCCGGCTGCAACATAAATGAAACAAGATGGGTTTAGACTCACAAGCTTACGAATCGTAAGGTCCACTCATGCCACAGCACACGTCTAAAGAATTCGATAAAGAGCTCGAGGCCATTCGCACCAGTGTGTTGGAGCTGGGCGGCCTGGTCGAGGGCATGATTCGAAGCGCGATCTCCGGCCTTGATGAGGGCGACGTTGCCTTATTGCGCGATGTTTTACACCGGGAGAAACAGGTCAATCGGATGGAAGTCGAGATCGATGACCGCTGCAATCACGTGATTGCCCGCCGCCAGCCAACCGCGTATGACCTCCGGTTTGTGTTGACCTGCATGAAGATGGTGCGTGATCTTGAGCGCATCGGAGATGAGGCCGAAAAGGTCGCCCGCATGGGCCTATTTATTCATGAAAGCAATGCCCGGTTCACACCCCGCATCGAACTTTCGGCCATGTTTGATCTGGTGATGAAAATGATGCACCAGTCGCTTGATGGCTTTGCCCGTAATGATTCGTCGTCGCTTGCCGAGGTGATTCGTGAAGATATCGCTGTCGATGATCAATTCAGAAACACACTCAGACTACTGATCAGCTACATGATCGAGGATTCCCGGACCATTTCCCGTTCCATCGATTTACTCTTTATCGCTAAGGCCCTTGAGCGTATTGGAGACCATTCCAAGAATATGTCAGAGCATGTGGTCTACATGGTCAAAGGCCGCGACGTCCGACACCAAGACATCGAGGATGTCGAAAAGCAGGTCTAAAAAAGCAACTGGGTAGTGCGCGGGCCCCTAGGCCTTGGGCGGCACATAGCCCGATGCTGTTTCGGCGCCGGCGCCGAAAAAGTGGGCTTCCATCTGCTGGCTGAGGTACTTCCGCGCCTTGGGGTCCGATAGGTTGAGCCGATACTCATTGACCAGCATGGTCTGCTGGCGAATCCAGTCCTGCCAGGCCTGTTTTGACACGGATTGCCAGAGTTTTTTACCCATCTCTCCCGGTACCGGCGGAAAGTCCAGGCCTTCGGCTTCTTTGCCCAATTTAATGCAATTTACGGTTCGCGACATGCTCGGAATTATGCCACCCAGCCGCAGGCCGCCAGGCCGAGGCGGCCGATACCACCGGGCGAGGCGGGGGATTTCCCCGAGGCACAAGTAGGCCCTTTTCTGCCATTGTTTCGGCCAGTCTTTTCCGCCGAAGGAGCCAGGATGTCTACAGTAACGCGCCGTAAATTTATCGGGGCAGCAGTGGGTGCAGGTGCGCTGCTGTCTTCGGGGGTTGCCCCTGCCTTTGCGCAGTCCGCATGGCCCAATAAGCCGGTTCGATTCATCGTGCCGTTTCCCGCTGGTGGTGGCACGGATGCTTTTGCAAGGCCTCTGGGCAAACTGCTGACCGCGCAGCTTGGACAGACCATCGTGATCGATAATCGTGGCGGAGGCGGCGGCACCATCGGCGCGGAAGCTGCAGCGAAGTCTGCTCCCGATGGCTATACGTTTTTAGTCGGTGCAGTCCATCACACCATCGCAGTCTCGCTTTACCCCAAGCTGGGCTATGACCTTCAAAAAGACTTGGTGCCGGTCACCTTGGTGTCTTCGGTGCCAAATGTGATCGTGGTCAATCCCTCGCGCGTTCCGGTCAAGAACTACCAAGAGTTTCTTGCCTTCGTGAAGGCCCGGCCCGGCAAGCTGAATTTTGGTTCCGCGGGCAGCGGCACCACCCATCACTTAATTGGCGAAATGTTTAAAGGCGCAACCGGCACCTTTATCACCCACATTCCCTATCGCGGCGCCGGTCCGGCAATGGCCGATCTACTCGCTGGCCAGATCGATATGATGTTTGATGGTCTTGGAACCTCAGTGCCTCAGATTAACTCAGGAAAGCTGACGCCGATCGCCGTTACCACCGAGAAGCGCTCATTCGCGCTGCCCAATATCCCTTCGCTGGCAGAACTGGGATTGAAAGGTTTTGATGGCAAGACCTGGTATGCGCTCTGGGCCCCTGCTGGCACGCCGCGCGATATTGTGGTTCGCATGCAGCAAGAAGTCGCCAAGGCCCTTCAGACCAAGGAACTCCAGGATGCCTGGCGGGCCCTCGGTGCAGAGGCAGGTGGCCAGTCCCCCGAGGACTTCGGCAAACTGGTCAACGCCGAGGTCACCAAGTGGGCCAAGGTCGTCAAAGATTCTGGCGCAAAGATTGACTAAGAAGTTTTAGGCGAAGCCTTGCGGGCGCCAAGCATCATGATGATGAGCGCCCCAAGGCCAAAGCCCATGACACCGAGTGACACATGCAGGGCGCCCTTACTTTGGGCGTACATCACACTCGAATATGCAAGGTAGGCGCAGCTGGCTGTAAAGATCAGTGGCGTAATTGGATAAAGCGGCACGCGAAACGGCCGATGGCCTCCGCGATCCCGAACCCGCATGACAAATACGGAAACGCCTACCAGAAACAAAAAACTCCAAAAGACTGGGGCCGTGAATTCAACCATCGCTTCAAAGCCGCTTGACTGCAGGGCGCCGAAGGCCACCAGCGCAAGGCTAATCACGCCCTGCGAGATATAAGCGGCGGTCGGTGAGCCGCGATAGGGCTGCCAATAGCCAAGAAATCGCAGTGTGGGCCAGTCCCGGCCTAAGGCGTAATTGGCCCGTGCGCCGACAATCAGCGTTGCATTGATGCTGGTCAGTGTAGCGATCGCGACAAAGATGCCCATCGCCTTTTCACCGATCGGACCAAAGGCACTGCTGAGTAAGTCTGCGCCGGGCGCCTTGCTATCGGCCAAGCCCTTAATGCCTAAGCCGGATAAGAGCGCCAGATTGACCAGCAAATAAATTACCGTGATTACAAAAAGACTAATGATGATGACTGGCACGATGGTTTTTTCGCCGCCTTTTACCTCGGCTGAGATATAGGCGGCCTCGTTCCAGCCTCCAAAGGTCAGCAGTACAAATACCAGCGCCAGGCCCAGTAAGCCCACCGGCGGCGTGGAGGAGAACGCTTCAGGCTGCGGTGTCGATGGGCCTGCCACCGAAAAGCCTGCAATCACAATCAAGATCAATCCCAGCACCTCCAAGCCAGTCAGGGCGGATTGAAGATTGGAAGAGACATGCAGCCCCAGAATATTGATGGCGGTCAGCACGATAATGATTCCAGCAGCCCAGATGACCGATGAGCCGCTGCCCAGCGGAATGACCTTGCTCATGTAATCACCAAAGACAAAAGCAAGCAGCGCAATTGAGCCCGTATTAATCACCATGGCCTTGGCCCAGGCATACAGGAATGAGACATTCTTGCCATAGGCCCGGCTTAAGAAGTGATAGTCGCCCCCCGCGTGCGGATAGGCGGTGGAGAGTTCGGCGTAGCAGAGCGCACCGGCCAGCGAGATCACAGCGCCGGCGCACCACATCAGCACCAGCCAGCCGATATCACCAGTGACTGAGGCCACCATGGATGGGGTTTTGAAAATGCCGGCACCGATGACGATGCCAACAATGATCGCAACCGCTCCTAGCGGCCGCAGCAGGCGTTGCGGCGCTTTTTCTTCAGTCATGCTCAGACTCTCTTAGCGGCGGCTGCCTTTGACTTGGGAGTACGAAGTGCCCCCTTGTTGATCAGCCTCCAGCACATTGCCCTTGATGATGGCCTTCACGGTCTGAAGTGAGCCACTGGCCGAGAGGTAGCGAAATGAAAGCCGATTGCCTTCGAGCTGAGCACCGAGAATAGGCTGCACATTTTTGCCGATGGTCAGGTTGCCTCCAACGCGCTGAAAGCGCTGTGTGAGTTGCAGGGTGCCTTTCGGTCCGCCGTCTAGGCCCTCCAGCGACCACTCGCCGGCAACGTCAGCGGGCACAACCCAGTAATAGCCGTTGGCACGGCTGGTTTCAATACGCTGATCGGGCTCCCAGTCGCCCATATCGAATGCATGTGAAGTAACACGGGTTCCGGGCCGCATTTTTAGAATTGTCGGCCGCAGGCGCATGTTCAGATCCGGCAGCAGATACATCGTGATCACCGTGGCTTCAGAAAAATTTTCTTTAAAGATATCGCCATTGATGATCTTGACCTTATCGCCAACACCTGCGCGCTGCGCATTGCGTCGGCCTAAGGCGGCCATGTCGGGATTGAATTCAATACCGACAGAGCGTGCACCGCGTTTTGCTGCCGCGATTGCGATTCGGCCATCGCCTGCGCCAAGGTCATACACAATGTCGGCGGCGGTGACTTTGGCGGTATCCAACATTTTCGCGACCAGTTCATCATTGGTCGGAACCCAGATCACATCTTTACCTTCTTGGCCGACATTGGGCCGGTATTTATCATCTCCGTGGGGAGTATCAGCCAGGGCAAGGCCCGCCTGAACCAGAAGGAATGCGAACATTAGGCCTGCCAGCAGGCGAATCGACTTAATCATGGAAGTGGGCTTTCTTTTGGAATAAAACAGTGTAATTTTCGCCGAAAAGTAAGAACATCCTTTTGCATTCTGGCGGACCCCGTGTTTGCCCTAGGTCTTCGAACACGTCTGGAGCAGGATGAAGCCGCTTGTGATTGTGCCCACAACCCTCCTTCATCGACTTTCTGAGCAGGCCATGCCCGCCGGTTTTGAGTCCTGGCCGCAGCGCCTGCCCGCGCCTTTTCCGGTGGAGGAATCGTTTCAGGTCAAGCCTGATTTGGCCAAGCTGGGTGGCGAGCCGCTCTGGATGGAGGACCGCGACTGGCCGCGCTGGATAGCGAAAAAGCGCGAGTTGATGGCCCAGGGCCGCTGCCCGATTTTTGCTGAGGGCCTCACTGAGAGCGACTGCTCGGCCTTGCAGCGGGCGGTCATCCAGGCTCTGGCCAGCCCGTCCGGCCCCATTGATCCGCAGGGTGGTTTGGCCTGGCTTGGCGGATTTCAGCCCCAGTCGGCCCACGAGTTCTTTCAGGCCCTGACCTTAAGCCTGCAGGAGGACTTTGTCGTGATGCGGTCGGCCGCGGATGGGCATCTGCGGGCCAGTCTTTTATCAGTGGCCTTTCCCAGCGGCTGGCGGCCCGAGGAAAAGCTGGGCCAATCGATGTTGGAGATTCATACGCCGGTTGCAGAGAACCAGGCGCTGCAACGCTCGGCCCGGGCGCTGTCCGAGGCCATGCAATCGAAGGGCCCCTTCGTGCGTTATGTCTGGACGCTCTCAGGAAGTGGCGCACTCTCACGCGATCCGGGCGAGGATTCTTTTATGAATATCTCCAATGCGGAGCAGCTCTGGTTTCGATGTGAGCGGCAGATCACGGTGCCGCTTTTTGAGCAGGGCAGTCTTTTTCTGATCCGTGTGTTTGTGGAGCCACTTCACGAAACACTCGCAGCAGCGGGCCGTCGCGATCGGCTGATGCAATCTCTTGCCTCAATGTCCGATGCGGTCCTGGCCTATAAAGGAATCACTCGAGCCCGCGAGCTTTTGCTTGGGCCTTAAGGCCACCCAACCTTGAACTCTTCCCTTGACCATAAAAGTCTCGCCGGAGAACAATAGACCACATGCGCCGATGCCTTGCTCAGATGCTGTTGGCCCTTTTGGGACTGCAAGGCCTGGCTATGGGCCCAGCGATGGGGCAGACCGCCTCGACAGACGTGCTCTCTGCCTTGCGGGAGTCGGTGGTCGCGGTGCGTAGCCGGGCCGTGGAAGATGCCCGCTCCAATTCAACGCTGGGCCGCGAGCGTCTCGGCTCAGGTGTGGTCATCGACGGGCAGGGCCATATCCTGACGATTGGCTATCTGGTCATCGAATCCGAAGAGGTCGATGTCATGCTCTCCTCGGGCGCGACTTACCCTGCGAGAGTGATTGGCTACGATCATGCGACGGGATTTGCAGTCTTACGGCCCCTGCTGCCCATCAAGCTCAAGCCCGTAGCGATCGGATCTTCAGGAAAACTCGTCGATCAGGAGTTGATGATCGTGCTGCCTTTCGAGGGCCTGGGCCCGGGCTCTGCGACCCAGCTGGTCTCACGCCGGCCGTTTGCGGGCAGCTGGGAATATCTGCTGGAGTCGGCGCTTTACACCTTTCCACCCAACGCAGCCTGGGCGGGCGCGGCGCTTTTAAATGAGCGTGGCGAGCTGGTGGGCCTGGGCTCACTGTATGTCCGCGATGCAATGGCCCAGGGCATGTTTTCGCCCGGAAATTTATTCGTACCGATCGATTTACTAAAGCCAATTCAGCGGGATCTGCTGACCAAAGGGGTACGCTCTTCGGGCATTCATCCCTGGATGGGGATTACGCCCGATGACAGCAGTGGCTACGTGGCGATTTTGCGGGTCAGTAAAGATGGACCTGCCGATCAGGCCGGCCTTCGGGCCGGAGATTTCATTACCGCGGTAGCAGGTAAGGAAGTTCGGACGCTGCCTGATTTATACCGAAGCGCCTGGGCGTTAGGCGGGGCAGGCACGCGGATACCGATCGAGGTGGAGCGCGATGGCCGACGATTTCCGATGGTGATTCATTCGATTGATCGGACGACATTTTTCAAAAAACCAGACGGCTTGTAGCCTTCGAAAAATGAATGTGCCGACTTCTAACCCAGCATCCTTGATGCGGCCCCCCGTATTGGTCGCGGCTTTGGGCTATGGGGGCCTGATTCCGTTTGTTGGCCTTGCTGCCTTCGTAATGTTTGGCCCCGCCAATGCGATGGCGTTTGCCCGCGGCCTGCTGATTGCTTATGGCGCGGTGATTCTGAGTTTTGTTGGGGCCTTGCACTGGGGCTTCGCAATGACTCTGCCCGGCCTGGATCGGGCCCGAAAACACCGTGGCTATATCTGGAGCGTGATTCCCGCCTTGATGGGTTTTCTTGCAATTGCGATGGACTCGGCCTTATCCCTGAGCCTGCTGATAGTGGGCTTTGCGCTGGCCTATTGGCAGGACGCAGATTTGGCCAACCGGGCCAGTCTGCCTGCGTGGTACCCCCGGCTTCGGGCGTCGCTGTCGACGATTGCCTGCCTGTCCCTGGTTTGCGGTCTCTTGGCGCCCTCTTTAGTTTGACAATATCAAATGAATTTGTCTAAACTGAATGACATTCGCGCACAAGGAGACTGTTGTGACAAAAAAAGCATTCGCCTCACAGGCTGATCTCGAAGAAAAAAAAGTAAGTTTCGAGCAACTCTCGGAGCATGCCTGGGCGTACACCGCCGAAGGGGATCCGAATACAGGAATCATCATTGGGGATGACGCCGTGATGATCATCGATGCGACTGCCACCCCGGTCATGGCTCAGAGCGTGATTGAGCATGTGCGCAGCATCACTGATAAGCCGATTAAGTATGTGTTGCTGACGCACTATCATGCTGTGCGGGTACTCGGCGCATCGGGCTACCGCAGCGAAGGCCTTGAGCAAATCATTGCCAGCCGCGATACCTATGACTTAATCATCGAGCGTGGCCAGCAGGATATGGATTCTGAGATCGGCCGCTTTCCGCGGCTTTTTCAGGCCGTTGAGTCGGTTCCTGGGCTGACCTGGCCAACACTCACGTTTCAAGGCGAGATGTCGATCTGGATGGGCAAGCTGGAGGTGCAAATCAAGCAGCTCGGGGCGGGCCATACCAAGGGCGACACGATTGCGTGGCTGCCCAATGAAAAGGTGTTGTTTTCCGGAGATCTGGTCGAGTACGACGCCGCCTGCTATGCGGGTGATGCCCATCTCGCACAGTGGCCGGCAACGCTGGATCGGCTGGCCCAGATGCAGGCCGATAAGCTTGTGCCCGGCAGAGGCCCCGCATTGATGAGCCCGAAAGAGGTCCAAGCCGGAATCGCCTACACACGTGATTTTGTTGCAACGCTGTATGCGTCCGCCCAGGAGGCAGTCCGTGCAGGTAAAGATCTCAAGGCCACCATGGCGCATGTGCGTGCCAAGATGGATCCAAAGTTTTCCCAGGTCTTTATTTACGAGCATTGCCTTCCGTTTGATGTAACCCGCGCATTTGATGAGGCCAGTGGAATCGCGCACCCGCGTATCTGGACGGCCCAGCGGGATCAGGAGATGTGGCAGGCCCTGCAGAGTTAAATGAGGCGGCCTGATGCTATCGACCTACAGTTATCCAAAGTTCGACTATCGTCGGCCTGCTGAGATCGGCGGCCGCGCCGCGCGCCAAATTGTGGTGGTGGGGGCGGGCCCGGTCGGGCTGGCGGCAGCCATTGATCTGGCGCAACTCGGCCATTCGGTACTGCTGCTCGATGATGACAACACCGTATCGGTTGGGTCGCGCGGCCTGTGTTACGCCAAGCGTACGCTGGAGATTCTGGATCGGCTTGGCGCCGGACAGCATGTCATGGAGAAGGGCGTCTCCTGGAATGTAGGCCGCACCTTTAACGGCAGTGACGAGGTCTATTCTTTTAATCTTTCTCCCGAGCCCGATCATGAGCGGCCCGGCATGATCAATCTGCAGCAGTATTACCTAGAAGAATTTTTGCTGAAGCGGGCCAGCGAACTGACCAATCTCGAGATTCGTTGGCAAAACAAAGTCGTTGGGGTGGACGCACACAAGACTGGCTCGACGATTACAGTCGAGACCGCTGATGGCAGCTACCTGCTCGATGTGGAGTGGCTGATCGTGGGTGATGGTGCCCGCTCCGGCATTCGTCGGCTTCTTGGGCTAGATATCGAGGGCAGGGTCTTTCAGGACCGCTTTTTGATTGCAGATGTGGTCATGAAGGCGGATTTTCCTGCCGAGCGTTGGTTCTGGTTTGATCCTCCGTTTCATCCGAATCAGTCTGTGCTGCTACATCGTGAGGCTGACAATGTCTGGCGCATCGATTTTCAGCTGGGCTGGGATGCGGATCCGGAAGAGGAAAAAAAGCCCGAGAAAGTAATTCCACGCATTCAGGCGATGCTGGGTGAGCAGCATGCGTTTGATCTCGAGTGGGTCAGTGTGTATACCTTTCAATGCCGTCGCATGAAAGATTTTCGGCATGAGCGGGTGTTTTTTGTTGGGGATGCCGCCCATCAGGTCTCGCCGTTTGGGGCCCGTGGCGCCAATTCGGGCCTGCAGGACGCCGATAATCTGGCCTGGAAGCTCACGCTGGTAATCAATGGCAGCGCCCCAGAGCGGCTGCTGGACTCCTACCACGAGGAGCGGTCCTATGCGGCGGATGAAAATATCATGAACTCGACCCGCTCAACGGATTTCATCACGCCAAAGTCAGCGGTCAGTAAATTATTTCGAAATTCGGTTCTCGACCTTGCGCGGCAGCATCGGTTTGCGCGGGCGCTGGTGAATTCCGGCCGGCTTTCGGTGCCTTCATTTCTCTATCACTCCAGCTTAAATACGCCGGATCAGGAGCAGTTCTCGGGAAAAATGATTCCTGGTGCACCGATGGAAGATGCCCCGATGGTGTCGGAAGGTAAGCCGGGCTGGCTGCTGCGCCATATCGGTAATGCATTTGTACTGCTGGTGTATGTGGATCATCAGCCCATTGCTGCCGATTGGGTTCAAGAATTGCAAAACTGCCGTGTCCCGGGGCTGGCGGTTCGCCTGCTCCTAGTCGCCGCTGATGCCAAGCTTGCAGCCGCCGTTAGCACGCAGGCGCAGGTCCTTGTTGATCACAAGGGCCGCTTTAAAGAGCGTTACGACGCCGCCCACGGCACGGCATATCTCGTGCGGCCGGATCAGCACGTGGCCGCACGCTGGCGAACCCCCTCCCGCGAGGGGCTGATCGCTGCGTTGGCCCGGGCCACCTGCAACCCAACGACAAGGAGTGCCCCATGCCACTAATGACTGAACCGAATTTCAAGGAGTTTGATCGGCCCGTCTTTCGTGAATTCAGCCCCGGGGATGATTTCTATGAGGCCTTGATCGCGGCCCATGAGGGACTGTCTGAGGCGCAGAGCCATGAATTCAATGCCAAGCTGGTCTTGTTTTTATCGAATCACATCGGCGATTTACGTGTCCTGCGCGAGGCCTTTCGGCTGGCCCGCGACTCAGTCACGCGGCCGTAAACATTACGGAGGACTCTCATGAAGCTGTCGAAAATTCACCATGTCGCCTATCGCTGCAAGGATGCCAAGCAGACTGTCCAGTGGTATCAGAAATACCTCGATATGGAGTTTGTGCTGGCCATTGCTGAAAACGAGGTGCCCTCGACCAAGGCACCTGATCCCTACATGCATGTGTTTTTGGATGCCGGCGGCGGCAATATTCTGGCGTTTTTCGAGCTCCCCAATAGCCCCGAAATGTCGCGCGACATGAATACACCCAATTGGGTGCAGCACCTGGCGCTGGAAGTCGAGACACTGGAGACCCTGCTGACCGTCAAGGAGCGGCTTGAGCGTGATGGTATCGAGGTGGTGGGCCCAACCAATCACACGATTTTCAAGTCGATTTATTTCTTTGATCCGAATGGTCATCGGCTTGAGTTGGCGGTCAACACTGGCACGCCAAAAATGATGCAAGAGTTAGACCGTGTGAAGTGGGACATGCTCAATGAGTGGAGCCAAACCAAGCGGGCGCCGGATCATGCGCGCTGGATGCATGATGGATCTCTTCAATAACTGGGGCACCAAATCGTGGGAAAAATAACCCAGGGCAGTTGGGTCGAAAGCGCCAATCGGCCCGGCAGTGATTTTCCGATTGAAAATCTTCCTTTCGGCACTTTTCGACGCGGCAGGCCCCAGCAGCCGCCCCGGGTCGGTGTTGCGATCGGCGATCAGATTCTGGATTGCACAAGCACGGCAGAGATTCTTGGGGCCGAGGCGGTTCCTGCGCCCCTGCGCCAGGGTGATTTAAATGCCTTTATGGCGATGGGCCCATCCGCGCGGCAATCGTTTCGCCGCCACTTAACGGACTGGCTTGGGGCTGATGCGCGCGAGGCCCCGCGATTAAAGGCCGCCTTGGTGCCGCAGTCCGAAGTTCAGATGCAGCTGCCTTGTCGAATTGGTGATTACACAGACTTTTATGCATCCATCCATCATGCGACAGCGGTCGGGAAACTCTTTCGGCCTGATGCCCCCTTGCTGCCGAACTATAAGTGGGTGCCGATTGGCTATCACGGCCGCGGATCATCCATCGGAGTAAGTGGCCAGCAGATTGTCCGGCCGACGGGCCAGATCAAAGCTGCTGCCGACGGTCAGCCGCCTGAGTTCGGGGCATGCCGGCGACTGGATATCGAGCTTGAGGTCGGCGCATTCATCGGCACAGATAACAGGCTGGGCCAGCCGGTCTCAATCACGCATGCGGAGGATCATTTATTTGGCCTGTGCATTTTGAACGATTGGTCGGCCCGTGATATCCAGGCCTGGGAATATCAGCCGCTGGGCCCATTTCTTGCAAAAAACTTTGCATCGACGATTTCTCCTTGGATTGTCACGATGGAGGCGCTTGCGCCGTTTCGTGTTCCAACCCAACGGCCTGCCGATGATCCGCAGCCGCTGCCGTATATCAGCAGTCCTGAGGATCGCAGCCGGGGTGGAATCAATATGACACTGGAGTTTTTGCTTCAGACCGCGACAATGCGGGCGGCAGGGCAGCCGCCGCAGCCGCTGTCGTTGAGTAATCTGCGATATGCCTACTGGACATTTGCGCAGATGCTGACCCACCACACCAGTAATGGCTGCAATCTGCAGGCCGGCGATCTGCTGGGCAGTGGCACGATGTCTGGGCCACAGCCCTCTGAGGCGGGCTCCTTGCTGGAGCTCACGGCAGGCGGAAAGACCCCCGTCATGCTGGCCAATGGCGAGGCGCGAACCTTCCTAGAGGACGGCGATGTTGTTGTTCTAAAAGCGTATTGCGAGTCCCCGGATGCCGTGCGCATCGGCCTAGGGGAATGCGTTGGCTGGATTGAACCGGCGCTGCGTTAATCATGCCAGCAAGTGACCTCGAGAATCAGCGTTCGATTCAGTCAATCGAAATCGGTGGCCGGCTGCTCAATGCCCTTGTCCTTCAGTCGGGCCCGATGAGCCTAAAAGAGCTCGCACAGGCTGCCGAGATGACCCCCTCGAAGGCCCACCCCTATCTCGTGAGTTTTAGCCGGCTCGGACTCATCGAGCAGGAGCGCGATTCTGGCCAGTATCGGCTGGGCCCCGCTGCGTTGCAGCTTGGATTGAGTTGCCTGCGCCAGCTTGACCCATTAAAAATCGCGGGCCCCTTGATGGAGGAATTATCAGAGCGCATTCAGCAATCCGTGGTGATTGCGGTCTGGGGAAATCTTGGGCCGACAGTTGTACGAATGATTGAGTCCCATCAGCCGATTCACGTCAATATGCGGGTTGGCACAGTCATGTCAGTGAATCGCACCGCAACCGGAAAGATTTTTGCAGTCTTTATGCCCCCGGAAAAGTTGCATGCTTTGAGAGGCAGTGCGCTTGGCGATCGGACCGCTCATGAAAAAGTGATTGCGACTGGCGTGCCGGTGACTGAGCTTGCACGAATTCGGAAAGATGGCTTGGCGCAAGCGATCGGACAGCCGATACCCGGAATTCACGCACTGAGCGCTGCGGTCTTTGATCAGTTCGGAGCGTTAGCATTAGCGATTACGGCCCTTGGGCCCGCAGAGAATTTTTCGGTTTCTATCGACGGCCCGATTGCAAGGGCCCTGAAGGATGCTGCGAACCAAGTTTCACATCGACTCGGCTTTAATGCGAATCAAACAGTAGCCTAAGGCACGTTTTATGGGGAAATCTCGTTAAATCCAAAAACTTTTTAAGTCCACTTCAGGTCGCAATCTTCCTCGCTTTTTTGTTGGGCTTGCAGCCGGTTTTAACCGATCTATTTATTCCTGCAATGCCTGCGATACGACAGGAGTTTTCCGCATCAGCGATTCTGGTTCAGGCGACGATGTTTGGCGTCATGATCTCTTTTGGCTTTGGACAGCTTCTATGGGGCGCGTTATCGGATCGTTTTGGAAGGCGCCCCATATTGCTTTGGGGCTTAGCGTTATTTTTTGTCAGCGGAGTGGGGGGCGGCGTCACCCAGCAAATGGAGACGCTGCTCTTGACTCGCGTGCTACAAGGGGCAGCACTGGGCGCTTCAGTCGTCTGCGCCCGTGCCATGGTGAGAGATCTCTACGAGGTGAAAGACGGTGCGCAGGTGCTGGCCCGCGGCTTATCCGGCCTTGGCCTTTTTGCAATAGCAAGCCCGCTATTTGGGGGGTTTCTCACCGACATCTTGGGCTGGCGATCGAATCAGTTTGCGATTGCTTCCGTGGGGCTGATGTGCTTGTTGATGGTTTGGTGGTTTGTCCCAGAGACGCTTCGTCATCGCAATGCTAAGTCTACGCACTGGTCAAGCTTGTGGCGCAACTATAAAAAAATCCTGAGTCATTCAGAATTTCTGTCTTGGTCTTTTGTGGCGATGAGTACGTATGGGGGATTATTCTTAATCCTCTCCGGGGGCCCCTTTATTTTCCTGCAGGTTCTGGAGGTTTCCGCATCGACTTTCGGCGCCGTGATTGCGGCTGGCTCGCTGAGCTATCTGATGGGTACGCTCGTCTGTCGCCGATGGATTGCGCGATATGGGCTGCTTGGCACCGTTCAGCTCGCCTCATGGATATCGCTATTCATTGCAATGACTGCAGTGATTTTTGCGCTTTTTCAAATTCAGTCATTCTTTTTCACTGTATGCCTTCAAATGCTTTATGGACTTGCCCATGGATTTCATCAGCCTTGCAGTAATGCGGCTGCGCCTGGGCGGTTTCCCGAAATGGCGGGGACAGCATCATCGCTGATGGGCATGCTGATGGCATTTGCCGCGGTGGCAACAGGCCTGTACCTCTCGACCTCGCTGGATCAAGGGATGCGCGGCTACCTCTGGGGTATTGGCTTCTGGGGCTTTTTGTTGGTGATTGCCGTTCGGATGGCGTTGCCCCGGATGGTCCTTGCAGACGAAAAAGTATAATGAAGGGGTTATTAAAGGAGCCTGTCATGTTCAGCTTCGACCCCTATTCGCCGGCGGTGGATGCGGACCCATTCCCGTTTTATAAGACGCTCCGAGATCACTATCCAGCCTTCTGGAGCCAAGAGGCCAATATGTGGATCCTGTCGCGGTATGCGGACATCGTTACTGCGCTCAACGACTGGCAGACGTTTTCTTCGGCAAAGGGCAATCTGATGACTGAA
>Ga0194120_10002602_pt1 | contig 30802 bp, 29 predicted proteins | sample TA2MahCa65mmetaG_FD_148642 | JGI IMG/M metagenome (GOLD analysis project Ga0194120, IMG submission 148642) | Freshwater microbial communities from Lake Tanganyika, Tanzania - TA2015019 Mahale Deep Cast 65m | ecosystem: Environmental > Aquatic > Freshwater > Lake | place: Tanzania: Lake... | reverse complement strand
TTCCCCAGCCCATTCGATGCGCAGTTCAGCGCCCTTCGGGAGGGCATCAGGAAACTGCATGCGCAGGGCGTAGGCCTGGTCGGCCTGGCTGCTCACTTGGCGTTGGATTGCCACCATCTCGCTTGCCGCCGCTCCGGAGGAGCCAGAGCCACTGGCGACATTGGTGCTGATCGCTTGCCAGCCACTGGGGATTGCTCCGTTGCTCCATTCGGTGCCGCGGATCACCCAGTTGAGTTCAAAACCACCGCCAGACAGCAGGTTGAGACCAGCAGTGGTGACTGAAGTGGAAGCCATTAGGGGAAGTGGGCGTTGGTTCGCCCGTGGAGTGGGTCAGAAGAACTGGGTTATCGCTACCGCCCAAGGACTCGAATCGAGAAATGGCGTCGCCGCCATTGGGTGCAATAACCGCAGCTGAACAACCAATCGCTGCAGAAAGCTGCTGCTGAATCGCTGCTCATAAACCAGCCGCCCCAAGCAGCTGGTGGTATCGACCAAGGCGTTCAGAACGCCTGCCCAAGGTCGATGGAGTCAATCTGACTGATACGTCTTTCCTAAGCGAGCAATTGGCCCTTGAAGATGCTGTTTTTCAGTGAAAATACTGAAGGCTATGGCGAGCTTTGGTTGCCGATCTGATGTTGAACGTCTCGTGAGCTGTAGCCATAAAAAAGCCCCCTGGCGGAAGCCAGGGGGACGTTTGAGTAATGAATAGGGAATTAGGCAACAGGTCTGAGCACTGAGCCCCACACCCCCTTCTCTTGCTCGATCAGTTTTGCGTTGAAGATGGTTCCGAGATGATCGGATCCAGCGAAAAGAAGGGTGTCTTGGGCCGTGTATTTCGCCGTGACGGCATCGCCACTGCCGATGAGCACTTTGTCCCAGCCCGCTTGGAAGTCGACGATGGTGCTGAACCCTTCTCCGCTGTTGAGGACGAACTTGTCTCGCCCCTCCCCGCCCCTGAGGATGTCTTGACCAAGGCCACCCTCGAGGATGTCATCGCCAATGCCGCCGATCAAGGTGTCGTTGCCGGAGCCGCCGATGAGGACATCGTTCCCCGATCCACCATCGAGTGTGTTGTTCCCGGAGCTAGCCATCAGGGAGTCATTCCCTTCTCCTCCGAAGACGGAAGCAATGCCACCGCCCAAGAGAACGACGGTGTCATCGCCGCTGCCTGTGTCAATGCGGCTATTGCTGATGTCACCATCGATCAAAACGCTGTCGTTGCCTTCACCGGTGCTGATGGAGGCGTTGTTCAGTGCCATGCTCGAGCGGGTGCCAAAGGCGCTGATCACCACCTTGTCGTCTCCGCTGCCAGTATCGATGCTGGAGTTTTGAACACTCGTGGCATCGCCGGTGGCGCGCATGCCGCTGTTGTAGCTGTAGTTCCAGCTGTTGGCGGCGCGACCACTCCAGTTCCATTGGTAGCCATAGCTGCCGCTGTAGGAGTACGCGCTGCTCCAGTTGCCCCAGCCACTGCGGACGCCATAACTTCCTGCCCAGCTGTAGCTGTTGCTATAGCTCCCTGACGAGCTGCCGCTGTAGCTGTAGCTGCCCTGGTTGAGATAGCGGTAGCCACTCTCTCCTTCAGCCACTGTTGAGATCGAGACCAGATCAGAGCCTGCACCGGTGCTCAGGCTTGAGTTGCGCAGGCCGATGGCTTCCGTGCCACCCAGTACATCCATGGCAACGGTGTCGTTGCCTTCTCCGCTGGTGATGGAGCTGTTGTCTGCTGCAATCGCAGTGCCGTAGCGGTTGATTGAAGAGCTGTCATAGACATAGTTGTAGGTGCCTACCATGTCTTGCTCACTGGTGCCCTTGCTGCTCCAGCTGCCGGAATAGGAGCCATAGCCGCTATACCAGCCGCCGTAGCTGTAGGCATACGTTCTGGAGTAAACCGAGCTCGAACTCCAGGTGTTGCTCGAGTCGATGTCGTAGCTGGTGCTGTAGCTGTAGCGGTTGAGCGAGCTGTTCTCGCCTTCAGCTTTCACATTGAAGGCCAGCAGGTCATCACCACTGCCGCTATCCAGCGTGCTGTTGCGCAGCCCGACGGCCTCGCTGCCCCCGACAACATCCAGCAGCAGCGTGTCGTTCCCCTCACCCGTTCTTAGGGTTGAACGCTCAGCGCCAATGGCTGAGCCATAACGATTGATGCGGGAGTAGTCCTGGCTGTACTGGTAGCGGTTGGTCACATCACGGTCGTAGCTGCCGTTGGAGTCCCAGCTGCTGAGATAACTGCCATAGCTTCCGTATGAGTTGCCATAGCTGTAGCCATAGCTTCCGACGGAGAAGCCTTTGCTGCTGTAGCTGCCGACAGAGCGATCGTCATAGCTGCTGGTGTAGCTGGAACGATTGATGCTGCTGTTTTCCCCTTCGGCGTGCACCGACAGTTCAAAAACATCATTGCCGCTTCCGCTCTCGAAAGCGCTGTTGACAAGGCCCTTGGCGGTTTCACCGCCGACAACGGAGAGCGAAGCAGCGTCATTACCGCTCCCGAGGTCAAGGCTGCTGTTCTCAGCACCTACGGCTTGGCCAAAACGATAGATGGAGCGGTTTTCCCACTGGTTATCCCAGCTGGATTTGGTGTTGGTGTTCCAGCTGTTGTTCCAGGAGTTGTTGCCGAGGTAGTTGCTGGTGCTGCTCGAGCCCCAGCGATCTCTGTATCTGTAGTTCCCCCAGTAGGAGGAGTTGCCAATGGAATACCCCTTGCTGATGTAGCTGTAGTTGCCTGAAGAGCTGCCGCTGCTGCCCCAGGAGCTTTCACCATTGGCCAGCACATTCATGTGCAGCTGGTCATCGCCTGAGTCCGTTAGCAGAATGGAGCCGCTGAGGCCTTTGGCCAGGTTGTTGCCTTGGATATTCAGGATGGCAAGGTCATTGCCGCTGCCCAGATCGATCTGCGAGCCGACGAGACCGAAGGCTTCGCCCATTCGCCGGTCTGTGTTCTGCCAGCTGTAGTTGCTCTTATAGCTGTAGCTGTATTCAGTGCTGTAGGCCTGGCTATAGCTTGAGCGGTAGCCATAGCTATTGGAGTAGGAGTAGTTCCGATTTCCATAGCCGTAGTTGCCGCCGTAACCCCAGTTGCCACTGGAGTTGTTGCTCCATTTGCCGCCATAGCTGTAGCTGTAATTGGAGTTAGAGCTCTGGCTTCCGCGGCCGCCATTGGCCAGCACGTCCAGGAGTACCGTGTCGTTACCGGCGCCGGTGCTCAGGTTGCTCCGCTCCAGACCCGTTGCCAGGATCTGTGAGTTGAAGACATTCCCACTCAGGGTTGCGGCATCAGCCTTGATCTTGATCGTGTCGTTACCGCCTTGTGTACTGAGGCTGGAATTGCGGAGGCCCCACGCTGGGTCATAGCCGTACACCCGCGAGGTCGCGCTGATGTTCACCAGCTTGTTGTCGTTGCCCAGCAGGCTTAGGCGGGAGCCATCCATCCCGATGGAATAGGCATCGCGCCCTACGGCATAGGTGCTGATGTTGACCTTCGAGCCGCTGAAGGTGATGTCGCTGTTCAGGATGCCTGTCGCACGGGCAGTTCCGTTTTGACCAGCGTTGGCATGAGCAGAGATGTTGAGTGCATCGCTGCTGATGTGCAGTTTTTGATTGCTGAGGCCAACGGCGGTGGCGTTAGGAGTTGCCCACTGCCAGGTCCAGCGCCCCCGCGAGTTTCGGATGCGTTGCCAGCCACCGCCATTGCTCGATGCGGATGCGGAAAAATTCGTGCTTGAAGCCATGGGAATTGAGCTTTGAGATGCAAAGCCCCCTGGCGCGCCCAAGTGCCCATCGCGCAACTCACCGGACCAATCGCGGCGGAGGGCCGGATCGGATGGGGTGATCAGGGGTGAACAGTGATTGCCGCCAACGGTTGCGGTGTTCTCAGCGGCCAAGACGCGTAAGGCGTCTGCCCAAGGCTGCTGATCTGTCGCAGTTGGTGGATGCGGTCAAGGCGTCAAGCGCCTGCCCAAGACCGATGACACGAGCATCTTCATTGCCCTGCCAGCTCCGCAAGGTCTTGGTCTGCAGCTTGCTTGAAATTCAGTGCTTCTACGCAAGGCCCTTTCCCCTGCCGCCGAATCAGCAGAGGTCTCTCATTGCTTTCCCTGCCTTGCTTTAGTGGCTGTAATGCCTTGAGGCACTCTGCTGCAGACGTTCTCTGGTGTTTTGCCTTTCTTCTGGCCCAAAAAAAAGAGCAGTGCTTGGGGCACTGCTCCATATAGAGACCTTGGGCGGATCTCTGCTCCTGGTCTAGCACTGGTGGCTTCAACTTGCCTTTGGGATTGGCTGGTGATGTGTACTTCCCTCTCGCCAGAGTTTTATCTCTTGTGGCCATAAAGCGGGATTTGATTATTCTCTCGCGATTTAATAATTCACTTTTTCTGCGGATTTAAGTATTGATGCCTAGGAATTTGCCTTGACAGTTCTTTTGGGCTGCTTGTTGACTGGTCTCACCGGTGGGATGGGCGTTGCCCTTGGGTAGCTTCCGGTACTTGGGAATCTGTTCTTTCTCCCATTTGAATGCCCGGAACCATCGTTGTTGTGCATCACGACGTTGTCGTCGTGGTCGATCCCGACGTGTTGATTCGCCGTGCGGTCCGAGACCGCCTGCAGCTCGAGCAGTTGCATGTCCTCGCCTATGGCTGTTGGCATGACGCAGTTCGGCAGCTGGCCCGGGCGGTGGGTCGCCTGAAGGCTCTTCCCCTGCCAGACACTGAGCCGCCCCATGATCCGATCGAGCTTTGGCATCTGCTGCAGCACGACGTTTGTCCTCCCCATCGGGGCTTGTCGGTTCTCTCGGCGGTTTCTCTGCGCACCTCGAGGCGACAGTCAAGCCGCAAGCATCACCCTTTGCAGCTCTTGGCCCATGAATTGCGTGAGTGCCATCAGCTCAGACGTCAGGCCGTCCAACCCGATGATGCGCTGCCGATCACCAAAGCAGAGCACCGCGTGATCGAATTGCTCCGGGAGGGCCGGAGCAACAAAGCCATTGCGGACCTCCTGTGTCTCTCGCAACGCACGGTCGAAAGTCATCTGCACCGGCTTTTCCGAAAGCTCAAGGTGAGCAACCGCACGGAACTGGCCATGGCGGTGGCCTGAGACTTAATTGCGCTCCGACTTGATGCCTCTGAGGGCATCCCATGCTTTTTCGACCGCATCAGTGAGCAGGCTGATCACAGGTTTATCTCTGACGATCAGATTCACTGAGACGCTTTGCCCGGGCTTCACGGCGTATTGCTTGCCGTTGCGCTCGAGGTATTGCCGCTCAAGGGCAACCATCGCAGGGAAACGGGGTTGGGGATTCTGCGGGTCAGCGGGGAGCACTTCCTCTCCCACGGATCGCAGCACGCCCGGAATGTCTCCGAATTGGGTGAAGGGATAGGCATCCACCCTGATCTGGGCTCGCATGTCGGGCTTTACGAAACCCACATCAGCGTTGGTGAGAAAGACCTTCGCTTCCAGGGACCCCTCCGGGACCACTTTCAAGAGGGTCTCGCCGTTGGCGGCCGCATAACCACGGCTGGCGGGAACGAGATCAAACACACGCCCCTTCACGGGTGATCGGAGCGATTCGTACTCGCTGGCTTTCTCGGTTTCCACCAGTTGGCGTTCGATGTTCGATAGCTCCTTGAGAATCTCTTGCCGTGCCTTCAGGGCTTCTGACTGCACCTCCCGGCGATTGGCCTCGGCCTGGGCAATCTCCGATTGGAGCTCCTGCAACCTGTTTTTCTGCTGGAGATACTGAACGATCTGGATCCCTCCCTTTTGTGCCAGGGGGGCCACGCGACTAAGGATTTCTTTCTCGGTGCTGTAGGTGGCCCGCAGGCTCGTGAGTTTGGCCGCCAGGCTCTCCTCCCTGGCTCGGAAGGCCTGGTTTTGCTCCTTGAGGCGGCCCTGTTCCAGCCGCTCCTGTTCCTTGAGGGAGACGAGCCGTTTGTTGTTCACGTCCGGGTCGAATTGCAGGAGTACCTGGCCTTCATCCACCAGTTGCCCTTCCCGCACTGAGATCACGCTCACCACACCGGGTACCGGGGCCTTGATTGGCCGTTCCGCTCCCAGGGCCTGAAGTTCACCAGTGGCTGTTACCACCTCATCTATGCGGGCGATGCAAGCAAATACAAAGCCAAAGCCCACCGTTCCAACCATGGCCCAGAGCAGGGCGCGAACCCAGGTAGGGGCGGCTTTGTAGCGCACCTCCTGGTGCTCCAGTGGGGCGAGGGATCCCCCTTGTCCGGGGGGTGTGATGGACCTCTCGTCTGGCGGCCTCATTCCAGACCAGCCTCCTGCTGTTGGTAGAGGGTGGCGTAGCGACCGCCCAGGGCCATGAGCTCGCTGTGGGAACCCTGCTCTACCAGGGCGCCTTGATGCATGACGAGGATTCGATCGGCATGGCGCAAGCTGCCGAGACGATGGGTGATGAACAGCACCGTGCTGCCGCGATACACCTCGGCAAGGTTCCTGGTGACTTGCCGCTCCGTGTCGATGTCGAGGGCGCTCGTGGCCTCATCCATTACCAGCAAACGAGGGCGCTTGAGAACCATCCGGGCGATGGCCAGACGCTGCCGTTGGCCTCCCGATAGGGCTGCTCCTCGTTCTCCAACTGAGCTGCTGTAGCCAGCCGGGAGCGATTGGATGAAGTCATGGGCGCAGGCCACCTGGGCTGCCCCGCAGATCTCCTCGAAGTCGGCCTCAGGCCGGGTCAGGGCAATGTTGGCCTGCACGGTGCCATCGAACAGAAGGCTGTCCTGGGGCACCACCCCGATCTGAGAACGCAGGGAGTAAAGATCCACCTTGGAGATGTCGTAGCCATCCACGCGGATCGTTCCCTCCAGTGGATCAAACAGACGGGTGAGCAGCTTGAGCAGGGTGCTTTTGCCGGAGCCACTGCTGCCCACGATCCCGACGAACTCCCCGGGTTTGATCTCAAAACTCACGTTGAGCAGTTGCAGAGGCCCACTGCTGGCAAAGCGGAAGTTCACCCCTTCGTAGTGAATCGATCCCTGGATCGGGGGGAGTGGTGGCAGGTTTTCTCCGGCGATCTCAATCTCTTCGCGGTGATCGACGATGTCCGACAGTCGCTCGAGAGAGAGAGCCGTCTCCTGGAAGTTCTGCCAGAGGCTTGCGAGACGCAGCAGAGGGCTGGTCACATAGCCAGAGAGGATTCGAAAAGCGATTAATTGGCCAAGGGTGAGCTCGCCTTTGAGCACCAAGGTGGCCCCCACCCAGATCACTAACAGTCCGGAGATCTGCTCGAGAAACTGACTGGCTGATCCGGCAGCGGTGCTGGTGACAGTGTTGCGGAACCCCGCCTGAATCTGGCCTCCATAGAGCTGCTCCCAGCGCCATTCACTCGGGAGTTCCATCCCCTGCCCCTTCACGGTTTCCATGCCGGAGAGGGTTTCCACCAGGTGGCTTTGTACTCGGGCGTTGGCTTCCGCTTGTTGCCTGAGTTGCCGGCGAATGATCGGGGCCACACCCATCGTGAGGGCCACAAAGAGGGGCAAAACCGCCAGCGCCCAGAAGGTGAGCTGCACCGAATAGAGCAGCATCACGGCGATGTAGATCACCGAAAACACCGCATCCAGGAGCACCGTGAGGGCTGTCCCGGTCAGGAAGCGGCGGATCTTTTCCAGTTCACTGATCCGGCTGCTGACTTCCCCAACAGGGCGCTTGGCGAAATAGCCCAGGGGCAGCCGCAACAGGTGGTGGATGATCGTCGCCCCGAGGGAGATGTCGATCCGGTTGGTGGTGTCAGAGAAGAGGTAGGTGCGCAGAGACCCCATCAGGGCCTGGGCCAGAGCCATTGCCACCAGCAGGGTGCCCAGCACATTGAGGCTGGCGAAATTTCCCTGACTGATGACTGCATCAATGATCTGTTGGATCAGGAGCGGGTTGAACAGCCCCAGCAGCTGAACAAAGAAGCTCGCCACCACCACCTGGATCAGGCTGTTGCGGTGCTTTCGGATCGCCGGCAGAAACCAACTCAGGCCAAAGCGGGCTGTGGGGGTGCTGGCGTTGGCCTCCAGATAGAGCAGAGGAATCGCCTCGCCCTGGTTCTGCCGCAGTAACTCTTCGCAGGGCACCCATTGCTGGTCCCGCAGGGGATCTCCCACCAACAGCTGGCCGTTGTGTTGTTCCCAGAACACCACCGGGTGGTTGTTGAGCAGGCTCAGGGCAGGCAAAGGCAACCGTTCGAGCAGTTGGCTGGCGGATGGCTGCAGGGGGGTGGTGCGTAGCCCCAGGAGATCGCAGATCGCAGCAAGCTGTTGGAGGCCCAAATGCCCATCCCCGGCTCTCTGGAGCTGGTCGCTCAGCACCCGCCGCAGCACGTCACGGCGGAAGGGCAAGTCGAAATGCCGCGAGAGCATGCGCAGGCAGGCCAGTGGTTCCTCCACCGGACCACTGCCGTTGTGTTGCGGGAAGCTGCCGTCATCCCGAAGGCGGCCATACCAATCTTCGAGGGCCTCCCGTTGCAGTTGAAGGCTCGGAGGTTGGTTGGTGCTCAGCGGGCTGTGCGTTGTCGGCAGGCTGTCGGTCGAGATGGCTTGCTGGGGAGGCCAGTGCACCGGTAGGGGGATCAGCCTTGCGGGGAGCCGACCAAGAACACTGATGCGCGCAGGCCCCTGCAGCAGGGACCCAGGAGTTTCCCCCTCCACGTTGCCGCTACTCACCAACCAGCGACCGGCGTCAGCCGCAAGCTGGTGCTCTCCTGGCGGCAGAAGTTTCAGCTGATGGGGTTGGGAGCATTCCTGTTTCGCCCACTGCAGTAATGCCTGCGCAGTGGGCGCCCGTGGATCGTTGCGGCTTGCCGTGACGGCATAGAGCTCATGGGGCTGAAGGACCTGAAATCCCTGCAGCAGTTGGGGATAGTGCTGGATCAGTTGCAGGAAGGTCTCGGCTGGCAGCAACTGCGCTCGCACCGTGGTGGAAGCGGCCAGTGATTGCCCGGTCATGCCCCGCAGCAATAGATCAGGCCCCACCAGTTGCCCGCTGCTGTAGCGCTCCAGGGTGAAGGGCTCCTTGCGCTGGTCTAGGGCCAGCAGGCGCATTTGCCCTTCCTCGAGGTAGAGAACCCCGGGGGGGAGATGCTCTGCGCTGTGCAGCTGCTCACCGGGCTCCAGAGCGATGCTGCGCAGCTGTTGTTTCAGCTGCTGCTGAATCTCAAGGGGCAGTTGGGCCAGAGGCCCCCACCCTTCGAGATGGCGCTTGGGAGGAGCATCCACCATGCCCTCCAAGCTATGCAGCGCCTACCTCAGGGGTTCTTGCGTACAGGAAAGATCCAGGATTTGTTCGAGATGCTTCTCACCCAGCTCGAGGGCAAGTTGCTGAGACGTCTCTGTATCGAGTTCCGTGGTGTGCAGGTGGTTCAAACGCACCACGATCCACCAATTCTCCAGTTGCTTGGGGGGCCAGAGTTGCCCGGGGCTGCTCACCTGCAAGAGCCGGGCCAGCACTGGATGGGGTTGTTGCATGGCAACAGGCCCGAGCTGCCCTCCGCTGTTGCGCTCAGGCCCTGCGGAGTAGGCGCTGGCGATGTCTTCAAAGCTGGCCTCACCCTCCTTGATGCGCAGATACAGCTCAGTGGCGAGGGCCTTGTCCTTCACCCGCAGGAGTGAGTAACTCACCCGATCCAGAAGGGGCTTGCGTTTGAGGTAGTACGTCGGCAGCTGGGATTGGAAGTGATCCAGGCACCACCGGCTCCAGCGCCACGAACGGCTGATCATGCACCGCCAGGTCGCCTCGTCGAGGCCCTGTTTCTGCAGCCAGGCCTGCAAAGCCGCTTGGTTCTGCAGTTCATGGGCTTTCAACCAGTCGCTTTGAAGCCCTTCCAGCTCTGAACCAGCCGGCGCATCCACTTCCTCGAGGAGGTGGTCGATGCAGTCTTCCCGTTGCACCTGCCGCAGCAGACCCCAGCGAGCCAGCTGTTCAGGGGTGATGGCGCCATGGCCTCCGCTTACAACCATGGCTCAACCTCCAGGGCTGCAACGACCCAGACCAGGCATGGTTCCGCACATCTTGATCTGGCCAAAGCCGCTGTTCTGGGTGTCGAGGTCAACGGACGCTTGTAGGAATTGGCCTTTCAAATCTCCGCCTTCGGTGGAGCCAATGGCCGTCACGATCGGAAGGGTGCCAGCTGCACCGTTGCAAGTGAATTGGAAATAGCGGGTGTTGCTTGGGCATTGGCTCGATCCCCACTGCTTCACGCCGGCGGCGCCTGATTCGGCAAAGGCTCCAGCTGCCTGCTTCAAGGCTGCCGAGGCCAGGGTTTTCGCTTCTGTCATCTTCGCCTTCGAGGATTGATTGGCGAAGTTGGGCAGGGCGATCACGGTGAGGATGCCCACGATGGCGATGACCACCATCAGCTCCACGAGCGTGAAGCCCGCCTGAATCCAGCGAGGCCGCTGAGTTGGCCCTCTGCTTGGGTGGCGTCGTATGGGCCGTGCTCTTGGCATGGTCTTGGCGTGGAGCCGTTTATCTCTCTTCTACTTTTCTTTGGGATTGGACGGCCTGAGTAATAGTGCTTATGGGCTCAGCGCAGGTCGTAGCGGCCATCCCGGAAGATCAGAACCTCGGTGTTGCTCATGGTGAGGGTGTAAGTGATGTTGGCTTTGGTGTAACTGAGGCTGCAGTTGCTACGCGTGCAGGCGCTCAGTCCCGTGAAGTTGTTGCGGATGTCATCGAGAAACACCACGTCAAGATCGGGTCCGCCGATCACCGTGTCGTTCCCAAGGCCAGGGAGGTAACGGTTTTCACCTGGGCCTCCATCCAACCGGTCGTTGCCGGCCTGGCCGATCAAGGTGTCATCGCCAGCGTTGCCAAGCAAGTTGTCATGTCGTCCGCCACCCAACAGCCGATCATTGCCGGCCTGCCCATCCATGGTCGCGCCGGTGGCATCCTCCACTGTGAGGTCTCCGGCTTCTAGAACATCGTTGGCTGTTGAGCCAGTGATGTTGTCGCTACCTCCATAGCCACAGATCAATACATCTTGATCCGCTGGAACTGCATTCTTGGGAACTGAGAGGGTGTTTTGGCTGCTATCACCACCGCTCAGTTTGTAGAAACCCTCAATGCTGAGATTCTGGTCGCTGCAGAGGCTGTTGGCATTTGGATAAGAAAAGATCGGGCTAACCCTTGAGTAGGTGTTTGTCTCGCCAGCCAGGGTTTGGGTGCTGATGCCATTCACGCAGAGTTCGATGCTTAGGGATTTGCTCGTCTCGGCTGTATTTAGCACCTTGATGCCGCAGCTGGGGCTGAGGCCGTCAATCACTCGGTTGGCAGTACCGGTTGTTGGGGTTGTGCCTGTGATCATGTCGGTGTAATTACCATTCTCATCAATTCCTGGTCCACAGCGAAAGAGGCTATGGGTTCCGTTCCATACGGACTGGGTGTTGTCTTCGTTGCTTCGGATGAAGTAGATGACGGGTGGTAAGTCTCTGCGAATTTCCAGGGCGAATCGAAATTCTTCCGCTGTGATGGAGGGGCTGCACTGATTTAGGTTGACTGAATTGGGGTTGGTCAGCACGCGTTCGCTGAGGGCCACTTCAGACTCAATGAAGTGGCTGGTTCTGCTCCAATCGCTGCGAAGCCGCTCCAGTGATTCCAGGCGTGCATTGGATTGCATGTGGGAGATCAAGGCGTCTCCTGCCACAAGGCTCAGAAGAACGCCAACGGAGGCAGCAACCATTAGCTCGGTCAGGCTGAAGCCCTGCTGTCTTTCCGGCTTGGTCCTCAGTAGCTGGTGGTGTAGACGCATAAGCCAGAGCGGAGCTTCCCGCTACGCAGCAATCCAAGGGGCTTCATCAAGGTGAGGCAGCGGCCTAGGTCGCTGCCCGCCAATCTGATGCGTAAGTCACCCTCTGTGGTGCTGGTTCCACGCGGTGTGAAGACCCAAGTGGCAGGTGTTAAGCCCATCAGAGAAAAGTTCAAGCCAGAAGTATTGGGGATTTCCTGTTGAAGGTCGAGAACCTTTTGCTCAGTCGGTTTGTTGTCGCAGAGTCCTGTCAGGCTTGTGTTTGTCGAATCGATCGTTGCCCTGCAGACTGTTGAGTTCTGAATGGCCGATCGCCTCAAATCATCGAGCCAGGCGATCGTTCGTTTTGTGGCGCTGTTAAGGCGTTCGTCTTGCCAGTTGCGCATGTAAGTCGGGATTGCCAAGCCCGAGAGGATGCCAACAATCACGATGACGACCATCAGCTCGACCATCGTGAAGCCATTTCTTCGCGCCTGCGGCGACTGCATCTATGGGCACCACCCTTGTGCATGAGGCACCAGTGTTGTCGTCACAAAGAGTGGTCTTGGTGTTGTTTTGGCTTCATAGGTGACATGAAGTTTGTTGCCGTCCGCGCTATAGCTTGCTGAAATATCAATAGGTGGTGCCCCAGTTGTAAATGAGAGTGGTTTCTCTTGGTTGGAGAGACTGTTAAGAAATGCCTGGCCAAGGCCTTTTGATGCGCACAGCGGTTTCAGCGTGGTCAGGTTGTAGGTCAGAGCTTTCGTGAGTTGATCATCAGTGCATCCCTGGGTGCAGAGAAACCCAAAGGCTTTGGCTCTTGGTTCCTCAATGTGTCGTGCGATTTCGTTGTCGGCTTGTCCCCTCGTTTTCGAGTGACCCATTCCCAGAAGGGCGGTGCTGGTCATGCGCACGCTGCCTAAGACCACCAAGGCCAGGATGAAGGAGGCAATCAAGATTTCTGGCAGGCTGAATCCTGATGTTGTCACTCCACTCTCTTGTAGGCTTTCCTTTGGGATCAGAGTCTGTTGGTGTCTCACTGCTTTGTCCAGCTGCTCCAGTGAGACACGCCTAGGGCGACATAGTCTCGGATTCCCAGCGCGTACTGGGGTCCGAAGGTGTTAAAAAGCTGGGTGCCCATGTCAGCTGGAACCACTAGCTTTGCCACGTTTGAGCTCGATCCATTCCACTCTTTTGCCCATACTGCTCCGTAAATGTTTCCACCGGTACATTCGCCAGCGCTGTCGCAGCTGACAGCAGTATTCCTCCCTCCATTGATGCCGACATTGCCATCCGGGAAATAGACCCACATCGAGTTGTTTGCCGAGGCTCCGGCGATTCTCACCACTTGATCGTTGCCATCATTCAGATCTGCTGGTCTGCCAAACAGGCCGAGTGAGCTTGGAGAGGCGCCAGCTGGTTCGTGCTTGATGTACCCCCCGTTGTTCCCGCCGGCAAAATCAACGGTATTGCCTGTTACATAGATGCGTACGTCCCCATTTGTGGTGTTCACGGTCAGGGTCTTGTCGCCGTTGAGCTGAATGCTGTCAACGACGCAGTGAGTGATTGGAGGTAGGGCGCCGCGATCCTCTACTCGACATGCACCCGTATTGTCTCCGGCGGAAATGCTCGTGCTTTTTGTGATTGGTGTCGCGGGCCCAAAGCCAAGGTTGCTTGGTGGCGTGGGCACAGGCGGTAAATCGATAGGTCCTAGAAAAATCTGTCCAGCAACCGAACCATTATTGGTCATTTGTATGGCAGCTTCTTGTTCGCTTCTGGTCAGATTCTCGTAATCTGTAGTGGGCGTTTGGCATTGTAAGCACAAGACATTGCCGGACAGGCTTCCGAAGATGTCGTTTCCGCCAAGTTCGATGCGTTGGCCGAGAAGACCTGGGAAGCCGCTAGTGACGGTTGGTTCTTGATATGAGCTAGAACAGCTTTTCGGCTTGATGTCGAGTGTTTGGTCCACAATTGATGTGGCGAGAATCTTGCTGTCTTTACTGCGTTCACCCTTCATCTTGATTTTAGCTTTCCCACCATAGAAGGGGCTGCCTTGGAAGTCGTACTCGAGAAGTGTGTACTTTCCGAGTGTGCTGACTTCGCCAGTTGTTGCAGGTATGCCCTGGCTTGAGTTCGGGCATATGGAAGATGCGAAGGAGCTGTTGCCCCACTGTGATCTGTCTTTGATTAGCAGATAGGCGTACTGAGAGTTAAGGCTTTCAATCAGTCTGGCGATGCCTGCTTCTGCTATTTCTCGCGCCTGCCTTGACTGGCTCTGGCGAATGGTACCGGAAAGCCCTAGCCACGATCTTGCGGCTAGGGCCATCAGGCCGGTGGCAATGATCAGAGAGATGATCATCACGAGGGGGAGAATAAAGCCTTTTTCGTTGGCTTTTTTGTCTCGTATCTTTTGTAAGAGCTGAGGCATTCCCCTTCGCTCCCTTGCTTGAATTGTCCGGATGGGTTTGTTTAGCAGCCGGTTTTGGCCGTTGCTGTCTGGTCGACTTCGATTTTGCCGGTCTTGATGTCAACGCAACCCTGAATCGCAGTTATTCCAGCAGCTGCGCTTCCTGATTTGGGGCTTGCTGTGGCTACGATGTCATCCGTTGCTGTTGATCCCGCGCTCATTGTGTATGTCCAGTTGCCAGTTGCTGTTGCAACTGCAACTGGTCCAGTGGTCGCTGTGTTCATGGTTGTTAAGGCTGTTGTTGCTGTGCCTTCCAGGGCCTCTGCTGCGGCTTGCTTCAGCAATGCCGACACTTTTGTTTTTGGCTCTGTCGCTTTGGCTTTTTCGGTTTGACTTAAAAAGTTCGGCAGCGCGATCGCACTTAAAATCCCCACGATCACAATCACGATCATTAGCTCCACCAAGGTGAAGCCTTTTTGAAGCGCGTTTTGTTTGCTTGAGCGCTTGACACTCAGCTTGCTCAGCAGGGCGTGGCGCAGCTGAGGCTTGAGAGTGGATGCAGTCATCGAGACATAGGGTGACTTGTGTTCACCGTATGCAGCGCAGATCTGCAGCACCACAAGAGCTTTCTGGTGGTTGTCTGAGAGTTGTCTGAGCGTGGCGTAGTTCGCCTGCGCTGCCTAGCTTCTGGGTGGAGGCGGTAGCCGCTCACCCATGCCCGCAACCTCAATCCGCCGCCATCTGCAGGCCACCAGCCTCCTGGCCGTGTTGGCGGGCTATGTGGTCTTGCTGCTGTTCAACCGGCAACTCTCCAACCGACTCCGCTACGAGCGGCACGTCGCCCAGGCAGAAGCCACGCGAGCTGTTCTCGATCGCTTGAGCCCTTCCGAGGTGGATTCCCCTGCTGAACTCCAGGGGCTGCTGAACCAGCTCGCGACGCCTTCGTTAACGGTCTGGATGGTGTGGCTAGAGCCCAAGCAGATCAACTCTCCTCCCGTCTTGCTGCCTGTCGGGCCCCTCTTCGAGGACTACCGCGCCAGCCACCCCCTAATCAGCGCAGCCGATTCACAACTAAAGAACAGCTCTGAGCCTCACGGTTTTCAGTTCCAGGGGCGTTCTTACTTCACCTCTGAGACCCCCATTCGCCTCGCAGGGCAGTCTTACCAGCTGCGCTTTCTTCAAGACTTTTCGCTGCAGTTGGCCCAGGAGCAGCAACTTCAACTGCTGCTGGTGGCTGTGGCCGGGGCCTCGGCGCTGTTCACCTCTGCGCTGCTGCGCCTGGTGATTCACCGGGGCCTGATGCCCCTGGAGTCCTTCAGCAGCACCCTCTCGCGGATCTCCTCTCGTTCGTTGAGCACCGATCGCCTCTCCCTGCAGGGCCAGCCCCAAGAGCTGCATCCCATTGGAGAGGCCTTCAACGGGCTGCTGGATCGGCTGTCAGAGGCCTGGGAGCACCAGCGCACCTTTGTGAACGGCGTCTCCCACGAACTGCGCACACCGATCACCTTGATCTCGGGCTACAGCCGTCGCTTGCTGCGCCACGGCGATCAGCTGGATCCGCAGCAACACGAAGAGCTGCAGCTGGTGACCCAAGAAGCCGAGTCGATGGGTCGCCTGGTGAACGATCTGCTTGAAATCGCCCGTGACGATGCCGGCCGCCTGCAGCTGGAGTGCCGCCAGCTCGATCCCTGCTCCTTGCTGACTGACTTACAGATCCGCCTTGCACCCGCGAGTTCCGGACGCCTCCTGCTGCAGAGCCTTCCTGCCGCTTGCCCCAAGGTGAGTGCCGATCCGGAGCGTCTCAGCCAGTGCCTCAGCAACCTGGTGGAGAACGCCCTGAAGTACAGCCCCGACGCCGCAGCGATTGAGCTGGCCCTCAGCAGTGAGGCCAAGGAGGTGGTGTTCCATGTGATCGATCAGGGCCCAGGCGTTCCAGAAGCCGAGCGTGATGAGATCTTCGAGCGTTTCAGACGCGGTAGCGGATCCGCGGAGGTCTTCGGCCATGGCATCGGTTTGGCGGTGGTGAAAACCCTGATGGAGCGCATGGGAGGCCGCGTGCTGGTGGCCGATGCCCCCGGCGGTGGAGCCGATTTCCAGTTGCGTCTGCCGGCTGTGCTCAGCCCTGCCCCCAGCCTGCGCCGCTGGTTCACTCCGGCCTGAGCAACTGAGGCAGCTGGGCGATCGCTTCGGTTTTCAGCAGCATCGCCGCCGCCCCCCCGCCCAGGGCTTCGGCCTCCACCTGCGGATCGCACAGGGCCGTCACCACCACCACCCGCGCGAGGTGCTCCCGTTGCCGCAGGGCCTGCAGCGTTGCCGCCCCATCGAGGCCCGGCATCATCCAATCCAGCAGCACCAGGGTCACCTCCTCCAGGCGCTCGGCCTTGAGCAGTTCACTGCCCTCGCGGCAGAGCAGCACCTCGGCCCCCAGCTCTTCCAGTTCGCAGCCCAGCAGGGCGCGGATGCGCGGGTCGTCATCCACCACCGCCACCAGGGGGCCGTTCATGGAGCCACCGCGCGCGGCTCTCCGGCCTTGAGCAGAAAGCCCACGCCCCGCACCGTTTGGAGCAAGGTGGGCTGCCCTGCCGGTTCGAGCTTGCGGCGCAGATAGCGCACATAGACATCGAGCACGTTGCTATCGCCCACGAAGCTCTCGCCCCAGACCTTCTGCAGCAGATGCTCGCGGCTCTGCACCCGCCCCGGATCCCGCATCAGCTCCAGCAGCAGGCTGTATTCCGTGAGGCTCAGATGCACCGCCATGCCGCCTCGGCTCACCTCATGGCTGGCGGTGTTCAACACCAGATCGTCGACCTGCAGCTGCTCTGCGGTCGCGCCCGTGGCCGATTGGCCCCGCCGCGCCAGGGCCCGCAGCCGCGCCAGCAGTTCCTCAATCGAAAACGGCTTCACCAGGTAGTCATCGGCGCCGGCATCGAGGGCCTCCACCCGATCTGACACCGCATCACGGCCCGTGAGCATCAACACCGGCACCTGCAGGCCCGTGGAGCGCAAGCGTTGGCACACCTCCACTCCGCTGAGGTCGGGCAGCATCCAATCGAGGATCACCAACTGGGGGCTCTGCTGCCGGATTGCCATCAGGGCGGCCATCCCATCGGAGCAGCTCTGCACGGCATAGCCCTCTTCCGACAGCTCCAGTTCGAGGAACTGACGCAGGCGCGCATCGTCATCGGCGAGCAGCAGGCTGCACGCTTGGACTTCAGGGGCCATCGGTGGCATGGTGTGCCGCAATGACTCCCCCTGTCTTACCCACATCTGCGGCATCGCGCCCATTGGCCTGGCGCATGGCCCGCTGGGGTGTGGTGATCGTGCTCGTCTACGCCCTGGTGGCGTTGCTCACTCCCCTGTTCATCCAGCTGGGGGTGTTGCCTGAGCTCAATGGGGGGCTCGACAGTCCCATCTATGCCCCGCCGTCCTGGCAACACTGGTGCGGCACCGATCGCCTCGGGCGTGATGTCTGCAGTCGCACCCTCGCCGGCAGCGGCGTAGCCCTGCAGGTGGTGGTGGTGGCCCTGGGGGCGGCCCTGGTGATCGGGGTGCCCCTGGGGATGGTGAGCGGATACCTCGGAGGCTGGATCGACCGGACCCTGGTGCTGCTGATGGACACCCTCTACACGCTTCCGGTGTTGCTCCTGTCGGTGGTGCTGGCTTTCCTGCTCGGCAAGGGACTGCCCAATGCCGCCGCAGCCCTGTGTGTGGTCTACGTGCCCCAGTACTTCCGGGTGGTGCGCAATCAGACGGCCCAGGTGAAGGCCGAGCTGTATGTGGAGGCGGCCCGCTCCCTGGGGGCCAGTCCAATCTGGATCCTGCGGCGCTACCTGTTCCGCAACGTGATCACCTCGGTTCCGGTGTTGCTCACCCTCAACGCCGCCGATGCCGTGTTGGTGCTCGGCGGCCTGGGCTTCCTCGGGCTGGGCCTTCCCGAAACGGTGCCCGAGTGGGGCAGCGATCTGCAGCAGGCCCTCGCCGCCCTGCCCACCGGAATCTGGTGGACCGCCCTCTACCCCGGGGTGGCGATGTTCGTGCTGGTGCTCGGCCTCTCCTTCCTCGGAGAAGGCCTCGAGAGCTGGCTCAGCGGCAGCGGCAACAACCTGCGCTCATCTCAGTAGGGTTAATCGTCGAGGAGTTCCTTGATCAGCTCAAGATCAACGGGTGTTCCCTGCGGTTGTTTTGGCAGAAGGGTGAATCCGTTCCGTTGTTGACATTCGCTCTCGCTGATCGGCTGGTTGAGCGACCCCTTGGCTTTTCCAGCTCCTGAATCGCTTGGATCTTGTTGCCGGATCCTCGGAGATTGTGAGTGATTCATGTCAGGCACCAAGACTGTTCTCTAGCGCCTCCAGGGCGAGGGCATTCAGGCTTTTCCCCTGGATCTCGGCTTCGAGGCTGAGCTGCTCGTGCAGTTCCGGGGGGATCCGCAGGTTGAACTTGCCCGAATACTGCTTCCGGGGTTCAAGACCCTGCTCCCGGCAGACCTCTAAAAACACCGCGAGAGAGTGCCTGAATTCTTTCCTGAGTTCCTCGGGGTTGGATCCGTAGAAGTCGGCTCCTCCGTTCAGGCCAAGAATCTCCCCACGGAATTGATCCGTTTCTGGGTTGTATTCGATTCGGGCTTGGTAGCCGTCGACAGACATCAGGTTCATGGCTTGACCCCGTGGTTTTCGAGCCATTGGCGGATGGAGGCAACAGCGCCCTTGTCAGCATTTGGTGAGGGATGGGGTCTGTGGAAAACCCGAACCTCCCCAAAGAGAACGACGGCGACACGGCTGCCAGACCGTTCACTGATCGTGCCTCCGAGCTCAAGGAAGAGAGCTTCGATGTCACGCCAGGGAAGAGTGCCCCTGACCGGACGGGCATAGATCAGCTCAAGGGTGCGCCGATGCCGTCGCCTGAGTTGCATGGTACTGAGATCTAGTACCAGGTGGGCTGTTCTGCCCGCCGGTCTTCATCGACTCAGTGTTCCCGCGCGAGGTGGGATGGGGCTCAGTAGCGCAGCTTCAAGGTGCGGGGCAGTTGCTCCGCAATTTCCCCCTCGTCCGTCAGGGCTGGATAGGGGCGCCCTTCGCGGCGGCACCAGTCGGCCACCTGGGGATAGGCCCACTCGAACAGGAGCTTTTGGAAGGCTTCTTCGCCCCCCGGAATGCCTTCGCCGGCGCTTGGCACCTTCCCGGCCCGCTCCCGTTGCCGCAGTGCCTCAAACAGCAGGGTGGCGGCGGCCACGCTCACATTCAGGCTCTGCACCATCCCCGTCATCGGGATGAACAGAGGTTGGTCGACTAACCGCAGAGCGTCTTCACTCATGCCCCACTTCTCCGCTCCCATCAGGAAACAGCTGGGGCCTGTGAAGTCGCAGTCGCGGTAATCGAGCGCATCCACGCTCAGGTGGGTGCCGTAGATCCGGAACCCCTGGTCTTTGAGGCCCTGCAGGCATCCTTCGATGCTGGGGTGGGGATGCAGGGGCACCCACTTCTGGCTCCCCTTGGCGGTGTTGTTGAAGGTGCGAGGCCGTCCCGGCAGGCTCACCACATGGGCTTCCAACACGCCAACCGCATCGCAGGTGCGCAGGATTGCCGAGAGGTTGTGGGGCTTATCCACCGCTTCCAGCACCACCGTGAGGTCCCCCATGCGGCGGCTGAGCACGGCCTGGAGACGCTCAAACCGGCGGGGCAGCAGGGGCATACAGCGGCGATGGCCAACATCCATCGTGTCTGATGACAGGCTCTTGCCCGTGGAGCAGACCTTTGACCAGCGGGTGTGGCAGGCGGTAGCCCTGATTCCTCAGGGGAAGCTCGCCACCTACGGACAGATCGCTGAGCTCATTGGTGCCTACGGCTGCGCGCGCCAGGTGGGCTGGGCCCTGCGCCGGCTGCCCCTGCCCTCCGACATCCCCTGGCATCGGGTGGTGAATGCCAGGGGATGCATTTCTCTTAGCCCCAGCCGCGAGGGATCCGACTGGATGCAACGGGATCTGCTGCTGTCAGAGGGCATCCCGGTGGATGAGGAAGGCCGCTTGCCCCTGGGGCCTTATCGCTGGCATCCGCCGGGCTAGTTGTGGGGGATGAGCAGTCACCCCCAAGGTTTGGCGGCCCGTCAGCTGGCTTGGCAGGTGCTGCAGGCGGTGGCCGCCGGGGCCTATGCCGATGGAGCCCTGGAGCGGGAGTTGGGGCGTGTCGCGCTGTCTCCCGTGGATCGGGCCCTGGCCACGGAGCTGGCCTATGGCGCGATCCGGCAACGGCGCTTGCTTGATGCCTGGCTGGATCTGCTCGGGAAGGTGCCGGCCGAACGCCAGCCCCCCAAGTTGCGTTGGTTGCTGCATCTGGGGCTCTACCAGTTGCTTCACAGCGAGCGGGTGCCTGCGTCTGCGGCGGTGAGCACCACAGTCGAGCTGGCGAAACGCGCTGGCTTGGCCCGCCTCGCTCCCGTGGTCAACGGCATGCTTCGGGCCTGTGTGCGGCGGTTAGAGGCGGGAGAGCCGCTGCCCCTGCCAGCGGATCCGGCCCAGGCTCTGGCGATTCGTCAATCGTTGCCGGATTGGCTGGCCCAGGCGCTGCTGGAGTGGCAAACCCCCGAGCAGGCCGAGGCCTTTGGGAAGGCCTGCAACACGCCGCCCACGCTGGATCTGCGGCTGAACCGGTTGCGCGCTTCAGCTCCGCAGCTCCAGGACGCTTTCGATCAGGTGGGCATCAGCCTGCAGCCGATCGCAGGGCTTCCGGATGGCCTCACCCTGCTGGGGCGCTCCGGTGATCTCAGACAACTGCCCGGCTATGGCGAGGGGCAGTGGTGTGTTCAGGATCGATCGGCTCAAAGGATTGCGCCGTTGCTCGATCCCCAACCCGGTGAGCGCATCCTCGATGCCTGCGCAGCCCCCGGTGGCAAAAGCACCCATCTGGCGGAGTTGATGCAGGATCAGGGCCTGGTGTTGGCCCTGGATCGTGGGGAAGCCCGATTGCGCCGGGTGATCCGCAACAGTGAACGGCTCGGGCTGGGTTGCATTGAGACCCGCCATGGCGATGCGGTGTCGCTGTTGGAGCGCAATCCGGAGATGCGGGGCAGTTTCGATGCGGTGCTGATCGATGCCCCCTGCTCAGGCCTTGGAACGCTGTCGCGTCACGCCGATGCTCGCTGGCGCATTGATCCCGGAGCGATCGAGGGCTTGGTCCGTTTGCAGCGGGAGCTCCTTGAGGCCCTTCTGCCTGCTCTCAAACCGGGGGGGCGCCTGGTCTATGCCACCTGCACCGTGCACCCCCAGGAAAACAGCAACCTGATCGAGGCGTTTCTTGCTGATCATCAGCAGCTCACGCTTGCGCAGAGCTGGCAGCTCTGGCCTGGGCAGCTTGAGGGCGCAGGCGATGGCTTCTACGCGGCCCGGCTTCAGTTGCGTTAGGGCGCCGGCAGTGGTGGTGGTGCCGTAGGCGCAGCAACCGGTGGTGGCGGTGGAGGTGCTGTTGGCGTCGCGGCTGCAGGCGCTTTGGGGGTCGAAGGCTTCTCGGTGGTGGGTTCGGTCGGAGTCCCTTCTGGGATCACCGCTGGTGCAGGAGCATTCGTTTCCTCTGCCGGTGCGCCAGTGGGCTCCGGTGCGGGAGCGGTGTCGGCGGGTTTGGGTTTGGGCTTGAACGCCTTGAGGGGATCGAATTTGCCCTTCAGGGTCGGCTTGGGCGGGAACTGTCGCACCGGCAGTTGCTTGAGGATCGGAGCCATGTAGTCAGACCAGGCCACCACGGCTCTTTCGCTGGTGCTCTTGGTTTCGCGGCTGTTGTCGTAGCCCAGCCACAGACCAGTCACGAGTTGGGGAACGCCGCCGATGAACCAGAGGTCACGGCCCCCTTCTGAGGTGCCGGTTTTGCCCGCTGCAGGCCGGTTGGGCGGCACGGCTCCGTAGCCGGTGCCCCCCTTCACCACCTGCTGCAGCATCCAGAGCATGGCATCGGCGATGTCAGTGGAGACCACGCGTTTACCGCGGTCGCCATCCACCCGGCGGCTCCAGAGCAGTTCTCCGTTGGGCCCCAGGATTTCCTCAAAGGGGGTGGGTTTGACGTAGATCCCTCGGTTGAAGATCGCCGCATAGGCCGTGGTCATGTCGAGCACCGTTTCCTCGGTGGCTCCCACGGCTAGGGGATAGAAGCGGCCCAGCTCCCGGGTGATCCCCAGGCTCTTGGCGGTGGCGATCACCTTGTCGAAGCCCACCTGCTTGAGCAGGCTCACCGACACGGTGTTGAGGGAGTTCTGCAGGGCCACCCATAGCGGCACCACCCCGCGGTATTTGTTGCCGAAGTTGCGCGGGCAGTAACCGCCGCCGAAGCATTGCCAGCGATCGTTCACCTTGTCGTCTGGCTTCATGCCATCTTTCAGCGCCGCCAGGTAGACGAACAACTTGAAGGTGGAGCCTGGGGAGCGCAGGGCCTGAACGGCCCGGTTGAACTGACTCTTGTCGAAGTCTTTGCCGCCCACCATGGCCCGCACCAGGCCGGTGCCGGGCTCCATCGTGACCACCGCTCCCTCGATCTCTCCTGGGGTGTGCTTGTTGATCGTGGCCTGAGCCAGCTCCTGCCATTCCAGATGCAGGCCGGAGCGGATCGTTAGACCACCCACCTCCAGCTCCTCAGGGCTAAGCACGTTGGGCAGCTCCTGGGCCACCCAGCTGGTGAAGTAAGGGGCGCGGCTGGTCCAGTACTTCGGCTCGGCCGGCTTCAGCAGCAGGGGGGCGGCATTGGCCTGATCTTCCTGGAGCGTGTCGATGAAGCCGGCTTCTCGCATCCGCCGCAGCACGATCTTGCGGCGCTGCAGGGCCAGATCGGGATTCACCAGGGGCGAATAGATCGAGGGGGCCGGCGGTAGCCCCGCAATCAGGGCGGCTTCCGGCAAGGTCAGTTCCGCCGGGGTTTTGGAGAAGTAGATCCAGGCGGCATCGGAGACGCCGTAGGCGCTCGAGCCCAGATACACGTTGTTGAGGTATTGCTCAAGGATCTGCTGCTTGCTCAGCTGACGCTCGAGCTTTCCGGCCAGCAGAGCCTCCTTGAGCTTGCGGATCACCGTGCGGTCCTGGCTCAGGAACACGGTGCGGGCCAGCTGCTGCGTGATCGTGCTGGCCCCTTCCTCGACTGAGCCCTGACTGATATTGCGCACCATGGCGCGACCAATACCGATTGGGTCGATGCCGTCGTGCTGGTAGAAGCGGCGGTCTTCCGCGGCGATGAAGGCCCGTTCCACCAGCAGGGGCATCTGCCCGCTGATCAGCTTTTCGCGGGTGGCGGGGCCCAGCTTCTGGATCACCTGGCCATCGGCGGCCAGCACCGTGATCGTGCCGGGGCGGTTGTAGCTGTTCAGGCGTCTGACATTGGGCAGCAAGGCGTCCACCGCCTGGCTGAGCAGAGCCTGGCTCAGAGCAACGCTGATCCCCGCGCCAGCGCCGATCAGGCCGGCTGAGATCAGTTGGCGCCGCCGCCTCTGCTTCACATCACCACCAGGTCGCTATGGCCGATCGCTAGAGCCGTCACGAGCATCCCCAGCACCAGAAAGGGTTGGGCACTGGCCTGGTACTTCACATCGAAGGCCACGGGGTCGCGCAGCAACCAAATGTCCTGGAAGGTGATCTGGGGAATGATCAGCAGCACCAGCAGAACCGCGGCGAAATGTTGGCCGATGGCGATCAGCACCGCAACCATCGCCAGCTGAAACACATCGATCATCCCGGCACTGATCCAGCTGGCCTTCTCGATCCCGAAAGCTACCGGGAGGGATTGCAGACCCAGAGCCCGGTCTCCTTCAACGCTCTTGAAGTCGTTCACCACCGCGATACCCAGACCGGCTAGGGAGTAGGCCAGGGTGAGGATCGCTGTGGTCCAGGTGAGGTGCCCAAACAGGGCCTGACCGGCCCACCAGGGCAGGGCGATGTAGCTGGCTCCCAGGGCGTAGTTGCCGAGCCAGCCGTTCTGTTTGAGCTTCAGGGGCGGTGCGGAATAGATGAAGCTCACGAATGAGCCGCCCAGGGCCAGCAGGAACAGCACCGGGGTGGTGTGCTGTGCCCAGAGGTCGAGTCCGTAGGCGACACCCAGGCCGGCCAGAAGAAGAATCCAGATCTGGGCTTTGACTTGCCAGAGCGGGATCGCGCCGGAGGGGATCGGGCGATAGGGCTCGTTGATCGCGTCGATCTCGCGGTCGTAGTAGTCGTTGATCGTCTGGGTGTAGCCCGCCAGCAGCGGACCACTCATCAACATGCAGGCAATCGAGGCACCGACCTCACTGGGGGTCCAGTGGAAGTTGCCCGAGGCGGCGGCTCCGCAGAGAACTCCCCAGATCAGAGGGATCCAGGTGACCGGCTTCATCAGCTGAAGCCGGATTTTCCAGATGTTGGAGGTGCCGCTGGCACCTTTCATGCCCAACAGCTGCCGGGCTCCACCGCCGGAAGCGGCGGTGGGGTTGGGGGAGTCGCTCACGAAGCGGAGATCAGGCTGCGGTGATTTCGTCGTCGAAGAACCAGTTGGTGGTGCCGTTGCTCAGCTCAACCACCACACCGATGCCCTTGCCGTCGGTGACCTTGAAATCCTTCACGGTGCCGGTGGCATCGCTCTGAAGCGCGGAGACCAGATCGGCGGGGATGCGGTCGCGCACCCGGGTGACCCGCACCTTCGAGCCGATGGTGATGGCAGCCTGGGACATGTCCGGCGCGACGAAAAGTGGCGTCAGGCTAACCCGCTGCAAGACCGCCAATCCATGGTTGCCAAACGGATCATTCCCTGCCTGGACGTGGCCGATGGTCGGGTGGTCAAAGGCGTGAATTTTGTGGGTCTGCGCGATGCCGGCGATCCGGTGGAGCTGGCCTGCCGCTACAGCGCCTCCGGAGCGGATGAGCTGGTGTTTCTCGACATCGCCGCCTCTCACCAGGGCCGGGCCACCTTGGTGGATCTGGTGCGCCGCACCGCCGAGGCGGTGACGATCCCATTCACGGTGGGGGGAGGGATCAGCTCTGTGGAGGGCATCACCGAGTTGCTGCGGGCCGGGGCCGACAAGGTGAGCCTCAATTCCTCGGCGGTGCGTGATCCCGAGCTGGTGGCCCGAGGGGCTGAGCGCTTCGGCTGTCAGTGCATCGTGGTGGCGATCGACGCCCGCCGCCGCGAGGGCCCTGATCCCGGATGGGATGTGTATGTCAAAGGAGGCCGCGAGAACACCGGGCTCGATGCGGTGACCTGGGCCCGCCGGGTGGTGGAGCTTGGAGCCGGAGAGATCCTGCTCACCTCGATGGATGGCGATGGCACCCAGGCGGGGTATGAACTGAATCTCACCCGGGCGGTGGCCGATGCGGTGGAGGTTCCGGTGATCGCCAGTGGGGGCGCCGGCTGCATCGATCACCTGGCCCAGGCTCTCGATGCTGGCCCGGAAGGGGGGCATGCCTCAGCGGCCCTGTTGGCCTCACTGCTCCACGACGGGGTCCTCACGGTGGAAGAGATCAAAACCGAGCTGCTGGGTCGAGGCCTGAATCTCCGGCCCCTGGAGCAGCAGATCCCTGTGGTGGTCTAGCTCGCGCTGCTGCTTTACCTGCCGTTACGATCCAAATCATTCAGCCTTTCGCGCGGCGTGCTGGCCTTCGAGCAGTCCCATTCACCGCTCTTGGTTGGCGCCATCGTGCTGGTGGTGGTGGTGATGGTGGCCTGGGCCCTGCAGCTGATGCAGGCCGCTAGCGATCGCAAAGAGTTTTCGCTGATGCTCGCCGGCTGCATGGTGTGCTCCGCCGCGATCGGTTTGGCCACCGTGATGGTCATGACCCTGACCAGTGCGGATCGCCTTCAGGCCCAGGGCTATTTCAGTTCCGCAGACGCACCGGACAGCGAGCTGATCAGCGGTGGTGTCAGTCTCGATGCCATCTCCTTGCCCTGGGATGTCGCCGAGCGCTGATCCTTCACGAGCCATTCCACCTGGCAATCCTGAGGCGGTCAGGGATCTGTTCGAGCGGATTGCACCGGCCTACGACCGGCTCAACGATCTGCTGAGCCTGGGGTTGCATCGGATCTGGAAGCGTCAGGCGATCGCCTGGTTAGCTCCGCAGCCGGGTCAACGCCTGATCGATCTGTGCTGCGGCACCGGGGATCTGGCCCTGGTGATCGCCGAGAAGGTGCGGCCCGGTGGCTTGGTGCTGGGCCTCGATGCAGCGGAGACCCCCTTGCGGCAAGCGCGCTCTCGTGCGGCCCGGGCCCCCTGGCTGCCGCTGGAGTTTCAACTCGGTGATGCCCTGGACACCCAGTTGGGCGATGGCTGGGCCGATGGGGCGGTGATGGCCTATGGATTGCGCAACCTGCAGGATCCGGCCTTGGGACTCCAAGAACTGCGTCGCCTCCTGCGCGCCGGAGGTCGAGCCGTGGTTCTCGACTTCAACCGCCCTGAAGATCCTCAGGGTTTAACGGCCCGCTTCCAGCGCCTCTATCTACGCCAGTTGGTGGTTCCCCTGGCGCGCAAGGCCGGCCTTGAGGCGCAGTATGCCTATCTCGAAGACAGCCTGGCCCGCTTTCCGACTGGAGTGCAGCAGGAGCAGCTGGCCTTGGCTGCCGGGTTCACGCACGCACACCATCAACCCCTGGCTGGAGGTCAGATGGGGATGCTGCAGCTGGTGGCCTAAGGCGGGGTGATGCCTTGGGTCACCCAGATCACGCCGAAATAGAGACCCAGAAAGGTCAACACCAGAGCCCCCACCAGAAGCTTTCCATCCATGGCTCTGCTCAGCGGATCAGGTTCATGCCGAGGAAGCCTCGGCCGAGGCCCGAGCTCCTCTCGTTCAAGTAGCTGAGGGCAATTTCAAAGTCCATCAGGCCCTCCTGCTCCATCAGCTCTTTCGGCAGCTTGCCCTCGCTGCGGGCGGCGTAGTTGGCATAGATCTCGTCCTTGCGGGCACTCAGAAAGCTCACCACTTCCTGCACCACAAAATTGGCCCACTCGCTTTTGTCCTTCGGACTCACCACCCCAGGGGCCATCGTTTCGGCGTCGGTTGCCGCAACCCTAGGAACCCCGTTAGCGACAATCGGCTAACTAACAGGCCCCACGAGCCCTCGGTCGCGTGCATTTTCAGGACATCATCCAGACCCTCAACCGCTTCTGGGCCGAGCGGGGCTGCCTGATCCTTCAGCCCTACGACACCGAGAAGGGGGCTGGCACCATGAGCCCCCACACGGTGCTGCGGGCGATTGGTCCAGAGCCCTGGGCGGTGGCCTACCCCGAGCCCTGCCGCCGTCCCACCGATGGACGCTACGGCGACAACCCCAACCGGGCCCAGCACTATTTCCAATACCAGGTGCTGATCAAGCCCAGTCCTGATGCGATTCAGGAGACCTACCTGGCCTCGCTCGAAGCCCTGGGGATTCGTGCCAAGGACCACGACATCCGCTTCGTGGAAGACAACTGGGAGTCCCCCACCCTCGGCGCCTGGGGCGTGGGTTGGGAGGTCTGGCTCGATGGCATGGAGGTGACCCAGTTCACCTATTTCCAGCAGTGCGGCGGCATCGACTGCCGGCCGGTGTCGATCGAGATCACCTACGGCCTTGAGCGCCTGGCGATGTATCTCCAGGATGTCGAGAGCATCTGGGATCTCTCCTGGGATGGCAACCGCTCCTACGGCGACATTTGGTTGCCGTTTGAGAAGGGGCAGTGCACCTACAACTTCGAGGCCTCGAACCCCGAGCGGCTCAAGCAGTTGTTCGCGATCTATGAGGCGGAGGCCGCCGATCTGGTGGCCAGGAAGCTGCCGGCTCCTGCCCTTGATTTCGTGCTCAAGTGCAGCCACACCTTCAACCTGTTGGAGGCCCGCGGGGTGATCTCGGTGACCGAGCGCACCGCCACCATCGGTCGCATTCGCAATCTGGCCCGTCAGGTGGCGGAGGCCTGGTTGGAGGAGCGTGAAGCGCTGGGCTTCCCGCTGCTGAAGCAAGAAGCGGCCGTCGCGGCCTGATCGAGATCCGCCATTAAGGGGAATGCTCGGCGTAGAGCGTTCCCTCCAATGGCTGTTGCCCTGTTGTTGTTGCTCGGGCTCCTTGGCGGAGCCTTGGCGCAATCGGCACTCCATGGGTTGCTGCTGGGGCTGCTTCTGCTGAGCGCCGCTGTTTGGCTTCGGCTGCAACGCCGCTGGCCCATCCGTCGACTGGCCTTGGTGCTGCTCTTGGTGATGTTGTGCGCGCTGCGGGGCTCCCTCGGTTCTCGTCCTGCTCCCGGTCCGCTTGATCCGGTTCGGGCCATCTCCTCCGCTCCGCAGAGCCAGGCTCTGGTGGGTCGCTGGACGCGCGATAGCACCGTGCGAGATGGCCGCTGCCAGGGTCTGGTGGAGGTGAGCAGCCTGGATTCGGCCGTGGCCCGCGGCCTCACCGAGGTGACGCTCGAGCCATGCCAGGTGCCCATTCGAGAGGGGGCTTGGATTCGGGTCCGGGGACGCTTGCGCCAGCCGCTCCCCTCGCCGCATCCCCTGCTGCCGGGTCCGGCCGAACGGCTTGCGGCCCAGGGCAGCTGGAGTCAGTTCCGGGCCTCCCAGCTGGAGTTGTTGCGGCAAGACTGGACCCCCTTGGCGGATCTGCGCCGGCGGATTGCCACGCGCCTGCAGAGTGCGGCCGGACAGGACTCCGGTGGCCTGATGGCGGCCCTGGTGTTGGGTGGTGCCCAGGTGGAGCTGGATTCCGGTTTGCGGGAGGCCTTTCGCGCCGCCGGACTGTCCCATGCCCTCGCCGCTTCCGGCTTCCACCTCTCGGTGTTGCTCGGCACCACCTTGGCCCTCGCCCGCGGCTGGCCCAGCGGGCTGCGGATCGCGGCCGGCGGAGCCGCGATGGCCCTGTTTCTTGCCCTGGCGGGAGCGCAGGCCTCCGTGGTGCGGGCCGTGCTGATGGGGGCGGCAGTGTTGCTGATCCGTGAATCAGGCCGAAGCAGTCGCCCGCTGCGGATCCTGCTCAGCACCGTGGTGTTGATGCTCCTAGTGCATCCCGCCTGGGCCCATGCGATCGGTTTTCAACTCAGTGCCGCAGCGACGGCCGGGTTGATCCTGTGGGCGGGGCCGATCGAACAGCGCCTCCTGCCCTGGATGCCGCGCCGGCTCGCGGCACTGCTGTCGGTGCCCCTGGCGGCCTCGCTGGCCACCCTTCCTCTGCAGCTGCTGCATTTCGGGGTGGTTCCCAGTTATGGGGTGCTGGCCAATGCCCTGGCCGCTCCACTGCTCACCCCCTTGACCCTCGGGGCCATGGGGATGGCACTGCTGGCGCTGCTCTGTCCGCCCCTGCTGCCATTGGCGGCCTTCGCGCTGGTGCCGCTGGCTCAGCTGTTGATGGCGTTGGTCAAGGGCGTGGCCGCTCTGCCCTTGGCGCAGCTCCCGGTGGGGCTGCTCAGCCCTCTGTTGCTGGCGCTGCTGCTTGGTGGCGTGTTGCTCTGGGGCCGCTGGAGAGCGCTGGCGGCGCTGTTGCTGCTGGCCGGGTTTGGGATTCGCTGGCTGGAGGTTCAGCGCGATCAGCTGGTGCTGGTGCACCAAGGGGAGCGGCAGTGGCTTCTCAGCCGCCACCAAGGCCGCGGGGCGCTGGTGAGTCTGCGCTCCGATCCAGTGAGTTGCGGTAAGGCTCGCCAGTTGGCCACCGGCCTGGGCCTCCATCGCTACGACTGGATCCTGCTGCTGGACCCCGTGCCTGCCCCGCAACCCCAGTGCTGGCAATCGCTCTCCAGCAGTGTGGTGGATCAGAGCCGCTTAACCCTGGGGCGCCGCCTGCAGAGTCCGGGGCTGGCGGTGGAAACCCTGGCCTCCGATAGCCGGGGGCTGTCGCTGCAGGTGGGGCGCGGCCGCTGGCTGCTGTTGCCGGATCGTCAGGCCTGGTGGGCCTGGAGGCGGCAGCGCAGGGATCCAGGGCGGGGGGTCTGGCTGGGCTTCAGCCCCAACCCGCGGGAGCGAAAACACTTGGAAGCGACCTCGGCGCCGGGAGACTGGTGGCCCCAAGCCGGTTCAGGCAGCGGTTGGCACCAAAGCTGAGCCGGCTACCCCATCCGTACACTGGCCGAGTCGCCTGGAGAGGTGGCTGAGTGGTCGAAAGCGAACGACTCGAAATCGTTTGAAGGGCAACCTTCCGTGGGTTCGAATCCCACCCTCTCCGTATTCAGAAGGTCCCGCGAAGACCATGTAAGTTCCACTTCCCTTGCGGTGGTGGGACTTTTGATTTGTGCGTGGTCCTGGTGCGTTCGCCCAAAGTCAGGAGTGTCTGAGCAGTGTGTTGTTGGATGTGCTGTTGGATGCAGGGCGCGTGTTGTTGGATAAAATGCGTGTTGTTGGATTCCTGAGATGCCGCTCTCTGACTCGCAAGTTCGTGCCCTGAAGGCAGGCGAGCGCAGACAGAGCAAATCAGTTGGGGATTCCTTGATTTTGGTGATCGAGTCGGTTGCCAGGGGCGGTGGCAAGTCCTTTGAGGGACGGATGCGATTCCCACCAGGACGTGCGGGCAAGCAGGTTCCCGTGCGGATTGGTCCCTACGGCAAGGGACTTGGCAAATGGACCCTCAAGGAGGCGCGAGAGGAGTGGGATCGCATCAGGGCATGGTCCAAGCAGACGGGACAGGTCCGCCAGGGTTTCGGCAGTAGGGCGAAGCGAGAACTTGATGCCACTCGATGCCTGAGTGCCGTTGCTGCTGCTCTTGTGCATTGGATTGAACCTCTGTGGGTTTCAGTGCTAT
>Ga0194120_10002601_pt1 | contig 30802 bp, 40 predicted proteins | sample TA2MahCa65mmetaG_FD_148642 | JGI IMG/M metagenome (GOLD analysis project Ga0194120, IMG submission 148642) | Freshwater microbial communities from Lake Tanganyika, Tanzania - TA2015019 Mahale Deep Cast 65m | ecosystem: Environmental > Aquatic > Freshwater > Lake | place: Tanzania: Lake... | reverse complement strand
GCAACGGCCCCAAGTGGTATAACTTTGACCCTTCCAAGTGGCTCATTTTCTCCCTCTCGAAACTGGGGTTGGCTTACAATCTCCAGCGATACCAAGACGAGGGGCAAACGAAGGCCATAGCCTCCCCTGGATCCGCGCGATAAACAGAAACCCCAGTAGGAATGGAGTACCTACTGGGGTTCTTATCCGCCCCGTTTTGCTCTGATCGAAAACCTAAAAAATCGCTATCGGCAGTATTGCGCGAGAAGCATGCGCTCCTTAGCCCAGTTCTGTAAAGCCTTCTCTACATCACTGTACGTAAAGGCAGGATCACCATAAATCTCAACGAGACGGGTATGTTGCAGAAAGTTTTGCTGTCTCTCGGGACCCCCAAACCACATTCCGTAAAATCCATCGATATTGTAATGGGCCGTATGACGAAACGTACTACTCAGTCTCCGATAAAACCACTTCGGAAATAGGGTTCGTGGAAACCCCTTTTCAATAAATCGAACAAAGTGATTGGCAAACCTGGCCTTGTCCTCTGCGGTATCGAATTTGGTGGGTGTGAATTGATTCGCTGTAAATACTGTTTTCATGATTCGATTCTCCTTCTTAGTCTCTGAGGTAAGCTACGTAAATTCTCTTGCCGACCACGACCGAGACAATGTGGTCGCCAGTTGTCTGAGTTCGCCCGCTGTTCACGATATTGCAAACTTTCTTGACCATACGATCAGAAATCTCCTGGCCCGTGACACGATACCCGCGCCTTTCAGACGACCATCGAGCCCATCGTCTGGCGTAGTAATGCTTTCCTGCACAGCCGCAACAACAGGCCCCTTCTCTTCCCGAGTAGACACTGGCGATTCTATTCACGTTGATTTTCATGATTTGATTCTCCCTATCATATCCCCGTTTGACTTCACACGTTACCAGACATGGCCATCTTCTTTGCAGGTTGGGCAGTCAGGATGAGGACCGCGTTTCCCTTCCAGATCGAGTTCGTGATTGCCGCCGCTATCTGAATGCTCATTCTCTAGCCCTCCCTGGTCATAGCACTTGGCGCACAATCCAACATTCTCGTTATCACATCGACCTGTCGACCGCGTACTCTTTCCACACGCCGCGCAGGTGTAGACGCCTGTTCCCTTCTGGAATCTCCTCGCATCACGCTCATGTCTTCCTCCTCGGTAAATACTGGTTTTCATGATTTAATTCTCCTTACTTCAGGTTGTTCGCCAGATGACTCAGCCGATTCATAATGAGGTGAAGTTGTTCTAGGGCTGTAGTAGTGGGACGATTAAACTGCAACGGGTAGGTCGTCACCGGCATATGCCGCCTCGAAGAAGGATCCAGCCCAACAGCGCGATCAAGACCGTCATCGTGGTCATAGTCCACCTTCCGCACGTCCACTACGTGGACGATCCATGATATCAATTATGATATCGCTTTGTTCGATATACGCTTCCCGCGCTTGCGCGAGCATACTCGCATAATGATCACGAAGGATATCATGGTAATCAGATGATAGGTCATCTAACAATTCTGGATTTTCAGCAAAATAACGCATTGTGTTGTTCTCCTTTTTGGTTAGTCATCATGGTTTATATGACATCGCTTTGTTCGATATACGCTTCCCGCGCTTTCGCGCGCGCTTTCTCGATTATACTCGCCGCGAGCATACTCGCAAAATGTTCACGAAGGATTTCATGAGGGTCAGATGAGGGGTCATCTAACAATTCTGGATTTTCAGCAAAATAACGCATTGTGTTGTTCTCCTTTTTGGTTAGTCATCATCATGGTTTAATAGTACACCCCCCTCATGATAATGTCAAGTATTATATTTGCTTTGAAAATCAATGACTTAGAAGAGTTTTTTTACTGCAATTTCTGGTGAGGGAGACACAAGAGCCCGTGTCGTTGCTGTTTCCGTTGATTCCAGGCGACCCGAATTTTATCATGAATTTGTTGGTCAATCATGATCGAACTGTTTCTCCACCAATTTTTCTTTATACCATTCAGGAATACCCCGAACGGATGCTCTCTTAAGATGCGGCCAGGCCCATTGAAATAATTTCTCCTTGATAAAATCTTCTTCCTCTTTCAGAATATCCAGAGGCACTTCTTTCATAATCAACCCAATGTCCTGCGGCGAATCAGTGAGCGTCCCTGCTTCTTTTAGATGCTGGATCGTCTTGTTCCATCGGGCAGGAGTCCGAAGCATTTCACCAAGATTCTCGACGATACCACGAGAGGTTGGATTCGCTTCTTTCCACTCCTTTCGATGAACTTCTTTGAATGCCTCAGAGACAAATTTTCCCAGAAGTATCTTTTTATCACGACCGAATTGATGGTAGTTCTTAATAACGACTCCCTCAATCTTCGGACCGCCCAGACATGATTCTCGGTCTAACAGTTCACGGAATAAATTGATATCCGTGATTATCCCCTCGAATATCTTGGGGACCACTTCTAGACCCAATCGTTCAGCCTCGGCTTTCTTTTCCTCATACGTCAGATAGGTTTCAAGTTCGATATTGATATCAAACAGAATCAAATGATCCTTGGGAATTCGATCATACGCCAGCGCATTATGCTTGGGTTTTGCAAGATACTCGGCTCGGTACGTCCATCCAATACGAAGTTTATCCTGCAAAGACACCGCGGTACGAACGGCTTGATCAAACATTTTTTCTGGTGTCAATATCTGCAAGTCAACACCCTTTGATCGGCATCGAATATGTGTAGCTGTAGCCAAGCCAGTCCCAGATTCAAACACTCCGAACGAAAATTGAGAGCCATCAATCTTTTCTTCAACCAGTACAGGGTCGCCCAGCAGGCCTTTCAGATTGGGATGTCCCAGCGCATAGGCTGAGGGATACGAATGCCAGGAATCGTACATCTTTCTGTTCTCCTTTTTGTCGGTCATCATCGTTTAATAATACACCTTTTTCATGATAATGTCAAGCACTATATTTGCTTTGAAATCAATAACTTAGAACTGCATCTTTTTGGCACCTAAATCCTTTGGAATGACATTTCCACACGTATAAATATAGTAAAGGGGAGCGTATTATGTCAAAACCAACTACTCGTGCCCAATTCAAAAACTACTGCCTTCGTGTCCTCGGCCATCCTGTGATTCAGATTAATGTCGATGACGATCAGGTTGATGATCGGATCGATGAGGCTGTTGCATTCTACGAAGATTATCATTTCGATGGATCAGCCAAAATCTTCATGAAGCACAAGATCACGGCAGAGGACGCGGCTCGGCGATGGATTTATTGCCCCGATGCGATCATTGGGGTCAAGAGCGTGTTTCCCTTCGATCAGTCTAATGCCTCGATCAATATGTTTGACCTACGGTATCAACTACGTCTCCATGACCTCTATGATTTTACCTCCGTCTCCTATGTATCTTATGAAATGACCATGCAGCATATTCGGACCCTGAACTTACTATTCAGTGGGGCACCGCAATTTAGGTTCAATCGAAAACAAAATCGATTGATGCTGGATGTCAATTGGTCCACAGACCTGGCGGTTGGCAATTGGGTAATCATTGAATGTTACCGACGGCTCGATGCGGATTCTCGTCGCTTAACAGGTGCATTTGCCACTACTGCTAATTCTAATACAATCATCGGGACAAGCAGCACTCTGGATCAAGAAGTCGTGTCTGGTGATTTGATTGTGGTGCAAACGAGTGGGGTGAATTCGGAGCCCCTGACTGTCAATACCGTTGATTCAGCATTGATGATGAATACTTATAGCACGTTTGAGAATACGGCGAATAGCCTGGTGATTTTTCTGCCTGATACTTCCGATGTATGGAATGATCGCTTCCTGAAAAAATATGCCACGGCTCTTATCAAGCGTCAGTGGTCGGCGAATTTGAAAAAATTTTCTGGAATCCAAATGCCTGGTGGGGTGATGTTGAATGGTCAGGTGCTTTTTGATGAGGCCGTGGCGGAACTCAAAGAACTGGAAGAATCCGTTCATCAGTTGAGCGTACTGCCAGCAGAGGGGATTTTTATAGGTTAGAGATATATAAAAATGTGGATCGCGGGACGGTAGCGTATATATGGCATATCCAACTCAACAAATGGTAGCGGTAGCATAACATGACCACAAATCCTTATTTCAACTTCACCCCAACCAACGTTACGTCTGAACAGCTTCTGGTCGAGGATTTGTGTATTGAGGCGATGCAAATTCACGGTATGGACGTATATTATTTGCCTCGCACTTCCGGCGGTAGTGAAGACCTTCTCTATGGTGAGGACACAAACAAACAATACGTCTCGGCACGACAAATGGAGATGTACCTGGAAAATACTCAGGCCATGGAAGGTGAGGGCGATTTTATTTCTAAGTTTGGGTTGGATATTCGTGATGAAAGCACTTTCTTAGTCTCAAGACAACGATTCAAGATGACCTTTCCCACGATGACTCGTCCACGTGAGGGCGACCTCTTATACGTACCTCTGGTAGAAAATTTCTTCGAGATTACCCATGTCGAACATGAGAACAATCAGGCTATGTTCTATACCCTGGGTCGTGGTCGTGGTGGAAATGTTTATGTCTTTTCTCTCCATGTTCGGCAATTTGCGTTCTCGGATGAATATATCTTCACGGGCCGTCCTGAGGTAGATAATCAGATCATCGATGCGTACCGTGGCACCAATCTCATCCTGACCGTAGGTGGAACAGGTACGTATGATGCGGCGAATAATGAAATCGTCTACCAGGGTGCAAATGTCTCCACGGCCACGGCGAAAGCTCTGGTTCGTGGCTGGGATTCAACTACCCGAATTTTGGATGTTATTCGCAGCGTCGGTACCTGGTCGACCGCGAATGTCATCGGTTCGCTCAGTAATGCACAATGGGCTTTGACTACTACGGATGTTGATACGAATATCGATACCGCCGTGGAAGATTTGTTCGATACCAAGATTGTGCAAACTGAAGCGGATGCTATAATTGACTTCTCAGAGTCAAACCCGTTCAGCGAAGGAGGATTATAGAATATAGCGAGTGAAAGGAATAAATAATAATGTGGGTCGCGGGACTGCAATCCCCACCCACTCTAGCACCGAACCCTTTAGAGAAGGAGTGCCAGCTATGACAGGAAATATTTATTCCATCTATAAAGTCGTCAATACGGTTAATGGTAAAGTCTATATTGGATTTGATTCGCAATGGCCGCGGCGAATGAACGATCATATTCATGCTGCTGAAAGAGGTTCGCAAAATTTACTTCACCGCGCTATTCGGGCCCACGGCCTTGATGCGTTTGCGTGGGAAGTAATTTGTCAATCTAAAAACGGAAAACATTTGTTGCAAGAAATGGAGCCTTATTTTATTCGAGAGTATAACAGTTTCCATCAAAATAAGCAAGGGTACAATATGACCCTTGGCGGAGAAGGTACTCTGGGATATAAAGTCACTGATGAGGCCAAGAAAAAAATGTCTGTGGCTAAGCGTGGGAAGAAACTCTCTCCTGAGCATGTGGAGAAAAGAGAACAATCTAGAGCTATAACTAGAGCTATAGCTAAAGCAAACGATCCAAATTATGGCAAAGGGCGGCGAGTATCTCCTGAGACTATAGAGAAAATAAAATTGTCGAATGCAGGAAGAAAACACTCTCCCGAAACTAAAGAAAAAATACGACAAGCATTGATTGGTCAGAAAATCTCTTTTGAAGCTAAAGAGAAAATGCGTCAAGCTAAACTTGGAAAGAAACGAACTCGTGAAAGTGTTGAGAAAATGCGTCAAGTGAACACTGGAAGAAAAAGAGTCTACCGTGCTGATGGTACGCATTGTTATGTATATCCCGCTCAACAGGTGATGACCAATGTTTAGCACTCATTTCTACCACAGGCTTATAAGAAAATATTCCATCGTTTTTGGGACATTGTTCAACAACATTTACTTGTCTCGATATACCAGCGCGGGTGTTGTTACAGATAAATTAAAAGTTCCGCTGGCCTATGGTCCCAAGGAAAAGTTTCTCACCAGAATAAAAAGCGATCCCAAACTCACCAAAAGTGTGGGCATAGTATTACCCAGAATTTCGTTTGAGGTCTCCAGCATTTCCTATGATGCCTCACGAAAACAGCAGACGTTGCTTCGAGTTCAGGGACCACCTGTTAGTAATACTACGAACTATAGTGTCTATCAAGGAGTACCCTATAACATTGGTTATTCAATGTCGGTCTTTGTGCGAAATGTTGAGGATGGAACACAGATCGCCGAGCAGATTTTCCCATACTTTCAGCCCGATTTCACAATCACGGCATTGCTAGTACCCACCGCAAATCTCAGAAAAGATATTGCGATCACGCTGGATTCTGTCAATCAGAACATTGACTACGAAGGGACGTTTGATTCGACTCGATTGATTGTCTGGGATTTTCAATTTACCTTACAGGGATTTTTCTTTGGTCCTGTCGCTAATACCTCAGTGATTAAATCGGCCATCACGAATCTCTTTGAGGATCCCACCACGATCACGGTGCAACGAATGACCATGGCTGCCAATGGTATCAGTGATTTTCGGGTCGGTGAAATTGTGCGAGTGGTGGGAGAAGATATCACGGCCACGGTAAGTGAATGGTCTAATAGTGTATTGAGTCTGACGGTCACGGACGCCACCGACGCGATCATTGTGGATGATGTCCTTCGGGGTGATGATTCAAGGGCTCTCTGGACTGTGGCCGCCTCGAATACTTCATTAATACCTGCAGTCGCAACCACCTCGAATGTTGATCCACTGACCGCCAACTCTGCAGGTACATTCGGGTACATTACAACGATTGAAGAATTCCCTTATGCCTAATGATGACGAGATCATAGAGATTTTAGCCACACCGATCACCACTCAAGAAACCAAGGCCCTGGTTGTGCCCGCTGCAACCAAGGTCAGTGTGGAAGAGGATGCTGAATATGCCCGCAGAAATATTCGGGCAGTGATTGATAACGGAAGTCAAGCTCTCCAAACGGCTATTCTCGTGGCTGAAGGTTCACAACATCCCAGGGCTCTGGAAGTCGTGGGGCAGTTGATGAAAACAATGTCCGATATCAATAAAGACTTACTGAGTATTCATGAACAAGAACGAAAGCTCTCAGTTGATTCGCCCCCGGCTTCATCTCCCACGGTGCATGTTGAAAAGGCTGCGGTGTTTGTGGGCACAACCGCGGAACTAATGGCCCAAGCTCGCAATGGAAAACTACCTCAATAATCCGAATCTAAAACATGCTGGCGTACCGATTCCTTTCACCAAAGAACAAGTGGAGGAGTATGTTCGATGTAGCCAGGATATTGGTTATTTTGTTCGGAACTATGTCAAGATCATTCATGTGGATCGTGGGCGGATTCCCTTTGAGCCTTATGATTTTCAGTCTGAACTTCTAACTAAGTATAAAGATAATCGAAATCTGATTGTTCGTCTGCCGAGACAAAGTGGTAAAACTATTACCACTGCTGCATTTTTACTCTGGTACATTTTATTCAATGAGCAAAAGGTCTGTGGCATTCTGGCGAATAAAGCCATTACTGCCAGAGAAATCTTATCACGATTGAAAATGTCGTTTGAGGGATTGCCGCTTTGGTTACAACAGGGTGTTCTAGAATGGAACAAAGGCTCAATTGCTCTGGAGAATGGTTCGCGTGTCATTGCGGCCTCGACCTCATCCTCGGCCGTTCGTGGTTGGTCCTTCTCAGTCATTTTCCTGGATGAGTTTGCCCATGTGCATAATAACATTGCTGAAGAATTTTTTACCTCAATGTTCCCCACTATTTCTTCAGGTAAAGAAACCAAGATCATCATTGCCAGTACACCCAAGGGCATGAATCACTTCTATAAATTTTGGGTGGATGCGGAACAAGGTCGAAATGGCTTTGTGCCCTTGTTCTTTCCCTGGGATGCTCATCCTGAACGTGATGAAGTCTGGAAGGAAGCACAGTTGAAGGCTCTCGGTGAGGTGAAGTTCAACCAGGAGGTGTTGTGCCAGTTCATCGGTTCATCGAATACGCTCATCTCAGGTGAGATGCTAACCAAATTACAGAATAGCTACAAGCCTCCAATACGTACTGAACAGAATCTAGCTATCTATGCGGATCCCAAGCCAGGACGAAAATATGCCATGACCTGCGATGTAGCGCACGGAATCGGTCAGGATGCTACTGCGGCGAGTGTCTTTGATGTCACTTCGGTGCCGTATCAACAAGTGGCTCGGTATCATAATGTGTATATCTCACCCTTGCTGCTCCCGAATATTTTATATGAGATCGGAACAGCCTATAATAATGCGCTGCTCCTGGTTGAGGTTAATGATATCGGCAATCAGATCGCCGAGGCTCTCCACTATGAATTAGAGTATGATAATTTGATCCGAACGATGCCCCAACGTCAGCAGATAAAACTTGGTAGTGGGTTTAAGCCCCGAGTCTTGATGGGACTTCGGATGACCGAATCTGTCAAAAAGGTGGGATGCGCCAATCTCAAGACTCTGATCGAAAGTGGCAAGCTGATTATTCATGATTTTGAGACCATCTCAGAACTTACGACCTTTACGCAACAACTCCAGACCTATAAAGCGGATGAAGGCTATCATGACGATATTGCCATGACCCTGGTAACGTTTGCATGGATGGCCGCGCAACGGTATTTCCGTGAGGAACAAACCGCTGTCAATATGTCGAAATCCATGATCGATGAACAAGAATCTGATTGGCTCTCGTTTGGTTTTTCTACTGTCCTGGAAGATGAAAAAGAAGCCGAAGCTGCTCCTGTTGAGATCGGATTGAGTGAAAATGGAGATAGGATTATTTGGCGAGAAGTGAACTCTGAGTTCTTCTAAGACACATCTTAAAAATTATAAATACTTGTGATGATTTCTTTTGCCACCGTTTGTTCTCTATAAAAGGAGATTGACCTATGGGATTTTTACTATCACCTGGTGTTCAGGTAACAGAAATTGATTTGACAACCGTTATTCCCGCAGTAGCCACTACAGGCGGGGCGTTTGCTGGGCCCTTTCAGTGGGGTCCAATTAGCCGACGAGTGATCGTTGATAGTGAAACCTCGCTGGTCACTCGGTTCTGGAAGCCGAACGCAAACACATTTACGTATTTCTTCACGGCGGCAAACTTTCTGAGCTATGGCAATAACCTGACGGTTGTGCGGGCTGCTAATAGTGCCACGCTCAATGCCACAGCCAACTCTCAAGGTGCGTTGCAAATTGCCCATGAAGATGACTATGAGAATGGTTATCTTGATGGTTCAGGGACATTTGGTTATTGGGCCGCTCGGTATGCTGGTGCCCTGGGAAATAATCTCAAGGTTTCTAGCTGTCCCTCATCCTCAGCGTTTAGCTCGAACGTTACCTCACAGAGTGGATATGTGACTAATGCGGCGCCCTCGGGCAATACAGTAGTGGGATTGTCCGGTGACACCACGACATATCTCCAGGTCAACGATCTCGTCAAGCTCGGCACGAATGATTATACGATTGTGACCGCACTGACAGCCTCGAACCTCACACTGGGTTCCGCGCTGACCGCGAACGTTTCTGCCAATACCTCGATTCTCAGAAAGTGGCAATATGCGGATGAGTTCACGGCTGAACCTGAAACGTCTGACTACGCCGACAACGTTGGCGGCGCGAATGACGAAATCCATGTGATCGTGGTCGATCAGGATGGTGGTATCTCTGGGGTGCCTGGCACCGTCATTGAAAAGTACCCGTTCCTCTCGAAAGCCAGTGATGCCAAGTCTGCGGATGGAACTTCGATTTACTATCCAATGTCCTTGTTCAAGAATTCCAAGTGGATTTATTGGGGCGATCATGATACCGCAGGCACCAATTGGGGAAGCGCCGCGGCCTCGAATACATTCACATCCGTGGTCAAGCCAATCTATAGTTCCCTGAGTGGTGGAATCGATGTGGATGCTACGACAGGCAATATTCAAACAGCCTACGGGTACTTCACTGATCCCGATGCCGTGGATATCTCACTGGTGCTAGGTGGACCGTGCAATCAGACTGTCGCCACCTATATTATCGATAACATTTCGGGATCGAGAAAAGATTGCGTGGCGTTCATTTCGCCTCTATATGAAGATGCTGTGGATAACGCAGGCAGCGAGGCTGATGATATTGTCACCTATCGTAATCTGCTGACTTCTTCATCCTATGCCGTGATCGATAGCGGATGGAAGTATCAATACGATAAGTACAATGATGTGTATCGATACGTGCCCTGCAATGGTGATACTGCGGGACTCTGTGTACGTACTGATAACACCCGCGATCCCTGGTTCTCGCCAGCGGGTTTCAATCGTGGTCATATCAAGAATGTCATTAAGCTGTCTTGGTCGCCGAGTCAGACTGAGCGTGATACATTGTATAAGAATGGGATCAATCCCATCGTCACGTTCCCTGGTGAGGGATCAGTGCTGTATGGCGACAAGACCATGCAGACCAAGCCCAGTGCCTTTGATCGTATCAATGTGCGTCGGTTGTTCATTGTACTAGAAAAGGCTATTGCGAAAGCCTCGAAGTATTCGCTGTTTGAATTCAACGATGAGTTCACCCGAGCCCAGTTCGTCTCGATGGTTGATCCATTCTTGAGGGATGTCAAGGGTCGTCGTGGTATCTTTGACTACCGCGTGGTTTGCGATACCTCGAACAATACTCCTGAGGTCATTGATCGCAATGAGTTCATCGGAGATATTTACGTGAAGCCCGCTCGAAGCATTAATTTTATAAAATTGAACTTCGTTGCAGTGAGAACGGGCGTCTCCTTTGAAGAGGTCGTAGGCAAGTTCTGATGTATACGATTTACAAGGCAACGAATAAAATCAATGGACAATGCAGGAAACTCAGTGAGCAGGAGCAGACCGCAGCATAAATACTTGATACGAACAGAGAAGGGGATAGCCCCGCCACAGAAGGAGAAATAACATGGCGTTTAATGTATCAGATTTCCGCGCTCAGTTAGCACAGGATGGGGCCAGACCGAATCTATTCGATGTCACAATGGCTTTTCCTACGATCTTCGGTGTCGCGGGTGATGCCTCCAAGCAGCTTACCTTCACTTGTAAAACTTCAGCCTTGCCTGGGTCTACATTGGGCATGGTCAATCTGCAATATTTTGGCCGTGAAGTGAAACTAGCGGGCAATAGAACCTTTGCAGATTGGTCGCTGACGGTTATCAATGATGAAGATTTCTTGGTGCGAAAAGCCTTTGAGCGTTGGATGGGCGGTATCAATACACACTCCACCAACCTGCGTCTAGGGGGAGCCACGTCTTCATTCGCATACACGGCTGATGCGATTGTTACGCAGTATGGCAAGACAGGGAACGTGATTAAGTCCTATAAGCTCATTGGAGCGTTTCCCACAGACCTGGCTCAAATTGATTTGGACTGGGGTTCCAACGACACTATTGAAGAATTCACCGTCACACTGGCTTATCAATTCTGGCAAACCGTGGGCGAAAATTCTCCATTGGTGGTCTAATTTTCTCGTGGTTCTCAATCGGGAGAGTGGTAGCAATATCACTCTCCCCCCTCTTTTCATTATGAGGAATCCTACTTATGCCATTAAAACTGTTTGGGTTTTCTCTCGGTAAAAAAGATTCTCGCGTCGAACAGCCCCCGAACAACCCCGCACTTGTTCTTCCCAATGCCGCGATTGAGGACGGAGCCGTTACAATCACACAGGGAGCGCATTATGGCTCCTATATTGATCTTGAAGGCTCGGTTCGCAACGAACTTGAATTGATTTCTCGGTATCGGGAAATGTCTCTGCATCCAGAATGCTCGATGGCGATTGAAGATATTGTCTCTGAGGCTCTTTCTCAGGATACCGATGGCAATATCATGTCGCTGAATCTTGAAAAGTTGAATGTCGGCAGCGCGATCAAAAAGAAAATTGAGGATGAATTCAATACAGTCTATAAGCTCTACAATTTCAAAACCCTCAGTGATGAAATGTTCCGTCGGTGGTATATCGATGGCCGCATTTACTTCCAGATCATGGTAGATAAAGATAATCCCAAGGATGGTATTCAGGAACTTCGGTATATCGATCCTCGCAAGATCAGAAAAGTTCGGGAGATTCTTAAGGATCGTAATACTGCTATTGGTGGTGGGGGCATTCTGTCCAATGAAGTCATCAAGGCTGTCAATGAATACTTTGTGTTCAATGATCGTGGCATGGTGGCGAGTACATATACGGCCTCTGTTAATCAGGGTATGAAGATTGCCGCTGATTCGATCATCTATGCACCCAGTGGTCTTCTGGATGCCAAATCAGTGATGGTCATTGGTCATTTGCACAAAGCCATCAAGCCACTGAATCAATTGCGAATGATCGAAGATGCGGTGGTCATTTATCGGTTAAGCCGTGCACCTGAGCGGAGAGTGTTTTATATCGATGTCGGTAATTTGCCCAAGCACAAGGCTGAACAGTATATTCAGGATATCATGGTGAAGTATCGGAACAAGTTGGTGTACAATGCGGCCACTGGAGAGTTAGAAGATCAAAGAAGGCATTTGAGTATGCTGGAAGACTTCTTTTTGCCCCGCCGCGAGGGGAGCAAAGGAACTGAGATCAGTACCCTTCCCCCAGGTCAAAATCTGGGACAAATTGAGGATGTGGTCTATTTCCGCAAGAAGCTCTATCAATCATTGAATGTGCCTGTCTCTCGTATGGAAGATTCACAGGGCGGTGGATTGATGGGATTAGGCCGCACCACTGAGATTACTCGTGATGAGGTCAAATTTTTCAAGTTCATTCAACGACTCCGAAAAAAGTTCACGGTGATGTTTGATGAGGCCCTGAAAGTACAATGTTCGCTCAAGGGTATTTGTAGCAAAGAAGAATGGCTCGAACTCAAGCAAAACATTACCTATGATTTCGCCTCAGACAATCAGTTTTTTGAATTGCGGGATGCCGATCTCCTTCAGAGTCGCATTCAATTAGCTGCATCCATTGATCCATTTGTGGGTAAGTATTATTCCACGGCCTGGGTTAAACGGCATGTTTTGCAATTGACTGAGGACGAAATCGCACAAATAGACAAGGAGATTCAAGCGAATGGTGACACCCAAGCCTCGCTCGCTGCACAATCCCAAGGTGCCCCGATGCCTGGTCAACCCATCGATACGGGGGCAGCTCCCCAAGAACCCGATCAAGGTGGTCCGACCCCTGATCCAGAACAAGAAGCGGCTAAGGAAAACAAAAGTCTGACGCCTGATTTAGATCAAGAAGTCGAGAAGTATAAGAAGGGTTTGAAGTAATCAGAACAAGTGAATTGTTATAAATACTAACAAGAGGTGACGTATGAATTCTTCTGATATTGTTCAATCAGTGATACAAAACGATTTAGTCCAGGCCACTGAGCAGATTCATGATCGCCTTGGTAGCATGATGATAGATGCACTGGATCAAAGAAAACAAACACTCGCAAGGGATATTTTTAAGGGTGTGGAACATTCACCAATGGAAGGCTAGGCTCATGAAAACACTAGAGATGCTTCGAGAAGCTATAGGGGAAATGAGTGATTCTGCTGAACAGAAAAAGCAGATGCAAAAGTTGGGGGTGCTAGTTCGTGCGGGACTCTATGATTCGCATCAATTAGCCAAGGTCAATCGAGTTGTTCTGAAGCTCCTGAATCAAGAAACACTCACTCTACAAGATCGAACGGTCTTGTTGGCTATTTTAGAAAAGCTCTTGCAGGTGGTGACCGATCATCAAAACATTACGCAATTGATGAAGCGGACCTTGCAGACCGAGCATACAGGTGCTGATGATTTTGGCCATTTAGTTCCTGGTCAGCCACCGACAATTTTACTGTTTCGGAGAAAAGCATTTCGTCAGTATCCCGATCAGACGAAAGTGGCCTTGTACTATAACGAAAAGCTAGATCGGTATTTGTCGATTCCCTATACCGAAGGAGATAATGTCGTTGATGTCTAAACTCGTCCAGGCCCTGATTGTGGGTAATCTCACGGAAGCCAAATTACTCTTTCAACAAGAGATGGCAAATCGTGTAGCTCAGAAACTTCAAGAAGAACGTGAAGTTCTGGGTCAGGTCCTGTGCGAAGGTGATGTCCTGAAGCGTGGACGAACACTCCTGATTCGTCGGCGTATTCGGAAAGGGCAAGTTCAGCGAAATATTCGTAGGTCCGCGATCAAGGGATTCACCTTAAAAGCTGGTCGTTTGACTCGAATTCCCGCGTCACGGCGAATCAAGATGAAGTTGAAGGCTCGCAAAGCGGCACGGAAGCGACAGGCAAAGATGCAGACGATTCTCAGAAAGCGTAAGTTCAGTTTACGAAAACGCAAGGCAATGGGTATTCGATAACATAAGGACAAACTACTATGGCGTATGAACTGTTGAATAAACTTCGAGGTCGATCTGTTCTCCGTGTGGTGGGTGCAGGTACTGTCACTGTGGTTCCCTCCGCGTTTGTGACTGCCAATGCAAGCAATGAAACGGTCACCTCGGTTGCTATTTCTCGTGTCTGGTGGAGTACCAATAACAATATCAGTATTGCTCGTGGTGCCACTACTGTGTTGTCATTGTACGATAGCGGCTTCATGTTATTTGCTGATAGTGGTGTGAGTGTTGCGAATAGTGGCACAGCGAATGTGGTGGTCACGATTACGGGCGATGGTAGTTGCGTCCTGGAATGTACGAAGGAAGTTACCTACACGAATCCAGTGTAAGGAGTAAGTATGAAACTGTTAACGGAATATCACGCAGGCAACGACACACAAGTCTTGGTCGAGCGCACCGAGACAGGGTCCAAGAATTACTATATCTCGGGCGTGTTCATGCAAGCCGAGGAAAAGAATCGAAATGGTCGTGTGTATCCCAAGTCGATCTTGGAAGTCGAACTTGTCAATTTTCAACAATTGATTCAGGATCGCCGCGCCCTGGGCGAACTGGGTCATCCCGATACACCCACAATCAATCTCGATAAGGTCTCCCATCTGATTACTGAGTTGCATTTTGATGGGAATAACATTGTGGGAAAAGCTAAGATTCTTCCCACGCCGAATGGTCAGATCACCAAGAGTTTTATCGATGAGGGAATTAAACTGGGCGTATCCTCACGTGGCATTGGCTCATTAGCCGAGGTTAATGGAGTCAAGCAAGTGCAGGACGATTTCAAATTGGCCACTGTGGATATTGTGGCTGATCCATCGGCACCAGGAGCCTGGGTGTCGGGACTCATGGAGAATCGGGAGTGGGTGTTTGTGAATGGTAAGTATATGGAGCAGGATATTGCACGGGCGCAGCGTCAAGTTCGGAAGGCATCGTCAAGAGAGATTGAAGCCACGGCCCTTCAACTCTTTGAGAATTTTTTGAGACGAATTTCTCGGTAATAACGCTGAGAGACGTTTCAAAAAATATAAATACTATTGTTAGGCTGTTCTATCTTAATTGAGGAGACTGTTATGAAAACATTGTTAGAAGCCGCAGCAGAGGTTCTCAGTGGTTCTCAGTCCCGCGCACCCAAAGAGGAAATGCACAAGACTGAGGCCCCAGAAGATTTGGGGGGAGTGACGCCCATGGAGCGTATTCCTGATAGCGCACCAGTGGCAAAGAATACCAAGAAAGCCACTGCTCCTGGCAAGTCTCCCAATGTCGCAGCCGAGCCGCTTCAGAAGGCCGAAGAGCCCGAAGTGGTCAAGGATTTTGGTGGATTGAAGAAAGAAGAGGTTGAGGCGAAGGACAAGAAGAAAGACGAGGATGATCTCACAGATGACGAGAAGGAAGACGAGGACGATCTCACAGAGGACGAGGACGAGGAGGACGAGGAGGACGAGAAGGACAAAAAGGACGAGAAGGAAAAGATAAAGGAAGATGTTAATGCCATTCTCGCCTCAGAGAAGAATTTGTCTGAGGACTTCCGCTCGAAGGTCGCCACGATTTACGAAGCTCGCGTTCAGGATAAGATCGCACAGATTACTGAGAAAATCGAAGCGAAGTATGTAGCCAAGCTCAAGGAACTAACAGAAGAAATCACCACGTCCTTGGCTGAGCGAACAGATAATTTCTTGGCCTATGTTGTCGAGGAATGGATGAAGCAAAATGAAGTGGCCATTCAGACTGGCCTTCGCACTGAGATTACAGAGGATTTCATCGCTGGCATGAAAACCCTCTTTGCTGAACATTACATTGACATTCCTGAGGATAAGATTGATGTCATGAAGGAGTTGACAGAGAAGGTGGAAACTCTGCAACGTGACCTTAATGACTCCTTGGCTCGGAACATTGAAATCAATTCTCAGATGCAGACCGTGACACGCGGTCAGATCGTCGAGTCCGTGTCGGATGGCCTCACGGACACGCAGAAAGAAAAAATTCGCACTCTCGCAGAGAGAGTTGAATTTTCTGGAGAGGAAGAGTTTCGCAAGCAGATTCAGGGCTTGCGTCAAAACTATTTTCTATCTGCGGAGAAGAAGGCTGTGCAAGCTGAACAACTCACAGAACAAATTGAGGAGACAGCAGAGGAAAAGAAAATCTTCGATACTCAAGTAAAGGCCGTTGCTGCCGCACTAGATCGAGGAATGAGGCAGTAACAATCAACGTCGAATTAACAGAGGAGATAACGAAATGTACTTAACAGAGAAACTAGAGGAAAAGTGGGGCGGGGTTCTAGATCACAAGGCCTTGCCGCCGATTAAGGATCGTCATCGCCGAGCCGTCACCGCGGTGATCTTGGAGAATATGCTTCGGGCCCAGAAGGAAGAGGGCCAAGTGTTGAGTGAAGCTGCTCCAGTCAACGCGACGGGTGGTGGCTTGACAGGCACCGCGACTTCAACAGGCCCGATGGCTGGTTTTGATCCGATTCTTATCAGCTTGATTCGGCGTTCCTTGCCGAACCTGATTGCGTATGACGTGTGCGGCGTCCAGCCAATGAGTGGTCCGACTGGCCTGATTTTCGCCATGCGGAGCAACTACGCCAATGCCACCGCGCGTATAGGGGAAGCTCTCTATAATGAAGCGAATACGGCCTGGGCGGGCACAGGCTCACAGACTGATATCACAATGGCTGCGAATACAGCCCTGGGTAGTGGGAACGTGTTTGCCTCCACAGTGTCCACGGGTTCAGGAATGACCACAGCCACAGCAGAAGGCTTGTCGGGAACGAGCTGGGGTGAAATGGCATTCAACATTGAGAAGGTGACGGTGACTGCAAAGACTCGCGCCCTCAAGGCTGAATACACGATGGAATTGGCTCAAGACCTGAAGGCTGTGCATGGTCTGGATGCTGAGTCAGAATTGTCGAATATTCTCTCTGCGGAAATCTTGGCTGAAATCAACCGCGAAGTGTTGCGTAAGATTTACTACACTTCTAAGGTGGGGTGTCAGACAGGGACATCGACAGTGGGTACCTTCGATCTCGATACCGATTCAAACGGTCGGTGGATGGCAGAGAAGGTGAAGGGCCTTGTGTTCCAGATTGAGCGTGAAGCCAATCGAATTGCCAAGGATACACGTCGGGGCAAGGGTAATGTGGTCATCGTCTCCAGTGACGTGGCCTCTGCCTTGGCGACATACGGCATTCTCGATTACTCTTCTGCCATGAAGGATAACGTCAATCTCGCAGTGGACGATACGGGCAATACCTTCGCGGGTACATTGCTCGGACGGTTCAAGGTATACATTGATCCGTACTTCGCTACCTCGAATACCTCTGAGTTTGCCGTAGTGGGTTATAAGGGCAGCAATGCTTATGATGCAGGGCTGTTCTATTGCCCCTACGTGCCACTCCAGATGGTTCGTGCAGTTGATACGTCCACATTCCAACCGAAGATCGGGTTCAAGACACGTTACGGTCTTGTGAACAACCCGTTTGCGGAAGGAACGACACAGGGCGAGGGGACGATCAATGCGATGACCAATATGTATTACAGGGCCTTCAAGATTGCCAACTTGATGTAATCTTGCTGCATCAAGCAATCATGGAAAGGGGGGCTTCGGCTCCCCTTTTTATTTGGAAATCACCAACATAATCAGAGTGATAATCAATACCACAGCTATAACCAAGACATAGAGACTAGCGAAGAACCCCACATCATACATAAGACATGTAGAAAGAAAAATCAGCTATGGCTTACAGCGACAAGGTGCTCGATCATTTCAACAACCCCAGGAACATGGGGTCCTTCAAGAAGGAAGATGAGGACGTCGGCACTGGGATCGTGGGCGCACCGGAGTGCGGTGACGTTATGAAGTTACAGATCAAGGTGGAGCAGGACCGCATCGTCGATGCCCGATTCAAGACATTCGGCTGCGGCTCGGCCATCGCAAGCTCAAGCCTTGCAACTGAATGGCTGAAGGGCAAGACCCTGCAGGAAGCGGAAAAGATCAAGAACACCGAGATCGTGCAGGAGCTCAATCTGCCGCCCGTGAAGATTCACTGCTCGGTGCTGGCGGAAGATGCGATTAAGGCCGCTTTGAACGATTATAAGAAGAAAGAAGATGGGCATTGAGCTACATCGGCCTCTGTTTCTTTAATAGCAAAAATTTAAGCTCTTGCCAATTTCTTCTTTTGGGTATGGGTGAGCATCAAGTCCATCAATGATGAATCTTGCAGTGATATATGTTCAGGCATCAAATTCTTAAACATCGATTCAATAGTGGTCCCTATGGCTAACGGATACTTATGAAATTCGGATGGTATATGACGATCTATTAGTTCGCTCACGCTTAAATGGATAATGCAACCATCACGAATTCCCGTTTGAATACGTAATTCTATCAAACCAGAAATGTTGTATCTGAGTCGTTGAATACTAAGTACATGAAATACATCCAAGATAGAATGTTTTAACTGAGGGATTTCTTGCTCAGATGAATAACGAAGGCCATAGCCTCCCCCACCATTGATAAATCCCTCCAGCAACCGATTAGAACGACTTTGTGAAACGGGGCGCGCGAGCGGCAAACAGAATCGAGTCATTTCAATGATGGACTTCGCTTCCGAATCATCGATCACAATTTGCGTAAAGTGACCCTGAGGATCTTCATATATGTATATCGTGAGTGCGTCTTTCCTGACTACTTTTACTATTGCATTAATCATATTGTGAATATTACTCATGATTTCATCAGCGATTGCGAGAGAATATTGGTCAGTAGTTGTTGTGATTTCTTCAGCGTCATGGGAGAAATTGATTCCTCAAACCCCGCTTCATCCATGGCGTGAGCCATGTTATAAAAAATCTTAGCCAAAACTTCAAGGTAATAACGATCAGCTTGGGAGTCAACTTCACGAGTCTCATGGGTGGTTATTTTTCCCCCTGCGGTCATGGCAATAGTGAAATCGAAAACCCCTCCAGCAAACGCAGACTCGCGCGGTGTACAAACTACATCAATTTTGAGAGTATGTCGTACTGAAAGAGGAAGAATACGTTTACAAGTAGCGTAAATCTCTCGGAATCGATAATAACCTGGGGTAAACGTTCTGGTAATGCGGCGCACACGGCACGAAATTTTATCCTGTATAGAAGTCATGATAGATCAATTATACATAAATCTATACCCCTAGTCAATAGCAATTTTCTTCTATGAAATCAATAGCTTATCAACCCTCACAAGCCAGACACGTTTCACCTTCTGTCAGGGCTTTCAGGTCAATGGACTTGATCGCCTCGCGTTCAATCTTCTTGGCGATTTTATCAGCCTTCATCAACTTCTCAGAACGGCAATAGTAGAGTGTTTTCAAACCCTCTTTCCAGGCTTGAAAATGAACCGCATGGAGATACTTGATATTCGTATCAGGCCGAAAGAAAATATTGATCGATTGCGCCTGATCAATAAACTCCTGGCGATCTGCGGCATGTTGAATAATCCATCTTTGATCGATTTCCATTGCGGTCTTAAAGACCTTTTTAGTAGTATCATCCAGACAAGTCAGGTGCTGCACCGATCCGTCATTGGCAATAATAGAGGACCAAATTTCATTGTAGTCTAGACGCTTATCAGTCTCGCACAATTTCTTGATTACAGCATCCAAGAATCGATTCTTGTTTACGTACATCCCCGAGAGCGTATCCTGTCGGTAAGCATTGGCTCGAAAGGGTTCTACTGAGGGCGAACTATTGCCCATAATCAGACTGGTGCTGGCATTCGGCGCAATTGCCGTGGTATGAGCAAATCGTTTGCCCGTACCCTTCATATCAGGAGCTTCACCACGTTCCTTCCCCAATTTTAGATTTGTTTCATCGATCCGTTTTTTGATATGCCGAAACATAGATTTATTATAGGAGACCGCAGTAGACGATTCCCAGGGTACATTGTGCTTCTGGAGAAACGCATGAAAGCCCAAGGCGCCAATTCCGATGCTGCGTTCCTGTGAGGCTGAATACACCGCACGAGAAATCGTTGGAGGCGCATGATCGATAAAATACTGAAGGACATTATCAAGCATTTCCACAATGTCTGGAATGAATTCAGGTACCGTTTTCCATTGATCGTAATATTCAAGATTCACAGAGGACAAACAGCAGACCGCCGTTCGATCTTTATTTGTTGCCAAGACCACCTCGGCGCAAAGATTGGACTGATTAACCTTCAGTCCTAGCTGCTTCTGCGGTTCTGGCAAGGCTTTATTCGCAGTATCGATGAACAGAATATAAGGCTCGCCTGTTTGCATTCGTGTCTCTAGAATCCTCTGCCACAACTCTTTCGCGGAAATCTTATCACGAACTTCTTGACTATGGGGATCCTTCAATTCCCAGGTATCATCGATATGAGGATCAAGCATACATCGCTCAATCAACTGCATGAAAGTATCAGGAATCAGAATGCCATGGTGCAGATTCTGGCATCGCATATTCGGATCACCAGTGGGCTTTCGCATTTCCAAGAACAGAAGAATATCGGGATGCGTAATATCTAGATACATCGCATAACTACCACGCCGTGTCTGTCCCTGACGATAGGCCAAGCATGAGGCATCATAGGTACGAAGATGCGGCATGATTCCCGTGGACTTTTCATCACTCGAACGAATACCAATTCCAATGCCAATCCCACCGCCAAGCATCGAGAGCCAATTGACCTCAGAGAGTGTATCAACTAATCCCTCAGCGGTGTCAGCCAGATAGGGAAGGTAGCAGTTGTGAACAATCATTCTACTATTACCGACGGTGAATGTATGAGTGTTTTTCACCTCAATATCATATACCAGAGCAGTTTTGTTAATTTTTTTCAGTGAAAAACTCATTTTGACGCCTCCAGTCGTATAAATAAGATAGAAAGCACGAAGAAACGGAGAACACTATGAACATCCATATCATTCTCTCTGCGCGAAAGCATAACAGTCACTATCTGAACAGGTATATATCATTTATCCAGCGTTGTCAAGCGTACAATACGACTAATCCATCTCAATACATGGAACAACATCATATTTGCCCTAAAGCTAAAGATATGTTCCCAGAATACAAAAATCTCGCATTGCATCCTTGGAATCGCTCGATTCTAACATACAGGCAACACATCATTGCTCATATTCTTCTCTACAAAGTATTTGGAACACAGTCTCAAATCTTGTCAATTCTAAGAACATCGGGGCAAGTACATGTGAAAAATTTTCAACTAAAATCAGTCAACAGTAGATTCATCGAAAATGCAAAAATCCAACTTTCCAATTTCAGACGAGGCGTTTTTGTGAGAGGATACAATTTAGACGGCACTCCTAATGTATCAGAAGACACCCGACGAAAATTGTCTCAACAGAAAAAAGAATTATATTCAAATCCAGAGAATCGCAAAAAACATAGTATTGCCTGCATAGGGTCTAAACGAATCAATACCCTCAATATGAGTATCTATTCTCAAAATAGACCATTGAAACACAATCACAATATATCAAAAGGCATAAAGGAATATTACAACAATCTTCGGCAATCAGGAGCGTCACTAAAGAAAACATACTGCGGAATCTATATCACGCCCTTTGGTAATTTTACTGGTCTGCAAGGCATATATCGAAACTATTGTAGAAACTCCTCAAAACCTTTCACCATTCATAGCGTAAAGAAAAATCCCTATGTCAACAAAATGGTCATCGGATGTACACCGAAAGATTTAGGTTTCGATTTCATTCCGAAGAATCATCCTGAACGTACTCAATATTGTGCTTCTTTGAATCAAGTTCGTCTACCCGAACCCAGCCATCCTCTTTGGTCAGAACTAAATGATTACCTGTCACATGGAAAACATCACCTCTAAATTCTAGTTCATATAGATCATCGCTGGTTTGCGTTTGAATGTTTACGACTGGTTGATATGTTCCGTCATGCGACAAAACTAGATCGCCAACTTGAAGCTGAGAAATTGGAATCATTCCTCGTTTAGTGTCAACTAGAGTGTCGCCAGTAAAACAACTGATCGGCAATTGCCGCTTCTTGGCAGCAAATGACAAAATGGGCGTAGCGAAACTTAGCCAATGTTGTGAGGCATAATCATAGAGTCGTTGAGCGTGTTCCTCATTGCTGGCAAAGGCACTAGCCACAAAAGCAAATCGCTCCTGCGGGGATGATTCTGTCTCGGTCATGTAGGATTCGCGCATTCGCTTGAATCCTAGTTCATCAAACAGGGCATCGCGGGTCGAATCAATCGTGGTTTTATATTTCATAGTCCTCCTCATAAGCGCGCATGTTATGCAGTTAAGTCTCCAAATGATGGTAGCTGCTCACACAAAATATAATGATGGTATCTGCTCAAGCAAAATATCCCAGACCGCATTAGCAATTTCCCGATGCTCCAATTGTGTATCGGGCTTACAGCGTACTTCACAGTAATGATACCAACTCCGAATCGTGCCTGTCATATAGATACGACTTGGTGTATTGCCCTCAGGTAGCACGACACGGGCTTGTTCCTTGGCAATTCCGTGAGAGACAGCCCAGAAATACGTAAGTTTCGCTAATTCAATCACCTCTTGCTGACGCTGTGCCCATTCGTCTTGCAATTGCTGGTCATCACAGACTAAGCTGTTCTGCCTATTTTTCTTATCTTGGAGTCGTGCATCCCGAATCACAAACCCGAAGTTTGCTGTGGGATCGGCATATCGCTGACTGAATTCTTGAAATGAAAAACTACGGTGACGAAGAATCTGCCGAATAATATCCCTGGTACTATTTATTTCAAGCGTCATGGAGACCATTTCAAAGGGACTCCAGTGCTGATTCTTAATCAGATATTGCAGGAGCTTCGGGGCTGTCTCATTGTTATACTGATTCGCAGGATTCGAGACCCGAGCGCAGTAGACAATGAACTCCTCTGGTGTCATATTGTCCGTTCGGCTGATACTACGTAATTCAACTAGCATGATTCCTCCTTATGTTTTCTTCCAAAACGACCATTCAGTATAGGCTGCTAATCCAACCTTGGTATGATCCTTAATGATACGGAGCAGATAATCTAAATCGTATCCCGCCCGAATCATATCATTGATATCTTTTTCTTTGATCGTCTCAGGCCAGAAGACCACCGCATAGCCTTCTTTCACGGCCTTCAGCATCGACTGAACCAGTTCTTTGTTACGCCGTTCGTTATCGAAAATCAGCGTAATATTACTATGCTTGATATCAGGCACAGCAGCCCCTAGCTGACAATTTCCCACTGCGATAGCATTTGGTAAAAACAAACTATCCAGTGGTCCCTCGCAAACATAGAGCGGTTGATACTGATCCATTTCATTCAGACCAAAGAGAATACGAGTCGCAGATTCCTTGATTCTCACCGTCTGGTAGCGTAGTTTCGACTCAGGTAAAATAGCACGACCCGACACCGCGATCAAATGGTTCTGACGATCAATCGCAGGAATCACCAATCGTGGCTCATCACAGGGAATCGTCTTGGCAAGTACGGGATCAATCTCTCGCACAAAGGAACGAAAGTTATTCGCATACCACAATCGAGACCATTTCATAGCAGGCAATTGTCGTTTCTCTAAGTATAAACGACCACGATGTCCTACAGGTAATTCACTACATGGAATAGCCCCCGCATCCAGCAGAATTTTATCGGCTGAAATCAAGTTTGCGGCATCAGGTACAGATGGTGCAACGGGACGCATCGGAAGTGTCGCAGAAGATCGTTGTTCCCTGAGCCATTCGAGTCCGTACGCTTTGGCTTGTTCAGGATTAACTTTTTTCAGAACTGATCGAAGGCTACACGTTAGTCCGCAATTATGACACTTGTAGACCAGACGATTCTGAAACGGAAAAAAGTACCCACGTTTCTTTGATTGTTTTTTCCGTGAATCACCACACTGAAAACATCGGCAATTGTAGAGCCGATCCGACTTGCGAATAAAGCCCTGCAACTGCGAGGAAATCAAAAGCAGATATTTTTGATCGAGGTACAACATATCACAGAAACAGAATGAAATTTATGACTTAATTAGATTTATCACTTCACAAGGACATACTATAGCATAAGGAGGTCAGCCTGTCAAGTCCTAGCTAGGGCTTATGAAAAGGGCTTGTCACCAAGGAACTAATGAAGGTAAAGGCATGAGAAAGATAGTATCCTGCAAAAAAGACCACAATGAAAAGAAATCCAAATATCTTGCCATACTGCTTGATGGCCTCGAAGGTGATATCATTGAAGAAGCTCTCTTGCTTGTTTTTCTTTTCGTTCTTGACATATTCATCCAGCATTGTTTTCAGGTTCTGCTGGGCGAGAGCATGTATTTTTCGCTCGTCCTCAGTATGCTGATCTAGTAATTCGCGCATCGCCGCAGTGACTTCTGGTTTGATCGAATCTAGACGATCCCGCAAATCATCCACCTTCGCGCTGAGTGTGACTTCGGCTTGTTTGAGATTCTCGTGCTTTTCTTCGTAGGCTCTGAACATACTGATAATCTCCATGTTCGTCTCGTGCATTCGCTCTATTGTTTGTGTTAAGCGGTTATAGTTCACCACGACTTGCTCCACATCCTTGTTAAGCAAGCCCAGGGATAATTGTAAATCGTGCAAATCTGCTGACATATTATCTGGCCTTTCCGTACCTCAAGTACATCATGGCCCCAGTTCGTTCATCCTGAATGATAATGGGCCGCGAATAATCCGCGTTACCATAGTCCCGTATCGCCTGACCTGTTTCATCTGTTCCAACGTAGTGTTCATACTTTGCGTGTTTGCGCTTACCCATGCGAGCTTTATGAAACCACTCGCAATTCACTTCAAAGACCTCAACGCCGCCAAACTGTTTTCGACGGACCATGGATCGTGCAGGAGACCCTGGTTCACCCTGCGGTCCAACTCCTAATCCAGCCACCGCTCCACTACCTGCGGCATTGACAGCCGCATCCTCTTGCTGAATAGCAGTATTCGCTTGCTGACGGCCCATTTGCTTTTGCTGTTCAGGCATGACGTATACCCCGCAAAATTTCTGCTATGGTCATATCTAACTGAATAGATGCACTATGAATCGTGGTTCCTCTAATATTCTCAATACGTTCGGGCATATAGCTCAGAAACAGTAAAAACGTTTTCAGCGCCCCATGATATGCCGGCTCTACGTAAAAGAACACTAACCTCGTCGTCGCACTCACCCCAAACACATTATACAAGACCACGAGGTGATTCAGAACCAATCGCTCTCGAATCTTCCCTGTCCGATGATACCGCCTCAGCAATCGATTCAGATATCGAAATCGTTGCAAATCCTTTCGGAATTCACTCTGAATGCACCCAGGACGATCATACGCCTTGCTTGCATACAGAATCACGGTTTTCTCAGTCAGAGGAACCACGCACCATCACCTATTGTTCATCTTCAACGTCTGTCTCGTCCGTTTCATCTCCTTCTAGAAAGTCATGCAGAGTTTCCTCATCCATGATATCGACATAGAAATCAAATCCCGCAGCAGCATCGTCCGCATCGTCATTCAAGGGACCGTAGCCTACGTACAAATACCACTCCTCATTATGAACCTTGATTCCATATATCTCCTCGCCCTCAGTGGGGTCATGAGGCAAATCAGGAATCGTGAAACCATGATTCTGCAAAATCAATCGTAGCAGCAGGAACCCTCGCATTACCGATTCGACGGGCTGCTCAAACTCCACAAACAAGTCATCCATCAACTCCTCAAGCACGTTCTCTGAGGCTCCATCGGCTTGAGGAGTGAAGGTCAGGTTATGATCTTCATCCAATGGAAATTGTGATAATGCCATGTTAATTCACCTCTCTCAATAATTATTGTGGCAGGATTGCATCATCTGATGTTCCATCATTCTGACTGCCCTGGGCTACTAAGCACTCATAATGCACTCGCCCCGCACGTCCGCCCACTGTTGCCACAATGCTGCATCCTGAGCCATTGGTTCCTGTGATCGTGGGCGCAACCGTATAGCCTGCCCCACCATTAATCAGTGTGACCGAATTGATCCCACCCGTGGCGCTATTGCAGGTATACGAGGCATTCGCACTCCCACCATTGGTTGCAGTGAAGGTCAAAAATCCATTGACATAGTTAGTTCCCGCGGTGCTGATCGTCAGGGTCGTTACTGGCCCCGTCCCCGCTCTCCGAAGATTCCAACCCGCGCTCTGCACTTTCTTTCCCTCGCCCTGTGTGTTTGCCATTTCAAGCGTCGAGACACCAAACACGCCGACCACTTGATTCGTGGCCTGAACGCCATAGGTCGTATTCCCATAGAGCGTGGATGTCCCTGCTCCTGCGACACCCGTTCCCATCGCAGGTGAAGATTTCGGTGCTGTTCCAGCGGCATCTGTGTTTCCCCAAAGTGACATATTCATTCTCCTTCGATTAAGTGTGGTAGATATTCATAGTATTTAGTTCACAAGTTTCCTCAATTGCTGAATCGTATCTGGCACGGTCTTGTGGTGGATACCAATTCCACGGTGTGCCTCCCATTCACGAATATTTTTCGTCAGATCATCGATCAGGATATTGCTCGTATTATGAGCCGTGGCGAATATTTGTTTCTCTGATCGTCTGACAATATGCACCCGTGAGATCGAAATGTTTAGATGCTGCTTGATCCACTTCATTTTCCCCGCATAGGAATAACTCTGACCAGGAGCTTCCCAGGCCGCACGAGCCGAGAGAATATGGGCATCATGCTTATCGACCCAATTCCAGAGCGTATCAAATCCTGGCATCGGGGGCAAGTCACGCCAGAACTTTTCTCCCAGGGCCATAATCTTATCAGTCTCGCTCTTGGACGCTTGCCGCTTTCGCAATTCGTCATGACCGAACACAGACATCGCCCCTGCATTGAAATCGACGAGTACGCCATCCATATCAACGAAAATCATAGGTGCTTCTGCTTCGGTAATTCCGTGTGACGTTAAGGTTTCACGCGCCTGTTCAACCGATGGCCCGCCTAATAGGGCTTTCATCGGATGCTTTACTGTATCCGAAGCTATTTTAAGCATGTGGTATGTAGGAGGATCGTGTTTATAATCTGATAATTGTTTAGATGGCATATTACACCTTGTAAGGCTCGCTTATAAGGGATACATCGTCCAATTAGGTCTGCTGCCATACATTGGGAGTCGTAGTCGGCTCGGCATTGAAGACATCTTTCTTGGCTGATAGTTCAATCTTTCCCGATTTCTTTTCTTCGGGCTTCTTCTCTTTCTTCGAACTCTCCTCTGAATCTTTGTCCTCAGTGTCTTTTTTCTCTGAATCCTTCTTTTCCTCTTTCTCATTAGCTTCCCGAACTAGCTGTTGTGTCATTCTGAACAGGTCTGAGTGTTCTTCCAACTCAAGTTCCTTGTAGCCATCCTTTTTCAGTTGCGCCTTGACATCTTCTAGTGAATCGTCTGGAAAAGTCTCAACCGATTTGAATTGTCGTTCCCTTCGGTGCGGATCACGCATCGTCAGTTCATATCGATGATTGCCCATTTGCCAGAGATGATATGTCTTGCCATCTTTTCCATACTTTGCCATAAGATGACTGGGGGGATTATTACCAATGGATTCCCGAACTAGCTGCTGTGTCATTCTGAACGGGTCTGAGTGTTCTTCCAAATACGGAGCATACCGATGAACAACATCTCGTGCGTTCTTCGGGTCATCCACCAAATCTAATTGATGCGGCTGAGCATTCACCGCGCCGAGGCGATAGGAAACTCGTGAACGCTTAATTGGATGTGACGGACGAATTAGCACCCGACCATCAGGATGTACATACATAACATCGTGCGTTTGTCCTTTATGGGGACCGATTTTCGGTTTGACTTTATCGCCCACTTTTAAGTTATGAGGTGCATGGACATCTTCGATTGTCATTCTCTCGCCGTGAATTTCCATTGATAGTCTCCCGTAAGTATTTTAATGCCCGACTTTCTCTTTTCTTATTTCATGAGCAGGAACTTTTTTCGATTCACGCTCACCCACATCCACCACGTAAAGGGGACTTCCGTGTTTGTCGCCTTTGTCATGACGAACAATCTTACCTGGTGTCATTTTACCTTTATGCGGAACATTCACTTTAGTTCCTGGAGCATGAATGCCGGATTGTTCACCCAATAACTTCGTTATATTGAGTTTCCCCTCACTCATGACACTATAAAATGCGGGCTTTGTTTTCATAATAGCTCCTACTCGGATTCCTTTGCCATTTTTGTGGCTGTAGCGTACATGACTTCTTTGCTCCGTTCACCATATCGAGAACGAAAATCACCGATATTCTTCTTCATGCCCCTTACGTATTTTTCTTTTTTCTTTTCTTCGCCGGGTGTCAAGTCAGTTTCTTGCATCAGTTCAGTTGCTTCTTTTCGCAACGTCTTAATCGTTTTCCACACACCCTCTTTGAGAGTGCAGGGGCCAATTGCTTCACCCTTACTGTTGATTCTTTTCCAACCACCTTTAGGATGCTTGGGATCGAACCACTGTCTTAAATCTTCTCGTAGAACCGCAAAAGATTTCATTTCTTGCCCAGGCCGACAGGCATTTTCTTTGTTTGCATGAAAGACTTCAACGAATCTTTAAAATCGCTCGCCTCTTTCGCGCTAAGAGATTTCTTTTTTTCACCACCAATGTGTTTCTTGAGAATATAATCAGCTTGCCCCTCTTCCATCTTTTTCTTACCGTGAAGAGCCGCAAGATCCGCTCCATCAATCGATTCTTTCCTCACTGTCACACCACCATCCGCAGGCGTGGGATCAGCAGGATCAGCTTCCACTTCATCCCCCACTTTTGGCTTTATGTCTTTCGCGGGAGTGAAAGCGGGAACTGAGGAAAGCGATTGCTGCACCTTCCGACTGGCACGATCTTGCTGTGCCTTCAGTTCCTTGGTGAACTGAGCATTATCGGGTTCTTCACCCAACAATTTCTTTATATCCAATTTTCCCTCAGTCATGACACTATGAAAGGCTGATTTTGTTTTCATGTTGCTCTCCTATTTTGGTTTCGGCTTACCTGCGTATTCGCAAATAAGTTTCACAGGATCCTAGCTCCTCTTACTTCTAGACTCATTTATTTACTAATACCCAGTTGTTTAATTTTTTAATTGCTTCTTCGACTGTTTTGACTGCTGTTTTTCTAAATTTCATTCGGGCATGTCCGCTAAACATTTCTAGTCCACCAGTAGAATCTAAACTAAATCGGCCATATGTAGAATTTTCTAATATTCCGTTTGGCCAATCATTTTTGGGTTGTAACGAAATTGTAATTAATATAGCAGCCCGTTTAAACACTGGGCCCGCACCTCCACCTAAGGTGCTAATTTGTGTAGATACATACGGAGCAGTAATAGAATCTTTTATAAGTTTAGCTGCTTCATCTAACCATTTCTGGTCTACTTCACCACGAGCTAAAGCGGATATCCTCAACATTGCTCCGGATGGCCAGGACGGTTGTTCTGTCGTAAGACGCTTCTGCCCATTTTTATTTTTCTTTCGCAGTTCTTTCAGCGTGGGCTTGGTACCGCTCGTGGTCTGACCTTGAACCCATTGATCCTGTGGAGCCTGACCCATTAGTGGTGCCCCCAGATCATCATAGCCGAACGTGGTTTCGACTATCGGCGCGGGAAACGCATCGTAATACTCAATATTCTGTTCTAGATTCGAGAGAACATGGCTCAGAGCTTCTTCATCTAATTTGAAACGTTGCAGTTCGTAGCCCAGGCCCTTCTCAATTCGTTCCTCAATATCCGAGAAAGTCTGATTGTGTTGATGCATGAAGTCCTCCATCGCTGGCTTTTTGACCACACCACCACTGCCAGAAGCTGACGTAGCGGCCACATTGATAGGGTGCAATTCTGTTAAATGACCATTAAGACTCTTGTGCGTGACATGACCATTTTTCCCATATCGACCAAAACCATAATAGACCAATCCCAATGCCTTAGCTTCACTAGCGGCCTCGTGTGAGATGTGCTTATCCACAACTTGTTTCTGACCAAACTCAGGTTCATGCGGGTCAACACTCTTTCCAGTTTGAGTATTGATCCAGTGTTTTGCCGCAGGGTCCTCGACCTCTTGCTTGGTAAAATGAGACATTATTTTCCAGATACGATTCAAATTTTTAGTGTGGTCTTTGTCAGAGGCATCAGTAGAATTATCAACCACAACCAAATCGGATTCGAACACATCCTGATATTGTTGCAGTGCTGCTTGAGAAGAATCCCATTTCTGTTTACGAATCTTCTCGGGAACCATTCTCCCGCCGCGTTTTCCACGATCCTCATTGCGCTGCTTAGAAATCTCATTGCTGGCATTCACGAAAATCATTTTGGAGCTATAGCCCTGATCTTCTAAGTAGCCCTTGATCTTCTTGATCTTATCCGCAT
>Ga0194120_10002600_pt1 | contig 30813 bp, 47 predicted proteins | sample TA2MahCa65mmetaG_FD_148642 | JGI IMG/M metagenome (GOLD analysis project Ga0194120, IMG submission 148642) | Freshwater microbial communities from Lake Tanganyika, Tanzania - TA2015019 Mahale Deep Cast 65m | ecosystem: Environmental > Aquatic > Freshwater > Lake | place: Tanzania: Lake... | reverse complement strand
CGGCAAGGCCCTCCCGGATCGCACCGGCAAGGCCATCGGCTGAGCTTCGAGGGCAAGGCATGACGCCCGGCGGCTGGCTGGCATCAAGGGCAAGGTGAAGCCCTCCCGGCCTGCTGACCGGATCACCCGGGGCACCACCGTCAAGGCCGAAGCCTGACCCTTGGTTTCCTGGTGGAACTCATCACCGGTAGGGTGGATAGAAATAAATGAAAATACGGATAACAATAAATGAGAATGGTGGGATCTGGCATGTTGTTGATTTGGCTTTGATTTTGCCGAAAATTCGGAAAAGTTAGGGGGCGGGGTGGATAACATTATTTGCAAATGTTGTCAGGGCTTCTGAGGGCGGTTCTGGAAAGGCGGGCGGGGCGCAGCGAAGAGGCCGGGGCGGGGTGGTGGTGGGGGGTGCGGCACTGTCCTAGGCGTCCGGGGTTGGGCGCTAAGTGGTTGATGATATTGTCTTTATTATGAAATGCCGGCGGTGATTGGCGGGTCCGCAAGGGGTCCGTGGGGGGTGGGGCGAGGCGCGATGGCGCGCTGGCACAGGCCCCGCCCACCGCCGTTTGGAACGACACAGTTAACGTCGAAACTGTGTCGTTCGTTAAAATTCCGTGATTTTGCGACACAGTTCGCGCAAGCCGTTGATATGACGGCGGTTTTGGCGTGGCCGTCGGCCCGTGCAGGCGGGCGGTTTCGGGGACAAACTGTGTCGTAACTGTGTCGTAACTGGGACGCCACCGCGCGCCCTGGCTCGGGATCTGGCGGGCGCGGACAGGCCTGACCGTTCGACTCCCTTCGACTCCCTTCGACTCCGCTCAGGGCAAGCCGCTCAGGGCAAGCCGCTCACGGCGAGCGGCCGCTCCCACGGGCGCCTGCCGACGCTCCATTACCCATCCTTTACTTGCGTGGCCGGTTGCGCGAACGCAGCGCTCGTCTTGTCGAGGGCGTCCCGAGCGGCGTCCGAGCTGTGGCGGTAGTTGTCCAAAAGCGCGGCCTCACGCGGAGTAAGCGGAGACGCCGGACCCGCTGAATGAGCGCTCGCGCGCACGCCGGTCAGGATGTAGTTGACATCGGCGCCGGCCGCAGCAATTGCGGCCAGATAGTGACCATCTGGGCACCTTTCATTTGATTCGTAACGAATCTGCCCCCTCCGCTGAATCTTCCCGATCACAGCAAACTCCTCCTGCGTCTTCTCCAGGCGCAGCCGCTCAGCCTTCAGCCTGCCTCCAATAGTGTCCATATAGTCACAAATAATTCTTGCATGTGTGTCCAAACGGTCTCATACTCTCCACTCGTTCAGTTTTTCACCGATTAGAACTGTTTATTACCATGAAAACCAGAACCCCTCTCCAAGCCCGGGCCTGGCTGAAGGCCCACGGCATTCAGCAAAAAGAATTCGCCAAGTCCATCGGCGTGCCTAAGCACGTTGTCGTCGATCTGTTGCAGGGGCGCACCAAGGGCGACCGGGGCGACGCGCACACGGCCGCCATCGCGCTGGGCCTGAAGCCGGCGCCCGATCCCGCCGACGCGCCGCCGGTGGCGCGGACGGCGCGGCGGGTAGGCCGGACCGGCTAACGAGAACCCGAATCAAGAGAGTAAGAACGATGACAACGGCCGCCGCAATAGCAGATGCAGAACGAGCACTTCAGGCCTTATTGAAAGACGTACCGTCGACAATCCGTGCAGTGCTCGAAGCTCCTGGCCAAGCAGGGTTATCCGATCCAGCACTAATGCCAGCAATTTCGGCTCCGCCTCCGTCCATGCCAGACGCGGGGTCGGATTACCGCAATCCGCGCATGCATCGATTATCAGCCTATCAACGCTATCAGATAGTTGTTCAAGAGAATCGGGCGCGTAGTCGTCCAGCCATTCCAACTCAGCCATGACATCTGGGCGTTCATCAATGTGTGCCAGAAATACTCGTTCCACGGCCATCCATACCATGGTGTATAGGCGCTCGGCGGACACGGTGAAGGATTCAGTATTCGAGTTCATGGAGAGCCCCCTGGCGGGTTGTGGATTAGGCACCCGCAAGCCTAGCACGGGGCGGCTCTCCGCCTTTTTCGAGATGTAGCCATGCGGCAATGGTACAGCGCCCAGGAAATCGCCGCCGCCGCGCAGGCAGCCGGGGTGATGGATTGTCCCGGCACCAAACAGCGGGTCATCGATCGCGCCACCCGCGAGGCCTGGACCGCCCGTCCGCGCACGGGCCGGGGGGGCGGGTTGGAGTACGCGGTGACTTCATTACCGAAGTCGGTGCGGAAGGCGTTATTCGCTCAGGCGCTGGGCGCCGCGCCCCTCGACTCCGCTCGGGGCACGGCCGTCGACTCCCTTCGGCTCCCTTCGACTCCGCTCAGGGCAAGCCGCTCAGGGAAAGCCGCTCAGGGCACGGCTCTTGAGGCCGCTCCCACGGCCGCGCCCACCCCCGCGCCCACGGTGCGGCATGACCCCCGGGCGGCGGCGCGGACGCGGCAGGCGTTGACGGCGGTGGAGGCGTTGGCGCCGGTGCTGAGCGCGCCGAAGGCGACGCGCGGGGCGGTGGTGCAGGCGCGGGCCGAGGCGCTGGGCGTCGCCGTCAGCACCGTTTACCGGCAGAAGAAAGCCTATGCCCAGGGCGGATTGATGGCCCTGGCGCGGGCGCCCCGGGCCGACATCGGCCAGCGGCGGGCGCTCATCAGCCTGGCCTTTGACAAGAGTTGTCCGCTGCCGGCGGGCGAGCTGGCCGCGATTCGCGAGGAACTGGACGCTTATATAAGAAGCGCGTGGGCGGCCGGCATGAAAGGCTGGCGGCAGATTCGCGAGCATGCCGGCCTGACCCTCCAGGAGCTCTGTCAGGCACGGGGCTGGCACCCCTCCTTGTCCGAGTGCGCCGTACCGCGCCACGTGGTCGAGGCGGGGCGAGACTACCAGGTGCTGGCGGTGAACGCCGCTGACGCCAAGAGCGAGTATGACGAGTATCTCCCCTCGATCCGGCGTCATCGGAAGGACTTGAAGCCGTTCGAGATCGTCTACGGCGACGTGCATCCGCTGGATATTCCGGTGCTGATCGAAGGCCGCGGGCTGGTCTATCCCAAGCTGATCGCCTGGATGTGCGTCGCCACCGGCTATGTCACCGCGCACTTGATCCTCCCTGACAAGGGCGAGTCGGTCCGGCGGGTACACGTGGCGCAAAGCTTCGCCCATCTGTGCGCCACGCGGTGCATCCCCCCCGTGCTGGGGCTGGATAACGGCAGTGAATACAAGTGGGCGGAGATGATTGGCGGGTTCGCCGCGCTGACCCAGTTGACCGGGCTGGCGCGCACCGAACTGAGCGGCGCGCCGGCGCCGCTCCGCCACCAGGGCAAGGACGGGCAGCCGGTCATCCGAAAGCTTCCCTACAACAGCAAAAGCAGCCCGATGGAGAGCTTCTTCAGCGTGTTCGAGCAGCACTACCTCTGCCAGATCCCGGGCTGGGTGGGCGGCAACCGCATCACCAAGAAGACCCAGAACCTGGGCAAGGACCCGACCGGCTACCCGGGCGGCGATTGGCTGGCGCTGTCGCTGGACGTGGACACCCTACTGGACCGCTACCACAACCGGGCCCAGAAAGCGCTGGGCGGGCGCTCGCCGATCGAGTGCATCAACGCCGCGCACGAAGCCGGCTGGCGGCCGGCGCAGGCCGACGCGGCGGCGCTGATGCTGAGCTTCGCCGACGCCGACGCGCGGCGCATCAAGGGCGGGCGGCTGACCTGGAACGGACTGAATTATTACGACGACGCGCTACTCGGCATCGCCGGGCCGCGCCTGGTGAAAGTGGCCGAGCACGATCCGCGCCTGGCCTTCGTGTTCGAGCGCCCCGATGGCGGCCGGCTGCTCTGCGCCGCCGCGCTGGAGCCGACGTATGGCTTCCTCGAACAGACCGGCGCCGAGGAGCGCGGCCGGCGGCTGAAGGCTTACCGCGAGGTGCTGACCGAGGACCGGCGGGCGGTGTACCCGCTGAACGTGGTGGCCGAACACAAGAAGTTCCTGGACGCCACCCGGCAAGAGCCTAACTTCAGCGATCCGCTGGTGGTGCGCTTGTCGGCTGAATCCGAAGCGATGAAGGCGGCGGTCGAGCGGCAGGCGCAAGCCTTGGTCGAGCAGGCCACGCGCAAGGCCGCTCCGCTGCTGAGCCAATTTCGCATCGAGGAGAACCCGGAGGTCGCGGCGCTGAGGGGGATTAGTGGATAGGGGTTAGGGGTTAGGGGTTAGAAAAGACCTTTTTACCGACTCCGGGAAAAAGGTATTGAACAGGTTTTAGCAAACGCGTGAGGGAGGTATGTCGTGAGTATAAGTGAAGAAGAATTAACCAGGTTACGTGACGGAACGCCGGAGCGTTCCGTCGCCCCGAGGGCGGGGCTCCCACGGTCGCTGGCCGAGTATGCCGCCGCCATGGCCGGGACCCTGGCGGCGGCCGAGATTCTTACCGAATGTTATCCGGGCGGGGCGAATGCGGTCCGGACCGAGTTTTTCACCACAGGAGCTTGAGATGAAGACAACACCCGAAACACTGGAAACCCCGGCGCAATTGCGCGCGCATGCCAAGCAGCTGCGCGAGGCGGGCGACCGGACCTATGCCGACGCCCAGTACGCCGATGGCGGGGCGTATTACGACGAGCAACGCCGCGCCCAGGCGCTGTACGCCCAGGCGGCCGAGCTGGACAAGCTGGCGGCGGAACGGGAGCACGCAAGTGAATAGTGGAGAGCACAACATGAACATGACCGAAGAGACTCTTGTTGAAATGCTGGAACGATTTTACCGGCTCTACGTCCCGGTGAGGCCTATCGCCGACTCCCCCGAGCGCATGATCGAGGTATGGCGCCAGGCCCTGGCGGGCCTGACTGACCAACAAGCCCGCGACGCCGCGAACCTGTATATCAAGATCGGCGTGCAATTCCCCACCCCCGCCGACCTGCTGCGGTGCGCCAACACCATCCGGGCCGTCAAGGCGGTACTCGCGGAGGCGCGCCATGCTGAATGAACACTACAGTGGAGCGGGGGCGTCCCGCCCCGCGGCCAAGCGCTACGTGCGCGCCCTGGACTGGACCCCGGAGCAGGATGAGTTGATCCGCTGGACCTACGGATCGCGCACGATGGGCGAGCGGCAGGACCGCATCAAGATCATGCTGACCCAGATCAAGGGCCGCACGGCCGTGCAGTGTTACTGTCGCGCCGCCCAACTCGGCTGTCTGTACGCGCTAGTCCCCAACCGCAAACCCTGGACGGCTGAGGAAGACGCCCTGGTCGAGCGCTGGGCGCATCTCAAGCCCCCGGCGCTGAGCAAGCGCCTGGAGCGGAAAGGCTACCACCGCTCGGTGTCAGCCATCATCCGGCGGCGGCTGGAACTGGGCTTTCACTACCGGCAGGCCCGCGCCGACGCGGGCGTGTATACCGCCCAGGAAGCGGCGCTCCTGCTGGGCTGCTCCGATGTGCAGGTGGGCGCGTTCATACAGCGCGGCTGGCTGCCGGCGAAGAAGGTCGGCGACGGGCAAAGGTATGCGTGGCATATCACGGCCGCCGCTCTGCGGGACTTCGTTATCCATCACACCGCTTACGTACGGCTGGAGAAGGTCGACAAGTATCAGTTCATTGATCTCCTTTGCCCCCGGCATGGCATGAAAAGCCCCGGCCAGGCCGACACAGTCGGCATGGCGGGAGAAGACGAGACGGTCGCCAATGGCAGCTTCGTGCTGGGGGGGTATGCATGAGTTTTTCCACCACCATCACGCTGCGGCTCGACTCATGCGGTGAGGACATCGCCGTGTTTGAGATGCGCTACAAGGACGGCGCGGCTACCACTCACCTGCATGCCGCCTTCATGGAGCGTGCGCATGTGGGCCTGCCGATCGACCATGCGCGCGCTCTGGCGCGGGCGCTGGACGCCATGGCCACACTCGGGGAGGCGCTGCAATGATCCCCGACAAAACCCCCACCCTGGCCGCGATCGCCTGGATCACGGTCGTGCTGGCCTATGCCTGGGCCTCGAACCGTGATTATGACGATGCGGTGCTGGCGGCCCACGGGAGCGCCCGGGCCGCGACCGTGGGAGCCCCGCCCTCGGGGCGACGACTGGAGCCCGTTCCCGCCGGCCCTTCGGCTCCGCTCAGGACAGGGCTTGCCCCCGGAGTCGCCGAGATGGCTCGGCTCCCACATACCCACATTACTGGAGATCGCAAATGATCAGAATTCAACACTGCCCGCGATTGGGCCCCGATGGCTGGTATATGGAGATCGGCTGGAACGAACGCGCCGTTGAGGTGCTGTTGACGGGCACGCATGCCCATGCGCTGGACCGCGCGCACCAGATCGAGCGCGAGCTGAAGGCGCAGGCGCTGCGCCACGTGGACACTGCCCCCGTGACGGGCTGGAGGACCGCGTGAAGCCCTTCGACTCCGCTCAGGACAGGCCCGTCAACGTGCAGACCGTGGATCTGGTGATGGTCGACTTCATCGCCATGGAAGCGGTGTTTAGCTTCAAGGAGCGGGGTCGCTTCGTGAAAGGCCCCTATGCGCTGATTCCGCTGGCGGGCGCGATTGAGCCTGCTAGCGAAATTGTAGCGAACCCGGCGCCGGATGAATTTTTGGAACATCTGAAGGATTTCATCGGGCATATCCACAGGCACCCGGAGCCCCGGGCGGCCGCGAGCTTGGCCATGGCGGTGCTGGCGAGCTGGATGGGTCATCCGATCGACCGGGAGGGGGCGTGACTACATACGGGATCCCTGTCCTGGCTGGCCGAGACGGACTGGAAGGACGCGTGAACACTTACACGACCCGGGTCAATAAAAACGGCCAATACATCGACATCGTACATGTCAACGCCAGTGCCGGATCGGGCTGCATCGCCCGCATTCCGATCAGGAGTGGTTTTGACAAAGAGGCTTTGGAGAGGGCCAGGCTCATCACGAATTTCCTGAACGAATATCAACGCTGCCTGAACTTGAAGGAGGGCATGTGAACAACTCGTCCGACTCCCCCTTCGACTTCGCTCAGGGCACGACTCTCGGCACGTTCAAGCTGCCCGACGTCACCCCACCCGATCGCGTGCGGACCCTGGAGGAGGCTCGCGACGCGCTGGACCGAGCGAACCAGCAACTGCTCGATGCCGCCGTGCGGCAGGCCGCGCTGGAGCGGGCCAGTTCGGGGTTTGCCCGCGATTTGGGCCGCATGCTCGCCATCGCCGAGGACTGCGATCTTGACGATATCCAGGCTTACGCGGCGCGCCTCCGTCAGAAATATATATCACTCACCCCGAGGACCCACTGATGACTACCCGTTATGAACTTCGCGCCACCGCGAACGCCACCGGCAATTTCCTGGATATTTTCATCCAGGGCGCGCCGACCTCCGCCGGCTGCGAAGCCCGCGTCCCGCTCCGCACGGGCCGCGAGCAGCACTGCCGGGAGTTTGCCGAGCATATCGTCAACCTGTTGAACGCGGATGCGCTGGAACAGGCGCGGCGGCTGAATGGGGCCCAGGCGCTGAGCGACTTCGCCGCGCGGCATGGGTTGCGGCTGGAGCGCTGAAGAAAGTGATTAGTGGCAAGTGGTTAGTGGACAGCAGGGCAGTGGATAGGGACTAGTGAATAGTGAACAGCAAAATCCTGTTTTTCTATCCACTAGCCACTCATCACTATGCACTGTTCTAGCCACTAGCCACTGTTTACTAACCACTACTCAGTCACTTATTACATCCACAGGAGACACCCGATGAAAGAGTACGCGCAAACCCCGTCCGTGAAGAAAGCCCTGGCCTTGTCGCTGTTGTTGCGGCAGGCCGAGGACGCGGCGATTGGCGAGCTGACCGGGCCGACGCGGATCGGCAAGACGGCGGCCGGGAAGTTTTTGGCCGCGCAGCCGCGCACGGTGCGGATCTGCGGTTATCAGGGCATCAGCCCCTTCAAGCTGGCCAAAACCCTGAAGCAGACCCTGGCCCTGGCCGGTCACGATGGCCTGGTGGAGGACTACCCGGCCAGCGTGCCCGGCGAGGGTCGGCCGCTGCTGGTGGTGGACGAATGCAACAAGGCCAACTGGGCGACCCTGGAGGCGCTGCGTTACCTCGCCGACGAATGCGGCTATGCCGTGCTGCTGATCGGCACCGAGTTGTATAGCCGGCAGTTCGTCGACGCCCGTACCGCGCCATTGCTGCAACAACTGAATGACCGCATTGGCGGCAAGCGCGTGGTCATGGCGCCGATGGATCGGGCCGAGACCCTGGTGCATGTATTGCGCCCGCGCTTCGGCGAGGTGGATCTGAAGGTAGCGACGGCCTTCTGGCAGGCGAGTCGCAAGGGCTATTGGGGGCCCGCCATCGAACTGGCGGAGACCTGCAAGCGGGTGCTGGACGCCAATGGCCTGAGCACGCTGGACGCGCAGGTGCTCAATTCAGCACTGGCGGCCACGGGTCGGGCGCCGGTGGCGGAGGAATAGGGGGCAGGGGTAGTGGTTAGTGGACAGTGGCGAGTGGATAGCGAAGAAGGGTTGTTCTATTCCCTATTCCCTATTCACTAACCCCTGTCCACTGCCAGAGGGGTTTGCGGAATGGCTGGGGCCATTCCGGAGGTCCTTCACCGCCGGGGACGCCTGGCGGGCGACGTCGCGGCCTGAAGGCCGCTCCTACCCACCTTTTGATGGAGACACTTATGAACGATGCAACGCCTATCGAGACGGCCGCCACGATCGCCGCGCGGGGGCTGACTTTGGACCGATTCGACTCCCCCTTCGACTCCCCCTTCGACTCCGCTCAGGGCAGGGCTCAGGGCACGGCTCAGGGCACGGCTCAGGGCGCGGGCCGGGGCGCGGATCACGTTGAACGGGAACACTGGCTGGAGGATTTGGCCTTGCAGGCGCTGGCGTTGAAACGCCAGATACATACCTTGCACGCGGCCCTAGCGCAGGTGGAGGCCGCGCTGAAGGAGGCCTTGAATGATGGCGAGCGGGTGGTGACGGCGGCGGGGACGGTGTTCTCGCTGGAGACGGCGGCCATTCACTTCACCGATATCGAGGCCGTGCGGCGGGCGTTGGGCTTCGGGTTCGGGCGGCTGGTCAAGACTGAACTGGTCTATCGGCCCGACCCGGCCCTGGCGGAGCTGGCCGCCGATGGTAACAGCGGGCTTGGCCGGGCGCTGCGGGCGGGGCTGACGCTACAGCGGCGGCAGAGCCTGTTGTACAACCTCCGCGCGACTCCCCCTTCGACTCCGCTCAGGGCACGGTCCACGGCGGAACGGGCCGGCTGATGCTCGACCTGGCCGATATCGCGCTGATTCTGGACGTGGCCAAACCCACCGCCAGTCTGTTGCGGAACGGCAAATATGGGACGGTGGCCGGCAATAGCCGGCTGCCGGACCGCTACCGCCGCCTCCTGGAGCTTACGGAGCGGGACGCCAAGCCCGATCCGAATGCCCTGTGTCTGTCCTGCCCCCGGCAGGATTGCAGCGGGTGCCGGGTGGCGGAGTTGATCGATGAGTAGCGTCGCCGCCGGAAACGCGCTCGGTCGCCGCGAGGGCGCGGCTCCCACACCGCGCCCTTCGGCCCCGCTCAGGACTGGCTTATTCCGGCCTACACCCTATAGGAGACGACCATGCTTGATCTGTTTCTCGCTTCCGGCCCGATTGTTCGCCCCGTCGCGTTGATGTTGATTCCCGGCCTCATCGCCTGGCTGGCCTGGAACATCGCCCGTAGGAGCGGGGGCGTCCCGTCCCCTCCGGGCCGAGACGGCCCGGCTCCCCGCTAACCACTATCCACTATCCACTATCCACTACCACTGGAGACCCACATGGCGACCACACCCAAGAAAACCCGTATCAAGGCCCCGGCGTTGCTGGCGCCGGCCCCGCAGCACCGCGCGGAGTGCGCGGCGTGGATCAAGACCCTGGGCGATGAACAGCGCGCCCTGATCCGGGAGGAGGCGGCGATGAACGACGAGCTGGCCGCCATCACTGAAAGGTGGCACGCGGCGCTGGAAGCGCGCAAGGCCAAAATCATGGACACCCAGGCCGGCATTCAGGCCTGGTGCGAGGCGAACAGGGAGGAGTTGACCGAAAACGGCAAGACCAAAACCGCCAACCTGATCACCGGCGCGGTGCAATGGCGGCAGCGGCCGCCCTCCTGCCGGGTGACCGGCATCGCGGCGGTCATTCAGTTGCTGTACGAGCGCAAGCTGGACCGCTTCGTGCGCGTGAAGGAGGAAGTGAACAAGGAAGCGATCCTCAACGAACCGGACGCGGTGTATGGCGTGCCCGGCATCACCGTGGTCAGCGGGGTGGAAGACTTCGTGGTCACGCCGTTCGAGCAGGAGGCCGCATGAGCCGCGCTGTGATCCACCGCGCGCAGCGCTGGCTGTGCGCCCTGTTGTGGCTGGGCTTGCTCGGGCTGTATGCCGCCGCGGCGCTGCTGGCGCTGGCGGGCGAGGGCCTGAAAGCCGTTCGACTCCGCTCACGGCAAGCCGTCAAAGCGGGCCTGAGCCGGGGGGATGACGATGTTTGACCGGCTGTTGCTCTGGCCTTTGTTCATGGTGCTGCTCAGCCTGTTTCTGGTGTTCTGGCTGGCCATGGGCGCCTGGCGCCTGCTGGCCCGGCTGCTGGATCGCTGGAGCCTGGGCGGGTTTTAGGGGCTAGAGCAGTGGTTAGTGGATAGTGGCTAGTGGCTAGTAAAGAAGGGTTTTGCTGACCACTATTCACTAGTCCCTATCCACTGCCCTGCTGACCACTAGTCACTAGTCACTGTCCACTCCAAGCAATGATGGAGAAATCACGATGACTCACGACAACACAGCGATAGTGGAACGCCGCCGGCTGCTGGCCCAGGTGCATTTGGGGGGCAAGCGGTTGTTTGGCGATGACCGCGAGACGTATGAAGAGTATTTGCACACGCACACCGGGGAGCGGTCGTGCGCGGCGCTGACGGTCCCGCAGTTGCGGGCCGTGGCGCTGGAGCTGCGCCGGGCCGGGGCGCTGGATGGTCCGGCGCGGGGCGGCCAGCGCGCGGCCGACCGGCCGACGCCGGCGCAATGGGCCAAGCTGGGCGCGCTGGCGCGGGCGATGGGCTGGGAGGGCCTGGAGAGCCCGGCGCTGCAAGGCTTCGTCAAGCGCACGGCGAAAGTGTCCCATAGCCGGTTCCTGACCCGGGCGCAGGCCTCGCGGGTGATTACCGGGTTGGAGACGTGGTTGGGGCAGAAGAACAGTGGAGCGGGGGCGTCCCGCCCCCTCGGGCCCTTCGGCTCCGCTCAGGACGGGCCGGGACGGCCCGGCTCCCAACCGGCGGCGGACGCGCCAGGCTGATGCGCTGCCCGCGGTGCGGCGGCGAGAGCCGCGTGTACGAGACGCGGGAGGCGGGGGCCTTGCGCTTCCGGCTGCGGGCGTGCCAGGGCTGCGGTTACCGCTTCCGCACCTGCGAGGAGTATTTGCGGCCGGTCACGGCGCGGCCCCGACGCGCGCACCGGACGCAGACGGAGTTGTTTCCCGATGATGGGGGGTAGATCGTTCGCCGGAAACGCGCGCTCGGTCGCCGCGAGGGCGCGGCTCCCACACCGTGCCGTGCGCGCCCTTCGGCTCCGCTCAGGACAGGCTTATTCCGGCCTACACCCCTAGTCGCTGTTTTTCTCATTTAATGTTGTCCGGTAGTTTTATGAATGTCTCCGCTGTAGTGCTCAAGACCCTGATCCGCCGTCGGTTGCTGGCGCGGGTGGTGAAGGATGACAAGGCCTTTCAGGCTACCTATGACCAGTTGCGGGACGCTTATACCCGCGCCTTCGACGAGCGGTCGCGGGCGGCGTTGGCGGCGGCGCTGGAGCGCATCCGGAATTTACCGGCGGCTGACTTCGGCGCGGCGGACGAGACCGCCATCATGGCGGCGCTGGAGCGGGAGCTCGGCCCCGAGGCGCTGCAAGCGGTGTTGCGCGGGCCGGTGCTGAACCTGTCGGAGGTGCTGTTCCGCATCGGCGCGCGCGAAGTGGGCGTGGCGGCGGGGGTGGATATCGCCTTTGGCCGGCCCGATCTGGATACCCTGGATATCGTCGGCCGGTCCAACCTGTATTGGATCGGCAATTCCTGGAATACCTATGTCGAAGGGCTGTTCCGGGGCGCGCTCCAGGATTATTTTCGCGAGGGGATGACCCGGGCGCAGTTGACCGAGCGCTTCGCCACCGACTTCGCCGGACTGTCCGACCGGGGCATCGTCTATTACGAGCTGCTGGCCGACCACACCGCCACGCGCACCCGCGAAATGGGGCGGGTGACGGGCTACGAACGGGCGGCCGTGGAGTACGTGCAGGTGCGGGCGCGGCTGGACGAGCGCACCACCGAGATATGCCGCCATCTGCATGGCCGGGTCATCGCCGTCAATCGGCTGTCCGCGCAGCGGGCCGAGTACCTGGCGGCGGCGGAACGGAAGGACACGGAAGCGGCGAAACGGGCCTGGACGATGCACGGCGACGCCCGGGCCTTCGCCACGATCCCCACCGACCAGTTACCCGCCGGCACCGCCGGGCCGCCGTATCACTTCCGCTGCCGGACCATCACGGTGATGTGGGTCGCGCCCGCCGAACCGGCGCGGCTGGAGCATGGCCCGGAGATCGGCGCGGCCGCGCGGCGCGAGGTCGAGGCCCTGACGGCGGAAGAGCATCGGAACTTCGTCAATGACACGCGGGCGCAGGCGGAGAAGCTGAAGTATCGGGAGGAGGATTTTGCGCAAGACGTGCGCAAACGGTCCCGGGTCAGGCTACGCAAGCATGCGCAGAGCGAATTCGGCTTGAACACGCCCGAAGATTATCTGGCCAAGGCACGCGCCATCGTGGCCGGCGCCCAGCGCGTGTTCGTGGAACCCTACAAGGACCAGGGCTTGCAATACAGCTTCTGGAATCGGCAAGAAAAAGGCTATGTGGTGGTCGACCGCTCAGGGGAAATCCGGGGGTGTTTTGGTCATCGCAAGCCAGGAGGCATGGATCAATGTTTGAAGAACAGTCTGCAAAAGTATCAGACCGAGATCACGTCCGTAGCTGGATCGGCGTCCTGAGCGCCAGGGAATGGCCCGACTATGGCGCGCCACTTTCCGCGTTGATGAACTTGTCGGACTATGCCGACGCCATCACCGAGGCCGACGTTCAGCGCCTTGGGGCCGTGTTGCGTGGGTCGCCGATCCTGGAGGATGCGGAGCTGATGCGGCGCATCCGTGGTATCCGGGCGGAGTATCCGGATGATCATTGGTGGTGGTATCCAGAATGGCTGTAGCTCGGTCGCCGCGAGGGCGCGGCTCCCACACCGTGCTGAAAAAAGTGGTCAGTGGCTAGTGGATAGTGGCTAGCCAAGAAGGGTTTTACTGATCACTAACCACTATCAACTATCAACTATCAACTATCAACTATCCACTATTCACTATCCACTACCCATGAAGCTAGGTCGTTGTCCCGTGTGTCATAGCCGCTTGCATCTGGACGCCCTGGTGCAGGACGAGGCCGGGCGGGAGTTGCTCGGCGTGTTGGCCGGGTTGGATACGGAGACCGGCCGCGCCCTGGTGCTGTACCTGAGCCTGTTCCGGCCGGCCCATCAGGACCTGCGCAATGACCGGGCCTTGCGCCTGGCGCGCGGGGCGCTGGAGTTGGGCGCCGGGGAGCCGCCGGACGTGCTGGCGACGGCGCTGAACGAGACGGTGGACGCGCTCAGGAAGAAGGGCCTGGCCGAGCCCTTGAGCGATCACCAGTATTTGAAGCGGGTGCTGAAGACGGTGGCGGGGCGGCAGGGGGGTAGTGGCCAGTGGCTAGTGGTCAGTGATCAGCAGGAAAACAGACAGGGGTCAGTGTCCAGTGGACAGCCCAAAACCCCCGCGTCCGCCACGGCGCGGGCCATTGACAAGCTGCAGGCGAGAAAAGTGAATAGTGGCTAGTGGCTAGTGAACAGCAAAACCCTTCCTCTCTAGCCACTATCCACTCATCACTAGCCACTATGCATGACCTGGAAAACGCCGTGATCGACGGCTTGCAATTGCTGCTGACGCTGCGCCTGAGCGGGGCGCCGGCGGAGGATACGATCGAGAAGGTTTGCGATGTGTGGATTCTCGCGTTCCGGCGCGGGCGGGCGATTGACTGGAGGGATGGCGATGGGGAGCGGGTGCGGGCGGCGTTCGTCACCGTGGCCGCCCATGCCGAGCGCTGGCCCACCCCCAGCCAAGTGCTGGACCGGCTGCCGCCGCGCCCGGAGCCGCCGCGCCTGGCGCGTCCGACCCGGCCGATGCCGCCGGAGGTGCGCGCGCAACTGGATGAGCTGCTGGCGAAGCTGCTGGTTGACGATCGACCGCGCCCGCCCCCCTGCAATGAACCAGACTGGCCGGCCGTGCAAGCCCGGCTGGAGCGGCAACGGGCCTGGTTGGCGGGGGAGGAGTAGTGGCTGGAGCAGTGGGTAGTGACTAGTGGTTAGTGGGTAGCCTACAGCTTTGCGCGCCCTTCGGCTCCGCTCAAGACAGGCTTATTCCGGTCTACGGCTCGGTGACCGCCAGGAAGACATGGCCGGCGCCGGCCGTCTTGCGCAGGTCGGCCATGGCGTTCAAGAGCTGATTCCCCCAGCGCACGACCTGCTCGTTCAGGGTGGCCCGGCAGATCGGGCATTGACCGGGTACGCCATAGGTCCGCTCCTGGCCCTGGTTGATGTGTATTTCGCCCCGGCAGTCCTGACAGACCACAATCAGGAATTCGCCTCTCGCCAAATCGACCTTGCAGCGTTTCTCCAACATAAAGCCTCCGTGAGGGGTGGGTTGAGCGCGCATGATAACCCCCGCCTAGCGTCGCGTGATCATGCTATTGGCGCGGAGGGCCGCTTCCAGGTCCTTCGCCAGTTCGGCGCCGATTTTGGGGGCGAGCCAGCCCAGGCCTTCGCGGCGCAGGGTGGCGACCGCGTCGGTGAGGAAGGGCCGGCCTTGCCGGGCGGGTTGGTGGACCACGCTGGCGACGATGAGGTCGCCGCTGGCGACGGCGGCGCGGAAGGCCTTCTTGTCCTTGGGGAAGGGGGCGGGGCGGCCGCTCTTGCCCAGGCGGCCATCGGCCCAGAACACCAGGGCCTTGCCCTTCTTGGCGCGGATGGTGAGCGCGGGCCGGCCGTCGTGGACGGCGCGGGCATAGGGCAGGTTGGAGCCGAGCACGGCGCCGGCCGTGCCCAGCGGGCGCACGATCAGGGACTTCCTCAAATCACCGGTCAAAAACGGAACCACACTTTGGCGCGTGGCCAGTTCGCGTACTTTCTCGGCGATCTGGAGAGAGATTTGTTGCGGGTTGAGCATGGGGGGTGGTTAGTGGATAGGGGTTAGTGGTTAGTGGCTAGCGGAGAATGGTTTTGCTGTCCACTAACCACTAATCACTGACAACTATTCAGGGATAGGTTTCCCAGGGGAGTTGCCAATGCGGCCCATCCTTGAATTTCCGCCAGTCGCCGCCCCATTCGACGCGCAGGCCCAGGCGCTTGGCGGCGTCCTTCATGGCGGCGGCGATGGGGTGGAAGTATTGCCAGTCCCAGGAGATTTGACCGTCGACGAGCGGGGCCAGGTCCACCGCGTGGCCGGTGAGGTGGCGAGACTTCATGGTCCTGCTGGCGCCTTTCTGGACCAGGATGCGTTGCCGGTCGAGGGTTCTAAGGCCTTCGATGACGCGGAAGTCTTGCGTGGTCAGGGTGATGGCGAGCTCGACTACCTTGACGAGGTCGGGATGGACGCCTTGCAGTCGGCGTCGGGATGCGTCGGATAGGGTATGGGGCATGGGGTCCTCCGGGGTAGTGGGTAGTGGTTAGTGGGTAGTGGATAGTGGGTAGTGGATAGTGGAGAAGGGTTTTACTAGTCACTAGCCACTAGTCACTAGTCACTGCTACAAAATCTTGACCATGCCGCGGCCGTGGCCGCCCTTGGCGGCGCCGTCGAGGGCGAGGCCGAGCGCCCAGAACAAGTCGCCATGGCCGAGGTCGTCGCGATCGGCGTCGTAGCGGATGGCGTTGCCGGCCACGTGGCGCTTGACGGCGTGGAGCTTGGCGAGTACCTCCGGGGCGTTGGGCAGGATCAGGTGACCGGCTTCGGCCAGGCGCAGGATATTGAGCGCCAGGCGTTCCTTGTAGGGGGCGGAGAACCAGCGGCCGGCGCAGCGTTCCGGCCATAGGTTGGCGAAGTGTTCGGCCAGATCGGCGCCCAGGCCGGTGCGGTCGATCTGCCAGCGCTCGATGGCATAGCGGCTGTCAACCTCGCTGATGATCTGGCGCTGTTCGGCGAAGGGCGTGTTCTTCCGTTCGTCCCAGTGCCACAACACATGCTCCTCACACCAGGCGCGGGTGACCGGGTCCTGCCGCTGACCCGCCAGGGCCAGGGAGAAGAAGTCGTTGATGCGGCCCACGTCCACCCCGGCCCGCAAGCGGCCGACGGCATGCACGCGCACGTCGGGCACGGCCAGCTTCTGCAGTAGCGCCCACGAGAGCAGCGCGGAGCCATCCTCCGCCCATTCGCACTCGAAAAACATCTTCCAACTGTCGAGATCGAAATTCAGGCGCAGTTCGTCCAGGCCGCCAGGCAGCGGCATGCCTTGTTCCAAAGCGTCGTGAATGGTGATGCGTTGGCGGGCGAAGTGGTTGAAGCGGCCCTGGTGATTCTCGGCGATGCGCCAGAACAGGTTACCCGGCACGAAGGGCGTGGAGCAGACGGTGACGCGGCCGCCAACCTGGGTGATGGAGGGCAGGATGGCCGACCAGATGCGGTCCGGCTTGAGGTGCCAGGCGAATTCGTCCAGCAGCAGATCGCCGGCGCGGCCCTGGATGGTGCGGAAGTTGGCGGGCAGCGCGCGAATCTCGGCGCCGCCGGTGGTCAGCACGGTGTCCTTGCGGGTGTAGGGCAGTTCCAGGCGTTGCAGATGGCCCTCGGCATGGCCCAGCACGATATCGGACTGATCCTGGGAGGCGGAGACGATGAGCTGATGCCGCCCGGCCCAGGCGCCCAGCACGGCGCGCAGACCTAATATATAGGAGAAGCCGATCTGGCGGGCCTTGAGGATGCATTCATAGCGGTCTTCGCTCTGGATGAAATCACGCTGGTAGGCATAGAGGCCGTATTCCGGGGCCAGCACCTTGGCCAGCAGTTCCTGGTTGACGGCGGCGGCGACCTGGGGCCGGGGCTTGGGCGCGGGCGTCAGGCGGCGCATGCGCTCCAGGCTGCGGGTGAGCATGGCCAGGCGATGGTCGCGGCTGTGCGAACTCGGTTGGCGCATGAGCTGGTCGATTTCATGCTCCAGTTGTTCGGGGCGCAGGCGGCGGTGTTGCAGATCGCCGATCCAGCCCTCGGCATGGCACCAGTTGCGGATGGTCTTGGCGGTGCAGCCGATCTCCAGCGCGATATCTTCCGGACGATCCCCATTCAAGTAGCGCTCGCGCGCGCGCGCCTGGTCGGCCTCGGCTTGTTCGCGCGTGGGTTTGTAGTGGGGTTTGCGCCCCGTTCGACTCCGCTCAGGGTGAACGGGCCCCGGGCTGGGCGCGGTGGCCTTGGGCGGGGCGGCCGGCGGGGCTTTTTTTCGCATTTAATGTTGTCCGGAGTAGTGATTGGTGGGTAGTCGTAGGCCGGAATAAGGCGCTAGCCGTTTCCGGCGAACCCGCATCGCCGCCGGAAACGCGCGCTCGGTCGCCGCGAGGGCGCGGCTCCCACATCGTGCCATGCGCGCCCTTCGGCTCCGCTCAGGACAGGCTTATTCCGGCCTACGCCTCTAGCCACTCTCCCCGATCTACAGCCGTTCCAGTGCGGCGAGCAGGCCCTGGAGTGGCTCGCGGCTTGCCGTGAGCGGAGCCGAACGGTCGGCGCTCTTGCGCGCTGGCGCCGGGCGCGTCGGGAGCTGGAGCATGGCGCGGGCTTCGTCGAGATCGATGAGGCCGGCGGTGAGCCATTCGGTCAGGTGGTCGCTGTTGGCGCGGTCACCTTCGGGCGGAGTTAGGTCCATGCCGGCGAAGTTCAGGGCGCGCCAGTCCAGCCCCAGGCGCTGCAACAGCGGCCGTAGGGCGCCCATGAAGCGGGTGCGCATGGGCTTGTTGACGACTTCTTCGAAGATGTGGATCTGGGCCGTGGCTTCCCCGCCCCCGCCGAGGCTGCCGGCGCTGACGATGCCGAGCAGCCGGGGCGGGACGCCGTGGGCGATGGCGATGCGATCCCGCGCGGCGTCGAGCAGCTTGAGGAAGTCGCCGTCCTTCGTGTCGGTCAGCTTCTGGAATTCCACCTTGCCGTGCTGGGGGTCGTCACAGTGCAGGTAAAGCGTCTTGTGCTGGTTGCCGGGGCCCTTGTAGGTGCTGGAGAAGAAGTTCTGCACGGCCGTTTCCTCGTCCGGGCTGAGCTTGGCGCCATAGGTGACGATGGCGTACTGGGGCAGGCCGTGATTGCGGAAGAATTCGCGGTTGTAGTCGGTGGCGGCCTGGATCAGTTCCAGCATGCCCCAACCGCCGGCCCATTCCGGCAGGCTGTACCAGTGCCCGGCCGGACAGGGGGCTTTGATGTGGATGATCTCCGCCTCCTTGTAGAAGACGGTCTGGTGATTGCCCTGGGGATCGTACAGCGTCTGGATATAACCGCCGCTGGCGTGACGGCTCATGGTCAGGGCCGGGCGCCGCTCCAGCCCCAAGGGACCGGCGTAGAGGAAGGCATTGCCAAAGGCCCCGTAGTCGATCGCCAGGCTCATGAAGAGGTCGGCGGCGCCGGTGGGGCAGAGGGCTTCGAGCCGCTCGGCCTGGTCGCCGGTCACGCCATTGCCGAAGGCGGCGCTGGCGCGGACGTGGATGGCGCGGGCGTGTTCGGCGCTGGCGGTGTAGAAGGTCAGCAGCGCGTAGGGGTCGCGCGGCCAGGCGATGGCGCCGTCGACGGTGGCGCCATACGGCCGCCAGAGCTGGCCCAGCCCGGCCGGCGCCGGGAGGAAGGACTTGAGGACTTTGACATTGGGTTCCATGGTGGTCAGGATATCTATATATTGTGGTAAAGGTAAGTATTAAACACAAGATGTAGTATTGAGCGGCCCATTAGGGGTGGGAATCGTGCTGTAATGCAAGGGCAGTGGCTAGTGGCTAGTGACTAGCAAAAACCTTCTTACTAACCACTAACCACTAACCACTAACCACTAACCACTAACCACTAACCACTAACCACTAATCACTAATCACTAATCACTTCCTCGCTATGGGCCTGATTACCGATCTACACGTGACGTTCATTTCCCTGGTCAAGCGGCCGGCGACCGGCAAGTCGGTCATTCTGCGGGCTGAAGGCCAGCGGGCGACGTGCTTCGCGGTGCGCAAGATGGACGCGGCCTTGCAGCGGGTGTACGGCATCGTCTACGCGCCGGGCGAGGTGGACAGCCAGGGCGACACGGCCGACGCGGCGGTGATCCGCCGGGCGGCGACGCGCTTCCTGCGTGAGTACAACCAGAGCAACGTGGATGTGGAGCACAGCTTCAGCACGGAGCTGGCCGGCGTGGCGGAAAGCTGGCTGGTGCGCTCGGGCGACCCGCTGTTTCCCGAGGAGCCGGACGGCGCCTGGGCGGTGGGTATTCAGATTTACGACCCGGAACTGTGGGCGCGCCTGGAAGCGGGCGAGCTGACCGGGCTGAGTTTGGCGGGCATGGCCCGCTATGAGAATAGTGGACAGGAGATAGTGGCTAGTGGCCAGAAAAACCTTTCTTCGCTAGACACTAGCCACTCTCCACTACCCACTTGGTTCATGCGCTGGCTGGGCAAGGCCGCGCGGCCCCCGACCCCTGACCACTATCCACTATCCACTTCTCAGGAGACCCCGATGAACGAAGACGATATAACAACCTTGTTGAAGAGCGAGATTCCCGCCCTGGTGGCGGCCACGCTGGCGGCGCAAAAGAGCGCCGAGGCGGCGGACGCCGAGCAAGCGGCGAAGGCCCAGGAGTTGGCCGACCTGAAAAAGGCGGTGGCGGACTTGACCCGGCAAGTCAACGAGGCGCTGCACAAGGGGAGCGATGAGTCCGGCGCGGGCGGCGGCGAGACGCTGGTCAAGGCGTCGTTGTTCGATTAGCCGGGTAGTGGATAGGGGTTAGTGAATAGTGGATAGCAAAATCCTTTCTTCACTAGCCACTGCCCACTATCCACTTTTACAGCCTACCCGGTAGGGTAGGGTCACTCTAATGTAAATCGTCGCCGCTAAACGGCGCTAAACGGGTCCATAAGCATGAAACACTTGAATACTCACGATGAAATGCAGCGGTTGGTGAATATCCACAAGTCAGAAGGGCTGGCGACCTTGGTCGCGTGCGCCAAGGGGCTGGTGGGGCCGAGCGATATCCGCTTCGGCGGGACGCTGATTCCGGAGACGGCAAACGCCTTCATCACGGATATTTTCGCCGACCCGTTCCTGCAACGGGTGACGACCCGCCGCATGGCGCGGACCACCGCCGAGGGCGGGGTGCTGGGGCGGGGCAAGCGTCGGTTGCAGACGTGGGCCGAGGGATCCGAGCCGGCGAGCACGGCCGGGGTGACCAACGCCAACTACAAGCTGACGGCGAAGCCGGTGAAGCTGCCGGTGGATATCGGGTATAGCTTCTTCGTCGATAACCAGGATAACCCGAACCTGCGCACCGAGCTGGAGGCGGCCTTCGTGTCGGAGATCCAGGAGGATTTGACCGACCTGGCCTTCAACGGCGACGAGGGCGCGGCGGCCGGCGGCGATCATGACTTCCTGGTGCTGAACGATGGCTGGCTGGCGCTGGCCGCCGATTCCCTCCTGGTACAGAAGGTGACCATCGACCCGACCAATGATGGCTGGATCGATACCCTGGATAAGGTGCTGGAGCCGATGAGCGCGCGCCATCGCCGCAACGCGCAGTTCATCTGCAACACGGTGGACCGCGACAAGTACGCGATCGAGATCGGCCAGCATGTGACGGGCGTCTCGGCCATCGCCAACGAGCGGGCCAGCGCGCTGGTGACCTATCCGATCCTGGATCAGTCGGTGTTCCCGGAGCAAACGGTGTTGATGACCGATCCCCGTAACCTGGTCTATGGCATCGCCATGGATATCCGCCGCTCGGTCGAGGATAAGCCGCGGCTGTCCTGCTTCCAGTTTACCTGGCAAATGTGGGTGGATTTCGAGATCGCCCAGAAGAACGCCGTGGTCCTGGGCCGCGTGGCGTAGCGGGCTTTAGCCCGCGTGGATAGTGGATAGCAGGGCAGTGGATAGGGACTAGTGAATAGTGAACAGTAAATCCTGTTTTTCTATCCACTAGCCACTACTCCCCACTACCTACTAGCCACTCATCACTGTTCTATCCACTAATCACTAACCACTAATCACTATTTATGAAACGTAATGCCCTTTCTAACATGACGGCGCACCGGCGCCTGGCGGTGGGCGCCTTGGCCATCTCGGGCGCGAACAGCGCGTTGGTGATGGATTTGGGGCGGGAGCACAGCTTCCGCGAACTGACCGCGGTGAAGCGCGGCGCGGCGAGTGTGGGCGAAACGCTGCTGATTCAGCAGGCCCACAATGGCGAGGCCGAGACCCCGACCTGGGTGACCTGCCCGGCGGCGGCCGGCGGCGCGCTGGCGGAGAGCCCGGCGAGCGGCACGGCGATGGTGCTGTCGGCGCGGCCGACGGCGCGCTGGGTGCGGGTGCTGTTCACCAATGGCGCCACGGCGCAGACGGCGTTGAGCCTGGAACTGACGGCGTGGCCGGCGTAGAGCAGTGAATAGTGGTTAGTGATTAGTGGATAGCGAAACCCTTCTTTACTAGCCACTAGCCACTCGTCACTAGCCACTTTGTTTTAGCCCATGAGTGAGCCTGTCAACCCCATCGCGCCCGTACCGAATCCCGACGTCGTCGCGCTGCGGGCCTACGCGCGGTGGACGACGGAGGTGCCGGAGGACTTCCTGGCCGTGCATCTGGCGGCGGCGCTGCGGGATCTGCAACGGGATACCGGGCTGACCGCCGCGCCAGAAGGGCAGACCGCCGCGTGGGCCGAGGCGCGGCTGGCGCGGGCCTATGCCCTGGCGCTGCCGTTCCTGCACAGCTTCACGGTGGACGGGGCGGCGCGGGTGGGGCGGCTGGTGGGTAACGCGGACTTTGAGTTTCTGACGGCGGCCGAGGCGCTGACGCTGGCCGAGCGCCAGGATGAGCGCTACCGGCGGCTGGTGGACGCCTTGACGCCAGACGCCACGGACGCCCCCAGCGTGGCGCATGGCGGGCGGTTTACCTGGGTGGGCCTGTGAAGAATGTGTTTTGGGTTTTTGGTTTTTAGTGAAAACCCAAAACTGAAAACTGAAAACTGAAAACTGAAATGCATGACGCCGGTCCTGAACAATACCCGATCATGACCTATGCATGGGTCCTGATTTTATCGATCTGGGGGGGGGTGGTGAGCTTCTGGCGCAAATGTCGAGAGGGTCACACGCGCTGCTTCAATATCGTCGAATTCGTGGGGGAGATCGCCACGTCCATTTTGGTCGGGCTGATTACGTTCTGGATGGCGGAGTCGGCGCATATCCACCAGGTGACCACGGCCGCCCTCGTCGCCGTGTCCGGGCATATGGGCTCCAGACTGCTGTTCAAGGTTGAAACCTACATAGAAGCCCGACTGAAGCGCTTCGAGCCAGGAGAATAACCATGTTGCAACAGTCGCTGTCGGAGCAGTTGACGGCCCGGGCGCTGGCCACGGTGCCGAGCCTGGTGGGTGATATCTGGGACGGCGAGCGGGTGCCGGTGTTCCTGACCCGGCTGCCGTTCCCGCTGCCGCAAACGGATAGCTGGGAGTCGCCCCCGCCGCCGGTGGTGCTGGACGGCGAGGCGGTGGCGGAGTTGTACGCGAAGACGCCCCACGCGCTGGCCGTGGAGCCCTTGCTGCTGGACTTGCTGCGGCAACCCCTGACGCTGCCGGCGCCGTGGTCGGGCCGGGCGCTGTTGATCGAATTGAACGAGGGCGTGACGCCCGACCAGGCGCTGTGCGTGGCCTCGCTGCGCTTCGCGCTGAAGGGCGTGTTGTGTTTAGGCTAGGAGCCGGGCCGTCCCGGCCCGTGGGGGCGGGACGCCCCCGCTCCACTAACCACTACCCACTACCCCTAACCTTTTGAGGATATCCCATGCCCGCTGGCGCCGTCATCCTGTATTCCGCCCATAAGGAGGATTTGAACATCAACGCGCTGCTGGGCGCCACCCTGAAGCTGGCCCTGCTGTCGTCCGCCTATGTCCCGGACACCGCCACGGACGGCGACGCGGTCTGGGCGGATATCTCGACGCATGAGATCGCCGCCGGCAATGGCTACACGGCGGGCGGCGCGACCTTGGCGGCGGTCGCCAAGACGGCGATCGAGGGCGGCTTCAAGCTGGCCAGCGACAGCGTGGTGTGGACCGCGACGGGCGGGCCAATCCCGGCCTGGCGCTATGGGGTGCTCTATGTGGCCGGCAGTCTGTGGGGCTATGCCAGTCCGCTACTCGGCTGCTTCCTGGCCGATGCCACGCCGGCCGACAAGCCGGCCACCACCGCGGGCAATACCCTGTCCGCGCACTGCCCGGCCGATGGCTGGTTCGACGTGACCTGAGGCGACCCATGGCCCACCAACTGTTTTTTGACGGGTTTGAAGATTGCGCCAGCTATGCGGACCTGAACCTGTATGGGTATTCCCCAACGGCGGATAGCTGGGGCGATCAGTTGGTCTCGGTCTTGGCGACCGGCGGCCGGCGCGGCGGCAAGTGCGTCAAGATCGCCACGGCCTATGACGGGGGCCTCAAGTTCAGCATTGCCGCCTCCAGTCATGTGGTGCTGGGCGTGGCCCTGCGCATGAATCAGACGGGGTTTTTCTCCGGCCCGATGGTGGTGCGGTTGCTGGGGGGCGGTCAAGTTCATGCGCAGGTGGCCTTGCAGGAATCCCAGGTCATGACGCTGTATGCCGGCGGCGCTCAAGTGGCGCAAAGCACGCAGACCCTGCCTCGCGACGCCTGGATTTTCCTGGAGCTGGGCCTGTTCGTGGCGAATGCCGGCGGCAGTTATGAGTTGCGCGTGAACGGGTCCAGCCAGGGCTACGTGCCCGCCAATACCGGCGACACCCAGACCGGCGCCACGCCCGCCGTGGATGCCATTCACATCGTCGGCCTCGGCGGCGGCGGCGTGCAGCATCAAATCTACGTCGATGATCTCTATGTGAATTATGGGGATGAATTGGTCTGGTTGGGGGATTCGCGGGTGGACCGTCTGCCGCTGACCGCCGACGCCACGCCGCAGGACTGGACGCCCAGCAGCGGCAATGCCTGGGAAAGGCTAAATGCGGGGGATGGCTATATCGCCTCCAGCGTGGACGAGGCGACCGCGCTGTTTACCGCGGCCCCGCTGGCGCATGAACCGGACACCATTCACGGCGTCTGCGCGCGTTCGGTCCTGGTGAAGGACAGCGCCGGCGCCCGGGCGGTGGCGGCGGTGCTGAAACGGGGTGACGCCGAGGCGGAATCCAGCCCGTTGACGCTGGCGCAAACGAATGCCGCGCTGACGCAGATCCGGCAAACCGATCCGGCCACCAGCGCGGCCTGGACGTTGAGCGCGGTCAACGCCCTGCGGGCGGGTTTCAGGGTCAAACTCTGATATGTCCGACCCGCACTACGGTAATGTCAGTCTGCTCCTGCACTGCGACGGGAGCAACGGCAGCACCACGTTTACCGACACCAGCCAGTACGCGCATGCGGTGACGGCCAATGGCAATGCCAAGATTTCGACGGCGCAGGCGAAGTTTGGGGCGAGCGGGTATTTTTCCGGGGCTGACTGGCTGACCGCGCCCATCGGCGGCTTTGGCGCGAACGATTTTACGATTGAGGCATGGGTCTACTGTCCGGCCGGGTCCGTGCCCGCGGGGTATGTCACGCTCTGGGCGCATCGGAGTTCCATGAGCGCCTTTGGCGGCCCACTCCTGGTATCCGCCAACGCGAATGGGGATTTACAACTTTACATCGCCAATGCGGCCGCCAATGGGTGGGCTATTGTGGGGCATGTAACCGGGTTGTCGCTGTCGATGAATGTTTGGCAACACCTGGCGCTGGTGCGATCCGGGACGACGCTGACCCTATACAAGAATGGCGTGGCGGGGACACCGGCGACGGTGGGAACCAATGCTATCGGCATCACCGGGCAGTTTTCCATCATGGCGGGTAGCGCCGCAGGCGGGCAGACCGTTAGTGGCTACATCGACGACCTGCGCATCACCCAAGGCATCGCCCGTTATACCGCCGCCTTCACCCCGCCCACCGCACCGTTCCCGGATACCGGCCCGCCGGCCGAGGCGCGGGCCGTCAAGTTGGCGGTCTCGGTCCTCAGTCCCGCGCTGACCCCGCGCACCGCCGCGCCGACCACGGGCCATTTGCGCTGGCGCGGCTGGGCGCCGGCCGAGGCGCGGGCGGCGCGGTTGACGGTCTCGGTCCTCAGTTCCTGCGCGCTGTGGAGCGCCCCCGCCATAGGCGTCGTGCCGGCGCCCCTTCGCTGCGTCATCCCCGCCGGCCGGTTGTTTTTCGATCAGGGCGCCGGTGAGCGCTACCTGGGCGAGACGCCGGGGGCGGAGTTGAGTATCGATCTGCGCACCGTGGAGGTGTACGGATCGGACGCGCCGGTGTCGGAATTGATCGACGAGGTCCCGTTCGGGGTTTCGCGCGAGCTGGCGTTCAAGTGCGTCAACCCGTCCGATGAGGTGGTGAGCGCGTTCTTCGGCGCCGATCGGGGTCTGATCACGCAGACGGCGGGCGCGGTGACGGGCGAGAGCCTCGCCGCCGTGGAGCCCGGCCGCTGGTATCAACTGGGCCGGACGGCCAGCAATCCTACCGGGGTGCGCCTGGTCTCCGCCGTGACGGTGACCGACGACGCCGAGCCCACGCCCACGGTCTTCGTGGCGGGCCGGGATTACACGGTGGACCCGACCCTGGGCCGGCTGTACGTCGCGCCGGGCGGGACCATCGCCGACGGGACGACCCTGTTGGTCGATTACACCCGCGCGGCGGCCACCCGTACCCGCCACCAGGGCGCCAACTGGCTGCTGCCGCGCCTGAGTGGTTCCCTGCGCTTTATCGCCCACAACACCAGCGGGACGAATCGGGACATCTTCGTGCCCCGCGTGGTGCTGCGGGCGGATGGCGCGGTGCGGCTGAAGCGCGCGTATCAGGATGGCCAGCTCCTGGAGCTAGGCTTCAAGGCCCGCTTCCAGCGGCTGGACGACCGGGCCGCGCTGTATATCGACGGGAGGGCGGTGGCATGAGGATGGAGCGGGGGCGTCCCGCCCCCATCGGGCCGGGACGGCCCGGCTCCTTCTGGGGCCACGTGGACGATGCGGATTTTCAGGCGCGGGAAGCGCGCTGGGCGGTGGAGCGGGCGGCGGCTCGGGAGCGGTTTCGGCGCGCGGCGGAGTACCTCGGGCGCCTGCCGGCGACGCGGATGATGGAGGAGATGGATCGGTTCGAGGTTTTGCACGGGGCGATTGCGCGGCGCGAGATGGAGGGATGTTTAATGCATCGGCAGGCAAAAGCAGCTAATCACTAGCCACTATTCACTATCCACTACTTCGGAGGTTCTCATGCCCGAGATCGAACTGTTACAACCCCACACCCACGCCGGTCAGGCCTGCGAGCCTGGGCAGCGCCTCACGGTCACCGACCGCCAGGTCGCTTGGCTCCAGGAACTGGGCGTGGCCAAGCTCGTGGAGCGACCCAAGTCCGCCCGTAGGAGCGGCCTTCAGGCCGCGCCGGAGCCTGCGCCGGAACCTGAACCGATCCCAACCGCCTACTAACCACTAACCACTAACCACTAACCACTAACCAGGAGCCCCTCATGGCCAACAACGTATTCATCATCCCCGCCGGTAAGCTGTTTTTCGCGCAGGCCCCCGGCGTCGCCGAGCAGTATTTCGGCGAAACCCCCGGCGCGGAGCTGAGCGTCGATATCAAGTCGGTCGAGGTCTACGGCTCGGACGCGCCGGTGTCCGAACTGATCGACGAGATCCCGTTCGGCATGGCGCGCGAAGTGTCGTTCAAGTGCATCAACCCCAGCGACGCGGTCGTCGATTGGTTCTTCGGCGCCGATCCGGCGACCCTGTCGCAAACGGCGGGCTCGGTCACCAACGAGGCCTTCGATGACGTGGCGCAAGGCGTCTATTACCAGCTCGGCGTGAGCGCGCCGAACCCGACCGGCGTGCGCGATATCACCACCGTGGTGGTGACCGACGACGCGTCGCCGATGCCCGTGACCTTCGACGTGACCGACGACTACACCGTCGATCTGGAACTGGGCCGGCTCTACATCGTGCCGGGCGGGGCCATCACGGCGGGGACCAACCTGCGGGTGGACTACGCCACGACCCTGCGCACCCGTACCCAGCACACGGCGACGCCGGACCTGGCGGCGCGGCTGACCGGGGCGCTGCGGATGATCGCGGCCAACACCAGCGGCGTGAACCGCGACCTGTACGCGCCCAAGGTGGTGCTGCGGGCCGATGGTTCGGTGCAGATCAAGCGCGGCCAGCAGGACGGCAAGGTGCAGGAGTTCGGCTTCAAGTGCCGCTTCCAGGCCTCCGGTGAACTGGCGGCGGTCTACATCGACGGCCGGGCGGTGGCGGCATGATGGGCGGGAATAGTGAACAGGGGCTAGTGGATAGTGGTCAGCCGGGCAGTGGACAGGGAATAGTGGATAGTGGCCAGCAGGGCAGTGGAGAGGGGTTAGTGATTAGGGGCCAGCAAAACCCTGCTTCACTAGCCACTAGCCACTCATCACTATCCACTCTATTCCCGGAGCCGGAGCGGCTCGACGTGGCCGGCGAAACGGTGGAAGTGTGGCCCTTGCGGGTGCGCCAGTTGGCGCCCTTCGCGGCGGCCATGGCCCCGGTGCTGGAGGCCTATGAGCACGTCCGCCGGGCGCTGCCCGAGGAGCCGGAACCCGCCTGGTGGGCGGGCCTGGTCCGCGACTACGCGCCGGCGCTGATCCCGGCGCTGGCCGTGGCCCTGGACCGGCCCGCGGCCTGGGTGGGTGAGTTGTTCCTGGATGACCTGACGCGGCTGGCGGTGGTGGTGTTCCGGGTGAACGCCGATTTTTTCGTGCAGCGGATGATGCCACTGACGGAGACGACCCTGGCCCAGTACCTGCCGGGGACGCCTGGGCCGAGGCCTGTCACCGGCTCATCCGCGCCGGCCACCGGAACGTAGGCGACTATACCCTGGCGCAGATGACCGCCTACCTGGCCGCCGAAGCCCGCGCGGAACGGCAACACCAGCGCATCACGCTGCTGTTGCTGCGGGCCAGCCAGGCGGACATGCAGGGCTTCCAGGCCGTCTGGGATGCCGTCACCGAGTAATGGGCGCCGGGCCGTCCCGGCCCGTCCCGAGTCCTGCCCTGAGCGGGATCGAAGGGGGAGTCGAAGGGCGTGCCCTGAGCGGAGTCGAATGGCGTGCCCTGAGCGGAGTCGAAGGGGGAGTCGAAGGGCGTGCCCTGAGCGGAGTCGAAGGGCCCGATGGGGACGGTTCGACTCCACTCACCGCGAACGCCCCCGCTCCTAAACGCAACATCGGGTGACGCGGGAGCGTCAGGGTACGCATTCCCACGCGAAGCGTGGGAACGATCACATCAGGCACACACATGGCGAACACGACGCAAAAACTCGGCATTGAGATTACCACCAACTCCCGCCAGACGGTGGAGTCCATGCAGCGGCTCAAGCAAAGCCTGGGCGAGTTGCATGCGGGATGGGCGAAGCTCAACAGTCAGTTCGCTCAGCAGACGGCCGCCAAAGCCTGGACCGATAAGTTGGCCCAGGCCAGTACCGGGGCGCAACGCCTGACGCAGTCGCTGGATGGCGCCACCCAGGCGACCCAAAAGCAGGCGCGCGGGCTGGCGGATACCATTGGCCTATGGGCCAGGATGGCCGCGGGTATCTTCGCCGTGCAGCAGGCCTGGACACGACTCAGCCAGTTAGCGCAGACCGCTGACGCCTACGCCAATCTGAATGCCCGGTTGAAACTGGTGTCGGGCACGGCGCAGGAGTTGATGCGCGCACAGACTGAGCTTTTCGCGATCAGTCAGCGCAATATGACCCCACTGGCCGAAACCGCGCAGACCTATGCCCGTTTGGCCACGTCCATGAGGGACTTGGGGCGCAGCCAGCAGGACGCCCTGAACCTGACCGATAGCGTAGCCAAAGCCTTGCGGATATCGGGCGCCAGCGCGAGCGAGTCCGCCTCGGCCTTGCAGCAATTCGGGCAGGCATTGGGCAAGGGCGTGCTGAATGGCGACGAGTTTGTCTCCGTGATGGAAAGCGCTCCCCGCTTGGCGCGGGCGCTGGCCGAAGGGATGGGGAAGACGGTCGGTGAGCTCAAGGCTATGGCGGACGCTCAGGAGCTTACGTCTGAAAAGGTGGTTCGGGCGATCCTGAGCCAGCAGGACACGCTAAAACGCGAAGCGGCCATGCTGCCGACGACCGTCGGCGGAGCCATCCAGCAGCTTACAAATGCATGGACCCGCTATATTGGCGAGGCGGATCAAGCCACCGGAAAATCCAGGGACCTGGCCGAAGGCATCGTGCTGATATCCAGGAACATGGAGACCCTCATGTACCTGCCGGGGAAGATGCTGCAGGGGTGGGGGCTGTTGCTGGATATCATCACCAAGACGGGCGCCGCCATCCGGGAACTGTTCAGCCTGCAAGCCAATGCCGGTACCAGCACCCAACTGGCCGAACGGCAGGCCTACATGGATCGGTATGGGGTCAATCAGGCGGTCACGCCGGAGGAGCTGGCCGCGCGCCGACAATCGCAACCACCCCAACAGCCCTATTTCGACGGTCAGCGTCGGGGCGCTCCGGCGACGCCTCCGGGCGCGGCGGGTTCCGGCCGGTCCGGGCGCGGTCATGACACGCCCTACGACGCCACGTTCACCGCCGCCGAGACTCAATACCGCCTGCCGCCCGGCCTGCTGAAGGCGGTGGCGGATGTCGAAAGCAGCTTCAATCCGCGCGCGATCAGCCCGGCGGGGGCGAAGGGGTTGATGCAGTTCATGCCGGGCACGGCGGCACGCTTCGGGCTGCGCGATCCGTTCAACGCGGAGGCGTCGATCCAGGCCGCCGGCCAATACTTCCGCACCCTGCTAGCCTTGTTCAAGGGCGATCTGCAAAAAGCCATTGCCGCCTACAACATGGGCGAAGGCAGCGAACGCAAGGCCAACGGCGTGACCGGCCTGGTGATGCGGCACGGTGACAACTGGCTCGCGAGGGCCCCGAAAGAGACTCAGGCCTACGTGCCCGGAGTCCTGGGCAAGCTGGAGCAGTACGGCGACAACGTGGGGCTGCGGGACCAGTTCGAGCGGCAGCGGGAGGCCGCGCAAGAGCGCGAGCGGCTGGCGGAGGAGACCACCCGCTTCGAGACGACCCAACGCGAAGCCTCGGTGGAGGCCTCGGCGCGGGCCGACGCGCTGACGACGGCGCGGCTGGAGGCGGCCTACCAGAACCGGGAGCTGTCCGCCCGGGACTATTACGCCCAACTCGATCAACTGCAACAGGCGGCGACCGAACGCGAAACCGCCGAACTGACCCGTCAGATCGAGGTGGAACGCGCGGCGCAAACCACGCGCGCGCAAGGGACGCTGGAATATGTGCAGGGGCGGGAGGCTATCTTCGCCCTGGAACAGAAGATCAGCCAGACGCGGGACCGTGCGGCGCAGACGGCGCAGGCCAATCAACTGGCACTGGCGGCCGCGATGCGCGAGCAGAATCAGGCGCTGGCGGAGCAGCTCCACCAGGTGCGGGTCCGGCTGCTGGAGATGCAGGCCGAGGGCGGGCCGAAATTA
>Ga0194120_10002598_pt1 | contig 30820 bp, 24 predicted proteins | sample TA2MahCa65mmetaG_FD_148642 | JGI IMG/M metagenome (GOLD analysis project Ga0194120, IMG submission 148642) | Freshwater microbial communities from Lake Tanganyika, Tanzania - TA2015019 Mahale Deep Cast 65m | ecosystem: Environmental > Aquatic > Freshwater > Lake | place: Tanzania: Lake... | reverse complement strand
CAAAAGAAATGCATCAGCAGGAATCAATACAAATTAAAAAATGGAATAAAAAATACCTCTCTGCTACGCAGAGAGGTGCATAAATAACAGTCAACCTTTTTTAGGACGACTCAGTTCTATATTTAATTTAATCCAGCCGAATGAATTGCATTAAATAATAATTTAAATGTGCCGTAAGTCCAATGTCTCTTTTGAACTCCAAATCCAAATAAAATTATATGTCCGTTCTTTTGAGTGACATCAACAACAGATGCCCGCTTAAATAAATAATCTTCTCCAATTAAAAAGCCGGACTTTAGTAAATCTTTGTCAGGAAACCGGGCAATTATATTTCTGTCAAACTTTCCAAAAGGAGTTGAAGTTGAAAATGCCATTTTACTGCTAACATAAGCAGCAACTTCTTCTTCCATTCCATAACCAATTGGTGTTGTATTATCAACACTCATCTTCAATAGAGATCCGGGGCAAAAGAAATCATTGCTTTTAACATTCTTCAAGACATTAGTTAACCGCAACTGCAAATCGTCAATAGCAAAGTTGGATGATTCACCAAGAGTTATTAAGTATCCGCCGTCTTTCTCAATAAAATTTTTCAAGTTCTCTAATCCAAGCTTTCCAATACCGCTGTCATATTCCGGCGGTTTTGGACGGGAAAATCTTGCAGCATCTCCGCTTGGCTTTCCATTTTTTATAATATCTCCGCTGATATCTGGAAAAATTATCACATCAAATTTTTCTTTCAGTTTTTTATTTTTGAAATCTTTGTTGTGCATTGTTACAAAATTGAATTCGTAGTTTTCAAGGAGTAATCTTGTCCAGCCCTCATCCATACTTGCAGTCCAGGGTTGATAAAGACCAACTTTTATTTTATTAATTTGTTTCAACAAGCTTTTATCAAGTTCATCAACTACATCGAAATTCATGTGCAGATCTTTTGCGGCTTTTAGAACAATATCTTTTATTTTAGTATTTGATTCAATTACTACAGAGCCTTCATTATATGAAGCTCCATCGTTTTCAAATTTTTTAGTATTCCAATAAACTGGAATATTTTCTTTGTGCATTCTATTGATTAAAGTCGAATTAAAATTTAAACCAGATTTGGCTATATAATATTTCCCTTCCAATGGAGATACATTTCCTTCAGGGTAATTTGCATTACTTAATAGAGTTGTATGAAGTGCAAAAGGTTTGTCTATCTGAAAAAATTTTGTTCCCATTAAATAAGGTAATGTCCAACCAGCTACATCATACGGCTGAATTGGAGTTTGCTCTCTAGATGTTCTGAGGTCGGGGTAGTTTTGTTCTTCAAATAAATCTTTAACATAAAGTCCATTTGGCTGTGAAAGATAGATTATATAACTATCTGCCGGATAAATTGTGTTTTCAATCGTGAATTGTTTATCAGAAAAATGAACCTCAACACCCCCAAGCTGAAGTATCTCAATCATTTTTGAAACCGATACAGGATCATTCTGATCTCTTGGTATAACAAATGCAAATGGTTTTCCTTTTAAACCTTTTTCAATGGCTTCCTTTCCCATTTTGTAATAATTCATGAGGATGGCATCTTTGTAATCAGAGGAAATTTTTAGAAGTGCTTCGGTTAATGCAATTTCATAATTAACAATATCGCGCAAGCGCCACCAACCGCCGCGCCATGGATTTGGATAATTTGTTCTGATATCATATGTAGTTAGCTCTCTAGTCGCTCTAACTTCTGAAGGATCAATGTAAATCGGACTTGCAACATTAACACTAGCCATTTCTGAAAGGAGAGAAATTTGATTGTGCCATAAACCGCAATCGCTTGCTGGTCCTTGCCACCACCCTTCGAACATTGCTTGATCAATAATTCCATTATACCCAAGATTTTCAAGATGAAGTGCAGTATAACCGCCAATTAATTTTTGCCAGCGCCATATCAAAGGATGAACATTTGGATTCAATGGATCTTTATAAGGCACAACAAATAGTCTTGCCCCTCCGCTTCCCATTTGATGTTCATCAAGCCAGACTTGAGGAATGAAATCATGATAAGCAACCTGAACAACGTTTCTTGTTTCTTGTAGATTAAACATGAACCAATCCCGATTGTTATCATGACCAGCATAAGTATGATAAAGCCAAGGCATCGAAGCACCATCATATTCTGTGTTTAAATATTTATTGTACCAATCCACTACCATCGTTGTACCATCCGGATTAATAGATGGCATTAAAAGAAGAATTACATTATCCAAAGATTTAACAATTTCTTCAGAAGTTTTTTTGTTAATCAAATTATAAACTAATTCCATAGACATTTGAGCCGAAGCAATTTCTGTTGAATGGATGTTGCAAGTAACCAAAACAACTGTTTTTCCCTCTTTAACAAGTTGTGAAGCGATTTCATCATTTATTTTTCTTGGGTCAGAAAGCTTTTTAGATATTTCGCGGTATTGCTCAATGTTTTTAATATTTTCTTCCGAGCTGACAATAGCCATGAACATATCTCGTTTTAAAGACGACTTGCCTATTTCTTGATAAATAATTTGTTTCGAAAACTGAGTCATATGTTTGAAATAATTTTGAATCGTTTCGTATGAAGCGATTTTATAATCTGCTCCAACTTTAAATCCTAAAAATTCTTCCGGTGATTTCATCTGTTGCGGATAAATCAGAATTGGGAAAAGTAAAATCCAAATGAAAAATCGTTTATACATTTCGACTCCTCTTTATAATTTGATGCAAATATCTTGCTGAAATTAGGAATTCAGAAATTAATAATCAGAAAAATTTTTTTGAAGTTTTAAGAGAAGAAAAAAAATACAAATTGTTAGAGTTCGCTGATATTATTTAACACCGGCACTCTACACTGTTGTAATACTTGCTTATCTTGATGACCATCACAGATTAAAACACAATCAGCGCCAATTTCTGATGCTACCTCAAAATCATGAACTGTATCACCAATTATTAAAGTTTCTCCTTTTCCATTGCCAAGTAATTGCATTAATTTTTTGCCAAGGTGTAGTTTGCCGGCTGCATAGATATTATCGAGCCCAATTACATGAGTGAAATATTTTTTTAAGTTGTAATGTTCTACAAGTTCATCAAGTGTATGTTGTGAATATGCAGATAGTATTGATTGCCCAATTCCATTTGCATGAATTGAATCAAGTGTATTCAAGATCCCTTCATACAATCCGCTTTCAAACTTTCGTCTTTCATATTCATCCATCCAATGCTTCCCTACAACTTCGAAGGATTCCTTTTCAAAATCAAAACCAATATTAGCATAATAATTTTTTACTGGTATTGTAAATGCTTTTCGATAAGTCTCAATAGTTAAAGACTGAAGACCGCGTGGTTCTAAAAGTTGATTTATTAATTCAACACAAAGTGCAACATCATTAAGAATTGTTCCGTTCCAGTCCCAAATGATGTGTTTGTATTTTTCAATCATGGGTACTAATTTATTGTAAATTTATCCCATGACAAAATATTTGCTAAAAAAACCTTTGCGGACTTTGCGCTTATCTTAGCGGCTTTGCGAGGAAAAGAATTCCACGCTAAGTGCGCTAAGTTTTCGCCAAGCTCGCAAAGAAATTCCTTGTTGATTCACTCAGATTCATTCCCTAATTTCACATCGAACAAATCAATTACAAGTAATTGCTGATGAATGTAATTATTATTTCTAAACTCAGTAATCACATCGCAAAAAATTTTTCAATTCTCATTCCATCAGTAAACCGATGGACAAGTTTTCAATTCTTAATTAATAAAGGGGTTTTAAATGATTGAATTCCAATTTCTTGATTGGTTTTGGGTCGTTTTGTTTTTGTTAGTAACGGTTGGCTTAGGTGTTGCATTTTACCGTTTAGGGAAACGATCGGAATCAGATTTTTTCTTGGCTGGAAGAGAGCTTCCATGGTGGCTTCCGGCATCCTCAGTTTATGCAACGCACACTGCAACTGATACACCAATTTGGGTAACTGGTGTAGTTTACAAATATGGAGTTGCCGGATTATGGTACACTTTTTTTGCTGCATGGTGTGCAATAAGTGCATTTGTATCAACAAGAATTTTTAGGAGATCGCTTGCTTACACGCAAGCTGAATGGAATACAATAAGATTTCATGGTGTCGGTGCTGAAATGCTGCGCGGTTGGATTTCAGGCTGGCAAGTATTCATGAATATGTTCATACTTGGTTGGGTTGGTATTGCAATGGGAAAAGTGTGCGAGTATTTATTTGGTTGGGATTTGTGGATTGGATTAGTTCTCTTCTCTTCCCTCTGCGCAATTTATGTTCTTGCTGCTGGATATTGGGGTGTGATAATGGCAGATTTTCAACAAGGTATTATTGCATTCCTTATGATTATTATCGTTTCTGTCTGGGGAATTATGGCTGCCGGCGGTCCTACAGTTATTGCAGATAAACTTACAACAATGGGCGAAGCTTGGCGAATGAATCCGTTTGCATTCACTGGTTGGTTCAGCGGTGAATTCCCGGTTGCATGGTTTATTACAATGATGGTAATCGCTGTAATTGGCGGATTCGGTATGGGAACAAGCATTGATTGGTACGTTGAAGCACAACGAATTCAAAGTGCAAAATCTGTGCGAGATGCAAGTTATTCGATATGGTGGGGAACAGCATTAGTGCTTACACGAAATTCAATTTGGGCTGCTGCAGTACTTGCATTCTATGTTATGTTTCCAAACATCACTTCTCAAAGCACATATGAAATGGGATGGTTCAGATTGGGTTTTGAATATCTTCCAGTTGGACTGATTGGATTTTTCTTCGCAGCAATAATTGCAATACATATTTCAACAATAGCATCTCATTTAAATCTTGGCGCAATGTATTTTACTCGTGACTTGTATTTACACTATTTCAAGCCAAAAGCATCTGAAAAAGAATTGGTTTGGGTTGGAAGAGTTGCAACATTAATCTTATTACTTGGTTCATTCTTTTATGGATTAATGATGGAAGACATTACTTCTTGGCTGATCTTTGCATTGTGGTTAATGGCGGCTGGTGTTTGGCTCCCAAATATTCTTCAAGTTGTCTGGTGGCGTTTTAATGCTTGGGGATATTTATCAGCTTGGATTGCAAATCTGGGAATCAGCTGGCTTGTAGTATGGATACTTCCGCATTTTAATATTATTCCTTCTCTGCCGGATTATCAACAGTTTTGGTTATTAATGCTTCTTGGTGCCTTGATATTTCTACCAGTAACATTCCTCACAAAACCAGAGCCAATGGAACACCTAATTAAATATTATGTTCAGGCAAGACCGATTGGATGGTGGGGACCAGTAAAGCGAGAAGCAGAAAAACTTGGATTACTTGTTCATGTTGAACTGAATAACAAGGAGGTAAAAAAATGAAATACATAAAAAGAGATTGGAAGCCGGGCGATGCAGATGAATGGACAAAAGAAGATTGGATTACAATTATTATCTCCCCTCTTTGTTACATTTTATTGATGATTGGGACTGTACTAAGTTTTCTTTTAAATGTACTAGGTTTCATTCTATTAGCAGTAGGAATTTTTCTCACTTGGTTTATGCATTGGGTAATCGATCCCAAATTGAAAGTTATTTCAAATGAATATGAAAAAAAGCAGCATGAATATTTAGAAAAATTAGAGCGTAATGCACGCTGGGAGGAAATTCATGGATAAAGGATTAGCAATGGTAATTGGAATGTCGCTCTCTTATGCAGCTTCATTTCTTGGTTTGTTGTTAGCTTGGTATTCATATCGCAAACATCATGGTAAGAAGAAATGATACAGCTACTACTTAACTCTCAAAGAATTGGAGATGCTTGGCTAGGGTTTATAATCCCAGCAATTATTCTTGGACTTTCTGTACTTTTGACATGGATACTCTATAAAAAGTTTTCAAAATAAACATTGTGAGCTTTGCGATTTCTTTGCGTCTTTGCGAGGTACATCTTTCCACGCAAAGCTCGCTAAGGTTTCGCTAAGTCGCAAAGAAAAAAAATGCACGAAAATGATATTGCTAAAATAATTGTACAAACTGTTTTTGACCTACACAAAAATTTAGGCCCTGGTTTATTAGAATCTGTTTATAAAAATTCATTAGCATATGATTTAAAAGAAAAAAGTTTGATTGTAGAAAGTGAAGTTCCAGTTCCGTTTGTATATAAAGAAGTTAAACAAGATGTTGGATTTAGGCTTGATTTGTTAATTGAAAAGAAAGTAGTTGTTGAAATTAAAGCTATAGAATTACTTGCACCCGTGCATTTTTCCCAGGTTCTTACATATCTAAAATTAGCAAATATTAAACTTGGATTACTTGTCAACTTTAATGTAAACCTTATAAAAGAAGGTATACACAGAATTGTAAATAATCTATAACTGCGGACTTTGCGATTTCTTTGCGTCTTTGCGAGGTACATCTTTCCACGCAAAGCTCACTAAGGATTCGCTAAGCCACAAAGGAAACATGAAGATGAAAAAAATATTATTATTTATTCTTATTCCGTTTAGTTTATTAGCACAGAGCAACGTCGATAAAATTGTTGAACGGCTTGATCAATTAAGTGAAGTCTCTTTTAATAACTGGAAATACTCAACAAATTTTTCACTAAAACCAGAAGAAATTTTGAAAGATGACTTCGATGATTCGAATTGGCAATCAGCAACTCTCAACCAAAGATTTACTTTAGATTCATGCTGGTTTAGAAAAGTAATTGAAATGCCGGAATTAATAGCTGGTATTCCCTTGCATGGCAAAGTTCTCTTTCTAAATTCTGTAGATGATTTTAGCTACATGTGGATTAACGGTATGTACATGGGAAAATTTCCTTGGGATGGAGAAGTTCTTTTATCAGAAAACACAAAGCCGAATTCTAAATTTGTTGTTCTTATCAAAGCAATTAATACTGGCGGTCCTCTCCGACTTATACGTGCTAAAATAGATTTTGAAAAACCAACAGCAGTTCAAAAATTAATTAAGAATTTGTCTCTCAGTTTGCGTGTTGGCCAAAAACTATTAAGCTTCGATACTTACCAAAGTAATGAAAGAGTTAAGATTGATCCTAAAACTGACCATTCAAAAATTAACCGAACTGATAAAGAAAAACTGAACAAACAATTACAAGAACTTGTTTTAAAGGTTAATACTGATGCTTTGATTAATGGCGATACCGCAAATTTTATTCAATCTGTAAATAGTATTAAAAAGGATTTAAAGCCAATAAACGATTTCGCAAAAAAATTTACTTTACAATTTTCTGCTAATGCTCACATTGATGCAGCGTGGTTATGGCGTAAGAAAGAAACAGAAGAAGTTACTAAACGCACTTTCTCGGCTGTAATGAATATGTTCAAAGCCAGACCAGATTTTACTTATACCCAAAGTCAAGCTGCTCTTTATGATTGGATGAAAATTGATTATCCAGAATTATTCGACCTAATAAAAAGTTATGCAAACAAAGGACGGTGGGAAATATCAGGCGGAATGTGGGTTGAGCCTGATTGTAATTTGCCAAGCGGTGATTCATGGGCACGGCAACTTTTATATGGACAGAAGTTTTTCAAAAATAATTTTGGAAAACAAGCTAGCATCGGATGGAATCCAGATTCATTTGGTTATAATTGGAATCTTCCTCAATTCATGTTGCAAGGCGGACTTGACGCATTTATAACTCAAAAAATTGGGTGGAATGATACGAATGTATTTCCACACAGATTATTTTGGTGGCAGTCTCCTGATTGTTCAAAAATATTGACTTATTTCCCGTTCAGCTATGTAAATGAAATTAATAATCCTTTTGGATTAGTTGATTGGTTGCGGCAATATGAAGCTAATACTGGCTTAACAAAATTACTCGTTCTATTTGGAGTTGGTGATCATGGCGGCGGACCATCACTTGAAATGATGGCTCGCATTGATCAATTAAGAGAGCTGATGATTTATCCAAATATTGAATTTGGAACTGCTCAAAGTTACATTGATTGGGTTCGCAAGCATGATTTATCTAAAATTCCAACATGGAATGATGAACTCTATTTAGAATACCACAGAGGAACAGCAACCACACAATCCAACACAAAACAATGGAACAGAAATAATGAAGTTTTATTAACCAATGCAGAAAAATTTAGTTCGATTGCATCTTTATTCGGCGACGAATACAAAACAAATTACTTACGAGAAGCATGGCAGACTGTTTTGTTCAATCAATTTCATGATATACTTCCTGGTTCAAGTATAAGAGAAGTCTATATTGATTCTGATAAGGATAATCAATATGCCCATAAGTTGGGAAATCTTGTACTAATAAATTCACTTCAACATATAGCATCTAAAATAAACACCTCAGAAATAAAGAATGGTAAAGTTATTGTTGTTTATAATCCGTTAGGATGGAATAGAACAGATGTTGTGACTGTAAAACTCCCATTTGGCGATGACTTCAATTACACAATAAATGATTTGCAAGGTAAAGAAATTACCTCTCAAATAATTACAGAGGATAAATATTCTCGACAAATAATTTTTATTGCTGATGATGTTCCTTCTCTGGGTTATAAATCGTATGTGATTAAAAAATCATCTTTGGCTAATTCAATAAATAACAGAGAACATGCACCTACATTTATAGAAAACAAAAATTTCAGAATAAGTTATAACGAAGAAAAGGGATGGTTAAAAAGTATCTTTGATAAAAATTTAAATAAAGAATTACTTAGCGGATACGGAAATAAATTACAACTATTAGAAGATTTACCAAGTGCATGGGATGCTTGGAATATTGGTTTAACCGGAAAAGAGTTTCCTTCAATATTTAGGAAAGCTGAGATTGTTGAAAATGGTCCAGTTAGAACCGTTTTGCGCTTGCATCATGATTATTTAAAACCAGGTGTTGTTAAAAGTTTTCCTACGGAAGATTATCCTAATACATTTTTCACTCAAGATATTATTCTTTATGATCAATTGGATAGAATTGATTTCAAAACAAATGTTGAATGGTGGGAAGATAAAACAATGCTCAAAGCCGCTTTTCAACTCAATGTTAAAGACACAATTGCAACTTATGAAATTCCGTTTGGAACAATAAAAAGGTCAACAACACTGAAAGCGCAATGGGACAAAGGTAAATGGGAAGTGAACGCTCAAAAGTGGGCAGACTTATCGCAAAATGATTTTGGAATTAGTTTGCTTAACAAAACAAAATATGGATACGACACACGTGGAAACACAATGCGGTTATCACTTCTCCGCTCACCCAAATGGCCGGATCCAACAGCAGACCGCGGTGATCATACTTTTGAATATTCATTATATCCTCATAAAGGCAAGGTTGAAAACAGCGAGACAATTTATAAAGCTTATGAATTTAATTACCCGCTTTTGACTTATATTACCGATTCACATCAAGGGGAACTGCCGCTCACTGATTCATTTGTAAAAATTAATTCCAAAAATGTTATTATAACTTCTATCAAACATGCCGAAGAAACTAAGAACGCTTGGATAATTACTTTTTATGAATCACAAGGAATTGATACTAAAACAGAAATTGTACTGCCATTCAATCCAACAAAAGTAGTCGAAACAAACTTTCTGGAGGATGATTTTAAGAATGTTAATTTTGTTAACAGCAAAATTCAATATTCAGTCCCGAAAAATTCAACAAGAGTATTAAAAGTATTTACAAAATAGCGAGGATGAAATGCCAAGGGAAATAAAAGAGGATCAAAATTATAAAGACAAACTTCTTAAATTAATTCCGAGTGAGATTGTAGCTGCATATTTAGTAATACTCGGAATATTAAGCAATGAAGAAATTACAATTCAAGAAACCAACATTACTGTAATTGTACATTGGGTTGTGTTTGGTATTATTCTAATTCTTACGCCGGTTTACTTGAGAAAATTCCAAAATGTGATGAAACTTTCACAACTTATATTAACTTCGTTGTCATTTGTTGTTTGGAGTTATTCTCTAGGTGGTCCGTTTGCGGTATCGAATTTTTATCATTCAACAATTGCATCGATCTTATTAATCTTGTGGACGCTTGCTGCACCTACTTTTGTAAAAACAAATCCAATTAATCGATAGGCATTATTATGAAAAATAAAAATTTTATAATATTCATCGTAGCTCTTTCATTTTTCACATTAAATATACCAGCACAAGAAAAAGAGCAAAAAATTACCAAAGAAAATATTGAACATGCAGAAAAAATACTTGGGCTTGATTTTTATGATGCAGAACGCGATTCAATGCAAGATGCTCTTAACGAACATTTAAAAAGTTTAGAGGGAATTAGAAAAATTAAATTGAATAATAATGTTTTTCCTTCTGTTTTGTTTAATCCAATTCCTATTGGTTTTAAATTTCCATCAACTCAAAAGCCTATTAAATACAGCAACTATTCCTATGCAAAGCTCCCAACTGACAATAACGAGCTAGCATTTTATACTATTGGCGAACTCGCACAGCTAATCAAAAACAAAAAAATTACTTCAACTCAGTTAACAAAATTTTTTATTGAGCGTTTGAAAAAATATGATCCTATGCTTCATAATGTTATCACTATTACAGAAGAACGTGCATTAGCTGAAGCAAAAAAAGCTGATAATGAAATTGCTAAAGGGAAATACCGCGGATTACTTCATGGAATCCCTTATGGAGTAAAAGATTTACTTTCAACAAAGATTTACAAAACAACCTGGGGTGCAAACCCGTACAAAGATCAAGTAATTGATGAAGATGCAGAAGTAATTAAAAAATTAGAACAAGCTGGTGCTGTGCTAGTTGTAAAGCTTACAATGGGTGCGTTAGCTTGGGGTGATGTCTGGTTTGCCGGCAAAACAAGAAATCCATGGGATACAACTCAAGGTTCTAGCGGTTCTTCAGCTGGTTCTGCTTCTTCTGTTTCTGCCGGATTAGTTCCATTTGCAATCGGCACAGAAACACATGGTTCAATTGTATCTCCGTCAACAGTCTGCGGCACAACTGGATTACGTCCTACATACGGCAGAGTGAGTAGAACTGGTGCAATGGCTTTAAGCTGGTCGATGGATAAGATTGGCGTTATAACAAGATATGCAGAAGACCTAGCAATAGTTTTTAATGTTATCCGCGGATTGGATAAAAATGATCCAACACTTTATGATGTTCCCTTCAATTATGAGCCAAAAATAAATTTCAAAAAGTTAAAAATTGGTTACTTGAAAAATGATTTTGATAGAAAATATCCATTTCATGATAATGATTCTCTGGCATTAAAAAAATTAATTGAACTTGGTGCAGAACTAATTCCGATTGAACTTCCTGATTTTGCTGGAAGAAGTATATCATTCATTTTAAATGCGGAAGCAGCTGCAGTTTTTGATGAACTTACTCGCAGCAATAGAGATGATCTGCTTGTCCGCCAAATAAAAAATGCCTGGCCTAATAGATTCCGCGCTTCACGCTTTATTTCTGCAGCGGATTATATTAATGCGAATAGAATTAGAACTATACTGATACAAGAAATGGAAAAAATATTTGACAAAGTTGATTTGTATTTGTCCCCTTCTTGGGCTGGAAATAATTTATTATACACAAATTTAACCGGACACCCATGCGTTGTAGTCCCAAATGGATTCAGTGACAAAGGAACTCCTACCAGTATGACTTTCATGGGCAAGTTATTTGACGAAGGGACAATTATAGCTTTTGCAAAGGCATATCAAGAAGATACTGACCATCATAAAAATCATCCAAAATTAGATTGAATATCTTAACACTAAGAGCTGAAAGCTAATAGCTAGAAGCTCTTAGTCAATTTTTTTGTTGTCTAAGTAACTTACCGCATCGTCCACAGCTTTGTGTATTCCGGTAATAACCAATGTATCCTTCGCTTGCAGATTTTCTTTGCCGGAAGGATTTGAAATTATTTTCCCATTCCGAACAATAGTGATAATTGTTGCTTCGGTAGCAGAACGCAAATTTATTTCAGCCAATGTTTTTCCAATATTAATATTGTCCTCTCCGACATAATAAGTTTCAGTTAAACCTAATGCAAGTATTTCATCAAGATGAATAAAAGGATGAATCTCTTCCTCTGATTTTCTCATAACACGGTATCCTTCGCTTCTCAAAAGTGCTACTTGCTTGGAACGGACATTTAAGGGTATGTGATACTTTTCTAAAACTTTGTTAAAAATCTGCAACGAAGTTTCAAATTCCTCAGGAATAACAACATCGGCACCAAGTTTTATAAACGCATCTACTTCGGCGATGTATCTGGTTCTAACAACAGCATAAATATCTTTATTTAATTTTTTTGCAACACGTAAAGCAAGTTTAGCTGAAGGCGGATCTGATATTGCCAGGACAATTACTTTCGCATTTTCGATGTTTGCAGATAACAATAATTCTGCTCTTGTAGTATCACCGTAAATAATATTCTCTCCCTTCGCTTTCTCTTTTTTTACAGTTTCTGAATTTAAATCGATTACGATATATGGTATTCCAGTTTCTTTAAGTACTTGTGCTAAATTTCTTCCGTTCAAACCGAATCCGGCAATCATCACATGGTTGCTTATTTTAGTTTTTTGTTCAACTCTGTTTTTCCCCGAAAAAATTGATTTAACTTTTATCCGAGCAGACAAGTTATGTGCAAAATATATTGCAAATGGTGTTAAAACCATGGTAAACACTGATGAAGCAATGAACGCATTATAAAATGATGATTCAATTAAATCGTATTTCATCCCAGCTTGAGAAAGAACAAATGAGAACTCTCCGATTTGAGCGAGAGTTAATCCCGTGATAATTCCAATCCGTAAAGGAAATTTCATTACAATAACCACAGCTATCACAATTAAACATTTTAATACTATTATTCCTAGTGTTAAGGTGGTAAGTATAATTGGATTTTGTATTACAAAATTAAAATTCAACATCAACCCGATTGATACGAAAAAGAGAGTGTTAAATGCATCTTTAAAAGGAATAATTTCTGATAGGATTTGATGACTGAAATCTGATTCTGATAAAATTAAACCAGCAAGAAACGCTCCAATTGCAAAGGACAAACCAATTGAATGTGTCAAGTAAGCCGTTCCGAGTAGTAACAGTAAAATTCCAACAGTAAATATTTCTCTAACACGCAGCTTTGCTATTTGAATAAGTATTTTTGGCATTAAAAACTTTGCTAACATTACAATAACTGCAACCGCTGCTACAGATGCAAGTAATTTCAAGAAGATATCAGACACTACCAATTCTGAAGTTGCTCCAAGAATCGGGAGGAAAATGAGCATTGGAACAATGGAGAGATCTTGAAAAATTAAAATGCCAAGCGCTATTTTGCCGTGCGGTGCATCAAGCTCATTTCGATCAGATAATATCTTTAAGACAATTGCAGTGCTTGATAAACTGATCAGCATTCCAATATAAATACTTTTATAAATCTCAATTTGCAATATCATGAAAAGCGCACTAAAGATAATTACCGTTAGAGATATCTGTAATCCTCCGGCAATAATCAAAAATCTTTTCATCTTCATCAGTTCTTTTAACGATACTTCCAAACCAATAAAAAAGAGAAGAAGTATCACCCCTATCTCTGCCATAGTTTCGATTTCCTTAATCCCGGTTATTAACTGAAGTCCGGAAGGACCAATCAACATACCCGAAACTAAAAAACCGACTATGCTTGGTATTTTTATTCGATTGAATAAATAAATAATCGGAATGGATACGAGCAAAATAATTACAATGTCTTTTATTACCGCAAACTGTTCCATATTACCTTTGCTGAATACAAATTATTGCTTAACAATATATTAAATAAGTTTATTAGTAAAAATATTATCAGATATAAAAAGATATTTGATAATTAAATCGAATTTTAAATGAATTGAAATATTACAGCTTAAGAATTACATTGATGTTGAGATTCAATTAACCAAGGAGGAAAACGTGAAAGTCCTTGGCGCTTATGAAAAAGCACTTATATATATCGACAAACATTCCAAAGAAAGTGATGTTGCCTCTTCAAAAAAAACTAGTCTAAATACTGGTCCAACAATCACGATTTCGCGAGAAACTGGAATTGGTGCAGCAAATATCTGTACAAAACTAATTGAATATTTTAAGGAAAAAGTTGGAAATGGAACTCAAGATTGGATTTATCTTGACAAAGATTTGATTAGTAAGATAATGGAAGATCATAATCTCCCATCTCATTTTAAAAAATTTCTTGAAGAAGAGAAACCGCCAAAGCTTGATGCTTGGTTTGGAGAAATACTTGGGATTAGTCCTTCTAAGATTATGTTGCTCAATAAAACAATTAAAACAATAAAACAATTAGCTGAATATGGAAATGTAATTATCGTTGGACGAGGTGCAAATATTGTTTTAGCTAATCATGAAAAATCATTTCATGTTCGCTTAGTTGCACCGCTTAATTATCGAATTGAAAGCGCAATGAAACTTTATAATCTTGATTCTAAAACAGCATCAGATTTTATTAAAAGCGAAGACGAAGCAAGAAAAAATTATATCTCAAAATTTTTTCATAAAAAAATTGACGAGCCTCATCATTATCATGCCGTAATAAATATTAATCTTCTAAGTCATGTTGAAATTGCCGAAATGATAGGTCATTGTGTAATTAAACGATTTATGAGTTAAAATTCTTTAATTGTAACATGACTTTAAAGAACCTATTTTAGATTAAACAATTTCCCGGGAGAATTATAAATGAAAAGAAAAAACTTTTTTTGGCTGATTACAATTCTTTTCTCTTTTCTAACAATTTTAAATGCACAAAATGCAAAGCTAAAACAGCTTGATGATTATATAAAAAAGGCAATGATTGATTGGAAAACACCAGGATTCGCTGTTGGAATAGTTTTAAATGACTCAGTCATTTTTACTAAGGGCTACGGAACAAAAGAGTTTGGAAAGGACTATCCAACAAATGAAAAAACTCAATTTATTATTGCTTCATGTTCAAAAGCATTTTTAACTGCCTCACTTGCAATATTGGTTGATCAGAAAAAATTGAATTGGGATGACCCAGTAATTAAATATCTTCCAACATTTCAGATGTATGATCCATGGGTAACAAAAGAAATAACTATTCGAGATTTGGTGACTCATAGAAGCGGACTTGCAACATTCAGCGGTGATTTTCTATGGCTCGGTTCAGATTACACTAGTGAAGAAGTTGTAAACAGAGCACGATTTCTAAAACCAACTTCCAGCTTTAGAAGTAAGTATGGATACCAAAATATTATGTTCATTACTGCTGCACAAATAGTTAAAGCTGTAACAGACACAGCTTGGAGTGATTATGTGAAATATCATATTATCAATCCCCTTGGTATGAATAACACTACAACAACATACAAGGACATGCGGAATTCAGAAAATGTTTCTAAAGCTCACTATGAAAAAAATGGCGAGATTAAAATTTATTCAGATAACCAAAATGATAATGCCGGTGGTGCGCTCGGTTTAAATTCTTGTATTAAAGATGTTGCACAATGGTTACGTCTGCAATTGGGAAAAGGTAAAATTGATAATAAACGAATATTTAGTGAGCGGCAATGGAATGAAATGACATCGAATCACATGTTTTTGGGCTCACTTAATTATGGTCTCGGTTGGTTTATAAGGTATTGGAACGGCAAGAAAGTACTTAATCATGGCGGTGGAATGCCGGGGATGATTTCCGATGTTTCGTTCATTCCAGAAATTAATTTTGGCGTTGTTATACTAAGCAATACAGACATTTCAATGACTAGCGCGATAAGAAATTATATCTATGACTTATTCACTGGAGCTGAGCCAAAAGATTATAGCAAAACTTCTCATGAAGCTGTTCAAAAAAGAATTGATAGCTACGAAAAAGAAAACACACGTAGGGATGAAGTTAGAGTTAAAGATACAAATCCTTCACTTCCTCTCGATAAATATTGCGGCATTTACGAAGATAAAATGTATGGGAAAGCAGAAGTTTCTCTAACTAACGGAGAATTGTTTTTACAATTTCTGCCATCAAAAACATTTCACGGAGTTTTAAAACACTACCACTTCGATACTTTTTATATTGACTGGGATGACGAATTTTTAACTCGCGGTTGGGTAAAATTTGAAATGGATTTCAATGCAGAGATTCAAAAATTCACGATTGAAGTTCCAAATTCACCGGATTTTATCTTTACGGAATTATTATTTGAAAAAGTTAAAAATATAAACTGATTGTACGAATTAGTTGTTACCGAAATATTTTGAGGTTTTAGTGAAAAGAATAGTATTGATCTTTTGGGGGTTAACTTCAACAATTTTATTTTCTCAATCCTTGATCGGCAGCAACACCGTTAAATTCAACTCGTTGGATATGATTACTGATGCAAAGAATCTTGCTCTTGGAGAATCTTTTGTAGCAAATGATGATGCCCCAAATTCTTTTTTTGAAAATCCGGCTGCACTTTTTAATAGAGAACGTATCAGTATATTTTATAATTATCGATCACACGGATGGATTAACACGGTAAAAAATGCAAACTTTTCCAGTTTTGGCGGAAGTATAAAATTACCATTCGGAAAATTTGGAATTATGTATAACCGTTTTTCTTCAGGGAAATACACTGTTAATCCCACGGACCCTAATTCAGCTGCTGAATCGAGTTATAATACTTTTATCATTTCGAATGCTGTTGATTTTTCAAAAAGTTTCACTGTTGGTGCCAATGCCAAAATTTTTAATTATTCCTTCTCAACTTCGGGACAAAATATTTATTCAATAGAATCGAATAATTCGCTTCTATTTGATTTTGGAATAATTTGGAGATTGGGTGAATTAATTAATAAGAGTTATTATAATGATTATTTAAAGGTGGGCGCGTCAATTCAAAATTACGGAACAGACTACGAAGAAGAATATAGATTTATTTTCAGAGAAAAAGTAAAAGGCAAAGTTGCAAGATTTTTTAGAACTGGTTTTGCTTACAACGCCAATATGATTTTAGGTCAAAAAACTCAAATGAATGTTGAGCTATTATTGACTGGAGAATACAAACGACTGTTGAATCCCGGGTATGATGAAAAACACAATGTTGATTATTGGGGTATCGGGTTAGAGGCAACAATATTTAAAATAATATCACTTCGTGCTGGAGGAATTATTAATCATGAAAACAACATTATATACGAACGCGGAAAATTAATGTGGCGATATGGTGCCGGAATAAATTTCCCACTAGCTTTAATCGGATTAAATAAACCAGTTATAATTCATTTTGATTTTGCATCAATTCCATTCAACAAATTTGAATTTACAGATTATAATGGAAGACGCCAAAGCAGTAAAGAAAGTCTATTTGCTTTTGGAATTTCACTAAGCTACTGGCTAAATCCATCAGGGGAATAAAGAACCGATAATTCTAAAATTCGTCTAATAATTAAATGAAAAATGAAAGGTATTGGAATGAAGGGTAAATATTTATTTGTTTTATTACTTGCGGTATTATTGTTTTCATCACTTGCATCTATTTCTGCACAGCATAAATTTTATGTAAATCTTAATGACCGCGCTGATGATCTTTTTAAAGTGACTCTTATCCCGGAGAAATTAACTGATCAAAATAAAATTTTTCAGTTCGCGGCAACCGCACCCGGTACATATCAAATAATGGATATCGGAAGATATGTAAGAAGTTTTAAAGCATTCGATAAAAGTGGCAGTGCGTTAGCTGTATTCAATAAGTCAACAAATCAATGGGAGATTTCAGAACCATCAAAAATTTATAAAATAGAATATTCCGTTGCTGAAACATTCGATACAAAAGTTGATATAAATCCAGTCTATCCAATGTGCGGAAGTTCTCTCGAAAATGATCATGCACTAATTAACGGACAAACTGTGTTTGGATATTTTCATGGAATGCAAAAATACCCAATTGAAATTAAGCTAACTTACCCGGAAGACTGGACGGTTGGAACTGCACTTCGGAAAAATAGTACTGGATATTATTCAGCACCCAATTTCGATTATGTTGTTGATTCTCCAATACTAGCTGGAAATCTTACCAAAGCATCATTAAACGTAGAAAGTACAGCTGTAGATATTTTTACATATTCAAAAACCGGATTAATTAATTCGTTTAACTTAATGAATTTGCTGGAAGACATTCTTTATGCAACAAAACAATTCACACAAGATCTGCCAGTTGAACAATATACCTTCCTTTTTCATTTTGAAGATTTTTCTGCCGGTGCTTGGGAGCACAATTATAGCTCGATTTATGTTTTTAAAGAAGATTCTCTGGATGAAGAATTTGCCAGCTTGCTCAGATCAACTGCCGCACATGAATTTTTTCATATAATCACACCTCTTCACATTCATAGCGAACTTGTTGAAAATTTTAATTATGAAAAACCAGTAATGTCTCAGCATCTTTGGCTTTACGAAGGCGTTACAGAATGGGCTTCAGATATTATGCAGATGAGAGACTACCTTGTAACTTTAGATCAATTCCTGGCTCAAGTAAAACAAAAATTAACAATCAATGATGGATTTGACAGCTCTATTTCATTAACTGAATTAGGCGTTAAATCAACCGAAAAGCAAGATCAATATTTCAATATTTATAATAAAGGTTCTGTTGCTGCAACATTATTAGATATAAAATTATTAGAGCTCTCTAGCGGCAAAAAAGGATTGAGAGAATTAATTCTCGAATTAGCAAAAAAATACGGTCCCCATAAATCATTTAGCGAAGAAAACTTTTTTAATGAAATAGTTGAAATTACATTTCCTGAAGTAAGCAACTTTATTACGAATTACATTTCTGGATCTGAACAGCTTCCGGTAAAAGAATACTTTGATCTAATTGGGATTGAATATATTGAAGATGTTGGAGTTGATTCATCAAGGATTTCAATTGATTTTGGAATTGGATTTAAGGATAATAAATTTGTTGTAACTCGTATTGAACCGACACAAAAAAATATTAAACCTGGTGATTTTATATCTAAAGTAAATGGTGAGGAAGTTACATTAGCAAATGCGCAACAAAAATTTTTATCATTACGTACCTTAAAAGTAGGGCAAAGTTTCAAATTAACTGTTGATAGAAACGGAGCCGAATTAGAATTTGATGCAATTATGCAGCCAAGAAAAATAAGGCATCAATTTAATGTTATGGATAATCCAACTGATAAACAACTGGCATTAAGAGAAGCATGGATGCAAAATCAAATAAATTTTCAAAATAATGTTGAACCCAAGTAAATGCTGATAGATTTTTCTCTTTATTAATAGCTAATTTTAAATTAGATTTGGCAAAGATTAAGTGCAATGGATTTTGATCTAATGAATAATCACAAACCATTTTTAATATTATTTCTGGTTATTATTCTAATTTCAACTTTTGCATGTTCATCTGTTTATGAGCAAGTTTATCCAACTTTAAATGACGGCAGATATGATAGTGAATTCCCCTACAAAAGTTCTTCGAAACAGCTTGAAGAAATAACAAGCTCAATAAAACTTCTTAACAGCATCGCTTTTTACGAAAGTTATGTATTTGAAGAAGGCCAAAAAATAACAGAACGCAATCTAAAAAGAATTGATTATGAAAAAACTTCTGTAGAAAAAATATATTACAACAACACTGCTTCAGGTACTGCTACAATTTTCCACGAGGATCAAGGTTATGTTGCACTTCTGTCAGTTGCACACATAGTTTGCTTCCCGGATACAATCATTTCTCATTTTCTTAATCCTGATGGTACCTTCTCGCAGTATGTTCAAAGTATTTCTATAAAAAACAGACAATCGAATTATGTGCCCGACCTTCCTGGCGGAGGTGAGCTTGACATAATTTTAATTGACAAATCAATTGACGTTGCTATACTTGGGCATAAATATTATGCTCGAGAGACAGTAAATCTTCCAATTTTTAAATTCCCTTGGGGAAAATCAGCAGAACTTGAATGGGGTAGTTTTGTTTATGTTTTCGGATTCCCAATGAATTATAAAATGATTTCAAAAGGAATTGTGAGTGAACTTGCTAAGGAGAAAAATACATTTCTAATTGACGCTGTTTTTAATCGAGGTTCAAGCGGAGGAATTGTTCTTGCAATACGTGATGGCGTTCCCAATTTTGAATTAGTCGGTATGGTCAAATCTGTTCCAGCAGATTTTCAATTTACCGTACGCCCTCTCTTCAAAAAAGGCGATTTTGATTTTAATCCAGTTATTCCATATAAAGGCGAATTAAGTGTAGAGAAGGAACAAATAATACGAACTGGAATTACTAAAGTTATTGGAATCGAAACTGTTCTTGAGTTTATTAAAAAGAACTTCGATGAATTGCGAGGAAAAGGTTATTACTTCAAACAATTTTTATGAATTGCTTTAAACTTGAGTAACAAATAATTAGCATTCACAAAATTCCAATTGCATTGAGCTTTGCTTTACTTTTCCATTTCCATTCATGACAAAATCAAAATGCTTCAAGATTTTTTTCTTATCAATAAATTCTATTTGCGTGTGGTCGATTTCGCGGTTATTTTGAGGAAGTAAATAATATTTTGATAACATTTCCCAATCTTTATCTCTAAGTGAAATAATATCCTTTAAGAAAAAACTGACCCAACATTCTCCAAGTTTTGAATTTGGTTTCTCATATCTGAGTTTATTATTAGCTATGGTAACATATTTATTATCTATTTCGAACCCAATAAATTTTCTGCCAAGTCTCTTCGCTGCAATAGCTGTTGTTCCAGTGCCCATGAATGGGTCCAGTACAATATCCGATTCATCTGTGCTCATTAAAATTATTCTCTCTAATAGATGAATTGGTAATTGACATGGATGCTCATCTCTGTATTTATTATGTTTAATCCTATGAATATCTGTCCAAACATCAGAAAGTAGTGGTCCAAAAGAATGTAATCCTTCTTTTTTGCCCCCATAATCTTTTAACAAATAACCACATTTTCGGCATCGTTTGTGAGGATATCTTAATTCATAAAATTTGGTTTGCTTAATATCTTTCACATAATATAAAATCCCGTAATGAGAAGGTTGTAAAGATTTACCCATTGGTGCGGTAGGTGCGTCCCAAGAAATCCAATGACGAAAAGTAGAGTATTTATTCAGAATAGCTGAATAATAGGTTAGCCATTTGGGTATATTATGTAGAAAAATAGAACCGGATGGCTTTGTAACCCTAACCATCTCTTTTATCCACACCTCACACCAATCAAGGTATTCTTCAAATTCAAGAGAATCTTTATAACCGTTGTACTTTTTCTTCAAATTAAATGGAGGATCTGCAAATGTGATATCAATTGAATTATCTGGAATATCTTTGAATAATTCTAGAGAATCTCCATTTAGAATTTTATTTATAAATTTTTCCATAATTATTTTATCGTATCCTTTAGCAGTTCTTTAAATCTTCGTAATTCATCTTCGTGAAAAGTAAAAACATCTTCATATGCCGAAACCATTCTTTTTAAATCACCCTTTCTTACATACCAACCAATTCCATCAACAAAACCAATAAATTTAGATTTTGGATAGTGCTGTTTGAGTAAAGCATCAATCGAAATTTCTGTTTTTGATTTATCACCTTGCCCAGAGGATGTTGTTACTAAATATGAACTTTCAATAATAAGCAGGGGATTTTTCTTATTTGGAATAATAAAGTCCATCGTTCTTTTTGAATCAGGTGCATTTGTAATTAATTCAGAAAGATCACCTCTTTCAAAAGTTACTTTGAATTCCTCTAATATATTTTCAATAACAGTTTCGGGATTATTTTCCTTTTTGCCGGAGTATGAACCCTTTTCTTTATATCTGATTAACGTATCGATTAAGTCGGGAATTTGATATTGTAATTTAGAAATGCTAAGCTTTTTCAATTCAAATAAAGGTAATGTTTTTGCCAAAAAAGGAATTGTAGCCCCTTCAAAAAATAGATTTACTATTCCTTGTCTGAAATATTTTTCTGTTTTTATCATCGCAGTAATTTTTGAGTCAGACCATTCAGCGATTCCATCATCGGAAATATTTTCTTTTTTAAACCATTTGTCTTTGAGCAATATTCTATTTAATTCTGCATCGTCAACCACTCTGATTAATGTCGTAATTCGTTTTAAGTTTTCGTTTGAAAAACCAGTCAAAGCAAGCAAAGCTCGTAATCCGTTTTCTTTTTCTAATATTAATTTTTCAAAGAATTCTTTTTTAAGTCCGTTAAGCTCAATTTCGTTCTTTAAATTTAGAAGTAATTCCTTAATCGAGTTAACATAACCTTCATAACTTTCTTCAAACTCTTTATTGTAAAAATAGAATGTGTTTTTGTCAATTACTTTATTAAATTTTTCATCAGTTGATTTCATCAATTACCTCTTAAACCATTTTTTTAAAAAAGAGAACATATTCTTCCTTCATAGTATTTCGCAAGCCTTTGATAGGTTTAACAATACTTTTAACAAGTTTTAGATTAGTTTGCTCACAAAAGTTTATTATTTTATCTTCGAGTCTAATGCCCCCAGTTTGATTTGTATTCGAGCCAATAATAATTACTGCATATTTATTAGTTTTTAATACTCTTGCAATTTCACTACATACAGTTTTCATATCTTCGAAATAATTTTCAAGTCTTTTTGTTTTATTCTTTCCTCTCAGACCTATCATTTTTTCTTTTAACTTATCCACATCTAATCCCAAGTATTCAAGTTGATCTTTATCATTGCTGGCATAGTCAATTGCGAACGAATAAGGGGGTGAAGTTACAATCCCATCAAAAGTATTCTCTTCATATTTTATATCCATCGCGGTTGATTCTTTGGAAATAATTACATCCCCTAAGTTCCTTTTATTATAAAATGGATTTTCTAAGTAATTCAAAATAGTGTAAATATACCGCTTAAGTACCCTATTAAATAATTCCTTATGGGTTGAACTTTTTGTTCTGTTAAAATATCCCATTGAATCAAGGAAAGCCAATAAAGTAATGTAATAATTTGGCTCATTTTCAAATAAGCTGATATTTTTTTTAGAATCATACTTTTTCTTAGTCGAAAAAAAATTGAATAGCTTAACCTCTTTTTTTGATAGCTGCTGTATTTCTTTATTTTTTGCTCTTAAGGATTCAAATTTAGTTTTGGTCATTAACCTACAAAATGGACTAATATCAACTGCAACAGAATTTATTCCAAGAAGTGCTGCTTCAATATTGGTTGTTCCACTTCCGCACATTGGGTCTAAGATTAATTCTCCCTTTTTAACACCAATAATATTTAATAAACTTTTTATTAATTGTGGATGGAATTTTCCACGATATGGGAATAAAGAGTGTGTCGCATAGCCAGTAGAGAAGACACCATTCTCAAAATAACTTTTAGTTTTACTAGACCTAGTTAAAATTTCAAATGTAGGTTTATAGGTATTAGCTTGAAAGTGGATTGTTGGATTTGAATTGATTGATTTTAAGAAAGCACTTCTTTTTATTAATTCTTCTTTTGGTAAAGAATGGTATTCTAAAAATGCGAGTTCCAACTCAAACAATTCAGAAACCGATGGTAACAATTCAACTTTATCTGAGAAAATTGATCTTACTGCATTTAACAAAAAAACATTTTCCATAATCTGAAATATTAAATTGAATTATTTATTTACAAATAGATTCTTAAATAATTAATCGTTTTTTTATTGCAATTCCATAACTTCTTTTATTTCGCCTTTCGCAACTTTTACTATTATATCTCCAAACAAATCAATTTCAGATTTCAATGTATATACATTTGGTGTAACTCGTATTCCTTTATATTCATCATGAATTATTGGAACAACATAGATTTTAAATTTAGAAAGTAAATAATCAACCAATTTCGGAACATCAACGCCATCAATATAAAAATTCACAAGTCCGCACCAATTCGATTGATCATCAATATTTAATCTGAATTTTACGTTATTAAAATCTTTAATGCGATTTATCCAGCGTAAATGTAGATATCTAAATCGAGCTGCTTTTCTATCAACACCAAGTGCTTCATTAAATGCAAGTGCTTCTGCAATAGCATTGTGATTAGCTGCCGGGTGGGTTCCAATTTCTTCAAACTTACGAATGTTCGAATCCATTTCTTTTGGTGCTGCCATTAATGGCCAGATAGAACCTATTAAATCTTTTTTTACGAAAAGCATTCCCGTTCCTACTGGGGCATAAGTCCATTTGTGAAGGGATGTTCCAAAAAAATCACAATCGAGATCCGAATATTTATAAGGGAAGTGATTAAATGTGTGAGCTCCATCGCATATTACCGTAATATTTTTTTCGTGTGCAATTTTACATACTTCTTTGATGGGAAGAATTTGACCGGTTAAAAAGCACATATGACTAACTAATAACGCTTTTGTCTTTTCAGTTATACCATTTTTAAATGCTTCTACATAATCGTTTTTGTTGATTAGCGGAGTAGGATATTTCACTTGAACAAGTTTAATGCCCCATCTTCTTTCCATCTGATTATAAGTTGTAAGCATTCTTGGATAATCTTGTGTGGAAGTTAGTATTTCGTCCCCTTCTTTTAAATTCATTCCTTGCTGAATAATTTGAAGTGATTCACTTGCATTTCGTGTAATGGCAATTTCTTCAGTATTGCCCCCAAAATTAGCCGCTAATTTTTGTCTTACTGTTTCTAAATGGGGTTCAACATGTCTCCACATATAATAAGCCGGCGCTTGATTTGAATAATCGAGATACCGTTTGAAAGTATCCATAACAACTTTTGGTGATGGAGAAACACCGCCGTTATTTAAATTTATTAGCGTGCGATCAACATCGAATGCTGATTGTATTCTTCCCCAAAAAGTTTCATCAGATGCAAGCTCTGAAGCAGATTTATCAGGAGGTATATTTTCAATAGCCTCAATTGCCTTTGCAACTGCATCCATTTTAAAAACTACCATTGAAGCACCGGCTCCGAGTGCAACTTGATTGAGAAACTGACGACGTGTTGTCATATAAACTCCATTTGTCTTGCATTCAAGTTTTGAAATTATTAGTTCAAAATCAATTTAATTTATTATTATTTCTGTAGATAAATTTGCTATAGTTTTATAGTTTCGTGTAAAATTAAAACGATTTGAACTAATGAAAAATTACCTGATTATTACATTATTTTCATTTACATCCCTTTTAATCGCTCAAAATACAGATCAAAGTTGGAAATTGTACGATGATACTCAAGTTGCAATAATTTCCGTAACTATGGATCAGGTTAGTTACAATTGGATGATAAGCCATCCGCAAAGTGATTCGATGCATCGTTGTTCTGTGCACTTTAAAAACGCACATATTGACGAAGTAATTGAAAATGTCGGGATTAGAATTCGCGGCAATACCTCTCGTGATTCAAAGAAAAAATCATTCAAACTTTCATTTAATACTTTCGTACAAGGAAGAGAATTTTACGATGTCGACAAAATGAACATCAATGGCGAACATAACGATCCTTCAATTATTCGTTCAAAAATCTGCTGGGATTTTTTCCAAAAGATCGGAATGAAATCAAGCAGAGCAGCACATGCTGCGCTGTACATTAACAACTTATATCATGGATTGTGCATCTCAGTTGAACACATTGATGATGAATTTATAAATAAGAATTTTTCTGACCCGTCCGGAAATTTGTGGAAATGCCTTTACCCGGCAGATTTAACTTGGAAAGGTTCTAATCCTGATAGCTATAAATTTTATTCCGGCAGCAGACAAGCTTATGAATTAACAACAAATGAAAAAGTAAATGATTATACACAGCTTGCTCGTTTAATTAGAATTATTACTCAGACACCCGATAATCAATTTCCGGATTCTCTTGAATCAATTTTTAACGTTGATGAGTTCCTTAAATATGAAGCTATGAATGTAATCTTAGGAGGATGGGATGACTATTGGTCGTTAATGAATAATTACTATTTGTATTATGAGCCGACTGAAAAAAAATTCCACTGGATACCTTATGATTATGATAATTCATTTGGAGTTGATTGGTTTTCAATTGATTGGTCAAAAGCACCGCCGTATAGTTTTCCGAAAGTTGCACAAGGACAAAGACCTTTAATCGAAAGAATACTTTCTGTTCCTAAGTACAGAAATTTATATTCGCATTTCTTAAAATTTATAAGAGAGAAAATATTTTATTTAGAAAATTGGGAAAGCAAGCTATTCAATTTGAAAAATATGATTTCTCCATTTGTAGTTAATGATAACTTTAGGACTTTAGACTATGGATTTACACTGAGCGATTTTCATAATTCTTATACTACAAGCTATTCCAATCAACATGTTAAAAAAGGAATAAGGCAATTTGCAGTTGAGCGATATAATTATCTTTCAGATAAAATTAATTTTGTAACCGCTCCACCTATGATTTATAAAATCGATTTTTTTCCTAAAAACCCTAGACCTAATGATTCAATTTATGTTTATGCTTCAGGTTTTTCATCCAATGAAATTGATAAAATGACAATTCATTTTCATCCCGGTATGTTAACGGTAATTTATTTCTACGACATGAAATTTAGTCCTTTAATTTCTTCTTCAAAGGTTGATGAAGCTGACAGATGGGTTGGAGTTATTCCACCGCTCGGTTCTCTTGGTTATGGCAGATTTAAAATTGAAGCGAAAGACAAAATAGGAATAACAACCGTTTATCCTTTAGGAGATTTTATAAATATTAAAGCTTCATCGGGATCAGCATCAAACAGTTTATTAATTAATGAATTCATGGCAGACAATACAAATTTTATTAAAGATCCGGCTGGAGAATATGATGATTGGGTTGAGCTATATAATCCAACTCAAAACTCAATTACCTTAACTGGTATGTATTTAACAGATAAGAAGAATAACTTAACTAAATGGCAGTTTACTCAAACCAATTTAAAACTTGACCCAGGAAAACATCTTTTAGTTTGGTGCGATGAAAACCATAATGATAATCAACCTGGTATTCATACAAATTTTAAACTCTCAAAAAGTGGTGAGTTCATTGGCTTAATTGCAAATGATGGAGTAACCTGGTTAGATTCTCTAACATTCGGGCCACAAACTTCAGATATTTCTTTTGGAAGAACCCCCGATGGAAGCAGCACATGGAAACTAATGAGTCCAACGCCCGGTAGTGCAAACATTATTACAAGTATCGCTAATGAGTTTACTCTTGCAGAATTTAAAGTTTCTGCATTTCCAAATCCTTTTAATCCAACAACAACTATTCAATATCATTTAAATAAAATTAGTGATGTATCAATTACTATTTATGATTTACTTGGCAGAGTTATATGGTCAATTATAAAAACCAATCAGCCAATTGGAATAAATAATATCACTTGGCAAGGTAAAAATGAAATTGGGAAATCTGTAAACTCTGGTTTATACATTTGTAAAATCTCTGATGGTAATAATCAATCAGTTATTAAGTTATTGTTGTTAAAGTAATAGGACAAATAAATGGAAATCAAAAAAGAACTTTCCACCAAAAAACAAATTGCTCTAGTAGCCCACGATAACAAAAAACAAGATTTAATTGAATGGGCAACATATAATAAAGGCTCTCTTTCACAGCATAAAATTTATGCAACTGGAACAACCGGAAAATTATTATCTAAAGAACTGAAGATTAAAATACAAAAGCTGCAAAGCGGTCCGCTTGGAGGCGACCAACAAATAGGAGCCAAAATTGCGGAAGGGAAAATTGATCTTCTAATTTTTTTCTGGGATCCGCTTGAACCTCAGCCGCACGATCCTGATGTTAAAGCATTGCTTAGAATTGCTGTTGTTTGGAATATTCCAATTGCTTGTAATAGAGCTTCTGCAGATTTTATTTTCTCTTCTCCCTTGATGTCAAGCGAATACAAAAGAAATGTCCCATCTTATGCTGACTATACATCAAGAAATTTGAAAGAGAGAAAATTATGATCACAAAACCATCCCAATCTGAATATTCACCTTACTATCATAAATATGTTCAATTAGTTCCAGAAGGAAATATCATTGATATTTTAATCAATCAATTAGTGGGGGGTGAAAAATTCTTCTCGAATATTGATGAAGAAAAATCATTATTTAGATATGCTGAAAATAAATGGAGCATTAGAGAAGTATTAGGGCATATAATCGATACGGAAAGAATTTTCATTTATAGAGCTTTAAGATTTTCTCGCAATGATCCGCAAGCATTATTAAGTTTTGACGAAAACTATTATGCAGCAAACTCTAACTATAAGTCAATTCTTCTTGCAGAAATCTGGAAGGAATTTTCATTTTTAAGGAATTCCAATATCCTTATGTTCAATGGATTTACCGATGAAATGTGGGCGTTAAATGGAATAGCGAGCGGCAATAATGTAACAGTTAGAACATTACCTTATCTCCTAGCTGGTCATTTTATTCATCACCTAAACGTAATTAAAGAAAGATATTTATAGTTAAGCTGAAACATAAGGTGCGTTAATACGACTAATTAAATGAAACTTGATTCAATCATGAAATAAAAGTATTATCATTTCAACAAAATTAGTATTGATGTCAAAAATATTTTCTTATATAAAATTGATAGAGCTGGAAGCATTAATGTGGGCATTTGCATTGAGCTACTTGCTGTTTATCAATCCTTATGAACCACAAATTTTTTCTCTTTGCTTATTTCATAATATTGGTATTGAATCTTGTCCGGGATGCGGAATAGGAAGATCAATATCATTTTTTTACCACAGCGATATAATTCGCTCAATTCAAACTCATCCCTTGGGAATAGTAGCTTTTATTCTAATAGTTTTAAGAATTAGTTCACTTTTTATTAAAATGAAAAACAATTTCATCAAATTGAAGAGAGGGTTAACATGGCAAACATCTACGAATTAATGCCTGAAATTATGGGCGAAGAACAAATGTACATTTCTACTATTATTAAGGGAATGGACGATCAGAAAGCTCAATCATTTGCTAATATTTACAGAACTAGAAGAAGAGATCCTCAAACCATTCTACTCGTAACATTGGTTGGGTTTTTGGGCATTGCTGGTATTCAAAGATTTCTAACAGACCAACTGGGATTAGGAATTCTTTATCTTCTAACTGGTGGAATTTGTATGATAGGAACAATTATTGACTTGGTTAATTACAAAAAAATTGCATTTGAGTATAACCAAAAACAAGCTGCTCAAATTGTTATGATGATTAAATAGTAATCAATTGATTTTGTTTTAAAAATATTTTTATTAAGTTTAACGCATAGAGCAGTAAGTCTCTACAGATTTTAACAGTAAGGTTTGTCAGACGTTCTGCTCAAAGAAGTATCAAAAACATTTTTAAGGAGTTTTATTCAATGGCAGAACGTGAAAATGGAACCGTAAAATGGTTTAATTCTTCCAAAGGTTACGGTTTTATTGAGCGCAGTCAAGGTGGAGATGTATTCGTTCATTTCTCATCAGTTAGTTCCGAAGGATACAAAACACTTGAAAAAGGTCAGAAAGTTGAATTTACTGTTGGAGATGGACCTAAAGGACCGCAAGCTCAAGAAGTTAAAGTTGTGAAATAATAAAATTTATTATTTGGAACAACAGAACCCCGCTATGCGGGGTTTTTTATTTTAAATCATTTAATTCATTAAACGAAGTTTTAATTAGTTCCCAAGCTTCTGCAACATGTTTCTCTTCTTGACGAAGTCCAGATACAACCAATCTTAAAATTGTTTTTCCGTTCAGCTTAGTTTGTGTTAAAAATATTTTACCAGTAGAGTTTATATGATTGATAAGTTTTTCATTAAAATGATTCAACTCCACTTCATTTAATCCTTTTTGAATTGCTCTAAAACATACTGTACTGAAAGGAGCTTCTACAATCCTTTCAAATGAATCATGTTCATCAATCCATTTTGCAAATAGTTGTGCTAAACGTAAATGTTCGCGAATAATTTTTTGCAATCTTACTACGCCAAAATATCTGAGCACAAACCAAAACTTCAATGAACGGAATCTTCTGCCAAGTTGGATTCCATAATCCATGTAATTAATTACTTCAGAATCTTCTTGGGTCTTTAAATAATCTGGAACAATGCTGAATGCTTGCTTCAAAATTTTTGGTTTCCGTGTAAATAACACACTGAAGTCAATAGGAACAAACAGCCATTTATGAGGATTAACAACAAATGAATCTGCTTTTTCAATTCCAACAAAATATTTTTTCATTTCGGGAAGCATTGCAGTAACGCCGGCGTATGCAGCATCTACATGAAGCCAAATTTTTTCTCGTTTGCATATTTCAGCTATTTCATTTACTGGATCAACTGCGGTTGATGAAGTAGTTCCTATTGTGGCAACGACACAAAATGGAACAATCCCTTTTGAACGATCTTCTTCAATTGCTTTCTCTAATTCAGATGGAATCATTGCAAAATTTTCATCAGTCGGAACCTTGCAAATTCCATCCAATCCAATTCCAAGTGTGAGTGCAGATTTATCTATCGAAGAATGAGTCTGTTCTGTGCAATACAATCTTAACATTGGCAATCCGCTCAAACCTTTTGTGCGGATGTCTAATCCAGTGTTTTCCCTTGCCGCTGCAATTGCATGCATTGTGCTTACCGAAGCAGTATCATAAACAACACCAAAATATTCTTTGGGTAAGCCAATAATTTCTCTAAACCAATTTAATACAGTTTCTTCAAGTTCGGTTGATGACGGGTTCGATTTCCAAACCATTCCGTTTGTATTTATTGCTGCGGCGAGCAATTCACCGAAAATTCCCGGTCCACTCGCGGTT
>Ga0194120_10002597_pt1 | contig 30828 bp, 29 predicted proteins | sample TA2MahCa65mmetaG_FD_148642 | JGI IMG/M metagenome (GOLD analysis project Ga0194120, IMG submission 148642) | Freshwater microbial communities from Lake Tanganyika, Tanzania - TA2015019 Mahale Deep Cast 65m | ecosystem: Environmental > Aquatic > Freshwater > Lake | place: Tanzania: Lake... | reverse complement strand
ACACTTTGGGAGTGGGGTTCAGTTCCATCCCGCCGTCCTGTGCCGCCATTCAATAGTTGCCGTGCGGGTCCAAACCATCCCTCGGCTGGGCAAATGCACGCTACCTGGCGCAAATATCCAAAACAGATATCTGTACCATCGGAGGAGTTGCTTCGTGCCATTGCCAAGGTTGAATCTAACAACGATCCCAATGCAGTTGGAGATGACGGCAAAGCAATTGGTATATTTCAGATTCATTGGGCATACTGGAAGGATGCTGTAGATTACGATTACGGAGAAACGCAGCGGCGGGGATGTAGTTGTATTCGAGACATGAACAAACGGTTTGTTGAACAATGTGATAAGTGCAAAGGTATCCCAAGTTTCATCGGAGGACGATATGAAGATTGTTGGAATCCAGTTTACGCCAAAAAGATTGTAATGCTGTATATGGCACGATACGCTCTAAGCGGGGCGTCAGATGAAACTCTTGCCCGTATTCATAACGGAGGGCCACAAGGACATCGCAAGTCTGAAACCCTTGAGTATTGGAAACGAGTAAAACAATATATGAAGTGACTTGCATAGTGCTGAATATGTGCTATGCTTATGAACCATGAGCAAGTACTACACCAACATTTCATTGCTTGGTAATCGCATTCTGTTGCGCGGGGTAGACTCCGCAACAGGATTGCGCTTTAATGAGGCAACAGAATACCAGCCTACGCTGTGGGTGCCTTCCAACAAGCCAAACACCAAGCATCGCACGGTGGATGGCAAACGAGTGGAACCTGTGATGCCTGGAACCATACGCGATTGCAGAGAGTTCTTGGATCAGTACCAAGGCGTGCAAGGATTTGAGATTTACGGCAACACTCAATACCAGTATCAGTTTGCCTATGACTACACTCGCCAGCATTGGAAGGAAGATATCGCATGGTCTGTTGATCACATTGATGTGGCAGTGATTGATATTGAAACCACTTGCGATTCAGCATTCCCAACTCCTGAAGATCCCAACGAACAGATCAATGTCATCACGCTCTGGCGCAAAGATCGCTACCATTGTTGGGCATTGGGTGATATTGCGGGAGACTTGGATGCGGATGCTCCCGTAGAACTACAAACATTCAAGCGAGAGAAAGACTTGCTTGAAGCATTCTTGGAGCATTGGGAACAGAATCCTCCTGATGTAATCACGGGATGGAACACTCGTTTCTTTGACTTGCCGTACTTGCACAACCGCATTGTGCGTGTGTTGGGCGACCGAGAGGTACTACGCTTGTCTCCATGGCGCAAAATCAAAGAGAAGCGAGTGGTCATCAAGCAGCGGGAGACTGTGTGCTATGAACTGGTGGGCATCTCATCGCTAGACTATTTTGAGTTGTACAAGCAGTATACTTTTATCACCCAAGAGAGTTACAAACTGGATCACATTGCGGGGGTGGAACTAGGCGAGCGCAAGTTGTCTCACGAAGAGTACGGCAACATGGCTGACTTCTACAAACAGAACTTCAAGCGATTCGTGGAGTACAACATTAGGGATGTTGCTCTTGTTCGGCGCTTGGACGATAAACTTAAACTCATTGAACTGCAACTGTCTATTGCGTATCTTGCCAAGTGCAACTACGAAGATGTGTTCTCGCAGGTTCGCACATGGGACTGCCTGATTCATTCGTATCTCATGGATCACAATACCGTGATTCCCATGAAGAAGGACTCCCGCAAGGACTTCCAGTACGCTGGCGCCTATGTGAAGGAACCTCTGCTTGGTCGCCATGATTGGGTGGTATCACTTGACTTGAACTCGCTGTATCCACATCTCATCATGCAGTACAACATCTCACCCGATACCATTGTGGATCGTGTTGGGATGGGCAAGGGAAACACCGTGGATGATTTGCTGCACCGCAAGGTGGATACATCGCATCTGCCTGGACTTGGATTTGCAATGGCAGCAAACGGTCAATGCTTCCGCAAGGATCGGCAAGGATTCTTGCCCGCTCTCATGGATCGAATGTACGAGGATCGCAAGGCAGCAAAGACCGCAATGATTCGCGCCAAGAAACACAAGGAAACGCTGACCGATCCCAAACAGAAGCGCGAATGTGACAATCAGATTGCGTATCATTCCACCAAGCAGATGGCGTTGAAGATCGCGCTAAACTCCGCTTACGGTGCTTTGGGCAATGAGTACTTCCGATTCTTCGATATCAGGCAAGCAGAAGCAATCACACTTTCAGGACAACTCAGCATCAGGTGGATTGAGAATGCGCTGAACAAATACATGAATGAATTGCTGAAGACCACGGGCGTGGACTATGTGGTTGCCTCAGACACAGACTCGATTTATCTCCGCATGGGTGCGCTTGTGAAGCGCGTATTTCCCAATGGCGCTGACACCACCAAGATCGTGAACTTCTTGCACAAGTGTGTGGAAGACAAGATTGAACCATACATTGAAGCACAGTACGATGAGTTGGCGAAGTACATGAACGCTTACGCCAACAAGATGGTGATGAAACGCGAGGTGATTGCTGACGCAGGCATTTGGACTGCCAAGAAGCGGTATATTCTGAATGTGCATGACTCCGAGGGTGTGCGATACACAGAGCCTGTTCTCAAGATCATGGGTATTGAAACTACTCGCTCATCCACCCCACAGGTGGTGCGTGATGCACTGACCAAAGCCATCAATCTGATTCTGACCACGGATCAAGAAACGGTGATTCAGCATATTGAATCGTTCCGCGCAGAGTTCAATGGAATGCCCCCGCACATAATCGCTTTTCCTCGCGGTGTTAGAGGCCTTGACAAGTATTCTGATTCGGCATCGGTGTACAAGAAATCCACTCCATTGCAAGTACGGGCATCGTTGGTGTGGAACCATGCGCTGAAGCAGCGCAAACTTACCCGCAAGTACAAACAGATTTCTAATCACGACAAGATCAAGTACATTCATCTGCGTGTGCCAAATTCACTCGGTGAAAATGTGATAGCATTCCCCGATTATCTTCCCAAAGAACTTGACCTTGAACGATTCATCGACTACAATATGCAGTTCGACAAGGCGTTCTTGGAACCGCTGAAAACCATCTTGGAAACGGTGGGCTGGAGTCACGAACGCAGAACAACATTGGAGACTTTATTCGGATGAGCAACTTCACTATTATCAACGGTAACTGCCTGAATGAGATGCGTAAACTTCCCGCGAACAGCGTGGATGCTATTGTGTGTGATCCTCCGTATGGCTTAGAGTTCATGGGCAGCGAATGGGACCGTGGTGTGCCCGGCAAAGACTTTTGGGTTGAAGCACTCAGAGTCGCCAAGCCAGGAGCATATCTGCTTGCATTCAGCGGAACTCGTACATACCATCGACTCGCTGCTGCCATTGAAGATGCGGGATGGGAAGTACGCGATATCGTTACATGGGTCAGTAGCAAGACCTTCCCCAAATCGCTTGATGTCAGCAAAGCAATTGATAAAGCAGCAGGAGCCAAACGAGAAGTTGTTGGATACTGCCGTGGAGTCACCGTAGAAGATAATCAAGGATACGGTGGATTTGCCCGTGGTGGTGTGGGAATCACGCAGAAAGGTGCTGAGATTCCTGTTACCAAGGCAGCAACTGATGCTGCAAAACAATGGGAAGGTTGGGGAACTGCGCTGAAGCCATCATGCGAACCCATTTGCATGGCGCGAAAGCCATTGGAAGGAACAGTAATAGAGAATGTACAGAAGTACGGTACAGGAGGTATCAACATTGATGGATGCCGCGTTCCGATGGGTGACGAGTACGATCCCACAAAGATACAGCGCCAGCAAAACAGCGAAGGCTCTGTGAAGGGAGCATTCGGTGCTGCCGCGCTGATTGGTAAAGAGATTCCCACATACAAGCCAGGTGGACGATGGCCTGCAAATCTAGTTCACGATGGAAGTGCTGAAGTGATTTCTGAATTTCCTACAGACAAGCCAGGTAAGATGGTGCGTAACCGAACAGCAGGTGCCAGGATGTTCAACAATAATGGAGAAGACACAGGATACGAAACCGTGGAAGCATTAGATGATCCAGGCGGATCTTTTGCGCGTTTCTTCTATTGTGCCAAGATTTCAAAAGCAGATCGTGGAGAAGGTAACGATCATCCAACTGTAAAGCCAACGGCGCTCATGCAATATCTTGTACGACTAGTGTGTGCCAAGGGAGGAACCGTTCTTGATCCATTCATGGGTAGCGGTTCCACAGGCAAGGGTGCTTTGTTGGAAGGATGCAAGTTTATTGGTATTGACCTTAATGCAGACTACTGTAAGATTGCAGACAGAAGACTCACGAAAGTTACGGAGTCTATGCCGGTTTCCTTGGAGAATCTAATGTAATGATGCCAAATCTTGACTCAAATTTTGAGTGGGCAACAGATTGGAAAAGCAATCCTACCCGCTGCGTTCATTTAACACAGAACGCATACGACTTTGTTCTACATACATTGGAGAGTGCATCGGTAGCAAATCAAGCATTGGTGAAAAAACTCTTGAACTCCAAGACATCAAACCTTGATCGCTTTAACGAAGCAGTTGAAAACGGTATACGACTTAAACTTAGTATTCAAGAACTCAAACGGACAGGAGAAACAGCATGAGTGACTTTTTGCGTGGTATGGTGAAGATTTCGGGTAACGAACTAGCAAACACTCTTGACGATGGACTCAGCGGAGAGATCAGCGGATTTATTGATACAGGATCATATGCATTCAATGCTTTGTTGAGTGGTAGTCTGCATGGGGGTATTGCCGATAACAAAATCATCGCTCTTGCTGGCGAATCTGCCACAGGCAAGACTTTCTTTACCCTGAGTATTGTTTCCAAGTTCTTGGCAGACAATCCTGATGGTGTTGCTCTGTACTTTGATTCAGAGCAAGCAGTCACCACAGAGATGTTCAAATCCCGCGGCATTGATATGAAACGAGTTGCTGTGTTTCCTGTTGGTACGGTGGAAGAGTTCCGTCATCAGGCCATTCAGATTGTAGACAACTATCGCGCTCTACCCAAAGACAAGCAGAAGCCAATGATGATGGTGCTTGACTCGCTTGGAATGCTTTCCACCAAGAAAGAAGTGGAAGATACTGCGTCAGGCAAAGATGTGCGAGACATGACTCGCGCACAGGTTGTGAAGGCAACATTCAGAACTTTGACTTTGAAGTTGGGAGCCGCAGGTATTCCTCTGATTATGACCAACCACACCTATGATGTTGTTGGTGCGTATATCCCTACAAAGGAAATGGGCGGAGGAAGTGGATTGAAATACGCTGCATCTACCATTGTGTATCTCAGCAAGAAAAAGGTGAAGGATGCCGACAATATGGTGATTGGCAATATCATTCATTGCAAACTGTACAAATCTCGTTTGACCAAAGAGAATTCTAAGGTTGATGTGCTTGTGACCTACGATAGTGGATTGAATCCATATTACGGTCTGCTAGATTTGGCTTTGGAGTTTGGAATTTTCAAGAAGGTTTCCACGCGCATTGAGTTGCCTGACGGAAGCAAAGCCTTTGAGAAGAATATCAATGAGAATCCTGAGAAGTATTTCACGAAAGAGGTAATGAATGATTTGGAAAAAATGGTGGCGTTACATTTCAAGTACGGTTCTTCTGTGGAAAGGGATGCTGATGATGGAGAAACCTCTCCCCGGCTTCTTTCCGAATCAGGAGAAGCCGAAAACAGTAAGTTTAACTAATCCTCACCTAAAGACGAGTCAATCTGAGATTCTCCGTGAAGTAAACGGAAAACAGTACTCCATCCTGCTAAACAGGATGGCGCCATTTACTCCGATCCGTCTTGAAAATGGTGAGTGGGAAGGTGTCGTCTATCACTACGGGCGCACAAGGCTTTTGGAAGAAGATGATCGCGTTCGTGTAAGTTTTGAGTACTATGTCATTGAAAACCCAGGCGCACTAAAGACCGCTGACGCACAGCGATTCTTGCAGTATATTGGTGATATACTTGTAGACATCATGGACTATAACTTGAATCGCGGGGTAGATTCTATTCCAATCATGTCACAGAATGAGTTAGGATACATTGCAAACTGAGAAGATCATATTAGGTGCATTGGCCAAGAAAGAAGAGTTTGTTCGCGCTGTTCTTCCTTTCATGCGAGAGGAATACTTCAGTACCAAGCCAGAGCAAATTGTCTATCGTTGCATCAAGAACTTTGTAGACACATACAATGCTCAACCAACCAAAGAAGCATTGGTAATTTGCTTGGATAGTTCGCGTCTAAACGGCGACGAACACAAGCAATGTGTTGCGCTCATCAACGAAGTGTTTGGGTTGGACGAAAACACCGATCTGTTGTGGTTGATTGATACTGCCGAGAAGTTCTGCAAAGATAAGGCGGTGTACAACGCCGTGCTTACATCCATTCAGATTCTAGATGGCAAAGATAAGAACTTTACCAAGAATGCCATCCCGCAGTTGCTATCTGATGCTCTTTCTGTGTCATTTGACACAGCCATTGGGCACGACTACATGAGCGATACCGACAAGCGGTATGAATTCTATCATCGGATTGAAGAGAAGATGCCATTCGACTTGGAGTTCTTCAACAAGATCACGAAGGGCGGAGTACCGCGCAAAACTTTGAACATTGTTATGGCAGGAACAGGTGTAGGCAAGTCCATGTTCATGTGTCATCATGCTGCTGCGTGTCTTACAGCAAACAAGAATGTGCTGTATATCACTTGCGAAATGGCAGAGGAGCGTATTGCAGAACGCATAGACGCCAACCTGATGGATACTGCGCTTGATGAACTGAAAGAATTGCCGAAAGAAATTTACGAGAAGCGTTTAGCCAGAGCAGTTGGATCGGTGCGTGGAAACCTGATTATCAAGGAGTATCCCACCGCAAGCGCAACTGTTGCACATTTTCGTCATCTGCTGCACGAACTAAAGATCAAGAAGAAGTTTGTGCCTGATATCATCTTTGTGGATTACCTGAACATTTGTGCCAGTTCTCGTGTCAAGATGAACTCAAATATAAACACCTATGTGTACATCAAGGCGATTGCAGAAGAGTTGCGCGGGCTTGCGGTTGAAAATAATGTTCCCATATTTTCGGCAACACAGACCAATCGTGGTGGATTTAACAACAGCGATGTCGGACTAGAAAACACATCAGAATCATTCGGTTTGCCAGCGACTGCCGACTTTATGTTTGCGGTAATTCGTACTGAACAATTAGACACATTGAATCAGGTACTGGTCAAGCAACTCAAGAACCGATACGGAGATGAAAACACCAACAAAAAGTTTGTGATGGGGGTGGATCGCAGTAAAATGAAGTTCTACGATGTGGAGCAGTTTGCACAAGACTCATTGGTTGATACTGGGCAGGGCTCTGACGATGACGATGAACCTAAAGGATGTGGTTCTACCTACGATGGCAAGAAGAATGGTCATAAATTCAAGGGTAAAAAGTTTGAGCAATGGAAGATTTGAATGGGTTCGCGGTGGCGGAAACGCTGTCAACCAAGCCTTTTGAGCATATCACATGAGTTTCGTAGATAAAAAGTACATCGGATACATCTCCAGTTCGCTTGAACGCTTTGCATGGAAAAAAGAAACGCTGGCGAATTGTCGGTGTCCGTTTTGCGGAGACTCTGGCAAGAACAAGTCCAAGGCGCGTGGATACTTTTTCCCATTCAAAAACCGATGGGTGTATAAATGCCACAACTGTGGTGTGTCGTGCGGAGTACATACAATTTTGAAACAGGTTGCTCCCTCGCTGGCGAGAGAGTATGCATTAGAGTCATTCAAAGAACGAGGAGGACAACCAAATGAACAACCACCAACCACTGTTCCTAAGACACAAACTCCCAAGAAACGAAAGGTAAACCCGTTGGAGGGATTGCCGCGCCTTGTGGAGTTAAATGATCAGCATGAAGCAGTACATTATATTTTGGGCAGAGGACTTCCTGAGTCATGTCTTGCCGAACTCATGTATGCCCATGACTTCACTAAAGTCGGTAAGAAGATTGACCCCGAGTATTTCCCAAACACCCGCAAAGAAGATCCTCGCATTGTCATCCCGTTCTTTGACCGTAGTGGTAATTTCATTGGAGTTCAAGGCAGAACCATGAACCCACGGGAATCTCTGCGATACATTACGCTGAAGCCAAAGGGGCAAGAAAAACTATGGTATGGATTATGGAAGGTGGACGCAATGCAGCGCGTGTATGTTGTTGAAGGCCCGCTCGACAGCATGATTCTTCCCAATGCTATTGCTATGGTTGGTGCAAATGCGAGTGACGATTTGCCAGACTTCCTTGCCCACAGCGATTTGGTGTTTGTGCTTGACAATGAACCACGCAACAAACAGATTGTGGATTACAACGAAGAACTGATTGAGTCGGGTAAACAGGTGTGCATCTGGCCTGATGGAATCGCAGAAAAAGACATCAATGAAATGTTGGGAACTTACTCTGTGGAGAGTATTCGCCAGACGATTGACGATCATACATACAGAGGTCTTTCGGCACTAGTAAACCTTAAGAGATGGAGGCGGATATGACCGAAGAAAATGATAACGATGATATCTTCCAAGATGGAAATGATCTTCCTCCTGAAACACAAGGTGCATTAGCGTGGGCAATGTTGCAGTTCAACTGCAAATTCTCTGAGTATATTAAGGAAATGAATCCTGAGTTGTGGAAGAAAGCGGTGGATTATGCTGTGACTTTTACTGATGTTAATGGTATAACTTTTGAGTATATGAAAACAGCAGAAGGTGAAGATGTAATCGCTAATGTAGAATATCTTGAAGTGGATGAAGACGAAGAAGACGAAGAAGACGAAGAATACGAAGAAAATGAAGAAAGTGATAATGATGAGTGGAAAGACAACAAAGACAAAAAAGACGACTCCAACTGATGCAGTATCTGTGTTAGATCACGGATTCGTACATCTTGTGGATTATATGGGTTCTGATCTAACGGTTGTGAACTCTGCTAGAGTTTCGTTCAGAAAAGAAAGTGAATGGGACGATATTGACCACGATGGAAATGGTATTCTTGCAGAGCGAGATGAAAAACTAATCTCGTATCTTGCCAAACATAACCATTGGACACCATTCGCTCATCCGCAGATTACTTTGCGAATCAAAGCGCCAATATCAATCAGAACTCAATTTTTCAAGCACAAGCAAGGTTTTGTGGAGAACGAAATCTCTAGACGCTATGTGCAAGACTCCCCGCAGATTTATCTTCCAAAGTGGAGAGGTAAACCAAGTGGTGGTGCTAAACAAGGCAGCGAAGACTTCTTACAAGGGCACACTCTATTGGATCAGGTGTATCATCACCTAATGGATGATGCGCTAGATGCGTATAAACTTCTGCTTGACGAAGGAGTTGCACCTGAGCAAGCACGATTTGTTCTACCACAAGGAACTTACACCGAGTGGTACTGGACTGGTTCTCTTGCTGCTTATGGCCGCTTCTATAAGCAACGCATCGATCCCCATGCACAATGGGAGATTAGGCAATATGCAGAAGCAGTCGGATCAATCATCCAACCGTTGTTTCCTGAGTCGTGGAAGGCCTTGACAGGCAAAGAGTGACCTCTCTTGCATGGGCAAGTAATCCAACCTAACTATAGCACTATTACAATTTGGAGACAATTCAATGAGACATTCTTTGCCTACCCAATATCAAAACTTCATTCATCTTTCTCGTTACTCAAGATGGATAGATGAAAAGTCAAGGCGCGAAACTTGGGAGGAGACTGTTGATCGCTATTTCAATTTCTTTGACGAGCATCTGCGCGAGAACTACAAATACAAAGTTCCCGTAGAACTACGCAAAGAGTTGAGAGATGCTGTACTGAATCTTGATATCATGCCATCTATGCGTTGTTTGATGACCGCAGGAGAAGCACTCCGCCGCGATCATGTTGCTGGCTACAACTGCTCATATGTTGCTGTGAATCGCGTGAGAGCATTTGATGAAATCATGTATGTGTTGATGTGTGGTACTGGTGTTGGATTCTCGGTGGAACGACAATATGTTGAGAGGTTGCCCACTATTGCAGAAGAGTTCACCAATAGCAACACTACCATTATCGTGGAAGACAGCAAGGTTGGTTGGGCAAAGGCGTATAAAGAACTGGTATCGCTGCTGATCGGCGGGCAGATTCCCAAGTGGGACTTGACGAAGGTTCGCCCCGCAGGATCAAGACTCAAGACATTTGGAGGGCGTGCATCTGGTCCTCGCCCGCTTGACGATCTGTTTCATTTCACTGTGGAAACATTCAAGACAGCAGCAGGACGCAAACTTACAAGTATCGAAGCACATGATTTGGTGTGTAAAATTGCTGAGATTGTTGTGGTGGGTGGTGTTCGCCGCTCTGCGCTTATCTCTCTATCGAATCTTACGGATGAGCGTATGCGTGAAGCAAAGACAGGGCAATGGTGGATCAGTAATCCGCAACGCGCACTTGCAAACAACTCGGTTGCTTACAAAGAGAAGCCAGAGATTGGCACATTCATGGACGAGTGGGTAGCACTCTACAAGTCCAAGAGTGGTGAGCGTGGTATCTTTAACCGTGAAGCAACTCGCAAGACTGTTACAAAGTTAGGCGACCGCCGCGATCCGAACTATGAGTTTGGAACCAATCCATGTAGCGAAATCATTCTGCGGGATCGTCAGTTCTGCAATCTCAGCGAAGTGATTGTGCGCGAAAATGACACAGCAGAAACACTCGCCCGCAAGGTTCGCCTCGCAACTATTCTTGGCACCTGGCAATCTACACTTGTGGACTTCCGCTATCTGTCTAGTGAATGGCGCAAGAACTGCGAAGAAGAGGCGCTGCTTGGAGTTTCCATGACAGGAATCATGGACTGCCCGTTGACTCGCGGAGATGCAGGATCACAAGCATTAAAGACCATGCTTTGTGATTTGCGGACACAAGCAGTAAAGACTAATGCAGATTACTCCAAGAAGATTGGAGTGAATCCTTCTGCTTCTATTACTTGTGTAAAGCCAAGCGGAACCGTATCTCAACTTACTGATTCTGCATCAGGTATCCACGCTCGTCATAGCGAATACTATGTTCGTACCGTTCGTGCAGACAATAAAGATCCGCTGTGCAAGTTTATGAAAGACCTTGGATTTCCATGGGAACTGGACAACATAAAGCCAGATCATACCACAGTATTCTCTTTCCCGATCAAGTCTCCCAAAAGCGTGTATCGGAACGATATGAATGCCATTCAACAACTGGAAATGTGGTTGGTGTACCAAGAGAACTGGTGCGAACACAAACCAAGCGTCACCATTACTGTGCGTGAACACGAATGGTTAGAAGTAGGAGCATGGGTGTATCGGCACTTTGATAAAATTTCAGGTATCTCTTTCCTACCACACAGCGATCACGCATACAAACAAGCACCATACCAAGAATGCGATGTTGCAGAATACGAATTGCTCGTAACCAAGATTCCCACCGAGGTGGATTGGACGGGTCTTGCCAAGTATGAGAAAGAAGACAACACCGCAGGAACTCAGACATTGGCGTGCAGCGGAGACAAATGCGAACTGGTTGATCTCACATCTAGTAACTGAGAAATATCAAAATCGAAATGGTTTCAACTAATCAACATTCTACTGGTTATGTGATGTGCAAAACTCTAGGCAAAATGGGAAGGCTTGGAAATCAGATGTTCCAATACGCCTTGCTGCTTGGAGTCGCAAAGCAAACAGGATTGCGTCCTGCTTTGCCTTACAAAAACAAAACTCCAGGCAATGAACGAACTAACATGGTGATTGATGACCTGTTTGGTATTAAAGTTGATGATTGTTCTAATCTTCGTGCAAAAACTACAATTCTAGAACCGTTCGATGATATCAGTTATCTTTCTAGCATTGCAACACTAACTGCTGCCGAAGGTTCCATCGATTTTTATGGGTATTTTCAGAGCGAGAAATACTTCAAGCACGCAGAACAAGAAGTAAGGTCTGCGTTTGTGTTTGCAGATTCACGCATTCGTGATCATGCAACAGAAAGCGTAGAGTCTATCAGATCCAATTCAGATACTGGAAAGGTCGTATCAATTCATGTTCGGCGCGGAGACTACTTGAAACTGCCTCTATTTTTCTCGTTTTCTTCTGCGTATTACAAACGAGCAATGGAACACATCACAGAAAGTTTAGGAGGCAAGTGTCACTTCATTGTGGTAAGCGATGATATCCCGTGGTGCAAATCATTCTTTCCAAACATGAATAGGTTTGGATCATTTACATATTCTGAAGGAACATCACCCGCACAAGACCTTGCTCTCATTCGAGCAACCGATCATTGCATCATTGCAAACAGCAGTTTCAGTTGGTGGGGAGCATGGCTCAATGAAACGCCAGGAAAGATTGTAACTGCACCTGATCCGTGGTTTGGGCCTCAAGGCCCGAAAGGACATGATCTGTACGCTGAAGGGTGGATAAAATGTTAATTCCGTTTCTAAAATCGTGCATACAAACCAAACCAGTAACAGGAATTCTTCATATCGGTGCCCATATAGGGGAAGAGTTTGAATACTATCGACAGAATGGGGTTGAGTCTATAGTATTTGTTGAAGCAAATCCTAATATCATTCCTGTGCTACAGGACAGATGTTCTAGTGGTTCGCAAGTAAAGATATACAACGCTGCCATATCAGATAGTTCTGGTCCTATGACTTTGCGAGTCACAAACAACATACAGTCTTCTTCTTTACTTCCATTACACTTGCATTTGAAAAGACATCCTGATGTCCACGAAACATCTTCTATACAAGTAGAATGCACCACAATAGATCAGTTTCTTTCCAAAGAGAGATTAGAGCCAAAGGACTATAACTGTTTAGTGTTGGATATACAGGGAGTAGAAACTCGGGCGCTAAGAGGAGCAGAAAACTATTTGAAACATTGCGATTTCATTTACACGGAAGTAAACTTTGAAGAGTTGTATTTGGGATGCGGATTGATCTCCGAATTGGAATCAATAATAGTTCCACATGGATTTTCTAGAAAATCTATAGTTGATACTGGACGCGGATGGGGAGATGCGCTCTACATCAAGCATAGAATTTGCTAATACTATGCCATTTTACAAAGTCTACGCATTCTCAAATTTTTCTGCACTCAATAGGAAGATTGACATAAATAAAGCGTCCCCAACACTACTTCACAGAGTCAGTCGTTGGAACGGTGCAGGGCGGATTACGCTACTCACCGTGTGTCGGAAGACTTACCCGACAAGGGATTTCGCTACCGCCCACTCGTGCCTCGGTACGGGTGGGTTTTCTTTGGATGCTACATATAGCAAAGCGAGGACGCTATGAAAGACCCAACCATAAACGAAGCACCTGTTGCTCCTCCTGATGAAATGCCAGGATTCTTTGCAGGCGCAATGAACTCCCTGAAGCGGAAGTCGGATCGTTTTGGCAATGTCATTGCTACCAAACCAGTAATCAGCGACAAGGATCGCAAGGCGTTGGAGAAGAAACTTAAAGCGGACACAGGTGAATCTGCTGCTGAAGTCAAGAAACTGATGAGCATGAAGAAGACCGCAGAGATTGACGCCATGGGATTTGATCCTGCCAATCAAAGCAAAGAAAAAGATGTGGTCATCATCTTGAAGCGGGTTATTCTCGGTAAGCCAGAGTTCATTTTGAAGAGCAACAAAAAAGAAGTGGTTCCTGAAACAAGTAGCCTTGGTGGAGTCACATGGGCATATGCTGAAACTCCATCAAGGAAAGCGATCATCAATGCCATTCATTCAATTCGTCTAACAGAAGAACTGGTAGAGAAAATTGTACGGCGTGAGGATGGAAAGTACGAAGTGGTTTCCAAAGACGGAGATCGTAGTTTTGGTACATATAGTTCAGAAGAAAAGGCTAAGAAGCGCCTACAACAAATCGAGTTCTTCAAGCATACCAAAGGATAACCCATGAAGAGTTTCAAAAACTATTGCATACTTAGAAAACTCATCGAACACGCAGTTGAACTCATGGAGGATCTTCCTACAAAGATCATTGATCCTGCACAGTTTCCAAATCCTGTTACCTCTGCTCTCGCCAAGGTGTTTCTCACCAAAGGACAAAGAGATGGAAACCCCAAAGATGATGTGATCAAGACAACTGATGTGAGCATTGCATCCAGTCAGTTGATGCCAACGCAGAGTGAAATCTTCATGGGTAAGGTGATTGGTATGGCTGTTGGTGGAGTGGCTGGTGGAGACTTGAAAGCAGTCATATCCAAAGACAACTATATTTTGGACGGGCATCACCGATGGGCAGCAACCATGCTTGCTAATCCAAGTGCAAAGGTTGGTGGAATCAAAGCCGATTTAGGTATCGGAGACTTGGTTCCTGTACTCAGAGCATTGGGAGATGCGCTTGGTAATGCGCGTAGAGGTGCGCCATCAGGGGGAGATATCAGCCTTTATGATGCTTCTTTTGCAGACATACTTGACATCATCAAAACAGGAAAGTACATTTCACCCAAGTTCTATGACAAAGCAAAGGCAGAAGCATGGCTAAAAAAGATCGGAGAGAAAGAATTGCAGAAGCGTTTCAATATGCTGAAAGCAAAGCGACCTCCTGCCGGAGCGCCTGCTCGGAGAGATATGCCTGTGATTGACTCAGACAAAGCGCAACACCACTCAGCGAGTACATTAATGATCCATGGTGATATAGATATTAAACCTCCATACGCAAAAGAATAATCATGCCAATATATCAGTATGTGTGCCACAGTTGCGGGCACAAGTTTGAAGAATTTCTGAAGATGACAGATCATGCCAAGCCATGCAAGGCGCCTTGTCCTGCTTGCAAGTATAAAGGCAAGATTGAACAAACTGTGTGGGGGGAAGGCCCAAATGTGGCAGTAGACTCTCGCATGGATCCGCAAGGGTATAGTAACTTGGATGCAGGATTCCGAGACAGAATGAAAGAGATTGCCAAACGGGCGCCACGATTTGATGGAACTCGTCAAAGACTTAAAGACAGATTTGGTTGACTTTGTTAGAAATGGTGGTATAATTACATGATGAATAAAGAAGCACGGCCAAAGTATAGCATTGGCAACTTTTGCCAGAACTTGATTGAGTTGCCAAATCTCAAAGATCAGATTGTGAACGGTAAGCGATTCTACCAAACTCCAGGCCCCGATGGAGAACTGGTGTGGTATCCATCTGTGACCACGGTTACAGGGTGGAGAGATCGTGACAAGTGGAAAAAGTGGCGTGAAGATAACGCAAACAAGAGTCGCATGATTCTTGAACGCGGTAAGAACTTCCACCTAACTATGGAGTACTACCTTTCAAATCGTGATCCGATTCAGGTTTTGTTTGGTAGACCGCAACTGGAAGAGATGTTCTTGAAGATTAAGCCTAGGGTTGATCGTTTCGTGAACAATGTGGTGGGACTAGAAGTGCCCCTCTATAGCAACATGATGCGACTTGCAGGCAGAACAGACTGCGTTGCTGAGTTTGATGGAAAACTCAGCATCATTGACTTCAAGACCGCTGAACGCATGAAGGATACACAGGGATGCCATGATTATTTCTTGCAAGCAACTGCTTACTCCATCATGTTCCAAGAAGTTACTGGAACCCGCGTACCGCAGATCGTGATTATGATGGTAAGTGCAGAGGGAGAAGAGCAAGCATTTGTGGAGTCTCCTAAAAGATTTGTGCCCGAGTTGAAAGAACGCATTGATGAGTTCTATGCAGAGTTTGATCCCGATGAAGTCATTGAGGAGATCAAGAATGGACACGCTAACTGAAGACAGGAAAGTTCTTCTATTAAACTCATCCGAACAAGTCATCTCAGTTATTGATTGGTGGCGCGCCGTGGCTATGCTTATGCAAGGCAAGGCGCGTTCTCCATTTAACTACGAGCATTGCTACGAGATCAAGACAGGATCGGGGGTGTTTCGCCTACCTTCTGCACTTGTACTGGTAAACTATGTGTTCATTCCATTCAGTCTGGCGCGTCCGAGCAAGCGAAACATTATTCGCAGAGATAATAGCGAATGTCAGTATTGTGGATGTCATGTAAATAGAGAGAGTGTCACCATTGATCATGTGATACCAAAGTCACGCGGCGGCAAGCACGAATGGACGAATGTTGTGGTTTCGTGCAAGAAGTGCAACACTAAGAAAAGCAATCGAACTCCAACCGAAACAGGTATAGTCCCACGGCGCATCCCCGTTGCTCCTAAGCGTGGACTTTTATTTGTTGAAGTGGTGGACGAATATCACAAGATCATATGGAGTAGATGGTTAACTTGAAACGAATAGTAGTTACTGGTGCAGCAGGATATATTGGAGCAAATGTTTGCGTCCAGTTGGTTGATGCCGGCTACGAAGTTATTGGAGTGGATAGAGATTGGAATGCTTTATCCCAACTTAATCTTCCCATCAACAGATATGCATACGATGTATGCTCTTCCAAGTTAGATGATGTGTTTTGGAGAAATGGCTATGTTGATGCTTGCATTCATCTTGCTGCTGATATTTCTGTGCCAGAGTCTATGTCTGATCCGCTGAAGTACTACTATAACAACAGTTTCGGATCTTTGAATCTGCTACAGAGTTGTGTACTGCATGGGGTTTCTAGACTAATACTTTCCAGTACTGCTGCCGTATATGGAGAAGGATCAGAAGCAGGATGTAAAGAAACAGACATTCTGCTTCCTGTAAACCCATATGGAAAATCCAAACATATCGTTGAAACTATGATGTTTGATGCTGCTATACCTACTGGTATACAAGTATGTGCGTTGCGATACTTTAATGTGGTAGGTAATGATCCTAAACAGAGAGTGAGAGACATCAAATGGAGAAGTAAAACTAATTTATTTCCTGCTTGTATGAAAAGCATTATGGAAGAGACAGGGCCAATAACCATTCACGGTAAAGATTACTCCACCGAGGATGGAACTGCCCTAAGAGATTACATTCATGTCACGGATCTAGTTAATGCTCATCTGATGGCATTGGAGTCAGGCCTAACTGGTGCATACAATGTAGGTACAGGAAAATGTTATTCAGTTCAGCAGGTGGTTGATGAGTTTGTCAAGCAAACTGGAAAGTTGAAATGGCAGTATGGTGCTAGAAGATCGGGCGATCCTGCTATGCTGTTTGCAATAACTGATAAGATCAGACACATGGGGTGGACACCACAATTTTCTCTGCAAGATATGGTTGCAGACTACATTGGAATGATAGGAGATTCGGTATGAAGAAGCATGAGCGTAGAAAGCAAAACAAAACACAGAAGCGTAGACTAGAACGGGGCAGACAGGTTAAGAAATATCTCAATGACTTGCGTAACTTCAACATCGTTGCCGTGTTTATCACCAAGAATGAAGCAGAAAATTTACCTAGACTGATAAAGAGTCTAGATGGATTCGCGGATCGTGTGGTGATTGTTGACACAGGTAGCACCGATAGTACGATAGAAGTTGCAACTCAACTGGGCGCCGAAGTTCACACCATGGCCTGGCCAGATTCTTTCTCTGATGCACGAAACAAAGCAGTAGAACTAGCCAATACGGGTAAAGCAAATTGGATTGCTATGTTTGATGCAGATGAAGTGCTAGATAAAGGTAAAGAGTTACGGTGTAAACTTCAGCGAGTCACTCCGCAGATCGGGGTGGTAAGCATTTTTCATCGCACTAAGTTTGGGCATAAGTTCCCTCGCAACTGTATCTGGCGTCCCGGCAAAGCAAAATGGATGTATCGTTTCCATGAGCATTTGATTCCTGAAGAGAAGGGTATTCAAGTAGTGATAGATCATAATGTGGATCATCCTGACGATGTGGGCAAAAACCACGATAACGACAAGATTCTAGAGATGATGCGTATGGATACGGTAGAGCATCCCGCCGCGCATACTCGCAAGTACTACTACGGGCGTCAACTATTTTATCGAAAAGATGCTGCTTGCCTTGATGTACTCAAGAGTGTCTACGACTCGTCTGCGTGGAATGCTGAAGCAGCACAAGCAGCAGTATTTGCTGGTAACTACTTTGAATGGCAGGTACATCATATTCAGGAATCAGAAGATCCCAACAAGAAAACCGCAATGCTTGAAGCACAACAAATTGCCGCCAACTTCTATCGTATGTCTATCGCAAAGTATCCAAAATTGCGAGGTTCATATATTGGTATCATCCGAACCACCAACAATGATTACGAACGACTTGTTGCTGCTGCGACAGCATTAAAAATTCCCGAGTCAACATTTTTTGATGATCCTCCTAAATTCTATAGCAAGGAAGGTAATGATAAGTTAGTTGAAACCATCACCAAACTACAGCACATTGTTCAGCAATCTCAACCAACAGGAGAGCCATCTAATGTTAGTCACGCAGAAGCAGTTTCTTGAACTATTAGAGAAGCACATGGCCAAGCATAAGAACGGCTACATAGAAAGTGTTCTTGGTGTGTGCGAAGAGATGAAAATTGATCCCGAGCAAGCAGCCAAGTATTTGTCTAAACCAATCATTGAGAAAATTAGGGCAGAAGGAGAAAGTATTAACTTGCTTCCCACTACACCAAAGTTGCCTGTATGAAAACCACAGGATTTGTGGCGTACAAGGTTTATCTGGCGGTGAAGAGTCACTTCACGCACGATAGTTACGACTACTTCAAGTATGGTGGCAAGACTCGGGCAAGCACTCAGACATTTGAGCGCAGGCAAGATCGTTACTTCTTTGAGAAGTTGGCTAAGCGATACACCGAAAGCGAACTATTGGAGTTCTTCGTAGCCAACTTCCTGATGAACGATCAGTTGTGGATTGGAGATGCCTTTGATTCTCAATGCGATCAGGTGTATATGGATTGGAAGAAAACGCAAGAGAGTATCACTTATATCTTTGGGCAAGATTGTGAGTTCATGTTGAACCACATTGAAATAAATGGCACCTCGTTTGATGCTCTGTTCTCGCCCACTACTGCGAATGTAGGTGGTACTTTGAAACACATCAAGTTTCCTTTGGTGGTTCAAATGTGTATGAGTGGTGACATTCATATTGAAACTCTTGTGCTGCTAGACTGTATTCTAGGCTTCATGCGAAAAGCAGACAAGACACACACGGGCGATTTCACTTGGGACACCTTCTACAAAAAAGTGACGCGATACAAGCCATTTGTATCTGTATGTGCCAAGCCAGATAAGTTCAAGAAACTATTGAAAGAAAAAATCAGCAAGCATGATGTCAAGGCTTGACTTCGCTGATAGATAATGTATACTTGACATATCGTTACACAAAACAGAAAGGAAACGAAACAATGGGATTCAAAGATCTAAAGAAGTCATCAAGTGGTGGATTCGACAAACTGAGTAGCGAACTCAATAAACTCGCAAAGAAGGGGAGCGACTCTTACAAGGATGATCGCTTCTGGCGTCCTGAACTGGACAAGTCAAGCAACGGTTATGCCGTGATCCGATTCTTGCCTCCAGTTGAGGGAGAAGATATCCCGTGGGCGCGATGCTTTACCCACGGATTTCAAGGGCCTGGTGGATGGTTCATTGAGAACTGCCCAACCACAGTTGGCAAGAAGTGTCCTGTGTGTGAAGCCAACTCTCGTCTTTGGAACAGCGGAGATGAGGGTGACAAGGATATTGCTCGTCAGCGCAAGCGCCGACTGCACTATGTCTCTAACATTCTTGTGGTGAGTGATCCAGCCGCACCTCAGAACGAGGGTAAGGTGTTCCTCTTCAAGTACGGTAAGAAGATTCACGACAAGATTGTGCAAGCAATGCAGCCTGAGTTCGATGATGAGAAGGCAATCAATCCCTTTGACTTTTGGAAGGGTGCCGACTTCAAACTGAAGATTCGCAAGGTTGCAGGGTATATCAACTACGACAAGAGCGAGTTTGATGCCCCATCTGAACTCTTCGATGGAGATGACGCCAAGTTGGAGGCGTTATGGAAGAAGCAGTACTCTTTGAAGGAGTTCACTTCTCCCGATACTCACAAGTCTTTCGAGGAACTGAAGACCCGTTACGATGTGGTGATGGGGTTGTCTGACGCAGGAGTTCCGCGTAAGTCTTCAGCCGAAGATGTAGACTTGGACGAAGAGGGTGAGACTCCTCGCGCTACCTTCAAGCCGAGTGGCGCAGCAAAGCCTGCTGCACCTGCTCCTGCCAAGAAGCCAGCGCCAGCACCCAAAAAGGTGGAGGAGTCGGATGACGAAGATGAATCTGATGATGCCATGAGTTATTTCGAGCGTCTTGCTTCAGAAGACTGAAGCAAAATACAGATTTCTTCGTGGAAGAGCGCGGATAACACCGCGCTCTTTCTTTTCCCAGGTCCGCGAATCGCTGTCAACGCAAGTCAACCATGTTGTTTTTGCATAGATAGGGTATGAGAATAGCGGGCGTGGATTACAGTTTGCGCTGCCCTGCCGTGTGCGTCTTTGAAGGCGACAAGAAGTTCTGCATCTCACAATGTTCCATGCACTTCATGTCAACCACCAAGAAGTACGAGCAAAGTTTCCCTAACAACATACACGGAACTCTCATGCAAGAACACAAGCATGAGTGTCAACGCTATGGCGCCATCTCTCTGTGGGCATTAGATCTCGTTAAAGACTGTGACTTTGTGTGTATCGAAGACTATGCATTTGCTGCCAAAGGCAAGGTGTTTCATATCGGAGAGAACACAGGCATCTTCAAGTATCGCTTGTGGGAAAGCAAGATCGAATACAAGACTGTTCCTCCCACACAGGTAAAGAAGTTTGCAACAGGTCGAGGTAATGCAAACAAAGAAGATATGTACGCCGCTTTCAAAGCAGAAAGCCGTTTGGATTTGCAGGGGATTCTTGGAGTTGCTTCAGATCAGATCAAGAGTCCAGTAGCCGATCTTGCAGACGCATACTACATCTGTAAGTATGGGCATCATTTGGCCTTCAAGACTTGAATTGATCTTTTATACCTTTACAATTGATGAGAAGAAATCACCTTGCTCAGGCCATATATCATTGTACCAAGACTTACTATCTGGGATTGCGGTGGGTAGAGAGTCTCGTGACAGTTCTAGTCGCATTCGGTATCCTCTACCCAATGTGAGATGATGTCTAATCGCAGTGATAATGTACTTGCCGCTCATGTACTTATCCAACCAATCTATGAACGGATTTATTTTCTCTTCAAAGGAAGGTACTGTGAGTTTAATGACTTGTCCAATTCTGATCTTGGAGTTGCCTGCCAAGGTAAATTGTAGTCTAGCGCCTTCGATCTGCTGCATTTGTGCATTGCGTTTCAGTACCCACTCCTGATACTTGTCATTGTCTGCGTACTTATTCTCATTGCCGTACAACCACCTGTGCTTCGGGTAGTATTTGAAATTACTTAGTGGATGTGGACTCAAGTTGTCATTATTTGGTGCGACTAACGGATACTTTTCGATATGGTCTGCATTAAAGAATTCTTTATTGTACGCATAGTCTACGCATCCCCATTGTTTTCTCACAATATCGTGGAATAGAAACCGAGAAGCATAGAAGCCATTCTCGATGTTCTTCATGGTGTTATGGTATTCCATCATCAAGAACTCTCTGACAGTTCTATACTCTTTAAACAGATCCCGCGATGCAGGAACTCCCTGTTTGCTGTCTTCTCTGACCTGTGGGAAATACTCATACTCACCGATTGGTGTTTGCTTTCCTAGTTCAGCAAAAGATTTCATTTTGAATCCTTCAAGGTCTTCGTAGAAAATGAAGTTGCAGTTCTCTTTGTTCTCGGCATCCACAGCACGGGCGGCCAACCAATTTATGGCATACAACGGACTCCAATATGGAATGATGAACTTGTGACGAAACAGGGTCTTGCTGAGATCAATACTCTTTTTGCTGTTGCCTGTGTAGTTCATCTTCAGATAATCTGTGTAGATATTCTTGATGATCTCATCTACTCTACCCTCATATGCTTTGCTAACCTTTGTCTGTTGGCTTTTTACAAACTCTTCTGATACAAAGTGAAGAGTGTATCTCAGAGACTTGTCATTTGCTTGCGGTTCACGCTCGCTGATCTTGTATACTCTGAAAGTTCTAGTGATTGCAGTTCCACCGTACAGAGTGTCAAAGAACGGAGTTCTGAAACTGATCTCCAGTTTTTCTCTTCCGCATAGACTGAAGTGGTAAATCAGATTCAGCGAATCTAATATGGTAACTTGCCCACTAACACAGTTGGTGTACATATCTTCAAAAATCTCAATCTCATCCCACAACTTAGTGATGTCTTGCTCAGACCCACTTGCATATGAAATAAGTTTTAGATTGGTGATCTCAAAGTGGTGTAGTGTATTGCTCATGCTTAGAACTCTTCATTCAATATCTCTTCAAATCGATTTGCAATTTCACCTACGATCTCTGGCGCAGGCAATCGTATGTTACGCCGGGCCTCATTATTTTTTGTTTCATACTCCATGTTGGTTACTGCTTTAATTGTCTCTGCGTCTGTTCCTGTCAGATATGCACCAAGCATTGTTTCATAGAACGGAAGGGTAGCAGTTCGTTCGTATTCATCTAGTGTAGAAGTTTTTTGCACTTCTTTGCCTTCTTGTATCAGATTACCATAAGAACCAAGAGGAGCAATTGGATTTCCCAAGTCATCTTCAAAGTGGTGTACTGCTTCTGTGTTCAGTTGAATGCGGCGAATGATACCGCTTGCTGTTGCTTCTTCTGAACCTGTGAGTGCAAATGCTACTAGATTAGTGTTTTCGAATGCTCCAACCTTATCTACAATAATGGCTTTGTTCATGGTTCTGTCCCAGCAAACAACATAGCCTCGCTTGTTGGTATCGATTTCAAACCCTGTGATTTCAGAACCTGTGATACCAAACATATGGTATCCTTCTATGATCATGTGGTCTTTACGCTCGCGTACAGAGGCCAGTGGACTTTGCCGAACAGGATGCATTTCAAGCAAGAAAGCCTCGCCTGGGTATTTGTGTTCACAATAGCGCATGAACTCATGGTAAGGCATAGGCCACTCATAGTACGGGTTGTGTATCTCATTGAAAAGCAAGATGATCCAATGTAGTTCAGAGTCTCCGTATAGTTTGTGAGCAATGATATCTGGGCGATCTGTGTCTTTTACCGTGTACTCACCGTACAGAGAACCTTCAACTGCCTTGGAATTGATGCGTACTCGGCGAAGTATATCAACAACAACCTGATAGTTCTTGTTCTTTTTTACATCGTAGTAGAGGTTTGGAAACTTGTTGAAGTATCCCATTAGAAGCCCTTCTCGATATGCTCTCGGTGCAAGGGTTCGACTTCTTGAAAGCCCATAGACACAGTGATGTAAACTGGCGCTCCGTCTTCAAACGATACAAACCCGTTCTCATCTCCATAGGTAACATCGAATTTGTTGCAGACTAGTCTGCGTAGTCTTGGAATGTACGGGTTCTCTTTACCATTGATAAAGAACTGTATCTCCCATTCGGACGGAACCTTGAAACTAGTAGCACCATCCAGTTCAGGATGTGAGTGCCATCGGCAAGTTCTGATGATCTGATATACCATCTCTGTTTCTTGTGCGCTTTTGGGAGCAAAGATGTATTCAAAGGTGAACGAGCGTTCTTTGATTTCCTGGAATGACACTTCTTTGTTTGGGTTCTTGGCTTTGCCTTGCTTCAGTAGTCTGCTTTGCTCTCCACCCGGCGTTAAGAAGTCTCCAACAGAATTCATCGCTCCCTTAAGCATACCGCTGAACATTCCTCCCCAACCTCTTCTCTCTGATTCTACCATGTCATACTCAGCACTCATACTGATATCAATTCCGCCTGGAATATAGAGAGCAATGCTTTCTTGTGGATCTCTTGCAACATTACCTGCAAGGCGAGTGGATGCAACAAAGGATTCATTACTTTTCGACTTTCGTTCATTGAACCCTGCTAAGTCAAATAGATCTCCCGCAGCATTTACTATTGAGCCTGGAGTTCCTCCAAGACCGGCAGAAATGACACCAAACAGATTTCCCTTTTTGCTTGATGCTTTCACCGTGGTATCGAACTTTGAGGGTTTATCAGAGTATGCAGTAAGCAAGATGAAATTCTGCATGACTTCCGAGCCAACTTCCAACGGATACTGCATGGTTGCGATGGATCCTGAAGGAGTTTCCACCCGTTCCAGTTTGGCAAAGATGCCTGTGTTTAGACCATCGTTTAGTAGTCTTCCGCGATTGTTGCTGTTTGGCATTTGATCTCCTACCCTACATAGGTATGTATGGCATACAAAGGAAGGTACACACCGACCAATACTTCCAAGTATCGTGGAGATTCCACGAACATCATTTATCGCAGTCTGTTAGAGCGCCGATTCATGGTTTATTGTGACACTAACGCAACGGTTAAGTGGTGGGCGTCCGAAGAACTGTACATTCCTTATGTATCCCCGATAGATGGCAAATGGCATAGATACTTTGTTGATTTCGTTATAGGCACAGACAATGGTAAGGGTAGCGAGCAAACTATCATGGTGGAGATAAAACCACATCGACAATGCAAAATACCAAAGGTACGGGTGTTTGAGGGCACGGTGGATCGCCGCAAGCGAGATTATCGAGACTATGTGCGAAGCGTGAAGGATTGGGGTATTAACTCTGCCAAGTGGGCAGCAGCAAACCAATACTGCAAAGAGCGAGGTTGGGTGTTCAAGATCATCACCGATAAGGATCTGAAACGATAATGGCAAAGAAGCAAGACATCTACGAAAGCCTATACCAAAAGTACACCGATGCTTTGAAACAGGACAAGAGCATCGAAGCAGCCATGATATGGTTTCACAAAGAAGTCAGAAAATTGTATGGAACGATAGTGCCATTTGTGAAAGCAATGGAAGGAACTAGAAAGATTTCTCCTAAAGATATGGGGGTTGGACGATTGTATATGTTTGAATATCAAGCAAGCAAAGTGGAAGAGTATTATGATCGTTTTCCAATGGTGTTGCCCTTTACAATAAAGAGCGATCATGTTGTGGGGTTCAATTTTCACTACTTGCCAATAAGATATCGACTACTTGCCATAGCACAGATGCTATACAAAACTGATCCCCGATTTCCGCCACTCGAAAAACACATATCTAAACTAGACTACGATTATATTAATGGCACCGCTCTGAACTTCATGCGGGTTGCTGTGCGTACTTACAAACTTAGACGCATTCGTTCTTCTGTGGGTGAGATACCAACGAAAGGATGGATCACGGCGTGTTTACTACCTGTTGCTCGGTATAAAGGAACCATCAGAACACAGAACGCGGTGAATGTTGAAATTGAAAATCAAATCAAGGGACTGATGTAAGGAGACACCATGCGTATAGACAAATTCGTTGCAGCAATATCAAAGATCAAACCATTGGATGCTACCCGATGGGGACTTTTCATTGGTAGACCTGGCGTACTCAATGAACGCTTGAACCTGAGTATTCGCAAGGTAAGTGTGCCTGGTAGATCATTATCTGGAAACGATCTGCAAATATACGGTCCCAAGCGAACCATTGCAGCAAGAGAGGAGTTTGGGGATGATCTCAGCATGGAGTTTTTGATGGGACAAGATGGTTATGAGCGTGATTTATTTAATGGATGGATGAATCAAGTTGTTGATCCTAAAAGTGGTAATCCCAACTACTATATGAATTATGTGTGCGATCTTGGATTGCAACAGTACGATAAGAAAGGAGTACTACGGTATGCTTGGAAGTTCTACGAAATATACCCAACTCAGATCGAATCCATTGAGTTATCCAATTCTGCACAGGATGGAGAAGATGCTTTCGTTATGACAAAAGTGAAGTTTGCCTTCAAAAACTTTCTGGCATCTGGAGTTACTCCAATAGAAGAGGTGAACGATAGTATTGAACGGATGCGTATACAGCCTGGTGGTGGGAATGGTTTTTAGATTCCAGATCTAGGATCATTGCTATAAAGCATACATAACAAGAGCCGCATTATTGTAATGCGTGATTTGACGATAACTTATAGGAGAATAGCATGGCATTACCGATCATTGGAACCCCGACACACGAAACCACCCTTATCTCTACCGGCAAAACAATCAAGTTTAGACCGTTCTTGGTGAAGGAAGAGAAGATTCTACTCATGGCATTGGAGTCCAAAAAGGACAAGGAAACCATCAGTGCCCTCAGAACCATCATCAGCAACTGCGTTCAAACGCCAGGATTTGATGTGGACGAACTGCCCCTTTTCGATATAGAATGGCTATTCTTGCAACTGCGATCCAAGTCAGTTGGTAACACAGTAGAGCCTGTGGTGAAACTGGAGTGTGGTGCAGAAGTCAAGTTGCCGCTGAACCTTGATGAAATTAAACCCAAGATCACCGAGAATCATAGCAACACAATCACCATATTTGAAGACAAAAAGCGCAAAGTGGGAGTCATCATGCGCTATCCAAAACTTGATCTTGCAACCCGTATGTCTGGAAAAGGAGTGAAAAGTGGCGATATCAGCAAAGATCCCATGGTTGCATTTGAAGTGGTCAAGGAATGTGTGGAGTACATCTTTGAGAACGAAGTGATGCACGCTGCCGAAGATGTTGGAGCGAAAGAGATCGACTCGTTCTTGGAATCTTTGACTCAGGAGAAGTTCGTGAAAATCACCGAGTTCTTTGAGACTATGCCGAAATTAGAGCATGAAGTAGAAATCTTCAATCCCTGCACGGAACAAAAGCAGTTTGTTGTTCTAAAGGGACTCCAAGATTTTTTCCGATCCTCCTCTGCCACGACAGCATCGTAAACATGATGCACACCAACTTTCAACTCATGCAGCATCACAAGTATTCGCTGACTGAGTTGGAAGAAATGATGCCGTGGGAGAGGGCGATCTATGTACACCTGTTGGTTGAGTGGGTGAAAAAAGAGAATGAGCGCATCAAGAAGGAGAATGATCAGATGAAGGCTCAGTCTGCCAAGGCTAAAGCAGCAAGCAGAGTTTCTAGACCCACAAGACGAACAAGGTAAATAAATGCCTCCTAATCCAAACCGATCAGTAGATGTCTTACCGCTAGCCGACAGTTTTCTGCGCGCCATGCAGACAACTGAGACTATGAACAAAGCGATAAGCGATGCAAGCAGTAGTGTCAAGACATTCCGTATTGGTTTGGAACGCGCTGAACCTCTGAGACAGATCGCAGATACTGTTACCGATGTGTTGAAGAAACAAGCAGTGCGAGATGCCGCTGCTCAATTCCGAGCAGCAGGCAAAGGCAAACTAGACGAATCAACCAAGAATCAAATCAAAGAAACATTCGATGTTGCTGCGGAAGCATTGCGCGATGGTACAGACGATGCTTTCGGCAGAGCCTTGAAAACTCTTGAGATCAGAGAAGAGTATGCCAAACGATTGCAAGATGAAACGCAGAAGCGTATCATTCTTGACAACATTAAAGCATCTCGCAAGTTGCTGAAAGAGCAGTCCAAAAACTCAGTTGGATTCTTTGGCGAAACGATGGAAGATATTCGCTCAAACTATCTAATGCCGTTCGTGGACAAGTTGGACAACAACTTCTTTGGTAGAATGCTGAAGAGATTTGCCACAGATAGACTGGCGGCGATCCGCACCGCAGCAGACGAGCGAGCGAAACAAGCAGAAACCGAAGCAAGAAGAAACAGAGAAACCTATGAGGCTGAAGTGGAAGCATCCAACGCTGCACAGAACATTCGTATTGCTCAGGATGCAGAGGGTGCTAACCTAGTTCAAGATCGAATGAAAACAGAACTGGAACTTGCCAAGTTCAGCGGAGATACGGCAAAGGTACAACAGATACAAGCAGAGCAACAAAAGATTCAAACAGCAGCAGAGGCCAAAGGAGAGCAAGAGAAACGGGTTAGTGCTGCCAAAGAAGAACTGGTCAATGCTAAAGTCAGCGAAGATAAACAACGAATTGCTGAAGCAGAAGCAAATATGCAAGCCGAGTTGGCTAAAAGACAGACCTCTGAAGAGGAGTTTCAGCGAACAGTCAGATCGAGTGCTGCTACGGCTGGCATAAGCGACGCAGATGTGGACGCTGCATTCGTAGAGGCCAGAAATAGAGCCATTTCGGACTTACTTGAGGAAAGCGCACAAGGAAACGAAAAGGTCAAGCAACTGTATGAAGACATTCAGAAGGCTTTAGCAGAGAATCCCGAGTTGAGTAAGGACGAGGTGTTCCGCAATCTGCAAGTGAACGGCGGTATGGGAATCAATGCTGACCTGACGAGTGAAATAGCCAAGGGCCGTCTATCGTTTGACGCGCAAGGAAATTTGAAAACAGGTAAATCTAAACTCTACGAGCAACAGCAAGCACAAGCATCAACAATGCCAGGGGAGATTCTAGATGTAAGTGGAGTTCAACAACAACCGCAAGCAATGACAACGCTTGCAAGTCCTGAGATTGCAGGTGTAGGTCAACTTCAACAACCGCAAGCAATGACAACGCTTGCAAGTCCTGAAACCATGAGCGTGCTATCAAACTTGCTATCGCAAGCAAACACAATGACGCGACATTTAGAGTTGTCGAGCAACAATCTAGCAAAGATTGCGTTGAATACTGCTTCTCTACAGCAACCGCAGGGTGCGGCAACTGCGGCGGTTGCAGCAACCACCGCAGTACCAACACCACCACTTGGTGAAGCCTTGCAAACTGCGGCACCTGAGGCAACTGCGGCAGGTCCCGCTGCTGCTACCGCCGTGGCTGGTGCAGGTGGTGTTGCAGTCACCGTGAACATGACGGGTAGCAGTCTTGGACAGATGTTTGGTGATCTCAAAGATCGCGCACTCAAATTTGGTAACAAGATCAAGGAAAACATCACTCAGTTTACTTCCGCAGCCAAAGAAAAAGCAACAGAGTTCGCAACTGATTTGGGAAATCGAGTCTTGGGTCCCCGAGAAGAAGCAGCACAAACTGAGCAAAAGGTCACCGAAGATGCAGCAAAGCAAACAGAAAAACCTGATGCCAAAACAGGATTCTTGCAGAAATTGTTCGGTGGTAAACTGTTTGACAACATCAAGAACGCCCTCGCAGCATTCAAGGGAGGCTTGACTACTGCTTTGAAGGGTCTTGCAGATGGTCTGAAGGCAATGTTTGAAGCACTTGCTGAAGGCCTCAAGAAACTAGCAGACCCGCAAGTACTTGCGGGTGCCATTGCTCTTGCAGTCATTGCAATAGGTTTACTTGCGTTTGCAGGAGCCATGTATCTGTTCGGGATGACCAACTGGGGCGGCGCATTGATTGGTATCGGTGTGTTTGTTGCCTTTGCTATCGCCCTTGCATTCATAGCACCGCTTCTAGCACCTGTGTTGCCGCTCATGTTCATACTCGCTGATGTTCTGCTTGTGATGAGCATTGCTCTATTTGTGTTTGCAGCATCCATGCTTGTGCTTGGTTTAGCCATGCAACTGTTTGCGGGTGTTGGTTTCACGGGGGTTGCTGTGCTGCTGCTCTTGCTTACAGGATTGGCGTTGATTTCGCCCCTGTTGGCTCTCGCAGGATTTGGGCTTCTGCTTGCTGCGCCAGGATTCTTCCTGTTCGGTGCAGCGTTGCTTTCTCTTGGAGTGGGAATGCAGATGTTTGCGGGTGTTGGATTGGGCCAGGTAGCAACTGTACTCGTTTTGTTACTTGCGCTTGGACTAATGGCTCCGCTACTGTTTTGGGCTGGTGATGCACTTTTCTTTGCATCCTTTGGCTTTGCATTCTTCGGTGCAGCACTCGTTGCTCTTGGACTTGGATTGCAGATGTTTGCGGGTGTTGGGTTAGATCAGATAGCAACTGTATTTGCCCTGCTGCTTATGCTTGGGATACTATCTCCCTTGCTCTTTATCGCAGGCATTCTGCTTACCTTTGCATCTATTGGATTCTTCCTGTTTGGTGCAGCACTCATTTCTCTTGGACTTGGAATGCAGATGTTTGTGGGAACCGCAGGAGCCATTCTGCCTGCGATAGCATTACTGTATGCACTTGGGTATCTTGCTCCATTACTGTTCTGGTCAAGTATTCTGCTCGGGCTTGCAACTCCTGGCTTCATACTGTTTGGATTTGCCTTGATGTCGCTTGGCGTAGGACTCTCTGAATTCATAGGAACCGCAGGTGCAATCATTCCAGCCATTGCGCTGTTGCTTGCACTTGGAATGCTTGCTCCCTTACTGTTCTTCTCAAGTATTCTACTTGGACTTGCTGCACCTGGCTTCATACTGTTTGGATTTGCCTTGATGTCGCTTGGCGTAGGACTATCTAAATTCATAGGAACCGCAGGTGCAATCATTCCAGCCATTGCACTGTTGATTGCACTTGGGCTCATGGGACCTGCTCTGTTTATCTCTAGTCTATTCCTTGCAGCAGCAACGCCTGGACTCATGCTGTTTAGTCTTGCTTTGTTTACACTTGGATCTGCATTGGGTGCGTTTGCAGCGAATGCTGCCGGTGTATTGCCTGCTATCGCTACACTTGCTGCACTTGCACTGCTTGCCCCATTCTTGTTTGTTGCCGGTATAGCACTTGGATTTGCTGCACCTGGCTTCATCCTGTTTGGAGTAGCCATGGTGTTGCTTGGAACAGGTATGATGATGTTCTCAACTGCAATCTCTCAGATGACTGAGGGATTGACGGGACTGTTCGATATTGTCGCAATGATGCCTCTGATTGCATTGGGAATTGCTGCAATGGTTCTGCTACTGATGCCGCTTGTACTGCCCATGATGCTTGTAGGTTTCGCGCTGTTGCTGTTTGCTCTTGCGATAATGACCTTCTTCAAGGCACTTGCAGGTGGAGCGCAAGCACCATTGCCTTCACCTGAGCCAGCACAGCAGACAATTACATA
>Ga0194120_10002596_pt1 | contig 30844 bp, 20 predicted proteins | sample TA2MahCa65mmetaG_FD_148642 | JGI IMG/M metagenome (GOLD analysis project Ga0194120, IMG submission 148642) | Freshwater microbial communities from Lake Tanganyika, Tanzania - TA2015019 Mahale Deep Cast 65m | ecosystem: Environmental > Aquatic > Freshwater > Lake | place: Tanzania: Lake... | reverse complement strand
CTTCGTTCTGTTCAACATCGGTGTGATGTATGCGCAGATGCGCGACCCGCGCCGGTCGGTGGACTACTTCCGCACGCTGCTCGACCGCCACCCGCACCGGCGGGACGCCGTGCTGCAACTCTTCACCGCTGCCAAGGGCCTGCATCAGGCCATCGACGAACAACCCGGCTTCGGCGAGCGACTCGTCGCCGCATGCCCCGAACTCTTTGATACGGATCGCGCGGCTTAGGGCCGTCGCGACGCATGGAAAGCTCCTCATGAAACTGTTCACGAACCAACGACCGACGGCGAATCGAGGCCTGCGAGCCCTCGCGCTGTCCATGGCCATGGCGCTCGGCGCGCTCGCGTTCTTCACGTACGCGGACTCGCCGATGGGCCTAGGCGGCACCGGCGGCGACACCGTCGGCAGCTTGCCGATGATGGCGCCTCCGCCCGGCAGCGGCATCGACGCAGGCGCGGTGACGCCCTCCGACACGATCGGCCCCGATCGTCCGGCCTTCGCCCTCGTCGGCCTCGAGTCCGAGGTGCTCGCCGCCATCGTCGACGCCTATGCGACCGGCCCCGACGGCTGCTTCGAGCGCGTCGTGCTCCCCGACGGCCGCGTGCGCTACCAGTTCCTCGGCCGCGTGAACGTGCTGCTCGACCGCGCGTTCATGTCGACCGGCCGCGTGCGCGCCCAGACCGTCGTGGGGCTGCCGTTCGTCGGCGGCGTGGCGACGATTTCGGTCGCCAACATCCCGCGCGCCAGCGAGCCGCTCGCGCTCGGGCCCAAGGATCTCAAGCTCCAGCAACTCGACGCGGCTGGCGTGCTCGATCAGATCTTCCGCTGGCATGCGCTGAGCCTCCAAGGCCAGCACCGCGTGATCTACATCAAGTCCGTCGGCACCATCCTGCGCGTCGAGCAGCGCGACTAGTTCCGCCCGCCCGAACGGGAGTTTCTGCGCGCCCAGCCGCTCCAATCGGCTGGGCGCGCGTCGTTCGTGGAGCCTTGCCCGGCAGGACTTTCCTACTGCCGCGGCCGCAGGCGGCGCGGTTCGTTCAGCGGGCGACTCACGCGGCCGCGAGTTCGTCCGAGAACCTACGGAGATGGACCCGATTTCGATGCAGGGGCCGCTGCCGCGTCCCGGCGGACGGCCGACGAGGCCCACCGCGGCTGCGCGCCGCGGGGCGCCCTTCGTGGTCGGAAGCGCGAGCGAGACGGCGATTGGAGCGACCTCGCAGGACGCGACCGAACGCGTGCACGAGGTGGACTCGATCGGCGTGCAGACGGGCCCTCGCCACCTGATCGAGCTGGCCGCGAAGCGTGCCCATTCCCTCGCCCGCCAGGCGGGCGGCGAGGGTGCGAGCGAAGCGGGCCTGCTCGCGACATTGCGGGCCGCGCTCGGCGCGGAGGAGCCGCTCGGCATGGCGTTCGAGCAGCTGGCGCGCGCGCTGGAGGCCTGCGCGACGAGCGAGCGCGCCGTGAGCGAGCGCTTGTGCCGAGCGCTCGAGCGCTGCGGATTCGTTGCCGGCGAGGATGGCGAGTCGCTCGCGCGCGCGCTGCGCGAGAGCGGGCAAGCGCGCGAAGCGCGCTGGCTCTCCGCGGGCTTCGATGAGCTGGGCGAACAAGGCACGCGGCGCGCGGACAGGCTGGCGCAGGCGCTGCTCTCGGACTGGATCGAATCGGATGATGTCGAGGCCTTCGCGGCCGAGATCGAGCGCGGGTTGCGCACGGAACTGCGAGCCGCGGCTCCCGACGCGAGCGAGCGCGCGACGCTCGAGCGCTGGTTCGCCGGCGAGAGCGTCGGCGACCTGCCGCGCAGCGTCGGTGTGCTGCTCGAGCGCGCTCTGGCGCACACCGGCTCCTCGCGGCTGCGCGACTGCCTGCTCGAGTCGCTGCGAGCCTTCGAGCTCGACACGCTTCCGCGCCCGCTCCGGACGGCGCTCGTGCGCGCCTTGGGGCGCGTGTCCGGGCCCCGGCGCGAGGCCCCGGGTGTTGCGAGCCTCGCCGAGGACCTGAAGGAGCAACTGCTGCTCGCGCGAGACGGCCTCTCGAGCGGCCCGCTGCGCTCGGCCGTGTTGCGCACGCTCTCGGCGATCGAAGCCGAGCAGTGGATCAATGTCGCGCGTCAAGCCGCTCATCTCTCGTCGCACTGGAGCCTGCCTGTGCGCAGCGGCGCGAGCTGGTCGACCGCGCACCTGTTCGTGCATCGCTCGTACTTCCGCTCGACGCTGGCCGCGACGGGCGCGTCGGCCGCAAGGCGCATGGCGCTCGCACTCGATGCGGGCGAGCTCGGCATCGTGCAGGTGGAACTGCTCGTCGGCAGCGAAGATCTCGCGTTGCGCGTGCTCGCGCCGACCGAGGCCAGCGCGAGTGCACTGCGCGCGCGACTCCCCGAGCTCGAGCGCAAGCTGGCGGGAGGTGCGCGAACGCTGCGCACGAGCGTGGCCGTGCTCGATGGCGATCCGCCGCAGGCGCTCGATCCCGTGCGCGCACTGTCCTGGCTCGTCGATCACAATGTGATCGATCTGGAGGTGTGAGCGTGGAAACGCAGGCCGACGAGCATGCACCGCTTGGATCGCGCGCGCCCGAGGAAGTCGTGCGCGCGGTCGACGCGGCGCTCGAAGCCGCCAGCGAGCTCGCGGAGCGAGTCCACCTGCCGTTCGACGGTGATCCTGACTCGCTGGCGCTGCTCTCGGGCTGCGATCTCGACGACGATCTCGACCGCGAGAGCTGCGCCGCGCTGGCCTTTGTGCTCGGCTGGATCGAGGCGACGCGGCGTGCCGCGGCGCGCTGAGCGCGAGCAGGCCGCGCGGCTCGCGGCTGCTAGACTGCGCCGTCGATGGGCCTCGATCTGACGCACACGCCGAGACTCGCGTTGACGCTGGGCGACCCCGCCGGCGTCGGTCCCGAGATCGCGCTGGCGGCCATGTCGGATGCGCGCGTGCGCGCGGCCGCGCGGCTCGTGGTGATCGGTCCCGCGCGTTTCCGTCCGAGCCATGTGCCGCTCGCAGCGCTCGAAGGTGAGCTCGATGCCGCGGCCGGAGTCACATGGATCGACACGGGCGAGCTGGGCGCCTTCGAGGTGGGGCGCGTGCAGGCGAACTGCGGGCGCGCGGCGGTCGCTGCGCTGCGCACGGGAGTCGCGCTCGCTCGCGCGGGTCGCGTCGACGCGCTCGTGACCGGGCCCGTTTCGAAGGAAGCGCTGCACGCGGCTGGAGAGAAGGTCGAAGGCCAGACGGAGCTGCTCGGTCGCTGGGACGGCGCGACGCGCTTCCAGATGATGGCGGTCGCCGGCAAGCTGCGCGTGCTGCAGCTCTCGCGGCACTTGCCGCTGCGTGCGGCGCTCGAGCTGGTGACGACCGAGCGCGTGCTCGACCACCTGCTTCTGTTCGACGAGACGCTGCGCGGGTGGGGCTTCGCGCGACCGAAGCTCGCGCTCGCGGGGCTCAACCCGCACGCGGGCGAGCGCGGCCTGCTGGGCGCGGAGGAGCAGGAGGTTCTCGAGCCGGCGGTCACACAGGCGCGCGCGCGCGGCGTCGATGTCGCGGGCCCGCTCTCGCCGGACAGCGTGTTCTTGCAGGCAGCGCAGGGGCGCTTCGACGGCGTGCTCGCGCTGTACCACGATCAGGCCTTCATCCCCGTCAAGCTGCACCTGCCGGAGCAGGGCTTGACGGTGATCGCCGGATTGAGCTTCCTGCGCGTGAGCCCGGCACACGGCACGGCCTTCGACATCGCCGGCAAGGGGCTCGCCTCAGCGCGCAATCTGGTGGTCGCGCTGCTGCAGGCCGCGGCTTGGGCGAGCGGCTCGCCGATCGCGGTCGTCGAGTCGTAGTTCGGTGCGCACGCGCAGGGCCCCTGTGCGCGCCGGCGGGCGCAGGGGCGCTAGGTGGCTGGCACTCCGACGCAGGGCGCGCGCTTCTCCGTGCGCGGGCGCTGCGCGACGCGCCGACCTCGGCCGCCGCGTCGGGTTGGGCCACGCAGGACTCGCGAGGGCGGCGCTTCCCGCCGCTGGGCGGCACCGACTCTTCCGTACACGGAAGGCTACAATGGTCGCGTCCGGTGTGCCGAAGCAGCCCGTCCGCGAGGGGTGCGAGCTTCGCTCCGCAAGACTCGAGCGCCGCATGAAGAAGAAGATCGTCCTCTACCAGCCTCAGCAGGTCGACACCACGATCGGGCCGCCGGTCTCGGGCGACATGCTGCCGCTGGAGATGCTCACGATCGCCGCCTTCCCCGATCAGGACGGCTACGAGATCGTGATCGTCGACGCCAACCTGTACGAGCCGCAGGAGAGCCACCGCCGACTGCTCGAGGCCTGCGAGGGAGCCTTCCTCTACGCGACCACCGGCATCCTCGGCTTCATGGTCACCGACGGGTTTCGCGCCTCGACCAAGGTGAGGGCGCGCTTCCCCCGCTTGCCTTCGATCATCGGCGGATGGTTCGCCTCCGTGCGCCCCGAGCTGCAACTCGCGACCGGCCTGTATGACGCCGTGGTGCTCGGGCAGGGCGAACTCGCCTTCCGCGACGTCGTCAAGGCGATCGACGCGGGCGTGTCGCTCGAGAGCGTGCCCGGACTGGCGCTGTGGCGCGACGGTCAGGTGGTGAAGACCGAGAAGCGCGCCGTCGTCGGCTGGGACCACGTCGCGAACTGCGCGTGGCACTTGCTCGACATCGCGCCCTATCGCGACCGCCAGCTCCAGCAGGGCAGTCACAAGCACATCCTGCGCATGCCGACGCCGCCCGCGATCGGCGCGCGCCGACCGTACTTCGGCATCACGTACTTCTCGAGCTACGGCTGCCCCGAGCCGTGCACCTTTTGCTGCTCGCCGATCGTCACCGACCGGCGTTGGAAGGCGATGCCCGCCGCGCGGATGCTCGACGACTTGCAGGCCCTCCAGCAGCGCTGGGGGTTCGACACGGTGCGCTTCCACGATGCGAACTTCGGCGTGCTGCAAAAGCGCACCAAGGAGTTTGCCGAAGGCTTGCTCGCGCGCGAGATGAAGCTGTGGTGGAACTCGTTCATCGAGACGCATTCCATCTTGAACTACAAGCCGGACGTGCTCGACGCGATGGCGAAGTCGGGCATGTATGTCGCCGAGATTGGCGCCGAGGCCGGCACCAACGAGATGATGAAGCGCATCGGCAAGCCGATCGTCGATGACGACAACGTCGCGGCCGCGGTCGAGATGGACCGGCGCGGCATCTGCGCTTCGGTGACCTACATCATCGGCTATCCGGGCGAGGGAACGGACTCCATGCTCGCCACGATCGACCAGTGCCGCCGCTTGCACGTCGCGGCGCCGCTCGCGCGTCCGACCGTGTGGCCCTATCGCCCGATTCCGGGCACCGCCATGTGGGACGAAGCGATCGAGCTCGGCTACCAGCCGCCGCAGAAAATCGACGAGTGGGGTTCGATCGGCGAGTACCACCTCGAGGAGACGTGGCCCGGCAAGATCCCGCCCGAAGTGGCCGAGCGGCGCAAGCTCTACCAGCACTACGTGACGCTGAGCTACGGGCTCGCGCGCGGCAAGTTCGGCTTCTGGGAGAAGCGCGCCGAAGCGCGTCTGCGCGACAACAACTGGCGCTTCGGCGTGCTCGAGGCCCGCGCGTTCGACGTCTACAACCGCATCGAACGCAAGCTCTTCCCGCGCGTCGAACTCTCGCGCTCGTGGGTCGATCCCGGCCACAAGACCGGCACCTCCGGCAACTCCGCCTCGCGCTCGAGCAACGCGATGACCAAGACCACCGCCGGCTAGTCGCCCGCGGCATCACGGTCTGCCACGGCGGGAGCCGCAGCGAAGTCGCACAGCCCAGTGGGCTCTGCGGCAGTGGACCCCCCGAGGGTTCGCCGTGGCGAACCCGCTGGCTGAAGCAGGTTCCGCGACTGTCTCGTCGGCTAGGGGCAGAGCGTGAACTCGAGTGCGCTGGAGAGCATCGTGGTCTTGGGGCTGGGTGGGTCGCGGAAGGTAAGCCACGGTTCGCTGCGGCGGGAGCCGCAGCGAAGCCGCAGAGCCCAGTGGGCTCTGCGGCAGTGGACCCCCCGAGGGTTCGCCGTGGCGAACCCGCTGGCTGAAGCAGGTTCCGCGACTGTCTCGTCGGCTAGGGGCAGAGCGTGAACTCGAGTGCGCTGGAGAGCATCGTGGTCTTGGGGCTGGGTGGGTCGCGGAACCACGCCTGCGCTTGCACGACCCCGCCAGCGGAGAAGGGCGCGCCGAGGGGGGACGAGGCGCTCGCGACGTAGCTGCTCCAGTCGAGCGAGAGCGAGCCGTTGCACTGGCCGAGTGTGCCGCCGGAGAGTTGCGCGGGGGTGCGCTGGGTCGGGGCCTTCACGCACAGGAAGCTCGAGCTCGAGCCCCACGCGAGCACCGTGCGGCCGGTGATCGAGTAGAAGATCAGGCCCTGCTTGGCTCCCTCGACGCCGCGCGCGGTGAGCGTGAATCCGGATGTGGAGCTCGCGCTCGGGACGCCGCTCGCTTCGAGCGTGGCCGTGCAGCCGTTCGTGGTCGTACCGGCCGTGCAGAATGCGACCGGAGGCGGGCAGTCCTCGCGCCAACGACTCGTGTAGACGTTCCAGATGTTGGCCAGCGCCACGTTGGAGAGCACTTGGCCCGTCGTGGTGTTGAGCGTCACGAGGTAGCTCGGCCCAACGAGGTTGCCCGGAGTCGAAGCGAGCGAAGCGCGATCACCGGTCGGCGACATGGACGAGCCATCCGCGCGCGGAACGGTCAAGCCGGAGCCGGTGTAGTCCGACACGACGCTGTTGGTTGGATGTGCGGGGTCGATCTGGATGCGCACGGCGTTCCCCGCCGTCGTATTCGACGTGGCGATGCCGACGAGTCCGTCGGGCGAGAGTGAGAGCGAGGAGCCGGAGCTGGAGAGAACTTGCAGCGACTGGTTGCCCGCTTGATTGGGATTGAAGTCGATCCAGCTCAGCGTGGACATGTCGAGCACGGCGAGGCGGGCGAAGCCCGCGCCACTGAAGAGCAACCACAGCCAGCGGCTGTCGCGGGAGAACTCGACGTCCGTGGCCATGCAGAATGCCGCCGACGCGCCGGGCACGGGAGCGGAGTGCACGATCTGCAGGAAGTTGGAGCTCGTCGGATCGGTGTCGACGATGTCGAGCGAGCCGCCCTGCAAGAGCAAGTGCGGGACGGCGGCCAAGCGGGCGTTGGGCGCGAGCCTCCAGCGCTCGCGGATCGGGCCGGAGAGCGCCGTGGTTTCGGCGATGCGCTGAGCGTAGTTCTGGCTGGTGGGGTCGATGTCGATGCAGTGGAGCTCGCTCGAGCCGGAGCCGACGAGCACCCACAGGCGGTGGTTCGTGCGATCGTGGCCGAGCCCGTAGCAGGCGCTCGGCGCGCTGTAGAACAGCGACCAGCTCGCCGTCGCACCATTCCACACGGCCCGGTTGATTCGGTTCTGGATGCTGGAGGTCACATACAGAGTCTGGCCGTAGTCGGCCCACAGAGCGTCGCTCACGTTGTCCGTGAACGAACTGCCGCCACCGCTGATGACGGTCCCGTTCGCCGCATCGACGAAGTAGTGGCGATCGGTGCTGCCCGACGTCGAGGAGCCGACGAAGACCGTCGACGACTGGGCGTGGGCGACACTTCCGAGCACGATCAACAGCGCGGTGAGAGGCCGCGGAAACGAATGCGACATGGGGTCTGCTCCTCTTGGTTCCACTCTCGAGTGTTGTTCGGTCAAATCCGGATCGTGGGTTGCGCTCGGTGCCCGCAGCGGCCGGAGGGCCGTTCGGTCGGGGGGGGCCGCGTCCCGCACTCAAGGCTAGCTCGATCGGCGCGGGCGTGGGTGTTTTTCGTCCCCCTTGGCTGGAGAAAGTCGTGCGCGCGCCTCCGGCCGGGGTCGGCCTCGGTATCCTCCGCGCCCGTCCTTTCTGGAGACTCCCGCGATGCTCTCGATGCTCCTCGTTGTGGCCCCTTGGGCGCTGCATGCCCCCGTAGAAGTGTCGGCCGACGTGCTCAGTGCCCACACGCTGGCCGAGCTGCGCTCGGTCGTCGCGGCGGAGATCTCGCCCGACGGCGCGAAGATCGCCTACGTGCTCGCCGTGCCGCGCAAGCCGCTCGTGGACGAGGATGGCGGCGCGTGGACCGAGCTGCATGTCGCGGACGTCGCGAGCGGCGCCTCGCGCGCCTACGTCGCGGGCAAGGTCAACGTGTCGGCACCGGCTTGGACTGCGGACGGCAAGCACATCGCGTTCCTGCAAAAGCGCGCGGACGACAAGGGCTCGGCGCTGTACATGATCGCGCTCGACGGCGGCGAGGCTCGGCGGGCGGAGGCGGCGGACGAGTCGATCTCGGCCTACCACTTGCACCCCGACGGCCAGCGGGTCGTCGTGGTCGCCGCGGAGCCCGAGAGCGCCGAGCGCAAGAAGCTGCGCGAGAAGGGCTTCGCGCAGGAGATCTACGAGGAAGACCTGCGTTCCTCGAAGCCGTGGGTCGGCACGTTGTTCGACGAGGCGAAGCCGGCGAAGCTCGCCGTTGCGGGGCATGTGTCGACCGCGCAGTGGAATCCGAAGGGTGACAAGCTCGCGCTCACGGTCTCGCCGACGCCGCTCGTCGACGACGACTACATGCGCAAGCGCGTGCAGGTCGTGAGCGCCGTGGACGGTGCGTGGCTCGCCAACGTGGAGAACCCCGGCAAGCTCGGCGAAATCGCGTGGAGCCCCAACGGCGAGCGCATCGCGATGATCGCGGCAGGGGACATCCACGATCCGACGGACGCGCGAGTGATGGTCGCTCCGGCGAGCGGCGGCGCGCCGGTCGAGGTGTTCCCCCTGATCGAGGGCGACACGGCGACCTTCGTGTGGCAGGGCGTCGACTCGCTGCTGTGCGTCATGCACCGCGGCGTCGAGGCCTCGTTCGAGAAGGTCGTGATCACGGACCTCGCGAACGCGCGGCCGAAGGTGCTCGTGGCGCCAGGCGGCCCGATCCTCACGAGCGTCTCGCTCTCGGAGAACGGACTGCGCGCCGCGTTCGTCGCGAGCTCGCCGACCCATCCGCCGGAAGTGTTCACCATGGCGCACGGAGAGGAGCGGCCGCGGCGCGTGACGGACTCGAACCCGATGCTCGCGAAGCTCCGTCTCGCGCCGCAGGAAGTCGTGCGCTTCAAGGCGCGCGACGGGCTCGAGCTCGAGGGCGTGCTCAACCGTCCGCTCGACGAGCACAAGGGCGAGCGCTATCCGCTGATTCTGTACGTGCACGGCGGCCCCGAGTCGCATCACAGCAATGGCTGGCTCACGGCCTATGGCGATCCGGCCCAGACGGCGGCGGCGCGCGGCTTCGCGGTCATGCACACCAACTACCGCGGCTCGACGGGACGCGGCATGGCCTTCGCGAAGTCGAGTCAGGGCGACGCTGCCGGCAAGGAATTCGACGACCTGATCGACGCGATCGACCACCTCGTGGCGACGGGACTCGTCGACAAGGACAAGGTCGCGGTCACCGGCGGTTCCTACGGCGGCTACGCGACGGCGTGGCTCTCGACGCGTTACTCCGATCGCGTGGCGGCGGGCGTCATGTTCGTCGGAATCTCCGACAAGATCTCGAAGGTCGGCACGACCGACATTCCCGACGAGGAGTTCTACGTGCACGCGCTGCACCGGCCGTGGGAGAACTGGACCAAGATGCTCGAGCGCAGCCCGATCTTCTACGCGGGCCAGTGCAAGACGCCGCTGCTCATCTTGCACGGCAAGGACGACCCGCGCGTGAATCCTGGTCAGTCGCGCGAGATGTACCGCCACCTGAAGCTGCGCAGCACCGCGCCCGTGCGGCTCGTGCTGTACCCCGGCGAAGGCCACGGCAATCGCAAGGCCGCCGCGCGGCTCGACTACAACCTGCGCATGCAGCAGTGGATCGAGCACTACTTGACCGGCGCCAAGGGCGCACCGCCCGCCATGGACCTCGACTACGCCGAAGCGAAGTAGCTCGCGGCGCGCGCGCGACATCGGACTCGCCATGAGCCAAGCCGCGCCGTTCTCGCCCCGCATCGCGCTCCTCGTGGCCGTCGTGACGGTCTCGACGAGCGCGATCTTCATTCGCCTGGCCGAGGCGCCGCCGCTGGTCGTTTCGGCCTATCGGTGCACGCTCGCGACGCTCGTGCTCGGCGCGCTCGGCTGGCGCGAGTGTCGACGCGAGCTGCGCCGACTCTCGACGCGCGAGCGCCTGCTCGCGGCGGTCGCGGGGCTCGCGCTCGCACTGCACTTCGTGACGTGGATCTCGTCGCTGTCGTACACCACGGTGGCGTCGAGTCTGGTGCTCGTGACGACGACGCCCCTGTGGGTCGCGCTGATGTCGCCGTTCGTCGCACAGGGTCGCGTGCGCGCAGCGACGTGGGGCGGGATCGCGGTCAGCGTGCTCGGCTGCGTCGTGATCGGACTGGCGGACGTTCAGGGTTCGGGCGAGGACTTCGAGTTGACGGGGAGCGCGCTGTGGGGCGATCTGCTCGCGCTCGCGGGCGCGTGGCTGTGCGGCATCTACATGCTCGCGGGGCGTCGGCTGCGCGAGAATCTGAGCCTCCTGCCCTACGTCACGGCGTGCTACGGCGCCGCGGCCGTGTTCCTGCTCGTGTTCGCGCTCGCCAGCGGCGCGCCCTTGACCGGGCACTCGTGGGAGACGCTCGGCTGGCTCGCGCTCGTCGCGCTCGTGCCGCAGATCATCGGACACTCGAGCTACAACTACGCACTCAGGTACACCAGCGCCGCGCTGGTCGCCGTCGTGGCGCTCGGAGAGGTCGTCGGGGCGACCCTGATGGCGTGGGCGTGTCTCGACGAGCAGCCGACCTCGCTCGCGCTCGCGGGTGGGGCGTTCGTGATCGGCGGCGTCTTGATCGCGCTGCGAGCGGAACGCGCGGGCGGCTGAGGCACGGGCGTTGCGGATCGGCGCCCGCCGTCTATCGTCTGGCTGGCTCAAGCATAGGAGAGTCGATGATCACGCACGTCGTGTTGTTGAGGATTCGCCGTGACGTTTCTCAGGCCAAGGTCGATGCGGTCTTCGCCGCGCTCGCCGATTTGCGAACGCGGATCCCGGGCCTGCTCTCGTTCTCCGGTGGCGCCTACACGTCGCCCGAAGGGCTCAACCGCGGCTTCACGCACGGTTTCGTGATGACGTTCGAGGACGCCGCCTCGCGCGACGCGTACCTGCCCCATCCCGATCACGAAATGGTCAAGGCGATCGTGCTGAACGTGCTCGATGGCGGCGTGGACGGCGTGGTGGCCTTCGACTATGCGTCCTGAGCTCGCCACGGCAGCGCTCGCGGCACTCTGGGCGTGTGCGTCGAGTGCGGACGAGCCGCGCGCGGCGGTCGCCCTGACCGCGGCGCCACAGCGCTCGATCCACTTCGAGCGCGCTCAACTCTCGAGCGACTTCACCGCGGAAGGCGCGACGTTCGGCGACCTCGACGGCGACGGCGCGAACGACGTCATCGCGGGGCCGTACTGGTACAAGGGGCCGAGCTTCGATCAGCGCTTCGAGCTCCATGAGCCGCAGACGTTCGATCCCTCGCACTACTCGGACAACTTCTTCGCGTGGACGGATGATCTCGACGGCGACCGCTGGCTGGATGTGATCGTGGTCACGTTTCCGGGCCAGCAGGCCTACTGGCTGCGCAACCCGCTCGGTGATCACAAGCGCGCCGAAGCACACTGGGAGCGGCACGAGATTGCGCCCGCGGTGGACAATGAGTCCCCGCACTACGTCGACCTGACCGGCGACGGAGCGCGCGAGCTCGTCTACATGACGCGCGGGCGCTTCACGTGGGCCGAGCGCGACCCGCGGGACTGCGACGCGCCGTGGAAGGAGCACTCCTTCTCCCCAAACTACAAGCTCGGGCCCTACGTGCACGGTCTGGGTGTCGGTGACCTCGACGGCGACGGGCGCAAGGACGTGCTGTGGAAGAACGGCTGGTTCCAGCAGCCCGAGTCGCTCGTCGGCGACCCGCCGTGGAAGCACCACGAATTCAGCTTCAGCGCCCAACATGGCGGCGCGCAGATGCTCGTGTACGACGTCGATGGGGACGGCGACCGCGACGTGATCACGAGCCTCGCGGCGCATGAATTTGGCCTGTCATGGTTCGAGCAGGTCCACGATGGCGGCGCGCTGACGTTCGTCGAGCACCGCTTCATGGACGACGAGCCGAGCGACAACGCGCAGGGCGTGTGCTGCTCCGAGTTGCACGCGCTCGACCTCGTCGACGTCGATGGCGACGGGCTGGACGACGTCGTCACGGGCAAGCGCTGGTGGTCGCACGGGCAGGCGGGCGATCCGCAGCCGAACATCCGGCCCGGGCTGTACTGGTTCGGGCTCGTGCGTGGCGCGAACGGGCCGCAGTTCGTCGCGCACCTCGCCGATGACCAAAGCGGCGTCGGCACGCAGGTCACGACCGGCGACGTCGACGGCGACGGGCTGGTCGACATGGTCGTGTCGAACAAGCGCGGCACGTTCGTCGTGAGCCAGCGGCGCTGGACGCAGGCAGAGTGGCTCGAGCACGAGAATGCAGCTCCAACGCTCGATTTCGAGGGCGGGGACGTGCGCGGATGGACAGCGGACGGCGATGCGTTCGCGCTGCAGCCGATCCAAGGCGACACGGTGAAGGCGCGCGGCCGCGAGCCGAGCCTGCACGAAGGCAACTGCTGGATCGGCGGCTACGAGAAGCTCGGCGACGGCTCGACGGGCACGCTCACCTCGAATCCGATTCGCATCGAGGAGCCGTTCGCGAGCTTCCTCGTCGGCGGCGGAGGCAGTCCGGCCACACGCGTCGAGCTGGTGCTCGCCGAGCAGGGCGAGGTGATCTTCAAGAGCTCCGGCGCCGACTTCGAGTCGCTGCAGCGGGTCGTCGCGGATCTGTCGAAGTGGCGCTCGCGTTCGATGCGCATTCGGTTGGTCGACGAGGAAAAAGGCGGCTGGGGGCACCTCAACTTCGACGACTTCCGCTTCCATGCCGAGCGGCCGAGTTTCGACGCTCCCAAGGGCGTGCCGTCGATTCGGCCCTGGGACACGGTTGCGAATGCGGGGCTTGGCGCAGAGGCCGCGGCGGCAGCGATGACGGTGCCAGAGGGATTCCATGTCGACGTGATCGCGGCGGAGCCCGATGTGCACCAGCCGATCGCGCTCGCGATCGACGATCAGGGGCGCCTGTGGGTCGCGGAGGCGCACACCTATCCGGTGCGCGCGCCCGAGGGGCAGGGCCGCGACAACATCCTCGTGTTCGAGGATGCGGACCACGATGGTTCGTTCGAGAAGCGCACGGTGTTCGCGAGCGGGCTCAATCTCGTGAGCGGTCTCGAGATCGGCTTCGGCGGCGTGTGGGTCGGTGCGGCGCCGTACTTGCTGTTCATCCCCGACGCGAACGCTGATCTCGTGAGCGATGCCCAGCCGCAGGTGCTGCTCGACGGCTGGGGTTTCGAGGACACGCACGAGACGCTCAACGCGTTCACGTGGGGGCCCGACGGCTGGCTCTACGGTTGCCACGGCGTGTTCACGAACTCGCTCGTGGGCAGGCCCGGGACGCCGAAGGAGGAGCGCACGCCACTCAACGCGGGCGTGTGGCGGTATCACCCCACGCGACATGAGTTCGAGGTGTTCGCACACGGCACGTCGAATCCCTGGGGCGTCGATTTCGACGAGCACGGCGAGGCGTTCGTCACGGCCTGCGTGATCCCGCACCTGTTTCACATCGTTCAGGGAGGGCGCTACGAGCGACAGTCGGGAGCGCACTTCAACGAGTACACGTTCGACGACATCAAGACGATCGCCGACCACCGCCATTACGTGGGGGCGAGTCCCCACGACGGCAATCACCGCTCCTCGGACGCGGGTGGTGGGCACGCGCACTGCGGGCTCTTGATCTACAAGGGCGAGCAGTTTCCCAGTGAGTATCGCGGCGGCCTGTACTTCGAAAACATCCACGGCAATCGGATCAACCACGACGTCGTCGAGCCGCAGGGCTCGGGCTTCGTCGGCAAGCATGCGCCAGATCTGCTGCTCGCCAACGATCGCTGGTTTCGCGGCATCAGCTTCAAGGAAGGGCCGGACGGGTCGGTGTACTTCATCGACTGGTACGACAAGCAGGCCTGCCATTGGACCGATCCCGGGATTTGGGACCGCACGAACGGGCGCATCTATCGGTTGCGGTATGGCGACCTCCGCGTCGGATCGGCGCGCGCGACGCGGCCTGAGCCGAAGGCTCGCGCAACCGAGGGTGTCGCTGGCCCTGCGATCTTGAGGCAATTCAGCGGCGATGCGTGGTCGCTCGATCTCCGTCGGGACAGCGACGCGGCCGCGACCTTGTCGACGTCGACGCACTCCCGCGAACGTGCCTGGTGCGTGCAACTCGCACTCGAAGACAAGCATGCGAGCGTCGAGCTTCAGCGCGCGATGGAGGTGGCCTCGGAGAAGGACCCATCACCCCTCGTGCGGCGCTACCTCGCGTCGGGCTTGCAGCGGCTTGCGTTGGAGCAGCGTTGGGAGATCGCGAAGCACCTCGCGGCGCACGCGGAGGATGACGGCGACCCGAACATCCCGTTCCTCGTGTGGTACGGCGTCGAGCCACTCGTGGCGGCGAATCCGGCGCGCTCGCTGTCGCTCTTCACGAAGTCCAAGCTCGCGCTCGTGCGCCGCAACGTCGTGCGCCGTGCGGCGGCGGATCCGACACTGCACGAAGCGCTCGTGCGTCATCTCTCGCTCCCCGAGCAGGAGGAGGCGGTTGCGTGGCAACTCGAAGTGGCCGCTCTCGCGCTGCGCGACCAGCGCGGGCTCGCGATGCCCGCGGGTTGGCCGGCGTTGCGAGCGCGCATCGAATTGGGGGGCGAGCTGCGCGCTCTCGACGCTGCCGCCAAGATCGCCACTGCGTTCGGCGATACGCGCTCGCTGGAGGGACTGCGACGCGTGGTGGCCGACAAGGGTGCTCGAGCCGAGGAGCGTTCGCGTGCGCTCGCGACGTTGGTTCAGGCCCGCGATCCGCAGCTTCGTCCGCTGCTGCCGGACCTCATGGTCGATGCGGCGACGCGGCCTGAGGCGTTGCGCGCCTTGGGGAGCGTCGGCGACGTCGTGGCCGCGCAGGTGGCGCTCTCGCTGCACGAGAGTCTGACGCTCGAGGAACGTCGCACGCTCGTGGACGCGCTCACGACGCGCGCGGAGCTTGTGAGCATCCTGCTCGACGCGCTCGAGGCGCGCAGGATCGAGCGCGGCGAGATCGGCGCGTTCGCGGCACGCCAGATCGAGAGTTTCGGCGACGCAGGGCTCACGGCGCGCTTGAATGCGCTGTGGGGGAGCGTGCGCGCGACGCCGGAGGACAAGCAGCGCAGCATCGCGAGCCATCGCGAGCGCATGAGTCCCGCGATCGTGGCGGCGGGCGATCGCGCGCGCGGGCGCGAGGTGTTTTCGCGCACCTGCCAGCAGTGTCACGTGCTGTTTGGGGCGGGCGGCGACGTGGGGCCCGAGCTCACCGGGGCGAATCGCACGGATCTCGAGTACCTACTCTCCAACATCGTCGATCCCAGCGCCGTGGTCGGAAAGGACTACCTCTCGACGCTGGTGTGGACGAGCGACGAGCGGCTCGTGAGCGGCATCGTGCGCGAGGAGACCGCCTCGTCGCTCGTGCTGCGCACGGAGCGCGAGCGCGTGGTGATCCCGAAGTCGGAGATCGAGTCGCGCCGCACGAGCGCGCTCTCGACCATGCCGGAGGGGCTGCTCGAGACTCTGAAGCCCGACGAGGTCGTCGATCTGTTCGCGTACGTGCAGGGGTCCAGTCAGGCGAATCTGCTCGCGACGCCGCTGAACGCAGCGCGACTCTTCGATGGCCGGACGCTGGAGGGCTGGCGCTTCGCGGACGGCGTCTGGACGGTCGAGGACGGCGAGATCGTCGGACGCGGGGCGTTGGCGCGCAACTCGTTCCTCGTGAGCGAGCTCGAAGTGCGCGACTTCCGACTCGAATTCGCGGTGCGGCTGGTAGGCGACGTCGGCAACTCGGGCGTGCAGTTTCGGTCCGCCGTGCGAGCCGACGGCGACGTGGCGGGCTATCAGGCCGACATCGGGCCGGGCTGGTGGGGCAAGCTCTACGAGGAGCACGGGCGCGGCGTTCTGTCGGACGCCGCGGCGCACTCGCCGGTGCATCCTCTGGAGTGGAACCGCTATGAGATCGAGGCGCGGGGAGCGCGCATCGTCACGCGCATCAACGGTGTGGCGTGCGTGGAGCTCGACGATCCCGCCGGTGCGCGCGCGGGCGTGCTCGCCTTGCAGTTGCACTCTGGGGCGGCGACCGAGGTGCGCTTCCGCGAGCTTCGACTGACCGTGCTGCGCTAGTTTCCTGCGCTTTCGCCCGCGACCAGCGCACGGGCCGAGCGACGGGTGCGCGGAGGTCGATGCATGTGGCTGGAAGGGGGACTGGCGCTGTGCTTGCTCGCGGGTGCGCCCGAGGTGGGCAAGCGCGAGCAGCGTGAGGCGTTCGAGGCGCTGGAGACTCAGGCGCGGGATCGCGATCCGGACAAGCGACGCAGCGCGGTGCGGGCGTTGGCGGAGTTCGGCGGGAAGGAAGCGTGGACGCTGGTGCTCGGTGCACTCGCGGATTCGGAATCCAAGGTGGGCGATGCAGCGCAAGAGGCGCTGGTGAAGCTCGCCGATCCGCGCATCGCGTTGGAGTTGTTCGGCAAGCAGGGGCTGGGCGCGAAGGACGAGCGCGTGGCTCTGCGCGTGGCGGAGGCACTCGGGTCGCTGGCGTTGCCGCTGGAGGGGGAGAAGCTCGCGCGAGAGCTCGCGTCACGAGACGGCGAGCGCGTGCGCGCGTTGCTCGGCTCGATCGAGCGGCTCGCGCGCGAGCGCCGGATCTGCGGGCATGCGGAGCGCGTCGTCGAGGCGGTCGAGCGACTCGAACGCTCGGGCTGCGATCCGTGGGTGTCGGCGACGGCGCTGTGCACGCTCGGCGAGCTCGCGCCAGAGCTGGCCTGTCGGCGTGCGACGGAGGCGCTGCGCGATTCCTCGCCGCTGCGCCGCTGCGCCGCGGGGCACGTGCTCGCGCGGCTGAAGTCGCCGAGCGCGCTGTCGGGGTGCTTGGTGTTGGCGCGCGACCGCGAGCCCATGGTGCGGTTGCGTGGAATCGAGTGTCTGGACGCGCTGGGGACGCGGGCGGCGATGCTTGCGATCGTCGCGCGCATCGGGGAGGAGCCACGCCTGCGCCTGCGGTGGCGCGCGGTCGATCTCCTGCAGCTCACGTCGGGACTCAAGCACCGGCTGGATCCGCGTCCATGGCAGCTGTGGGCCGACGCCCTGCCGGAGGGCACGGTGTCGCGCCGCGGTGCGCTCGCGTCCGCAGGGCAGCGCGCCGAGCCGGCGCAGACGACGCGCGCGAGCGGCTTCGCGGGGCTGGCGCTCGTCAGCGATCGCGTGACCTTCCTGTTCGATTTCTCCGGCTCGATGTGGATGCCCATGGCGGACGGCCGCGTGCCCAAGGACGTCGTGACCGAGAAACTCAAGCTCGCGCTCGAAGCACTGCCGGAGTCGACCGCCTTCAACTTGATTCCGTACACCAACGTAGCGATCCCGTGGTCGCCCACCCTGCGACCCGCGCGGCGCAAGGACATCGCCGAGGCGCTGGAGTGGTTCTCGCGCTGCCGCGAGAAGGGGCGCGGCAACTTCTACGACGCGGCGCGACTGGCGTGGCTGGATCCGGACGTCGACACGATCGTCGTGCTCACGGACGGTGCACCGACGGGTGGACTGCACAGCGACATGGACCTGATCGTCCCCCGGCTCGTGGAGCTCGCGCGCATTCGGCCGGTGATCGTGGATTCGATTCTGGTCGACGCTCCGCCGGGCGCCGTGCGCCGCTGGCGCGAGCTTTCCGAGCGCACCGGCGGACGCCTGCTCGAAGTGGACTTGGCGCGGCCGTGAGCGCGGCGGTCGGCGAGGCACCGGCGCGGCCTGAGCGCGCCGACGTGGCTCGCTCAGGCCGCGAGGGGGGCGCGCTCGTTCGTCGTTGGATTAGACGTCGTTGGATTAGACGTCGTTGGATTAGAGGTGGAGCGCGCGGCCGTCGACCGCGAGCGCGGCTTCCTTGACGGCTTCGGCGAGGGTCGGGTGCGCATGGCAGGTGCGCGCGAGGTCCTCGGACGAGGCGCCGAACTCCATCGCGGCCACGGCCTCGGCGATCAGGTCGCCAGCGCGGGGGCCGACGATGTGCACGCCGAGGATGCGATCGGTGTCCCTGTGGGCGAGGATCTTGACCTTGCCTTCGGTGGCGCCGAGGGCCTTGGCGCGACCGTTGGCGAGGAACGGGAAGGCGCCCTTGCGGTAGGGGATGCCCGCCGCGGCGAGCTCCTCTTCGGTCTTGCCGACGCCGGCGACTTCGGGATGCGTGTACACGACGTTGGGGATCGCGTCGTAGTTCACGTGGCCGTAGCCGGTGACGATGCGCTCGACGCAGGCCACGCCCTCCTCCTCGGCCTTGTGGGCGAGCATCGGACCGCTGATCACGTCGCCGATGGCGTAGATGCCCTCGGCGCTCGTGGCGAAGTGCGCATCGACGGGAATGCGGCCGCGCGCATCGAGCGCGATGCCGACCGTGTCGAGGCCCAGACCGTCGGTGTGCGGCTTGCGACCCACGCAGACGAGCACGCGGTCGCAGTGCAGCGACGGCTGCCCCTCGATTTCGACGAGCGCCCCGTCGCCATCCTTGCGCGCGCGCGTGACCCGCGCGCCGAGGCGGAACTCGAGGCCCTGCTTGGCGAGGATCTTCTGCGCTTGCAAGGCGATCTCGGCGTCGTTGGCGGGCAGGATGCGGTCGAGGAATTCGAGCACCGTGACCTTGGCGCCGAGGCGGCGCCAGACCGAGCCGAGCTCGAGGCCGATGGCTCCGGCGCCGATCACGACGAGGTGCCGCGGCACGGCGGGCCACGAGAGCGCCTCCGTGCTCGTGCCGACGCGGTCGCCGTCGAGCTCGATGCCCTTGGGCGTCGCGCTCGTCGAGCCGGTGGCGATCAGCACGTGCCGGGCCTCGAGACGCTCGCTCGGCTGGCCCTGCGCGTCGAGGACCTCGACGCGCGTGGAGCCCGCGAGGCGGCCGAGGCCTTCGTAGCGCGTGATCTTGTGCTTCTTGAACAGGCCCGCGATGCCCTTGGTGAGCGTGTCGACCACGCCGTCCTTGCGCGCGAGCATGGCCTTCAAGTCGAGCTGCACGTCCTTGGCGACGATGCCGTGGCTCGCGAACGAATGCAGCGACTCGTGGAACAGCTCGCTCGACTCGAGCAGCGCCTTGCTCGGGATGCAGCCGATGCGCAGACAGGTGCCACCGAGTCGCGGCTCCTTCTCGATGCACGCGACATCGAGCCCGAGCTGGGCGGCGCGGATCGCGGCGACGTAGCCGCCGGGGCCGGCCCCGATGACGACGAGGTCGTGGCGCTTGGATTGGGGTGCTCGCGGATCGGCCATCGCTCAGACCTCGAGCAACAGGCGCGTCGGGCTTTCGACGAGCTCCTTGATGCGCTTGAGGAACGTGACCGCCTCGCGCCCGTCGACGATGCGGTGGTCGTAACTCAGGGCGACGTACATCATCGGGCGGATCACGACTTGCCCTTGGATCGCCATGGGGCGCTCTTGGATCGCGTGGAGTCCGAGGATGCCCGACTGCGGAGGATTGAGGATCGGCGTCGAGAGCAGCGAGCCATAGACGCCGCCGTTGGAGATGGTGAACGTGCCGCCGGTGAGCTCGTCGATGGTGAGCTTGTTGTCTTGGGCGCGCTTGCCGAACTCGCCGATGGCGCGCTCGATGTCGGCGAGGCCGAGCGTCTGGGCGTTGCGCAGGATCGGCACCACGAGTCCCTTGCCGCCGCCGACCGCGATGCCGATGTCGCAGTAGTGGCGGTAGACGATGTCGGTGCCGCGCACTTCCGCGTTGACCTGCGGGATCTCCTTGAGCGCCTCGACCGCGGCCTTCACGAAGAAGCTCATGAAGCCGAGCTTGGTCTTGTGGCGCTCGACGAAGCGCTCTTGGTGCGCCTTGCGCAGCGCCATGACCTCGCTCATGTCGATCTCGTTGAACGTGGTCAGGATCGCGGCCGTGCTCTGGGCCTGCACGAGGCGCTCGGCGATGCGCTTGCGGATCGGCGTCATCGGCACGATCTCCTCGCTGCGAGCACCGCCAAGACGCGCGGGTGCGGCGTTCGTCGGCGCGCTGGCCGCGGCGCTCGCGTGGCGCTGGACGTCTTCCTTGAGCAGCCTCCCGCCCGGGCCGCTGGCGGTGACCTCGGAGGCGGAGAGCCCGCGCTGGGCGAGCTCGCGCGCGGCGGAGGGCATCACGACCTGCTCGCCCTTGGCGGCGGCGGGAGCCGACGGGGGAGCGCTGTCCGGCGCCGCCGTCGAGGCCTTGGCGCTGGGCGGGGGTGGCGCGGGCGGGGCACCGACCTCGAAGTAGCCGATCACCTCGCCCACCAGCGCCCTGTCACCCTTGCGCTTGAGGGTCTTCACGACGGCGCCAGCGCCGGGCGCGGGCAGCTCGACCGTGACCTTGTCGGTTTCGATCACCACCAGACCTTCGTCGGCGCGCGCGAGCTCGCCCGGCTTCTTGAGCCAGTCGCCGAGCAGCACTTCGGTGATCGACTCGCCCACGGAGGGCACCTTGAGTTCGACGGGCATGGAGGGCTGGTCCTTGTCTTGGAGTCGGGCCGTGGAGCCAGCGGGCGGCGCGAGGGCGGACTCGCCCCTCGCCGCCTGCCGGGGGTCATGCGGTGGCGAAGGCGCGCTCGAGGAGCGCGGCTTGTTCGAGGCGGTGGCTCGCGGGCGAGCCCGTGGCGGGCGACGCAGCGGCGCGACGCGCGAGGCCGCGGAAGCGTCGGCCGCACAGTTGCTCGCCCCAGCGCGCGCGCAGGAAGCGCCACGCTCCGGCGTTTTCGGGCTCTTCTTGCACCCAGACGACTTCGGCGCGCTCGGCATACGGCGCGAGGGCGGCGCCCAGCTCGTCGTCGGACAGCGGGTAGAGCTGCTCGACGCGCAGGATCGCGACGTCGAACGCCCGACGCTGCTCGCGCTCCGCCTCGAGTTCCAAGGCGATCTTGCCCCCGCACAGCACGACCCGGCGCACGCAGGTTCGGTCGAGCTCGCGCGCGTCGGCGAGGATGCGCTCGAAGCGGCCTTCGACGAAGCGCTCGAGCGGCGAGACGCACACGGGGTTGCGCAGCAGGCTCTTGGGCGTCATCACCACCAGCGGCTTGCGCCACGGGCGCAGCACTTGACGGCGCAGGCAGTGGAACAGCTGCGCGGGCGTGGTCGGCGTCACGACTTGGATGTTGTCGTCGGCCGCGAGGGCGAGGAAGCGCTCGAGGCGCGCGCTGGAGTGCTCGGGCCCTTGACCCTCGAAGCCGTGCGGCAGCAGCAGCACGAGGCCCGAGAGGCGATTCCACTTGTCCTCGGCGCTGACGATGAACTGGTCGATCACCGGCTGTGCGACGTTGGCGAAGTCGCCGAACTGCGCTTCCCAGGCGACGAGAGCGTCGGGGGATTCGAGGCTGTAGCCGTACTCGAAGCCGAGCACGCCCGACTCCGACAGCGGCGAGTTGCGGATGTGGACTGCAGCGGCGCCGCCGCCGAGCGACGAGAAGATCTCGTGCTGGCGGCCGTTTCGATAGTCGTGCAGGACGGCGTGGCGATGGCTGAAGGTGCCACGTTCCGCGTCCTGACCGGTCAGGCGCACGCGGTGTCCGGCCGCGGCGACGGACGCGAGCGCGAGCGCTTCGCCCGCGGCCCAGTCGAGCGGTTTGGCGCCGCTCGCCATGGCGCGGCGCTGCTCGAGCATGCGCGCGAGCTTGGGGTGGACCGTGAAGCCCTCGGGCGCGCGTGCGAGTGCGTCGAGCAACTCCGAGCAGCGCGCCCGATCGAGCGCGGTGTCGGCCTCGGGCACGTTCGCCTCGTGGCCGCCCACGTAGTCCTTCCAGCGCGAACCTTGGTGGGTCTTGGCCGCGACGAATCCGGCGGCGTGCGCCTTGGAGAGATCCTCCTCGAGCCGCGCGCGGCGCTCGCGCGCGATCGTCTCCGCCTCCTCGCGCGTGACTTCGCCCAGCCGCAGCAGATGTTCGAGGTAGCCCTCGCCGACGGGTTCGCGCTGCGCGATGGTCTGGTAGAGCAGCGGGTCGGTGAAGCTGGGCTCATCGCCCTCGTTGTGACCGCGGCGGCGGTAGCCGTACATGTCGATCACGACGTCGCGCTTGAAGCTGGCGCGGAAGTCGAGCGCGAGCCGCACGACCTGTGCCACGGCCTCGGGATCCTCGCCGTTCACGTGGAAGATCGGGATCTGCAGCATCTTCGCGACGTCGGTGCAGTAGGTCGACGAGCGCGAGTCCTGCGGGCCGGTGGTGAAGCCGATCTGGTTGTTGACGATCACGTGGATCGTGCCGCCCGTGCGGTAGGCGCCGAGCTCGGAGAGGTTGAGCGTCTCCTGCACGATGCCCTCGCCGGCGAAGGCCGCATCGCCGTGGATCAAGAGCGCGAGGCTGCGAACGCCGTCGCGGTCGCCGCCGCGGTCTTGCCCGGCGCGCACGCGCCCGAGGGCCACCGGGTTCACGAACTCGAGGTGGCTGGGGTTGAAGCACAGGGACAGGTGGATGCCGTGCCCCGACGGCGTGGCGTAGGTCGAGGCGAAACCCTTGTGGTACTTCACGTCGCCGCGGCCCATGTAGAGCTGCGGATCGGCGTCGGCGAACTCGCGGAAGATGTCCGCCGCGGGCTTGCCCATGATGTTGGCGAGCACGTTGAGGCGGCCGCGGTGGGCCATGCCGATCACGACCTCGTCGATCTTCTGCTCGCCGCAGTGCTCGAGCGCGAGGTCGAGCAGCGGGATCAAGCTCTCGCAGCCTTCGAGCGAGAAGCTCTTGGCGCCGAGGAACTTCTTCTGCACGAATTCCTCGAACAGCACGGCGTCCTGCAGCTTGACGAGGATGCGCAACTGGCGCTCGCGCGAGACTTCGAGCCGGTTCTCGCAGCGCTCCATGCGCTCTTCGAGCCAGCGCTTCACGCCGATGTCGTCGATGTGCATGTACTGCACGCCGATCGAGCGGCAGTAGGTGTTGCGCATGCGGTCGAGCACCGAGCGCAGGGTCTCGATGCCTCGGCCGTGGAACGTGCGCGCGCTGACCTTGCGGTCGAGGTCCTGGGGGAAGAAGCCGTAGTAGGCGGGCTCGAGCTCGGGGTGCGGCGGGCGCGGCAGGCCGAGCGGGTCGATGTTCGCGATCAGGTGGCCACGCACGCGGAAGCCGCGGATCAATTGGTCGGCGCGGTCCTGAAGGTCGGCGACGCTGGCCTCCGCGCGCTCGCGGGGCGTTTCTCCCTGCTCGTGCAGCGGCCGCGGCGCGCTCGCGGCGGCTTCGCTGGCCGCGGCGCCGAGCTTTCCGCTCTGGGCGTCGAAGTAGGCGCGCCAGTCCGCCGAGATCCCGTTGGGGTCGCGGAGGTACTCGCTGTAGAGGCCCTCGACGAAGGCCAGATTCAGGCTGCTCTGCAGGTTCGAGTCCATGGGGCGGAGTTCGGGGCCGGCGCAGGGCATCCTGAGCAGCGGCCAGCCGAGTTCCGAGGGGCAAACAGGATAGCGAACGGGCTCTCGTGGCGGCAGGGCGCAGTGGGCGCGGCCGAGGCGGTCCGAGGCGGTCCGAGGGGGCCCATGGGCGGCGCGTCGAGCGGGTTGCGGGGCGCCGGGCCGCGCGGTCGGGGCTACGCGGTCGGGGCTACGCGGGCGGCCCGACGCTCGCCCGCGCGCCGCATGCGGATGCGTCCGCGAGCGGTGCTCCGTCGAGGTCGAGCTCTCGCACGGCCTGCGCGAGGCTCTCGAGCTCCGCGCGCGGTCCCACCGCGAGCACGCGCAGGTCGCTCGGGTGCAGGTGCGCGCGGGCGAGCTCGGCGAGGTCGGCAGGCGCGAGCGCCGCGAGTCGGCGCAGGCGCTCGAGCGGGTAGTCGTCGGGCCAGCCGAAATGCTCGACGGTGTGCACGAAGCTCAGCCGCGCGGAAGCCGTTTCGAATTGGCGCGCGAGTCCCTGCTCGAGGGCTTCGCGAGTGAAGGCCAGCTCGGCGTCGGTCGGGCCCGCGAGGTACTCCGCAAGCTCGCGCCGCACTTCGCGGATCGACTCCGCGGTGTGGCGCGACTGCACCGCGAGTCCGACCGTGAAGGACCCTCCGCCGCGGCGTGCCTCGAAGCCCGAGTGCACGCCGTAGGTGAAGCCGCGTTGCTCGCGCAGGTTGAGGTTGAGTCGGCTCGAGAATTGTCCGCCCAAGGGGTAGTTCATCGCCGCGAGCAGCAGCCAATCGGGATGGCTCGCGGCGACCGCGCGGTGGCCGATTCGCAGCTCGGTCTGCGCGGCGAGCGGCCGATCGACGCAGTACAGACCCGCGGCCGCCGCGCTCGCAGGCAGGGCTTCGAAGCCGGAGGGCGCCGCGAGCGCGCTGGGCCAGCGGCGCACGAGCGGATCGAGCCAGTGGGCCGCCTCATCGGCGCTCCAGTTGCCGACGAGTGCCACGCGAGCGCCGCGCGGATCGAGCGAGCGCTCGTGGAAGGCTCGCGCGCGCGCGACGCTCGCCGCCGCGATCGTGGCCTGCGTGCCGAGCGCGCTGTGGCCGAGGCTCGTGAGCGGTCCTTCGAGCAGCCGATCCCAAGCCCTGTCCGCCACACGCGCGGCTTCCTCGCCGCGGCTGCGCAGCGCCGCCAGTCTCAGCGTTCGAACGCGCTCGAAATCGAGTGCGTCGAAGCGCGGCTCGAGCAACGTATCGATCAGGAGCTCGAGCGAGGGACCGAGGTGGCGGTCGAGCGCGCGCAGCGAGAGCGTCAGGGAGTCCTCGTCGACCGCGGCGTGCAGGCTCGCGCCGAGGTAGTCGAGCGCGTCGACGAGCTCGACGGTCGTGTGCTTGCGCGTGCCTTCCTGCAGCAGCTTGGCGACCAGCGACGCGAGCCCGAGTTCGTCGAGCCGCTCGCGCGAGCGACCACCCCCGACGCTGATCTCGATCAGCGTCTCCGGCGTCGCGCTGGCGCGGCACGTGGCGAGCGCGAGTCCGTTGTCGAGCGTGCGGCGAACGATGCGCGGCAGGCGTGCTTCGAGCGGGCCCGAGCGCGGCGGCGCGGTGCGCCGGTCGAGTTTCATGCCTGCCTCCCGCGCACCGCGGCTTGGGGCTGGCCTGCGGGGACGACCGACAGCAGCACGCAGGGGCTGTCGAGCAGGTGGCGCGCGAGCACGGCGCGCACGTCCTCGGCGGTCGCGGCGACGACGCGCTGTGCATGCGCGGCGAAGGCCGCGGGATCGCCGCGCAGGACGTCCGAGAGCACCAGCGCCTGCGTGCGGTGGGAAATCGAGTCGAGCGCGCGCACGAAATCCGCTTCGTGGCGATGGCGCATGCGCTGCAAGAGCGCGGGATCCACGCCTTGGCGACGCACGTCGTGCAGGAGCTCGAACGTGCGCGCGCAGATTCGCTCGAGCCCGACTCCCTCCGCCGCGGTGATCGTGATCGTGAAGCGGCCCGCGACCTCGCCGCAGAACGAGCCGCAGGTGACGCCCTTGGCGAGCAACTCGTCGATCATGAACGCGCGATCGAGCACGGACGCGCGGCTCGCGGAGAGCACCATCGCCAGCATCTCGAGCGCGGCCTCGTCGGCGGAACCGGCTGGTGGCGTGGGCCACGCGAGCGTGAGCTGCGGCAGCGCGACCTTGTCCTCGACCGTGAGCGCGACGTCGCGCTCGAGCCGCACGGGCCGCGCGCGCGGCGGCGTCGGCTCGGGGCCGCGCGGCAGCTCGCCGAACCAGCGCTGGGCGAGCTCGATCGCGCGCTCGAGCGAGACGTCGCCGCCCAAGCCGAGCGTGGCGTTGTTGGGCCCGTACCAGCGACGGAAGAAATCCGCGACATCGTCGAGCGTCGCCGCGATCAGGTCCTCGTGCGAGCCGATCGGCAAGTGCGCGTAGGGATGCCCCGCGGGAAACAGCGCCGCGGCAAGCGCCTCGTTCGCCTTGGCGTACGGACGCTGCTCGTAGTTCTGGCGCTTCTCGTTGCGCACGACGTCGCGCTGGTTGTCGAGCTTGGCCTGCGTCATCGCGTCGAGCAGGAAGCCCATGCGATCGCTCTCGAGCCACAGGGCGAGCTCGAGCTGGTTGGAGGGCACGGTCTCGAAATACAGCGTGCGATCGAAGCTCGTGTTGCCGTTGAGCGTGCCGCCCGCCTGCGTCACGTGCCGGAAATGCCCGTCGGACGCGACGTGGCCCGAGCCCTGAAACAGCAGGTGCTCGAACAGGTGCGCGAAGCCAGTGCGTCCGGCTTCCTCGCGCGCGCTGCCGACGTGGTAGGCGACGTAGACGGCCGCGATCGGCGCGCTGGAGTCGGGGTAGACGACCAATCGCAGGCCGTTGGACAGGACGTGGACGTGGTGGCGCAACTCGCTGCCGAAGGCGCGCGCGGCGAGCGGAGCGGCTCGAGCGGGAGTCATCGCCGCCGATCTTGCCAAATGCACGCTGCCGATGCGCGCGGCACGCGAGTGCTCGGGCCGCAGCGCTCGGACGAGCAGCGGGAGCGCGCGAGGAGCGTGCGCGCGGAGCTCAGTCCCAAGCGCGCACGAGCGCGAGGCGCACTTCGCCCTCCGCGCGCCCGTCCTTCCAATGCGTCCAGCGCGTGTCGAGGCGCGCCGCGCTCGTGAAGCGGATCTCCGCGGCGTGCATGTGCGCCGTCGCGGGGCCGATGTTCGCTCCACCGGCGAACTCGAAGCGGATGACGTCGGGCTCGGCGCTCGCGCGGGCCAGCATGCGCGGCTGGTTGCCGAGGCAGTAGTGCACCAGCGCGAGGGCGCCGCCGTCGAGGTAGTAGACGGTCGCCATCTCGTGGGGGGTGCCGCAGAAGACCGTCTCGACGAGCGCGGTGCCGCCGCTGGTCACGCGGTAGCTCACGCGCGTGCGCGAGGGAGCATCACCTTCGCCCGCGAGCGCGACCCAGTCGCCTTCGAGGCGCTTGAGACGCTCGAACTGCTCCGCGGCGCCGGTCGCGGGGAACGTGTGGCTCGCGGTGGACGCGCAGGAGGCGAGGGCGACGATCGGCAGCAGCGTGGAGGCGAGGCGCATGGCCGAGAGATTGTAGGAACTCGCTCGCGCCCCGCCGCAAGCTGGGAGTCACACTCGCAGGATCCGCGCGGCGGCCGTAGGGTGGGGGAGCGCGCCGATCGCGCGAAAGGAACTCGGTCCCGATGAAGTGGCTCGTCGCCGTCTCGCTCGCTCTGTTCTCATCCCTCGCAGGCTGCATGGGCGTGGCGACGCGCGCACAAGTGCCCGCGACGCTCGAGACATGGGACTCCGATGGAGCGGCCAGCACGATCGGATTGGTGGCCTACAAGGACGCCGGGCGCTCGGCGGATGCTCCGGCGCCCAACCCCGAACCGGCGCCGAGCGAGGCCGCGGCCGCTGTGCCCAAGGACGCGCGGCAGGTGATCTACAGCGCCACGCTGTCGATCGTGGTGCTCTCGCCCGCTCTGGCGCAGGCCTCGGTCAAGTCCTTCGCGGAGGCCCTCGGCGGCTGGATGTCGGAGAGCGACGCCCGCGCGATCACGGTGCGCGTGCCCGCGGCGCAGTTCGAGCCGCTGCTCGAGCGCATCGGCCAGCTCGGCGAAGTCGTCGATCGGTCCGTGCGCGCCGAGGACATCACCGAGACGCTGGTCGAGCTCGACCTTCGCATCGACAACGCCCGGCGCGCGCGCGAACGCTTGCTCGCGCACCTCGAGAGGAGCGAGAAGATGGAGGACACGCTGCGCATCGAGGCCGAGCTCGCGCGCGTGACGGTCGAGCTCGAGGCGCTCGAGGGCCGCGCGCGTTACCTGCGCTCGCAGGTCGCGATGAGCACGATTCGAGTGGCCTTCGATCGCTCGCCGTCCGCACCGCGCGGCGAGGGTCCGCTCCTGCCGTTCGACTGGATCGCGCGATTGGGCAACGCTCTGGTGGCCGGATCGGTCGAGGGACGCCCCAAGCGCCCCAGCCTGTTCGCTGGCGGGCCGCGCTTCGAGCCGCCGAGCGCATTCTTGCGCTACTACAGCGACCGCGACACGGTCGAGGCGATGAACGCGGACGGCGTGCGCATCAAGGTCCACCGTGAGGACAACTACGACAAGGGCGCGCTCGCCTTTTGGGCGAAGCTCGCGCGGGCGGAACTCGTGCGCTCGCGCGCGCTGGTCGTCACCGCGGAGCGCGAGCTCGGCGAGGATCGCGCGCTGGTGGCGGGTTCGCGCGAGGTCGCCGGCGTGCTCCACGACTACCTGCTCGTGATCGCTCGCACGAAGGACGATGTGTACAGCTTCGAGGCGTGGGGGCCGCGCGAGCTGTTCGCGCCGCTCGCCGCGGAGATCGAGGCGAGCGCGCTCTCGCTGCGGCGCTGAACGCTCGCCAGTTACATTCGCCAGAGACGCTCGCCAGAAACACTCGCCAGATCGGACCCGAGCGAACCCGAGCGGCTCGGCGCTCTCAGATCGCGGCGTCGCGGAACGTCACCATCTCGCGGCGCGACTCGTCCCACAGCTTGAGGCGCAGGTTGCCGATCACGTCGCGCGGCCGGAGCGTCGTGCGAATCGGATGCTGCAGCTCGGGCAGCTCGGCCATCGCCTGCGGCAGGCGGTAGAAGGGGATCTGCGCGTTGAGGTGGTGGACGTGGTGGAAGCCGATGTTGCCCGTGAAGAAGCGCAGCACCGGGCCGGTTTCGAGGTAGCTCGACGTCGCCACGGACGCCGAGTGGTAGTCCCAATCGTCCTCGTCGGGCACCTGCATGCCGACGAAGTTGTGCTGGGAGTAGAACAGGTACGCACCGATCATCCCCGCGCTCACCACGGGGATCAGGTACAGGAACAACAGCGGCTCGAAGCCGCCGTAGATCGCGAGCAGCGGGGCGCCGATCAGGTGGCACAGCAGCGCGGCGGCGGAGTCCCAGTACTTGCGCGGGTCGTTCTTGAGGTTGGTGAAGCAGATCGAGTAGGCGAAGACCGTCAGGATCGCGAACAGCATCGTCAGCGGGTGGCGCGCCACGCGGTAGAACAGCCGGTCGCCCTTCGAGGCCTTGCGCCACATCTCGGTGGTCAGCAGCGGAAAGGAGCCGGTGCTCGTCTCCGAACGCTTGCCGACGTGCTTGTGGTGGTAGTTGTGCCCGTAGCGCCACGCGTTCGGGGGCGTCATCAGGATCATCCCGAGCACGAAGAAGATGCCCTCGGCGACCTTGGAGCCCTTCAGGATCGCGCCGTGCATGAAGTCGTGGAACAGGATGAACGCGCGCACGAAGACCAGCGTCGCGAGGATCGACGCGGCGAGCTGCACGGGCCACCAAGGCGCTGCGCCGGCCGCCACGAGCGCGCCCACGAGCAGGGAGACGGTCGTCGAGAGGTGCATCCAGCTGCGGCCGCGCGAGTCGAACGCATAGCGTTCGGTGGCGCGCAGGAGCTCCCGCCCGGTGCGCAGGGGCGCCGCGGGGGCACCGACCGAGGGACACGGGTCGGCTCGACGGACTTCGGAGTGGGGTGTCGCGGGGGAGCTGACGGCCATTTGCATCGCGCCACTATAGGAACGCGCCCCGCGCGATGGAACCGCGGCCTCGCACGCGGGAAGTGCGGCGTTCGGGCCTCGGGGCCGCCCCGAGCGTGCTACCTTGCAACGTCGCCCGACGATGATGCGTCCCCCTTCGAATTCCGCAGCGATTCCCGCGCCGCTCGACTACGCGTCGGGCTCGATCGAGCGCTGGTGCGCCGATTTCGTGCTCGCCACGGACGTCGCCGCGAAGCTCGCGCCCCGCTCGGCCCCCGACCCGCGGCGCGCGGAGCACTGGACCGTGGCCCCGCGCGCGCTGCGGCTCGCCGCTCCGAGTCGGCCTCCCACCTGGCGCGTGACCTCGCGCAGCCCCTCCGCGCCGCGTCCCGAGAGCCTGCGCGATCCCGCCGCCCGCGCGCGGCTCTGGCACACCTTCGCGCACCACGAGCTGCAAGCGGCCGAGCTGTTCGCCTGGGCGGTGCTCGCGTTCGCCGACGCGCCGCGCGAGTTTCGCGCCGGACTCGTGCGGCTGTGCGAGGAGGAGCTCGCGCACCTCGCGCTCTACCGCGCGCTGCTGCGCCGCGACGGACGCGATTTCGGCGACGAGCCCGTGCGCGATTGGTTTTGGCAGCGCGTGCCGACCTGCGCGACGCCCGCGTCCTTCGTCGCGCTGCAAGGGATCGGCCTCGAAGGCGCCAACTTGGAGCACGCGGCGCGCTACGCCGCGGCGTTCCGCGCCGCGGGCGACGAGGAAGGGGCGCGCGTGCTCGAGCAGGTCGAGCGCGACGAGATCTCCCATGTGGCCTTCGCCGTCCGTTGGTTTGCCCGCTTCCGTGGCGCGCCGCTGGACTACGACGCATGGCGCGACGCCCTGCCTTCGCCGCTCACTCCGGCCATCCTGCGCGGGCGCGAGCTCAACCGCGCCGCGCGCCGCACGGCGGGCCTCGACGACGCCTTTCTCGCGCGCCTCGAGTCGGAGCCGCTCGAACGCGGCGTCGCGGGGAGCGAGGCGCGAGTGTGAACGAGCGCGAGCCGCTCGCGTGGGTGCTCAACCTCGACGCCGAGGTCGAGCTCGCCGCATCGGCGCGCTATGCACCGACCGCGCACGTGCGAACCATCGTGGAGCGCGAGCGAGCGCGCCTCGTCGGCAGCTTGCTCGGGCCGGGCGACGTGCTCGTCACGCCGGAGCTGCTCGCGCGCGCTCCGCAGGCCGCCGCAGGGCTGAAGGGCATCGCCTGGAGTCCCACGCCCACGGCTCTCGCGCTGCTGCGGCGCGCGGGCGCGCGGCTCGACGCCGCGCCGCCGCTGCAAGTCCTGCGCGAGGCGAACGCGCGGCCCTTCGCCGCCGCCGTGCGCGC
>Ga0194120_10002593_pt1 | contig 30860 bp, 23 predicted proteins | sample TA2MahCa65mmetaG_FD_148642 | JGI IMG/M metagenome (GOLD analysis project Ga0194120, IMG submission 148642) | Freshwater microbial communities from Lake Tanganyika, Tanzania - TA2015019 Mahale Deep Cast 65m | ecosystem: Environmental > Aquatic > Freshwater > Lake | place: Tanzania: Lake... | reverse complement strand
CTACGCGGTCTGCGCTGCTGCTTCCGCCCATGACCATGACCCGCAACGACGATATCCGCGTCCGCTACGCGCCAAGCCCCACTGGCAAGCAGCATATCGGCGGCGCGCGCACCGCGCTCTTCAACTGGGCCTACGCGCGCCGGCACGGCGGCAAGTTCTTGCTGCGCATCGAGGACACCGACGAGGGGCGCTCGACGCGCGAGTACGAGACCGCGATCCTCGAGGGGCTGGCCTGGCTCGGCCTGGACTGGGACGAGGGCCCGGACATCGGAGGTCCGCACGGCCCGTACCGGCAGTCGGAGCGCTACGCGCGCTACACGGAGATGGCGCAGTTGCTCGAGGCCAAGGGCGCCGCCTACCGCTGCTTCTGCACGACCGAGCGACTCGATCAGCTGCGTGAGGCACAGGAGAAGAACAAGGAGAAGCCCGCGTACGACGGCAAGTGCCGTGACCTCCAGCCGGCCGAGCGCGCCACGCGCCTGGCGGCCGGCGAGCCCGCGGTGCTGCGCTTCAAGGTGCCGGCGGGTGCGACCAGCTTCACCGACCTGATCCGCGGCGAGGTCGTCTTCCAGAACAAGGAGGTCGACGACTGGGTGATGGTGCGTGCCGACGGCACCCCGATCTACAACTTCGCCGTGGTGTGCGACGACGTCGACATGCGCATCACGCATGTGCTGCGCGGCGAGGAGCACTTGACCAACACGCCCAAGCAGATCCTGCTCTATCAGGCGCTGGGCCTTGCGTTCCCGACCTTCGGCCACCTGCCGCTGATGCTCGGAACGGACGGGAAGAAGCTCTCGAAGCGCACCGGCGACACGGCGCTGCAGGACTACCGGGACAAGGGCTACCCCAAAAAGGCGATCGTGAATTTCCTGTGCCTGCAGGGCTGGGCCCTGGACGGCAAGACCGAGGTGTTCGGGATCGACGAGCTGGTCAGGAACTTCGATCCGACGCAGGTCAGCAAGGCGGGCGCGGTCTTCGATCTCGACAAGTTCCGCTGGCTGGCGGGCGAGTATCTGCGCAAGGAGCCGCTCGAAGAGCTGTTCGAGCATTGCGCGCCGTACCTCGTCGCGAGCGGGCGGGTCGGCCGCGAGGAACTCGTGACGCGCCGCGCGTGGTTGTTGCAGGCCCTGGCCTTGGAGAAGGACCGCCTGCACATCTACTCGGAGTTGCCCGAACGCCTGACCTGGGCCTTCGCCGAGGATCGCGCGGTCGTCTACTCCGAGGCCGCGCTGATCAACGTGCGCAAGCAGACCGACTGGAAGGGGACGCTGAGCGCCTATCTGGAGTGGTTGAGGCCCAAGCTCTCCGATCGGGTCGCGAAGGATGCGCTGCGCGATGCGACCAAGGCCTGGGTCGCGGAACGCAAGCTGAAGATGCCGGCGCTGTTCCAACCGCTGCGTTGCGCGCTGACGGGGGAGGCCGGCGGACCCGACCTGTTCGATTCGATCGAGCTGATCGGCGCCGAGCGGGCGCTCGTCCGGCTCGAGACTGCGTTGGTTCGGATGGCCTGACGGTTCGTTCGACCGGGCTGCGGAGCCCGTGATCGCGCGCGTTTCAGCCTCCGTACCAGCGGTGGAACGTGTACTTCGTGCGGACCAGCTCCATGTCGAGGTCGAAGGCGACCTTGATCATCCCGTAGTTGTTGAGCTGCGTGTCGGCGTCCTTGTAGGCGCCGCTGCTGGTCCACACGTGGTGCTGCGACAGCATGCGCCCGACGCCCGAGCGCGGATCGGCGACCGCCAGCAGCGCGCGGCCGGAAACGAGCACGCCGGTGTGCCGTTCGAGCTCGCGCTCGAGCCGGTGGCCGAGGAACCCGGCCAGCCGGCCCGCGCTCGTTTCGGCCACCCAGACCTGTGCGTCACGCTCCGGCGCGAGCGAGAGCTCCAGGTAGTTGCGCGCCCAGCGCGCCATCAGCCGGCCCGCGTCGCGCCGCGGCAGGTGCTCGTCGAGGTGATAGCGATTGAGCGTGAACGCGCGTGCGGACAACTCCTCGATCGCCGGCAGGTCGCGCGGCTCGGCCGCGCGCAGCACGCCCTCGAAACCGTGCTCGGCCGGAAGCACCACGCCGCGCCCGCGACGCTCGGTGTCGTGCGTGAGCGTGACCAGCGTCTCGACCAGCCGGAATCCCGCATCGGTGAATTCCTGGTAGGCGGCGAGATCGGCCGTGTCGACTCGAAAGCTGACGTGCAGCACGCGCTCGCGCTCCACCAGGGACGACAATCCCGCGAGCAGCGCGCGCTGGACCGCGCGCGGGTTGGGATGGTCGGCGCGCGCGAGAGCGATCGGGATCCCCGCCATGCGCAGACCGAACAGTCGGGAGTCGTCGTCGAGGTGCTGCAGCAGCAGCAAGCCCGCCGGCGCACCGTCGGGATCGCACGCGACGAGGCGCCGCACGTCGTCGCGCGCGCACAGCTGTCGCACGCGCTCGACGAAGTGCGCGTGCTCACGCTGCGGCTCGATCGAGCGATAGCGGCGGTAGTCGCCGAACGGATATCCGGCGCATAATTCCTGCAGTTCGTCCGTGCCGAGCGCTTCGGACGTGCGAACGACCGGCGTGCTCACCGGCGCGCGGCGCGCGCGCGCGCCGGATCGAGCCAACGGTAGACGGTCGAGCCCCACCCCATGCCGCCTCCCAGCGCGAGCATCAGCACGTGGTCACCGTCGCGGAAGCGGCCGGCGCGCACGGCCTCGTCGAGCGCGGTGGGCACGCTCGCGCTGGACGTGTTGCCGGTGTGGTCGATCGCCCAGACCAGCCGATCGGGCTGGATGCCGGTCGTGCTCAGGCTCTCGAGCACGATGTTCTCGCTGGCATGGTGCGGAATCAGCCAGTCGACCTGGTCCGCGCGCAGGCCCGCGCGCGCCAGCGCCTCGGCGATGCAGCGGCGCGCCGTGTCGACCGCGAACGCGTAGACGCTGCGGAACTCCGACACCAGATGGTGCTCGCCGATCGCCAGCCGCTCGGCCGTCAGCGGTCGGCGCGTGCCGCCGGCCGGCACGCGCAGCGCCATGCCGGCCGCGCCATCGGTGCCCGCGTAGAAGGACAGGAAGCCGTGGGGCCGGCCCGTTGCCTGCTCGGGCAGCTCGAGCGCCTCGAGCACGACCGCGCCCGCCGCATCGGCGAACAGGCCGCTCATGCGAAAGTCGCGCTTGTCGATCAGGTGCGTCATCTTCTCGGCGGCGATCACCAGCGCGCGGCGATAGCCGAGATTGGCCATCAGCGAATCGGCCACCATCAGCGCATTGAGGAAACCAGGGCAGGCATCCTGCAGTTGATGGCAGACCGCCTTGGTCCCCAGTTCCGCCTGCACGAAGGACACCGAGTGCGGTGCGACATGATCGCTGGTCGCGGTCGCGAGCACGATCAGATCGAGCTCGCCGGCAGCCAGCTCGGCCGCCTCCAGCGCGCGGCGCGCGGCCGCGAGCGCCATGTCGCCCGTCGATTCGCCGTCACGCGCCCAGTGACGCGTGCGCACCCCGTAGTGGCGCCGGATCCAGGCGTCGAGATCGCAACCCGCCGTCCGCGCGTCGTAGTTGGCGACGAGCGTGGAGAGTTCCGCGTTGGAGACGACGCGCTCCGGCAGGTGGCTGCCGGTACCGGTCAGATAACGTCGGGGCGTCGGCACTGGGGAAGCTCTTCCGGATGCGGATGCGGAGTCTAGCCCCGTCCGCGAGTCAAGCCGTGCTGCTTTTCGGCCGATTCCAGCCTGCCGATGGAATCGACCGAGCTTGCGGGCGTGGATCAGGGTTGCCTCAAGGCGCGTGCGCTGGTGGTCGAATTCGTCAGCGGATCCCTGGCCGTGCACGCGCAGGCGCGCATGCGCGCGCATCTGGGGCACTGCGAGAACTGCCTCGAGCACTACCGAGCGACGATCAGCGGCATCGCCGCGCTGGGCCGGCCGCGCACCGACTCCACGCAATCGCCCGCGTCTTCCGGCCCCGCTCCGCGCCTGCGCACCGGCCTGGTGCGCTGGCCCAGGGCGCCGGGGCGACTGCCCAGCTTGTCGGTGTTGGGCCTGATGGTCGCGCTGGCCGCGGGCTTGTTTCTGGTGCGCGCGCAGTCCGCGCACGACTGGCGCGTGGTGCGCGTGGAAGGCGTGATCAGCCTGGATGGGAAAACCGACCCCGCCTCGCAGGTTCTGGAGGAGTTGCCGGTCGAGCGTTGGTGCGTTCTGGAAACAGGGGCGGTGCTCGAAATCGAGTCGGGGGAGGCGCAGGCCGAGGTGCGCGGTCCGGCGCGCTTCGTCTTCGAGAAGGCCGCGGGAGCCCGATTGCGAGTCGAGCAGGGGCAATTCACGCTGCAGGGTCCGCTGCAGCTCAGCCACACGACGGCCGGCCTGCTGGTCGATGCGGGCCGTTGCATGGTTCGCGTGACGCGCACGAGTCTCGAAGTGGATTGCCTGAGCGGCACGGCGCGCCTGATCGATGCGGGTGGTGAGCGCGCACTCGCCGCGGGACAGTCCGTGCGCGTCCCCTGAGGCCCGGCTAGACTGCCGCCGTGTCCGCTGCGAGCGACGTCGTAGACGCAGCGCCCGACCGGGCGCCGCAAGTGTCGGTCGTCGTGCCGGTCTATCGCAATCGGCACACGCTGCTCGAATTGTTGCGTCGGCTGGACGCGGCGCTGGCGGGGGAGGCGCGCGAGTACGTGTTCGTCGTCGACGCGTCACCCGACGACAGCCTGGCGCTGCTGCTCGAAGCGCAGCGCGAGCGGCCCCACCTCGTGGTGCTCGAACTCGCCCGCAACGCCGGCCAGCACGGCGCGCTGTGCGCCGGTTTCGCCGCCGCGCGCGGACGCGTCGCGTTGGTGCTCGACGCGGACTTGCAACAGCGGCCGGAAGATCTGCCGCGCGCGCTCGAGAGCTGGCGGGCCGGACACGACTTCGTCAGCGGCTGGCGCCGCGTGCGCCGCGATCCGCTGACGCGGCGCGTCGCGTCGGCGGCGATGAACGCGCTCGTGCGCCGCGTGACCGGCGTGGCCCTGCACGACTGGGGCTGTCCGCTGGCGGCCGTCGATCGCAGCGTCTTCGAGCGCATCCCCGAAGGCGGCGAGCAGCGCCGCTTCCTCAAGCCGCTGGTGGCCAGCCTGTCGCGCAACGCGATGGAGATCGAGATCGAGGCCGATGCGCGGACCGGGGCGAGCTCCTACTCGCCGTTCATGCTGTGTGCGCTGGCCCTGGATTTCGTCGTCAGCTTCACCAGGCGCCCGTTCCAGTGGCTGATCGGGATCGGCGCGCTGGGCGTGCTGGCGGGCACGCTGGGGGCGATCGTCTACTTCGCCGCACGGCTCTTTGGGGCCTCCGCCTCCGATCGCGCGCAGGTGCTCGTCGTGCTCGGCCTGCTGGTCGGATTGCAGCTTGTCGTTCTCGGCGCGGTCGGCGAGTTCACGCACCGGATCTATCGCCTCGTGCAGGCGCGACCGCTCTACGAAGTGCGCGCGGTGCATCGCGCGGATCCGAAGTGAGCACGGCCGAACCTCGATCCGCGACCCGACTGGAGCTGGCGCTGGCCTTCGCGCTGGCATGCGCGGCGAGCCTGTGCTTCGCCGACAAGCCCGTGCACCAGGACGACTGGGCCTACCTGCGCGTGGCCGATCTGTTGCTGCGCGACCCGCTGCACGTGTTCGAACAGACCACGCTGTACAAGGGCTCGAGCGTGGACGTCGCCAGCGGCGTGCCGCACGGTCCGGTCTGGCCGCTGCTCGTGGCGCTCACACGAGCGCCGCTCTTCGGCGCCCATGCGCTGCTCGCCGCGCACGCGCTGACCGCGTTGTTGCACGGGTTGGCCGGGCTCGCGCTGGCCTCGCTGGCTCCCCGCGTGGGCGCGCGCCCGTTGACGGCGGCGCTGCTGTACGCGTGGTCGCCGATCGCCTGGGTGTTGGCCGGCAATGTGATGACCGACGTGCCGATGGTCGCGTTCCTGTGCGCGGCATTGGCGCTGGCGGCGCGCGGTTGCCAGACCGGCTCGCGCTCCGCCCTCGTCGGGGCAGGCGTGCTGGCCGCGCTGGCGGCGCTGACGCGCTACCACGGCCTGGCCGTGTTCCCGTTGCTCGCACTGGCGGGCTGGGTCTTCGGCGCGGGCCGACTGCGTTCGTTCCTGCCGCTCGTGATCGGTCTCGCGCTGGTCGGCGCGTATTTCGCGCTGACGCGCGCCTGGCTCGGGCGCACCGATGCGGAACGAGCGTCCAGCTTCCTGCTCGTGCTGGCGCGGATCGACGTGCTGGGCTGCGCGCTGGCCTGCGTCGCGGCGCTGGGCTTCACCGCGCTGCCGGCCCTTCCGGCGCTTGCGCTGGGCGCGCGCGGGGCGGCGCGCAGCGCCTGCGCATTGCTGGGGGCCGCAGCCGGCGCGTGGCTCACCTTCGGACCGGCCGCCGAGCGCGGCTCGGCCGCCGTGGGGCTCAATGCCTGGCTGCTCGGCGCGAGCCTGATCGGCGGTGCGGCCTGGCTCGGATTGGCGCTCGGCGCCGCGCTCCAGCGCCGCATCGGAGTCGACTTGCTGCTCGCCTGCTGGCTGGGAGGTTTCGCCATCGCCGCCATCGTCGGCGTGCCCTTCGGTTGTTCGCGCTACGCGCTGCCGGCCCTGCCCGCGCTGGCGCTGTGCATGGCGCGCGAGTTGCATTCAGCGCGCTTCCCGCGCCTGGCTCGCGTGCTGCCTGTCGCCGCGCTGGTGCTGCAGTTCCTGGTCGGTGCTCTGGCCGCGGAGGCCGATCGCCGCGCCGCGCGCGTCTACCCGGAGTACGCCGCGAAAGCGCAGGCCCTGCGCCGCAGTGCCTGGAGCGAGGGCCGCACCTGGATCTGGGGCGACATCGATTTCCGTTGGTACCTCGAGGAGGCCGGTGTCGGCCGCGTGATCGCCAGCGCATCGAACGAGCCCGAGGCCGGCGACCGCCTGCTCAAGTCCGCCGTGTGCACGTCGAGTCCTGACGACGGCAGCAGCGGCGACTACCGGCTGCACCCGGAGCTCGTGCGGCGGCTGCGCGTCAGCGACGAGCAGATCTTTCGCGATCGGTACCCGGTGCGCGTGCACAACGCCTACGCGGGCGCCGGGTTGTACCACGTCGACGCCGGCATCCTGCCGTTCGCAGTATCCGAAGCTGATCACGACCGCATCCAGGTTTGGGAGGTCCAGGACGGGAACGCGCTGCTCGAGGCATTCAACGGCGCCGAGAAGGAGTCCTACGCCAAGCGCGTCTCCAGCCGCGCCAATCTGCGCGTCGAGCGCTACTTCGCCGGCGTGGACGAGGACCAGCACCTTTCCCTGGCCTTCACGTTCCCGGGTCGCGTGACCTGGCGCGACGTCGAGATCCCGGCCGACGGCGAGCTCGTGTTCGAACTCGCCGAGCACGCGCGCCTGGTCGAGTACTCCGAGCCCGGTCCGGGTTCGATCGCGCGCGTGCGGGTCGGTGCCGAGGTCGTCTTCGAGACCCAGCTCGACTCGCGCAGGCGCGCCGCCGACCGCGGATGGCGCGCCTTCCGCGTGGATCTGGCGCGCCATGCCGGCCAGCGCGTTGCGCTGACCTTCGAGGTCGGCGCACAGCCGGCGCCGCCCGGCTGCCCCGCCGAGGCCGCCGAGTACGTGTTGGTCGGCTTCGGCGATCCTCAGCTGCGCTCGCGGCCCTGAGCGAGCCCGGGCGTCGAAAAAAACAGACGGTCGGCTCAAGTGGAAAGCGTTTCCGGTCGAAGCGACTTCCCACACGACCATGACCACCCGACTGATCCCCGCGACTTCCCTGGAAACCGACCTCGAGCCCGTCCTGACCCGCCTGCACGGTCATGAGCTGTGGGCGCTGCTCGAAGATCCGGAGGCGACCGCCGATCGCGCGCAGGCCGGGCTGGCGCTCGCGCTGGCCGAATGGTCGTCGGCCAACCTGCTCTGCGCACTGCGTCGCGCGTTGGTGCAGTCGCGAACCCCGTGGGTGCCGGCGGCCGACGGCGCCGCCTCGCGGCTGGTGCTGGAGCTGTCGCTGCTGGAAGAGGGCAGCGAGCGTTCCGGCGGCGACTGGTGCAGCCGGCCGGAGCTGTTCCGCGGGTTGCTCGCGCGCCACGGATTGCCGACCGCCGCCTACGATGCTTTCGTCGCGCGGTTGCGTGCGGGGGAACGCCTGCGTCTGGCCTTCGATCTGTCGGGCCTGCCCGGCGCCGCCGTCGGCGCCGCGCAGCAGTGGCACGCCGTCTGCGAACGGGGTTGGGCTCACGAAATCGCCGCCGCCTATGCGGCGCTGCGCCTCGCGCTGCCGCCGCGCGGCTTCGTCGAACACTGCCGTGCACGCCTGGCGGAGCGCCCGGAGCGGACGGCCCTGCAGCACCCGCTGCTCGAGCTGTGCGCATCGCCGGCCGGCTTGGGCGCGGCGCAACTCGCGGAGCGCTTGTTCAAGGCACGGCCGGACGGTGCTCAGGAAGCGCGCGATGCGGCCCTGGCCGCCTTGGTCGCGCTGGAGACGGTCTTCGATCGCTCCGTGCTGCAAGCGAGCCGCCGGCGCACCGAGCGCAGCGCGACGCGGCTGTGCGCCTGAGGCTTTTGCCGCGCGCGCCGGGATGCTCGACTATCCGGCCGCATGTCCACCGACCGATCGCTGCGCCTGGAACCGCGTCGCTTCAGTCGCGCGCGCCTGGCGTTCTTTCGCGCGATCGAGCAGCTCGCGGCGGCGCTGGGCGGGCGCGCGTTCTACCGCGCGCTGCAGTTGTCGCCGCCGCGCCTGCGGGAGGAGCGCGTGCTGCTCGAAGGCCTGGCTGCGCGCCTGGACGGCTTGTCGATCGTGCACCTTTCGGACCTGCATGCGGGGCCCTTCCTCCGCGGCGGCGACCTGGCCCGCGCGGTCGAGCGCACCAACGCGCTGCGTCCCGACCTGATCGTGCTCACCGGCGATTTGGTCACGCACGCGGCCGAGGAAGCGTGGTGGATCCTCGAGGACCTGGCCGCGCTGCGCGCTCCACTGGGTGTATGCGCCGTCTTCGGCAATCACGATTACCACGGTCGGCGTGAGCGTGAGATCCGCAGCGCCTACGCGGCGCGCGGCATCGAGTTCCTGTGCGACGAGGCGCGTCCGCTGTGCGACGGCGCACTGTGGCTGATCGGGCTGGAGGATCTGGAGGAGAAGCGCGGTGCGCGCGACGCGTTCGCTCGAGTTCCGCCCGGCGCCTGCGCGATCGCGCTGTGCCACAACCCCAAGGGCGCGCCGGCGCTGCATGCGCGCGGCTGCGCGCTCGTGCTGTCCGGCCACACGCACGGAGGGCAGATCAACCTGCCCGGGATCCGACGCTTCGCTCCCGCGCACCCGGGAGATCGGGTCGATACGCCGGGCGGCACGCTGATCGTCAGTCGCGGGCTGGGCGCGCTGGGGCTGCCGCTGCGCGTGCGCGCGGCCGCCGAGCTGGTGCGCATCGTGCTCGTGGCTCCGCGGAGGGCGGCTTGAACGGCGCGCTGGCTTCGCGCGGGCGCGCCTTGGTCGTCGCCTGGCCCGGACGGCAGGCGCGCTGGCGCGCCTTCGAGCTGTCGGGCCGCGCGCTGACGGAGTGGCGCGCGCTGCCGGGCGAGTGCGCGGGCGTGGAGCTCGACACCGACCACCGACTTTGGATCGCGGACCCGGCATTCGCCCGGGTGCGTTGCGTGAACCTGTTCGGGAACGAGCTCTGCACGTTGCGCGCGCGCGCCTCCGCGCCGCGCGACGGCTTGGGCACGCTGGCCGATCCGCGCGGGCTGTGCTGCGCGGGCGATGGGGATCCGCTGCGCCTGTGGCTGGTGCAGGGCGGCTTGCGGCGCGGCGCGGTGCAGTTGTTCGACGAGTCCGGACGCGCACGCCTGCGGCTGCGCAGCCTCGGCGACGCGCGTGAGCCGTTCCGCAATGCTCGTCGCGTGCGCGCGGCCGGGCGCTACGTCTGGGTGCTGGAGACGCTGGCGCGTCGCGTGCAGGTCTTTCGCGACGGCGACTTCCACTTCGCTTTCCAGGTGCGCGAACGCGGCGAGCCGCAACCGCTCTCTGCGATCGCGCTGTACGAGGACGGCAGCGGCGTCGTGTGCACCGACGGCGCGGCGCCGGGCCTGCTGCGCATCGGTCGCTCCGGCAATGTGCGCGAAGCGCTGTCGGCTCCGGTCGAGGGTGCCTGTGACATGGCCCTGCTCGACGGGGTCGATCCGAGCTCCGCGCGGGTCGCGCTGCTCGATCGCGAAGGGCTGCGCGTGCGGGCCTTCGATGCAGCCGGAGTCTGCCAGGGCGAAATCGAGGAACTGGCCGGCTGATCCGGGCGCGGCTCAAGAAGCCGACCTCGCTCTGGTCGATAGCGCGAGGATGTCCCTGCCAAGGTTCGGCCTGTGTCTCGCTGCCGTCACGGCTCCCGCTGTCGCGCAATTCGCCGGTGGCGGAAATCCCGGCAACGGCTGGCAGCCGCCGTTCACGCCGGCGAGCCAGTTCTCCTGGACTTCGGGTCCGCAGGATCTGGGGACGGTCTCGATCCCGGTCGGTCCCGGCGGCGGGTGGCTGTACTTGCCACAGCTGGGCTTCCAGTTCCGACTCGTGCCGAGTTGGAGCAGCGTCCGACCCTCGAGGTGATCCTCTACCCGCCGAACTCAGGCGTGCCGGATCGCGCCGAGCGCTTCCTGTTGCAGTTCCCGCTGCACGAGCCGGTCGCCCCGGCAAGCAAGGCGCTGGTGATCGCGTTCCACCCGTTCGGAGTCAGCGAGAAGAGTCCGTTCAACGCGACGGCGCTGCCGTTCCTGTGCGCGCAGAAGCGCTACCTGCTGCTCGCGCCCTACGGCCTGGTCGACACGAACTACGCATGCGCGCCGTCGCAGCAGGCGCTCGATGCGATCCTGGCCCTGCTCGGCAAGTGGATCGCCTACGACAAGGAGCGCGTGTACGCGATCGGTTTCTCGATGGGGGGGCTGAACGCGCTCTCGTACGCGGCGCGGCACCAGGATCCCGCCGCCACGCGCATCGCGGCGCTGATCGATCACACGGGCACCGCCGATCCGATCCGCGCCTACCAGCAGGGTGGAGCCGAGCTGAAAGCGCTGCTCGAGGACCCACTGCACTTCGGCGGCAGCCCGACCAGCGCCAGCTATGCGTGGCAGCGCATCGCGCCCGTGCGCATCGGTTCGCAGGGCGTCGAGCCGTTGACCGCGCAGGTCGAGAACCTGCTGCACGTGCCGATGTGGATTCACTGGAATCCAGCCGATCCGTTCCAGGACCTGGTGCATCAAACCGTCACGCTGCGCAACTGGCTGATCCTGCAGGGGGCGCAGGTTCAGAGCTCCACCGCGGTCGGCACGCTGCAGCATGCGTGGTCGACTTTGCCGATGGAGCAGGCTTTCGAGTGGCTGGACGATCAGCTGCTGGCGACACCGCCCGCCGCCTTCCGCGCGCATCGGGACGCGCCGGGCGGGCACTTCGAGCAAGAGCTGCGCGACAGCGTCCCGCAGCAAGTGGCGCGCTGGCGCTTCGACGGCACCGGCCCGACGCTGCGCGTGCGCGACACGCTCGCGGTTCGCGAGCTGGCTTTCGATCCGCATTCGTATGGCGGAGGCGCAGCGCTCACGCTCGAGCTGTCCGGGCTCGATGCGAACTTCGCGCGGCTGGTGCTGTTGGCTCAGCCGAATGCGCCGGCGCAGGTTCAGGCGCTGACCGGTCCGGCACCGCTGTGGTTCCATGATCCGCAGCGCGCGGAGCTCACGCTGCTGCCCCAGGGGCCCAGCCAGGTGCTGTCGATCGTGCCCTGAACCTCCGAACCGGGTACTGCCGGACCGGGTACCGCCGCATCGGGCACCGGGTCCGAGGGCAAGAAAAAGGGCCGGTGATCAGAGATCACCGGCCCAGGGGAGAGAGGAGGCTCTGTCGTCTCGTGAGGCCTCGCAGGCTCGCATGTTGCGAAGCCTCGACAGAGCAAAGGTCGAGTAACCCTTGCCGAATCACTCGATCTTTCAGGAGGTCCCGCCGGGCTTCCCTGACCAGCGCGAGGCTCGCAACTCGCACCGGTCTCCCGGCGAACTCCATGGGATTGCTCCCACACCTGCATTCTAGAACCCCGGCGGCGCCGCGCCAGCGATTTTTCAGCCGCGCGGGGCAGAAGGGCTTGCACGGCTCACAGCGCCGGCAGCCAGGCCCGGCAGAGGATTCCACCTTCTGGGACCGCAGCGGCCTGCCATCGGCCGCCCAGGGCCAGTAGCGCCGTGGGTTGGTCCAGCGGCAGATCTTCTGCGCTGGCCAGCACCAACTCGTAGCCGGCGCGTTCATCTCGGCCGGGGCGCAGGCGCAGCGATGCGCGCGCAGCGCCGGGCAGCGGGGCCAATAGTTGTTCCACGAGCTCCATCAGACGCGCATCGGCGGGAGCGTTGCGCACGTGCTCGGGGAGTTCGTCGAGCTCGAGCTTCAGCCCAGGATGCGTCGCGTACGCTGCTTCGAACAGCTCCGCCACGCGGCGCATGCGACGGCCCTCGTTGCCGCGCAACAGGCTCGCTCCCTGGTCGAGGCGGGAGCCGGAAACGGGCGGGGCACAGGCGTTCCAGACCAGCGTCAGCGCCTGCGCGAGATCGGCTTGCGCCGAATGCGCGGCGCACTCGGCCAGGAACACCTGCGCATCCGTGCCGCCACGCACGCGCGTCAAGCGCGGCGGCAGCAACAGGTCGTCGTGCTGCATGGCCAGGCGCAACAGCACGGCTGCGGGCGGGAGCAGCTCCGTCGCGCCGACGCTGCGCACCGGCGACCAGTTGGGTGCGGCTCCGGCGCGCTGCACGCCGCGCCGCCAGAGCGCGGCCGCGCCGCACAGCTCGTGGCGCACGAGCGCACTCAAGAAGCGCTGGTCGCGCTGGTCGCGCTCGTCGACCTCCAGCAACTCGGCCACCAGTGCATCGACGAAGGGGCGGTGGACGCGCGGGTTCACGCGCAGCTCATCGGCCGTCGGGCCGGTCGGACCGAAATCCCTTCCGGTCACTCGCAGAGGTCCGTCCCTATGGGCGCCAACGGCAGGCCGTAGGCCAGTTCCTGCGCCAGCGCCAAGAGCGGCGCCCGGTTGTGCAGGTTCGACAGTCCGGCGCCTTCCATGCCTCCGATCAGATTGCCGCCGCCGGCCATCTCCGCAGCTCGCGTCAGCAGCAGCGCGACGGGTTCGATCTCGTAGCCCCACGCGAAGGTCGGCCAGATCTGATAGCTGTCGGCGTCGGCCGAGTGTCCATCGGAGGGCACGCTCGCGCAGTAGACGCCGCTGCTCACGTTCAGCGGCCCCGTGGCGATCTGGCGCCAAGGCGCGTTGAACTGCGTGCTCCACGCCGCGGGGCGCACGACGCCCTGCGCGCTCGTGGCGAGGAAGTCGCGCAGCATCCCGGTGCGCACCGGATCCTCGCCGGAGTAGACGCTCTCGAGCATGCCGCGCACCGCGTTGTCGATGATCGCCTGCTCGATGATCTGGCTCGTTCGGTATTTCCCGTCCAGGAACTTGGTGTAGACGGCGGCCATCAGCAGCCCGCTGCACGGCACCTGACCCGTTGTGACGACGGTCGTCACCGAGTCGAACCAGCTCTTCAGGCGCGTGCGGTCCGCGGGCGTCGCCAGCGAGTACACCGCATTGGCCGTGTCGAGCGCCCAGCCCTCGCCGCGACCGAAGTCGACGCCCTTGTAGGGGTGCTGCTGCACGTATCGCAGGTCGCTGCGCATGCCGGTGTCCTGCACGTGCTGGTACGCGGAGTTGTAGTACGGGTGGTACGACAGGCGCACGAGCTCGGCCTGCATCTCCAGGTCGTCCTTGGCCAGCGCGTCGTTGCCGATCCAGGCCAGCGCCTTCGCGCAGCGCGTGTAGCGCACGAGGTGCTGCAGGTCGTGCGACTCGAACGCGAGCAGGTCGTTTTCGTAGCTCGGTTGCAGGCCGGCATTCGCGACCGCCGTGACCTGGAAGGTCGGTGGCGAGTACAGGCCGAACGGGTCCTGGGAACCAGTGAGCTTCATGTAGAAGTAGCAGTCGACGTACGTGTTGCCGTTCCCGTCGACTGCCGTCCAATCCTCCAGACGCGAGGGACGCCCGTCGGCGTGGTACAGCGCGTTGGGCTGGCGGTCGGAGTGCATGCGGTGCACGAGCTCGAGCCCGCGATAGCCCTCGGGGCTGGCCGCCTCGAGCACGTCGGTGCCCTGCGTCAGGTGGATCTCGTTGCCGCCCGCCATGCCGCCGTACTGGACGCCGTACGGGTGCGCCCAACCGAGCTGACCGAATTGCACCGGCCAGTCGCCGAGGCCCGTGCCGTTCACGAGCAGGGTCTCCAGGCCCGCGGTCTCGTTCGCCAGTTGGTTGCGCAGGTTCGTCAGGCCGACGTGCGCGAGTCCCGGCAGCCTGAAGCGCTGCGGGAAGTAGCGCGCGCTGTCCTCGTTCCACCAGGACCAGTACTCCTGGCCGCCGATCGGATCGAGGCCGCGACGCGCGAAGGCCAGGCCCTCCTCGTCGAGCAGCGAGCGTGCGCGTGTCTCCGATCCGATCGGACACAAGGCCAGCCGCCGGTGGAACTGCCCCTGCGAGGGCATCACGTGCAACTTGCCGTCGCCCTGCTCCGCGACCAGCGGGAAGATGGTCTGGTCGTTGAACACGTACGGAATCCCGAAGGCCGGATCCTCGACGTCCTCCACGATGTTCCAACCGTTGGGCAGTGCCAGCTCGATCGAGAGGAAATAGACCTTGCCCTGCGGATCGTCGACCGCATCGCCCTGGTCGTGGCCGTCGCCGGCATTGCTGAAGCGCAGGTCGAGCAGTAGCACGTCGGTCGACGCCGTTGCGGTCACGTAGGCGTGCAGGCCGAGCAGGCACGAGAGCGTGCCTTGCGCGCCGGGATCCGGCGCGACCGGCAGCAACGGGTTCCATGCGCGCACGGTCGTGCGCGCCGGGCCGTGGCGCTTCAGCGCGAATTGCGAGCCGTCAGCGAACGGCCGCGACAGGTACAAGTGGTCGAAGCAGTCGCGTGCGCCGATCAGCAGTCCGTTCTCGTTCGTGACGAGGCCCACGACCGCGGGCGGCAGCGCGTCGGGGCCGTCGACCAGCGCGTCGATGCCGCTGGGCAGTGCAGGCGCCGCGTGCGGCGAGGCGAGCACCGCCAGCGCGTACTGCGCGCGGTCGCCGGGCGCGAGTCCCGGATTGCGGTTGACGCGCGCGAGCACTTCGATCACGTCCGCGCCGTCCGCGCTGGACGGGTAGCGGCTGACCGTCTCGATCTGGGTGTCGAGCGCGGTGCCATCCCAATCCAGGATGGCGAAGGGCACCTGGCCCTGCTCCGGCAGATAGGCGTCATCGGGCAGCGGCACGCTGCCGTGCAGCACGAAGGTGCTGCTCTCCGGCAGCACGACCTCGAGATTCGCGACGACCTGGACCGGCACGAGGTTGAGCGGCTCGTCGGGCTCGTCGTTCGGGTCACTGCCGCCGCCGCTGCCGCCATCGCCGGAGTCAGCACCGCCGCCGCCGCCGCCGCCACCACAGGCGGTCAAGATCGCCAGCGCGGCGCAGGCTGCACCGGTCGCGGCTTCCCAGCCCCGCCAAGGCCTGGAATGGCCGGCGCTGACGGACCTGCGGCCCGTAGCGCGGTTGCGCTTCGTCATGAATGGATTCCCCTGCTGCGGTACCGCGGAACGCGGGACCCTTCACCCGCCGCCCGCATCGACCGTCAGGAGGCCGAATCTGGATTCGGTCTAGGAAATCGCATTGACTTGCGGCGCCGCCGTCGCTGGAGGCAGCGCCGCCTGGCGCGACGCTGGTCACACGCCGCGCGCGTCCGCTCTGCCTTCCCGCTTCGCTCTCCCATCACGCGCTGGATCCCGCTCGTTGTCACAGCGGCCGCGATGTTGCGGGGAGCGCAAGAGCATTCTTGCTTTCATGGCTGAGCGACAACACGGGCGTAAGTTGCGCATTTGATTGAAGGAGTGCGTGCGCGGAAGAAACTTCTCCGCCGGATGAGACTTCGTAGCACGGAGACGGCTGTATCCGCTCGACGCTCGCGGGTCGGGAAGGCAATACTCGAGTATGTCTGTCCGCGCGCTCGCCGTCGCAGTGCTCGCCGCATGCCTCGCGGGCGGGTTCCAGCGCGCGCAGGTGCGCGATCCGGTCGAGCGCGCCGCCCGCGTCCAGCAGTTCGAGCAGGACGTGCGCCCGTTGCTTGCGTCGCGCTGTTTCGCATGCCACGGCCCCGAAACGACGCGCGTCAAGGGCGGACTGCGCATCAGCGGTCGCGCGGCGCTGCTCGCGGGTGGCGACAGCGGGCCTGCGCTCGTGTCCGGCGACCCGGCTGCGAGCTTGCTCATCCGCGCGGTTCGCTACGAGCACCCGGACATTCACATGCCGCCGAAGGAGCGGCTGTCGGTGCGCGAGATCGATGCGCTCGTCGAGTGGGTCGCAGCAGGCGCGGAATGGCCCGAGGAGGGAGCGCACGCGCCGCCGGCACCCGAGTCGAGCGCGCCGGCGGAAGATCCGGCAGCCAGTTACGTGGTGGTCGTTTCAACCGCTCCTCCGACCCGCGCTGCCCGACGGCAGCGTTGCCGGCGCGAATGCCGTCGACGCATTCATCGATGCGCGGCTCGCCGCGGCCGGCCTGTCCCCCAATCCGCCGGCCAGCCCGCGCGAGCTCGTGCGCCGAGCGTACATCGATCTGCTCGGGCTACCGCCGACTCTGGAGGAGATCCACGCGTTCGAGCAGGACGCCTCGCCCGATCGCTGGGAGCGCCTGGTCGACCGACTGCTCGCGCGTCCCGAGTACGGCGAGCGCATGGCGCGGCACTGGCTCGACCTGGCGCGTTTCGCGCAGACCAACGGCTACGAGCGCGACACTGAAAAGCCCTATGCGTGGCGTTACCGCGACTGGGTCGTTTCGGCATTCGAGCGGGACATGCCGTACGACCGATTCCTGCGCGCGCAGCTTGCCGGTGACGAGCTCGACGGCCCGCAGGCGGTGAGCGCGGTCGCGACCGGATTGCTGCGCGTCGGTCCGTGGGACGACGAACCCGACGATCCGGAGCAGGCGCTCGCCGACGAGCTCGACGACATCGCGCGCGTCGTCGGCGAGGGCATGCTCGGACTGACGATCGGTTGCGCGCGCTGCCATGACCACAAGTTCGATCCGCTGCCGCAGCGCGACTACTACTCGCTCGTCGCTCACCTGAGCGACCTGCGGCCGTACGCGCCGCCGGACCTGTCGCTGGACTCGGCGACGCTGGCGCCGATCGGAGCCAGCGCCTCGCAGTTGCGCGCGTGGTTCATGGAGCGCGAGACGGCTCGCGCGCTGCTCGTCGAGGAGCGCAAGGCGCTGCTCTTGCGGGCGCGCGCGGCGGTGGCCGCGCAGCGCCTGGCCGACCTGCCAGCGGCGGTGCGCGACGCGTTCGCCTCACCCGCGGCATTGCGCAGCGCGGCACAGTTGGAAATCGTCTCACGGCACGCGTCGCGCGAGTTCGACGACGCCGATGCCTACGCGGCGCTGCCTCCAGTGGAGCGCAGTCGCGGCATCGACATCGAGGTCGAGCTGGGCGCCCCGTACGGCACGTTCGAAGGCGATCTCCACTGGGCGCTGATCGCGACCACGAACCCGGTGCGTGAACCGACGCGCGTGCTCGCGCGCGGCGCTCGCGGAGTGGGTGACGAGTCCGGCCAATCCGCTGACGGCGCGCGTGTGGGCGAATCGCGTCTGGAAGCTCCACTTCGGTCGCGGCATCGCGGCGACACCGTCGGATTTCGGGCGCATGGGCGTGCCGCCGACGCATCCGGAGCTGCTCGACTGGTTGGCCAGCGAGCTCGTCACGCAGGGCTGGAGCACGAAGAAGTTGCAGCGACTGCTGCTGACCTCGCGCGCGTACCAGCGCTCGAGCCGCGCGGCGGATGCGGACGGGTTGGCGCGCGACGCGGCGAACGACCTGTACTGGCGACAGAATGCGCAACGTCTCGACGCCGAATCCGTGCACGACGGGATGCTGCGCGCCTCGGGCGAGCTCAGCGCGGAGCGCGGCGGTCGCGGTTACTTCCCCGAGCTTTCGCGCGACGTGCTAGGAGGGGCGTCGCGCCCCGGCGAAGGTTGGGAAGTGTCGAGTCCCGAGCAGCGCTCCCGACGCGCGCTCTACGCCTACGCGAAGCGCGGCGTGCGCCCCGCATTGATCGAGGCCTTCGACGGCGCCGATCCGTCGCTGTCGATCGGCGTGCGCGCATCGACGACGACCGCGACGCAGGCGCTGGTGCTCTTGAACGGCGATTTCGCGGCGCAGCGCGCACGTGCGACCGCGCGTGCCCTGTGCGGAGACGGTCGCACGGCGGCCGACGCGTTGGCGACGCGCGCGTTCGAGCGCGTGCTCGCGCGCGCGCCGCGACCGGACGAGCACGCGCTGGCCGCGGATTTCCTCGAGGACCAGCGGCACGCTCACGCCCAGCTTCCCGACGTGCTCTCGTTCCAGCCGCGCGTGCCGGCGCGCGTCTCGCGCGGTTACCTGCGTGCCGCGCGCGGCGAGCAGCTCTTGTACATGCCGGAGGCGGAGTTCGAGGCCGTGCCGGGCGTATGGGTGGCGCCCTACAACGAGACGCTCGAGCCCGAGCTCGCGCGCGGACCGGCCGCGCTGTGGACGGCGGGGGATGCGACCAGCGAGGACTTCACTCTGCATGCGGGGCTGCGGATGAGCGCCGGGTGCGAGGTCGCGTCGCTGTACCTGCGCGCGCACATTCGCGAGACGTGGATCGCAGGCCTCGAGCTGCGTTTCGACCCGCGCGTCGGCGAGCTTTCGCTGTGGCGCGTCGACGAAGCGGCGCAGCAGCTCGCCGCGGCGCACGCCGCCATGCCTTTCGACGTCGTGCTGCCGTTGTCCGTCGAGCTGCGCGGCGGGCGCTGCACGGTGCGCATGGGCGAGAGCGAAGACGCGCAGCTCGACGTGACCGACCCGCGGATCAGCGGCAGGGGAACTCTCGGCGCGCGCGCCGTCGGGGCCGCGATCGATCTCGTCGCACCGCGTCTGGAAGCGCGCGGCGGCGTGCGCGAGGTCGCAGCCGCGCAGCGGCGCGCGCCGCTCGAGCTCGCGCTCGAGTCGCTGTGCCTGGCGCTCTTCAACACCAACGAGTTCCTCTACCGTGATTGAGATTCCGCGCGATTCCATTCAAGCGCGACGCGCTTTCCTCGCGCGGCTCGGTGCCGGCGTCGCGGGCGCCGGCCTGTTGCACGCGCTCGGCAGCTCGCGCGCGTTCGCGCTGCCCGCCCGCGGCGCGAAGGCGAAGCACTGCATTTTCCTGTTCATGAACGGCGGTCCGTCGCAGATGGACCTGTTCGACTACAAGCCCGAGCTGCAGCGCCGCCACGGCCAGACGATGCGCGTGGAGCAGCGCCGCGGTGTCTTCGCCGAGGCGATGATCCTCGGCTCGCAGCGCAAGTTCGCGCGCCATGGAGAGCTCGGTCAGTGGTGCAGCGACGCGCTGCCGCGGATCGCGACGCACATGGACGAGTTGTGCGTGATCAAGAGCCTGTATGCGGACAGCTTCGCGCACGGCACGGCACTGCTGCAGATGAACAGCGGCCAGGTCGTGCCTGGGCACCCGGCGCTCGGCGCGTGGCTGTTGCACGGAATCGGCAGCACGAACGACGATCTGCCAGGCTTCGTCGTGATGCACGATCCGCGCGGCGGTCCGATCTCGGGGCCGGCGAACTGGAGTGCCGGCTACATGCCGGCGAAGTACCAGGGCACGCTGTTGCGCGCGAGCGGCGAGCCGATGCTCGATCTGTCCTCCGCGCCGAACGGCAGCGCGCGAACGCGGATGACTCGCGCGATGGAGCGCGAGCAGATCGAGCTCGTACGCGCTCTCGACCGCCGCCATCTCACCGAGCGGCCCAATGATTCGGATCTCGAGGCGCGCGAAGCGAGCTACGGACTCGCGTTCCGACTCGGCGACAGCGCGCGCGAGGCGCTCGATCTCTCGAAGGAGTCGGCGCGCACGCGCGAGCTCTACGCGCTCGATGCGCAGAAGTCCGAGCACCCGCTTTCGCTCGGGCCGGCGCCGTTCGGCCGCCAGTGCCTGGTCGCGCGGCGCTTGATCGAACGCGGCGTGCGCTTCGTGCAGATCTACCACGGCGGCGGGCACATGCAGCAGACGTGGGATGCGCACCTGGGCGTCGAGGAGAACCTCGCGCTGCACGCGCCGGAGATCGATCAGCCGATCGCAGGACTCCTCACCGACCTGAAGGAACGCGGTCTGCTGGACGAGACGCTCGTCGTATGGGGCGGCGAGTTCGGTCGGATGGCGGTCGCGCAGGGCGCGAGCAAGTTCCAGACGGCATGCGTCGACGGGCGCGATCACAACCCGAAAGCGTTCACGATGTGGCTCGCCGGCGCGGGCGTGAAGCCGGGGCCGGTGGGGGAGACGGACGAACTCGGGTCGGAGGCGGTCGTCGAGCGGCGGCCGGTGCGCGATCTGCACGCGACGATCCTGAAGCTGATGGGGCTCGACCACGAGACGCTGACGTGGCGGTTCGCGGGTCTCGATCGGAAGCTCGTCGGCGTGATGGAGACGCACGTGATCGAGCACGTACTCGCGTGAGCTGATTCAGCGCACGATCTGGAAGCCACTCGCGTTCTGCGTCGCGCAGGGCGCGCGCTCGACAGCAGTCACCTTCGAGCGCGGCGGACCGCGGCGCAGCGCTTCGATCACGCGCTCGATCGCGTTGGAATCGCCTTCGAGCTGTGCCTCGACCGCACCATCCGGAAGGTTGCGAACCCAACCCGTCAGGCCTGCCGCTTCCGATCGCGACTGCACGAACCAGCGGAAGCCCACGCCTTGCACGTGCCCGCGCACGATCACGCGTTCGGCCCTCACGACGCTATGCGGCGGCTCGCCGCCGTTACAGCTTCACGTACTCCCAGTCCCAGCCCTTGTCGTCGATGCCCTTGGCCGGCGGCGCGATCCAGCTCGCGATCTTGCCCTTCTCGCGCACGCCCTTCATCAGCGACTTCACGTAAGCCTTGTCCTGCGCCGTCGGGAGCCAGTCCCCGGCGCGCGCTTCGAACTTCGCCGCATCGAGCGGATTCCCGTCGATGTCGTAGCACGCATCGGCATACACGCCGATCTTGCGGTGGAAGCGCCGGTGCGGCATGCGGAAGCGGAACTCGATGCCGTGCTTCTCACAGATCCGGTTCCAGTAGTCGATGCCCTTCTGGTTGTCCTCCAGGTAGGCATCGCGCAGCACCTCGTTCATCGCGTTGCGCATCTCGACCTCCTTGCGGACGAGCTTGCCGCCCTCGGGCAGGTCGATCGCGTAGGCCTGGTTCAGCGCGAGGTGCTCGTCGTACTTGTCCTCGAAGGCGCGGCCCTTGAGGCCCGAGCGGAAGAAGTTGGCCGAGTTCGACGAGATCTCCGAACCGAACAGATCGGTGGAGGAGGCCAGCCAGAACGAGATGTACTTCTGGATGATCTCGAGCGGCACCGCGCCTTCCTTGACGACGTCCTTGCCCGCCTTCATCAACTGGCAGGTGCGTTCGATCACGCGCCCGACGCCGGTCTGGCCGACGAACATGTGGTGCGCCTCCTCGGTCAGCATGAAGCGGCAGGTACGCGCCAGCGGATCGAAGCCGCTCTCGGCCAGTGACAGCAGTTGGTACTTGCCGTCGCGGTCGGTGAACATCGTGAAGCACAGGAAGGACAGCCAGTCCTCGCACGGCTCGTTGAAGGTGCCCAGGATGCGCGGGTGGTCGGGGTTGCCCGAGCGGCGCTGCAGCAGCTCTTCCGCTTCCTCGCGGCCGTCGCGGCCGAAGTAGCGCTGCAGCACGTACACCATCGCCCACAGGTGCCGGCCTTCCTCGACGTTGACCTGGAACAGGTTGCGCATGTCGTACAGCGACGGCGCGGTGTGTCCGAGCAGGCGTTGCTGCTCGACCGAGGCGGGCTCGGTGTCGGCCTGCGTGACGATCAGGCGGCGCAGCCAGTTGCGGTACTCGCCGGGCACTTCCTGCCAGGCGGCCTCGCCGTAGTGGTCGCCGAAGCCGATCTTGCGGCCCTCCTGCTGCGGCTCGAGGAAGATGCCCCAGCGGTAGTCGGGCATCTTCACGTAGCCGAACTGCGCCCAGCCGTCGCGGTCGACGCCGACCGCGGTGCGCAGGTACACCTCGTTGGCATTGAAGTCCGTGGGGCCGGTCGAGCACCACCATTCGACGAAGTTCGGCTGCCACTCCTCGAGCGCGCGCTGCAGCTTCTTGTCGGACTTGAGGTCGACGTTGTTGGGGATCTTCTGGGAGTAGTCGATCGCGGGCATGGAAGGACTTGGGGTGGAGCGTGGTGGGGGATCGCGCTAGGTGCGCTGGTAGTCGAATTCGGGCGCCTTCGGCGTGCCGTAGCACTTGAGCGCGCCGCGCTCGCCGACCGCGTTGGGGCGCTGGAAGATCCAGTTCTGCCACGCGGAGAGGCGGCCGAAGATCTTGGTCTCGAGCGTCTCGGGGCCGGCGAAGCGCAGGTTCTGCTCCATGCCGGTCAGGCCGTCCGGCGAGAAGGACACGCGCTCTTCGAGCGCCAGGCGCAACTCGTCGTCCCAATCGATCGAGTCGGGCGCGAAGGTGGCCAGGCCGAGCTCGTTCGCGCTGTCCGCGTCGAGCGGCGCGCCGACGTGCTCGAGCACCTTCGCGGCGCGCGCGGGCTCGGCGAGGAAGCGCGTCTGCAGGCGTGTCAGCCCGTTCGCCATCGGATAGGCGCCCCTCGACAGATCCGCGACGCACAGCGCGACCGGCTGGTCGGAGTCGTTGAGCAGGTATTGGCGATCGCAGGCGAGGTACAGCTCGAAGAAGGTCCCCGCGAAGGCCGTGCCGGAGTCGGCGACCGCGTACAGGCTCTTGGCCATGTTCTCGACGCGCTTCAACACGCGCCGCGCCTGGCCGCGCACCTCGTTGACGAACCAGTTCTCGTTCTTCGCCAGCACCGCATCCGCCGCGAGCGCGACCTGGGCGTCGCCGACGACGCGCAGCACGACCAGGCCGATCAGCGGGTGATTCAGCCGCAGGTGCAGCAGGGCGTCGTCGAGCTCGCGCAGCAACTGCAGCATCCACCAACGCGCACCGGCGGCCAGCGCCGCCGCGCCGTCGCGCGGACCGGGCTCGGCCGGCAGCTTCAGCGTCAGGCTGGCGCGGCGCGAGCCGGGCTCGAAGGCCAGCGTCACGTACTCGTAGTGGCGGCCGGCTTCGCTCGCCTCGACCTTCAATGCAGGCAGCTCGACGCCGCGCGCCGCGTTGGCCGGCGTCTCGCGCGCGAGTTCGCGCGCCATCTCGGCCACCGCTTCCTTCCAGCGCGACAGCGGCGCGATGCGGTCGACGAGGCCCCACTCGACCGCGCGCTTGCCCTTGATGCCTTCGGCGATCGAGCTGAACACGTCGGCCTGGTCCTTGCGCACCTTGCGCTTGTCGACCAGGCGCGTCAGGCCGCCGGTGCCGGGCAGCACGCCGAGCAGCGGCAACTCGGGGAAGGAGACCGCCGAGTTGCGGTCGTCGCACAACAGGATCTTGTCGCAGGCCAGCGCGAGCTCGTAACCGCCGCCCGAGGCCGTACCGTTGAGCGCGCACAGGAAGCGCTTGTTCGAATGCTCCGACGCGTCCTCGAGGTACAGGCGCGTCTCGTTCGTGTACTTGCAGAAGTTGACCTTGAAGCCGTGCGTCGAGCTGCCGAGCATGTGGATGTTCGCGCCCGCGCAGAACACGCGGTCGAGCCCCCCGGTAACGACGATGCAGCGCACCTGGGGCTGCTCGAAGCGCAGGCGTTGGATCGCATCCGCGAGTTCGATGTCGACGCCGAGGTCGTAGGAATTCAGCTTCAGCTCGTAGCTGTCGCGCAGGCCCTCGAGCGGCTGCACCGCCATCGTCAGCGCGGCACAGTCGGACCCGGCGGGCACGTCGAGCTTCCAATGCTTGTAGCGCGACGGATGCGTCTGGAACTCGATCGGGGCGGTGGCGGTTGCCGTGGCGGCCATGGAGGAGGGGGGGCTTGTCGACTGCGGGGGTGGGATATATAATGCGCAGTATGGCAGCGCCTGCGCATGATAACGCTCTCGACAGGGATTTCCAACCCCTGCTGCGCGAGTTGGGGCTGCGCCTGCGCGCAGCGCGCGGCGCGCGCGGCCTGACCTTGTCGGACCTGGCGCGACGCACCGGCGTGTCGCGTCGCTACCTGACCGAGGCCGAGGCGGGGCGCGCCAATCCGTCGATCGAGATCCTGGCGCGCCTCGCGCTGCTCTTGCGCGCTCCGCTGCGCGAGCTGCTCGACCTGCCGCTGCCGACGCGCCGCTCGGAGCGCATCGCGCTGGTCGGGTTGCGTGGCGCCGGCAAGACCAGCCTTGGGCGCCTGCTCGCGCGCGAGCTCGAGGTGCCGTTCGTCGAGCTCGACCAGCGCGTCGAGCAGTTGGCGGGCCTGTCGCTGGCGGAGATCTTCAGCCTGCACGGCGAGCAGGCCTTCCAGCGCTTCGAGGGCGAGGCGCTCGAACAAGTACTCGGCGAAGGCGAGCGCAGCGTGATCGCCCTGTCGGGCTCGATCGTCGCGCATGCGGCGAATTGGAGACGCGTGCGCGAAGCCTGCACGACGGTCTGGTTGCGCGCGCGGCCGGAGGAGCACCTGGCGCGCGTCGCCGCGCAGGGCGACCTGCGGCCGATGCGCAATCGCCCGCGCGCGCTCGAGGAATTGCGCGCCATCCTCGCGCTGCGCCAGCCGGGCTACGCGCAGTGCGATCTGCAACTCGAGACCAGCGACCGGTCCGTGCCGGAGCTGGCGCGCGAACTGCTGACCCGGGTGCCCGCGCGCGCCTGAACCTCGAGCACGACCCTCGAGCACGCGCGCGGCGCGTTGCCTTCACTTCCGGCGCACGTACTCGAGCTCGAGCACCTTCGTGTTCGTCTCGCCGATCATCATGTCGTGCACTTCGAGCGTGAAGCGGTCCTGGCCGTAGCCGCGGAACACGTACTTGACCTGCTTGTCCTGCTCCGGGGTCATCGGCTCGTCGATCGTGCCCCACAGGATCAAGTTGTCGCCGCTCTGGTCGAAGTGGCCGGCGGCCGTCTGGATCGTCGTCTGCATGCTGTCGAGCTTGCACCAGACGAAACGCTCCTTGAAGTTGTCGTAGCCGAGGTGGTCGATGCCCTTGACGGCCTGCCCCATCATCTCGATGTCCCACGTGGACTGCAGCCACTTGCCCTCGCTGAACCACGCGACCTTGGCGGTGCCCTTCGATTCCATCGCGGGCTGTCCCGGGGCCCACTGCATGCGCATGGTGACGTCGTAGGTGCCGAGCATTTCCGCGAGGCGCGCGTGCGCCGCGCTCGGCTGCATCGACTTCATCCAGCGTGCCGCGGTACGCGCGTGACTCCGGGCCCAGCGCGCGCGCGACGGCCTGATCGCATTGCAACTCCGCGAGCTCGCGCAGGCGCCGCGTGCCGTACCAGACCAGCGGGTGGAACCACAGCAGCGCGCGCAGGAGGGCGAGCGCCTCGTCGAGCCACGCGTCGCGGCGCTCGACGTGGGCGAGTTCGTGCAGCAGCGCGTGCTCGTCGCGGCGCGTCGGTGCGCGGGCGAGCCACGCACGCGGCACCAGCAGCACGGGACGCACGAGCCCGAAAACCGCGGGGCCGACCAGACCGTCCAATATCCCGATGCGCGGCCGGCTCCGACAGCCGATTTCATCGGCCAGGCGCTCGACGGCTGCGTGCCAAGCGCCCGGCGCGACGACGAACTCGACCTGCCGCGCCAGGCGCGCGCGGCGCCGAACCCGCAGTACGAGCAGCGCCCCGACCACGCCGAGGTAAGCGCCACCCAGCACGGCGAGCAGCGCGGTGGATGGCGCGCTCCGGGTGGAATCCAGCGTCGCGACCCCGAGTTCGGTCGTCACGCTGAGCGGCGAGTGCAGGCTTGGCGGCAGGAAGAAGCGCGCGAACGCGAGCCACCACAGCACGCTCAGGCATTCGCTCCACACGCGCCGCGCCAGGCAGCGATCCGCTAACCAGGCGCAGGCCAGGAGCAGCGTTCCCTGGAGCAGTGCCGGCACGCAGCACGCCCACAGCGCCACGAGGAACTCAGCCGCGCGCACGCCGCGCCTCCTCGCGCTCGGCCCGGGCGATCTCCGCGCTCAGGCGCTTGCGCTGGGCGGCGCTCAGCCGCTCGTCGTCGACCAGGTGCGTGAGCAGCGATCCGGCAGCGCCTTCGAACACACGCGCGATCAGGTCGCGCACGGCCGCGCGTTGCGCGCGCTTGCGCTCGAGCAGCGGCTCGTACCACGACACGTTGCCGCGTCGCTCTGCACGCACGAAGCCCTTCTCCTGCATGCGATCGAGCATCGTCTTGAGCGTCGTGTAGGCCCAGCGCTCGGCGCTGAGCAGGCCGAGCAATTCGCGCGCGCTGGCGGGATGGCGGCGCCACAGCGCGTTCAGCACCTTCCACTCGGCGTCGCTGGGCTGCGCCGGGTCGGGGTTGGCGCTCGGCGGGACCTGGCCAAAGCTCATGCCTGGATACTACTACAAATGTAGTAGATGTCCAGGGGCCACTGTAGGCGCGCAGGGCTCGTGCCGCCTCTCGACCTTCCTTCGCCGACCCTGCGGCACCGGAGCTTCGAGGCCAGTGGACCGGACAGGCTGACCGAGCCGTCGATCGCTGCCGTGTCGAGGAACCGGTCCAACCCGGCTGGCCTGATATCCTGTCCAGACCCGATGAAGTCGCTCCTTGGATGTGCATGCGCGCTGCTGGCCTTAGGCGGCCCCCGGCTCGCCCAATGGAATCCCGCCGCCGGCCAGTGGGGGAAGACCGACGTCCTCGATGTCCGCGTGATGACGTGGAACATCGAGGACGGCCTGTGCTCGAGCAACGGCAAGGTCGAGGGCAACAACGACTGGTGCGCGCTTGCCCGTGTCGTGGCCGCGTTGAAGCCGGACGTGTTGATCCTGCAGGAGTGCGGCGACAACGACGGTCAGGGCACGGGCTCAGGCCTCGACTCGGTCACGAACCTGTCGACCGTCGTCAACCGCTTCCAGTACGGAGGCACCGATCCGTTCAACGGCGGCAGCGCGATCACGAGCTGGGTGCGCAAGTACGCGCCGACCTACGAGCTGCCGTTCGTGTTCGTGTCGAGCGACAACGACGGTTTCAATCGCAACGTGATCCTGTCGCGCTACCCGTTCGGCGATCTCAACGGCGACAACAAGAGCCAGTACTCGGACACGCCCAACATCAGCGCGGACCTGTGGGCCGGGGGCGGTGACGGCGGCGTGCGCGGTTTCCAGCACGCCGAGTTCAACCTGCCCGACGCGAGCTATGCGGGCGATCTCGTGATCGGCAACAGCCACCTGAAGGCGGGATCGTCGGCCGCTGACAAGGCCGAGCGGCTCGCGGCCGCCAAGAACATCTCGTACTACCTCGATGCGTTCTACAACGGGCTCGGCCTCGGAAGCGTCGATCCGCATGCCAAGATCGCCGACAGCCCGGCCGCGACCAGCGTGCTCTCTGTCGAGCGCGCGATCGTATTCGGCGGCGACTGGAACGAGGACGAGTCGACCAACGGCACGAAGGGGCCGGCCGATTGGTTGACCAAGGGCGCGGCCAACGATCCTGCGGCCGGCTCGAGCGGCGCCGACGGCGTCGATCGCAATCGCACCGACATGAGCTTCGACGATGCGCGCGACGTGTTCACGAACAGCGCCTTCACCGTCAGCAGCGCCAAGTTCGACCACTTGGCCTGGCAGGACTCGGTGATCTGGCAGCGCCGCGCATTCGTGTTCAATTCGGCCACGCTGCCCGTCGGCGCGGTGCCGGCCGAGCTGGCCGGGTTCAGCGGCGGCACGGGCGGCGTGTCGAACGCGGCCTCCGATCACAGGCCGGTGGTCGCCGATTTCGTGCTGCTGCCGGCGCTCGGTTGCAATACGGCCGGCACCAACCTCGGCTACGCGAAGATCGGCGGCGCCGGCAAGTTCCCGCGTTTCAGCGCCTGCGGCTCGCTCGTCACCGGCGGCACGGCCACGCTCAACCTCGTCGACGCTCGCCCGAACTCACTCGCCTACCTCGCGCTGGGCTTCAACAGCGGCGTCCAGCTCGCACTCGGCGGCACGCTGGTGCCGCTCGCGCCTCAGTTCCTCGGACCCTATGCGACCGATGCGAACGGCGCGCTCGCCGTTCCCGGGATCCCCGGCGGCGGCGGACCGTTCTCGGTGGTCGTGCAGTGGGGGATCATCGACCTCTTCGCGACGCAGAGCACGTCCTTCTCGAACGCGCTGCGGTTGAACTTCCTGCCCTGAGGCGACGCGGGCCCGGCGCATGCGCGCGCCGAGCCCGACTGAATTCTCGAAGCAGCGTGCTCGTGGCCGTGTGATCAGGGCAGCAGCTTCGCGCGCACTTCGACTCCCAGGCCGCCGCCGAGCGCCGTGCCGACGCGCGCGTCGATCGCGCCGTTCGCGTCCGCGCGCAGCAGTTCCTCGCTCGCCAGGAGATCGGCATCGGCGAAGTCCAGCGTGGAGGGTGAGTTCGGCGCGAGCGTCTTGTTCGCGCGCGGCGCGCGGTGCAGCCGCGCGCGCGTGCGCACGAGCACCGTGAACGAACCATCCGGTGCAACCTGCGGCTCGACTTCGGCGACCAGGCCCTGGAAGGCAAGGCTCGCCATCGGATCGCAGATCGACGCCGCGGTCGCGACCTCGACAGCGTAGTCGTGCACTTCGAGCGCCTCCCGGCCGAGCACGACGAGGCCGCTGCCGCCGGCGCGCACGACGCACGTGGCGCGCGCATGCGCTTCGCGCTTCTCCCCGCGTGTCAGCACGAGCTCGATCGAGGCCATGCGCGGAGCCGGGCGCGCGACCTGCGGCAGAACGGTGTTGGATCCGCGCTGCCAGAGCATCTGCACGCCCGCGACGATCGAAGACTCATCGCCGTCCTGCAGTTCGTACGAGGTCAGTTCCTCCGGCGCAGGCATGTCATGCAACTCGATTTCGAGTCCTTGAGCGCTCTCGAGCTGCGTGACGAAGCCCTGTCCGAAGGTGCGCGTCGAAGGCAGGTCGCCGTTGCGTTGCGCGCGCGGTGTCGACCAGGGCGCAGTTCCGCGCACGACGAGTCGGCTGCCGTCCGCGAGCGCGATCGACGCGCGCGGCGCCGCGTGCGCGCGCGGTGCGAGCACGAGCACCCCCTCGGTCAGCGCATCCTCGACGGAAACGCGCGAGCGCAGCACGAGTGCCTGGCCGGCGGGCACGTAACTCTCCACGGACCATGCCGCGCAGGCAGCCGCGATCTGCGAGATCTGGTAGTCGCCATCGCTTTCCAGGGCCAGGCCGCCGCTGAGTTGCCCGTCGGTCGTCGTCGTCACACCGGTCGGCGTGCTCGTGCGCCGCTGCACGCCCTCGACGCCCATGAGCCGCCCCGGGATGCGCACCTGCCGCTGACCGGGCGCCGCGGTGAGCTCGGCCGAACGCGCGATGCACGCGATCCACGTGCCCGCCTCGTCGCCGCTCGTGCGCACGCCCAGTCGCAGGCCCGTGCACAGGTCCATCGTCTTGGGGTCGGCCACGTGCGCGCCCTGCGCGATCTCGACGTCGTAATCCACGAGCGCATCGATGTTGCGCGCCGCCGCGAACCAGCCCTCCGACTGCGCGGGCACACGCAGCGTCGCTCGCGTGAAGCTGCGCCCGCTGCCGCCCTGGAGCCGACTCGCCAGTGCGTTGACTTCGGTCGCGCCGATCAGCCCGGCCTGAGGCAGCAAGCCCGCGTCGCCATGCGGCACGCTGGCGTAGAGCACGTCGATCTCGGTCTCGCCGCGCAGGGCACGCGCAAGCTGCGCGAGCAGTTCCGCGATCTTCTGGTGAACGAGTTCCGGCACGCGGACGAACAGGATCCCCTCCTCCTGCGTGAACATCCCGCGATCCGGCTGCTCGAGTTCCGACAGGAACACCTCAGTCAGCAGGTGCTGGAGTCCGTCGCGCAGGGAATCCGCGTGCGTCTCTTCCGCGTTGACCTCGCTGCCGGGATCGAGGAACGGGAGCAGTCGTTCCACGCGTGTCGAGTTGCGGCCGGCGGGCGCGATTGCCCTCAAGTCATAGCTGCGCCAGACCGCCGCGGGCTCCTGCGTTGTAGACGGGAGTGCGGCAAGGGTCGAGAAGAGGATCGGGATGAGCATCGTCGGTTCCTGTAGGAGCAATCGGTTTCAGAGCGAGATGGAAGGCGGGGGAGCGGTGAGCTCGCGCTCGATGCGCGAGACGGTCGTGATCGGTTGCGTCAGCGCGCGCTCGGCGCCGAGCCACGCCGCGATGCGATCGCGGCGTGCTTTCGGGAACGCTGCGAGCCAATCGAGGACTGCCGCGGCTCCGCACAGGCGCGCGGCGCCGACGAGGCAGCTCGAGCGCACCCGCGGCGAGGCATCGGGGGCCTCGTAGAGCGAGCGCAGCTCGCCCAGCAGCGCCGGCGAGCCGAGCTCGATCGCGAGTTCGACCGCCCGTTCGCGATCGGCGGCGTCCAGGCGCCCATCGGCGGCCAGCGCGAGCGCGCAAGGCGCGACGGCGCCGTCGCCGGCTCGATCGCACATTCCGAGCAGTGCGCGCGCCCCGTCGCGCGGGAAGACGGGCAACTCGAGCGCGCGGCGGCCCAGCTCCGGCTCGGCGCGCAGCAGGCGCACCAGCGCGGGAGCGAGGTCGAGTTCGCGCTGGCGCCGGCCGATACGCAGCAGCGCGAGCAGTGCTTCGGGGGTCGGGATCGAGGCGATGCAGGCCAGCGCGGCGTCTTCGAGCAGCGGATCGCCGCTGGCGCGCTCCGCGAACGGGAGGGCGGCGCTGACGCCCCGTGCGGCCAGACAGCGCAAGTGGAAGCGCGGTTCGATGGCCCGTGCACGCTCGTCAGCGAGGCTCTGCACCAGCACTTCGTGAGCCGCCGGGGAGGCGAGCAGCGCGACTTGCAGCGCTTCGTGCGCGA
>Ga0194120_10002592_pt1 | contig 30860 bp, 23 predicted proteins | sample TA2MahCa65mmetaG_FD_148642 | JGI IMG/M metagenome (GOLD analysis project Ga0194120, IMG submission 148642) | Freshwater microbial communities from Lake Tanganyika, Tanzania - TA2015019 Mahale Deep Cast 65m | ecosystem: Environmental > Aquatic > Freshwater > Lake | place: Tanzania: Lake... | reverse complement strand
CGCCGGTCGCGGCAAACAGCTCACCCTGTGCGCGGTGAAAACCGCCGCCCTCCAACTCGGCCGGCCGATCATTCAGCCCGACAAGATGCGCGAAGCAATGGATCAACTGCGAACGTGGCAGCCCGACCTCATCCTCGTCGCCGCCTTCGGCAAACTGCTCCGCGCCGAGGTGCTCACCCTGCCCCCGTTCGGCTGCCTCAACATTCACGCCTCACTGCTTCCCCGTCATCGCGGCGCGGCGCCCATTCCCGCCGCCATCCTCTCCGGCGATTCCGAAACGGGCGTGACTCTGATGAAGATGGATGAAGGCCTCGACACTGGCGGCATCCTCGCCGCCGACTCCATTCCCATCACCCCAACAGACACCGCCTCCACGCTCACGGCCCGCCTCGCCGATCTCGGCGCTCAACTCCTGCGCCGCCGCCTGCCCGATTACCTCGACGGCAAACTGACTCCCATCCCGCAAAACGACTCGCGGGCAACGTATGCGCCGCAATTGAAAAAGGAAGATGGTCTGCTCCGCTTCACCGAATCGGCGGAGTCGCTGGAGAGGCGGGTTCGGGCCATGAGCGAATGGCCCGGCGCATTCTTCGATTACAACGGCTCGCCTGTCAAAGTTCTGCGCGCGCACGTCCGCCCCGATCGAGTGGCGGCGCCCGGTCGGGTGATCAGAGTCGAAGGCCAACCGGCCATCGGCACAGCCGAAGGCTCGCTCGTGCTCGCCGAAATTCAACCCGCCGGAAAGAAACCCATGCCCGGCGCAAGTTACCTCAACGGCAATCCCGCTTTCATCGGCGCGCAACTGTAGGCATGTCTTCACCACCAAGAAACAAAGACTCAAAGAATCTCAAATGGTTTCTTATCGCCTCGTGTCTCCGCGCGTTCGTGCCTTTGTGGTTAACTTGATACACTCGCCAACACGATGAAACTCTCGACAGAAATTCTCATCCTCGGCGGCGGCGCAACCGGGCTCGGCGCGGCATGGGACGCCGCCCTGCGCGGATTCAAAACCGTGCTCCTCGAAAAGGGCGATCTCGCGCATGGCACGAGCGGTCGTTATCACGGCCTGCTCCATTCGGGCGGGCGATACGTACTCCGCGATCCGCAATCGGCGCGCGAGTGCGCCGCCGAGAACGCGCTTCTGCGCAGGCTCATGCCCTCGTGCATCGAAGACACTGGCGGCCTCTTCGTCACCGCGCCCGCCGACCCCGCCGATTACGCCGATCAGTTTTTTGCCGCGTGCAAAACGTGCGCCGTGCCCGTCATCGAAACCTCGCCCGCCGAAGCCCTCCAGCGCGAGCCATTGCTCAATCCAAAGATCACTCGCGCCTTTCGAGTCGAAGATGCTTCGTGCGATTCGTTCGACGCGCTCCATCTTCTCGCCCGCGCGGTGCGCGCCGCCAACGGCGAAGTGATGCTGCGCCACCGCGTCACCCAAATCATCCGTTCGGGGAATCGAATCGTCGGCGTGACCGGAGAAAACCTTGTCACCGGCGAATCGTTCACAATCTATGCCGACATCGTTCTCAACTGCGCCGGAGCGTGGGCCGGGCGCATCGCCGCGATGGCCGGATGCGAAGTGAAAGTGACTCCGGGCAAAGGCTTGATGATCGCCATGAACTCGCGGCTCGTCAACACCGTGATCAACCGTTGCAAGCCGCCGTCCGATGGCGACATCATCGTGCCGGTGGGCACCGTCTCCGTCATCGGCACCACCGACACCGCCGTGCCCAACCCCGACAAATATGCCATCGAAGATTGGGAAGTGGAATTGCTGATGGCCGAAGGTGAGCAGATCATCCCCTCGTTCCGACAGCATCGCGCACTGCGGGCATGGGCCGGTGTGCGCCCGCTGTACGAAGACACGAAAAAGGAAGAGCAGAAAGATTCTCGATTGATGAGCCGCGCTCACGCCCTACTCGATCACGAATCGCGCGATGGCGTGGCCGGGATGCTCTCGATGGTGGGCGGCAAATTTACCACCTTCCGGCGCATGGCCCAACTCCTCGTGGATACCGCCTGCGCCAAACTCGGCGCCGAGCGCAAGTGCCTCACGAAGGACACGCTCATCGATTCCCCCGATGCGAAACTGCACACCGTATCCAAGAGACTCGCTTCGCTCGAAAGCAACAAGTGGCATGTGGCAAGTAGCACCGCCCAACCACCCAGCCACCAAATCATTTGCGAATGCGAACTCGTCACTCGCGCCCAAATCGAGTCGCATCTCCGCGAGTCCGGCTCGCCCATCCTCAACGACCTCCGCCGCGATCTGCGATTGGGCATGGGCCCGTGCCAAGCCGGGTTCTGCGCCTATCGCGCCGTCGGCATCATTCACGAGACTCTGCAACTCGCGCCGCCAATCTCCAATTCTCAACTTCTCCAATTCTTGCAAGAACGTTGGAAAGGCGAACGCCCGGTGATGTGGGGCCATAGCCTGCGTTCGCTCGAATTCGATCTGCACATCTATCGCAACCTGCTCGGCGTGGACACACTGCCGGTCGAGCGGGAGATCGAAGTGTATCCGACGGAGCAAACAAGTTGAGCGTGAGGCGTGGGGCGAAAACCGCTTCACGCTCCACCCTCCACGCTCCACGCATCACGACTCGAATGGCTTACGATATTTTGATCATCGGCGCCGGCCTCTCCGGCCTCTTTGCCGGTTGCCTCGCCGCGCGGCGCAGAAAAAAGACTCTTCTCCTCGCTCGCGGAGTCGGCGGCACGCACATCGGCGCGGGCACAATCGGCGTGGCCGATGATCCGTCGCTCGTCAAACGACCGCCGCCCGATCACCCATACGCCGCCGTCGGCAAAAAATCAATGCAAGCGGCGCTCGATGAATTCAGAATCATCTGCGCCGAAGCGGGCTACCCCATGCGCGGCGAACCCGGCAAAAACTTTTCACTGCCCACTGCCACCGGTGCAGCGCGCCACGCCTGCCTCATCCCCGAAACGATGATCGCCGGAGACCTCTCCCGCCCCGAGCCGTTTGCCCTCGCCCACTTTCCCGGCTTCCGAGATTTCTCCGCCGCGTTCGCCGCCGCCAACATTCGATTACAAATTACCAACCACCAATTACCAATTGCCTTGCCTCTCCCTCACCTGCCCATTCACCGCGACTCATATGCCACCGACATCGCCCGCCTCTTCGACCGGCCAGACTACCGCAACGAAGTGATCGCCGCATGGGAGCCGAGTCTGGCCGGGGCCCCCAAACGAATCGGCCTCCCGGCCGCGCTCGGACTCCAATGCGCGTTGGAAGCCAAGCGGCACATCGAGTCGGCGCTCGGCCTCGAACTGTTCGAGATTCCGATTCTGCCGCCGAGCGTTCCCGGCCTGAGGTTGTTCAACCTCCTGCGCGACGATTTTCAGAATCACGGCGGGCGATTGATCATCGGCCCCACCGTCAAAGGCCGGATCGAAAACGGAACAGCGGCGGTCTCCGCCGACACGAATGGCCGAGTCAAAGACTACAAAGCCGAAGTGGTGATTCTTGCCAGCGGCGGATTCCTCAACGGCGGCCTCATCGCCAAGTTCGACGGCGCGATCCACGACTCCGTTTTCGGCCTTCCCATCGAAGCCCCGGCCCAACGTTCCGCGTGGACATCGGAACACTTTCTCGGCCCGCATCCGTTCGCAAAGTTCGGCCTGCGCGTAAACAAGACTTTGCAACCACTCGACGCCAACGGCAAGCCCGCCGCGCCAAACTTGCGCGCCATCGGCTCAATCCTCGCCGGAGCGGATCGTTTGAGCGAAGGCTCGCGGGAGGGGATAGAGTTGGCGAGTGCGTGGCGGGCTGTGGAAACAACAGCGTAACAAAAACCTTTGCGCCCTTCGCGCCTTCGCGGTGAATCAATGCCTGCCCACTCACTACCATCTCTCTCCACTCAAATCACTTCCGACCTCTGCATCAAGTGCAACATTTGCGCTTCGGCTTGCCCGGTGGCCGCCGCCGCCGATCGCTTCCCCGGCCCCAAAGCCGTTGGCCCGCAGGCGCAACGCTTTCGCCATCCGCGCCTGCCCTCGCCCGACAAGTCGCTCGACTACTGCTCCGGCTGCGGCGTTTGCTCGCTCGTGTGCCCGCACGGCGTGCAGATCGCCGAGATGAATGCCATCGCCCGCGCCGAGATTTTCAAGCGGGATGGCCTGCCGTTGCGAAATTGGGCGCTGGGCCGCTCTGAACTATTGGGCAAAGTCGGCTCGCTCTTTTGGCCGCTCTCGAACGTCCCCTTCAAAATCAAACCATTGCGAGTTGTCATCGAGAAAGTGATGGGCATTGATGCGCGGGCGCGGTTCCCGGATTTTTCGCGGGGAACATTTCGGGCGTGGTTCAAACGGTCGGCGGCGGCCAAACGAACCATGGGTGCGCGCAAGGTGGCCTACTTCCACGGCTGCGCGTCGAACTATTACGAGCCGCGAATCGCGCAAGCCGCTATCGAAGTCTTCGAACGCAATCAAATCAAAGTGGCCCTGCCGGAGCAAAACTGCTGCGGCCTGCCCATGCAGAGCAACGGCGATTTCGAGTCGGCGCGGGTTTATGCGCGGAACAACATTCGCAAGTTGGCGCGCTGGGTGCGCGAGGGGTACGACATCGTCGGCGCATCCACCAGCTGCACGCTGGCGATCAAACACGAGTATCACGCCGTGCTCGGCATCGACGATCCGGCGCTCGAACTCGTGGCAACCAACACCTACGACATCTTCGAATACCTCGCCATGCTCGACGACGAAGGCTTGCTCAACACCCGTTTCGTGAAACGCGCCGAGACGGTGGTGTATCACGCGCCGTGCCAACAGCGCACGCACGGCTTTGGCCGCCCCGCCGCCGACTTCATGCGCCGCTTCGGATTCGCGGTGATCGAATCGAAAGCGGATTGTTGCGGCGTGGCCGGAACGTACGGGCTGAAGAAAGAGAAATACGACATCGCTGTTGCGGTGGGCCAGCCACTCTTCCAACAAATCGCCGACGAGAATCCGAACCGTGTGGTGTGCGACTCGGAAACATGCCGATGGTGGATCGAGGCTCACACGGGCAAGAAGGCCGTGCACCCGATTGAGGTGATGGCGGAGGCGTATCGGGGGAGAAGGCAGTAATATCACATCAGTTGATCGCAAATCTGTCTCGTAGTGGCGACTCCAGTCGCGTTTTGCCCAGACGACTGAAGTCGTCACTACGAGCCCGTTGTTTTCTTCTGGCTACCGGCTTCTGACTTCTGGCTACTTTATGAATTTCCTCATCTACGGCTCGGGCGCAATTGGCAGTTACATCGGCGGCACGTTGGCCCTCGCCGGGCACAACGCTATCTTTTTGGATCGCCCTGCGCCCGCCGCCATCCTTCGCGAGCGCGGCATCACCCTGCGGCACGGGAACGACACACGCACCGCCCGCGACCTTCGCATCATCACCTCCGCCGCTGAGGCCCTCGCCCAACCCGATCTCGACTGCGCCATCCTCGCCGTCAAATCGTTCGACACCGACTCGGTCATCGCCGACATTCGCGCCACCGGCCTCACCCCGCCGCCCATCCTCTGCCTGCAAAACGGCGTGGACAACGAGCCGAAACTGCGCGAAGCGTTCGGCGCAGATCGCGCGCTCGATGGAACGGTGCTCACCGCCATTGGCATCCTCGGGCCGGGAAACATCATCGTCGAACGGAATCGCGGGCTGGGGGTGTGGGGCGGCCACCCGCTGAGCGAACGGCTGGTTTCAGCATTCGGCTCGGCGGGAGTCGTCGCCAAGTTGTATCCGAACGCCGAAGCGATGAAGTGGTCGAAGCTGATCACCAATCTCATGGCTAATGCCACAGCGGCCATCTGCGACATCAGCACCGAAGCCGTGTATGCTCACACCGGGCTGTACGAAATCGAAGTGAGAATGATGCGCGAAGCGATTGCGTTGATGGATGCCAAACGACTGCCGGTCGTCGGCCTGCCGCGCACCCCGACACGTGAATTGAACTTTGCCCTCCGCTGGCTGCCGCCGCGACTCTATCAGCCGATCATTCAACGGATGGTGGGGCGCGGACGCGGCGACAAAAAACCCTCGTTCCATCAAGACCTCGCGGCGGGCAAACCGCGCACCGAAGTTGGATTCCTCAACGGAGCCGTCGCCCGCCACGCAGAGGCCATGGGCCTCACCGCGCCCGTCAACCGCGCCCTCACCGAGATACTCGAAAGCATCGTTGCCGGAAAGATCGCATGGGATGAATACCGAGGCAGGCCGGACAAACTGAGCGCCCAGATTCTTTCATCACAAAGGCGCGAAGACTCAAAGTAGCACAAAGGAACTTCGTGCCGCTTCGCGGCTTTCTGGCTTTGCAGTTGACTCACGAAGTGTGGTATGATTCGCCTCGGTCGTCGGGGCGTGGCGCAGCCCGGCTAGCGCACTTGCATGGGGTGCAAGGGGTCGGAGGTTCAAATCCTCTCGCCCCGACCAAACAGAGCGACGCTTCTCAATTGCTGAGAAGCGTTGCTTTTTTCGTGTCAATCTGCGAACGAATAGGAGAAATGATCTTGCCCGCCAAACGTTTCCTCAAAGCCGAAGACCTCTACGATCTGCAATTTGTCGAAGAGCCGCAGATCAGCCCTGATGGCAAACGAGTCGCCTTCGTCAAAATGACGATGAGCGGCCTGCTCAAACGGCAAATCGGAAAAGCAGATCACCGACTTCAATCGCGCACTGCTCGATCAACTTGTGATTCCGAAGACGGAAGAGATTCGATACACTGCGCCCGATGGCCGAGAGATTCAGGGTTGGCTGATCAAACCGGCGGGGTTCAAGCCGGGCAAGAAGTATCCGCTGGCGGTGAACATGCACGGCGGGCCGCACGTGATGTGGGGGCCGAGTTTTCCGAGCATGTGGATCGAATGGCAGTTCCACGCGGCGAGAGGGTACGCGGTGTTTTACTGCAACCCGCGCGGCTCGGATGGATACGGCGACGAGTTCGCCAGCGTGATTCAAAGTGAGTGGGGCGACGACGTGATGCGCGACGTGCTGACCGGAGTGGATCGCGTTGTGGAAAAAGGTCTCGTGGACACGAAGCGCATGGCGCTCACTGGCGGAAGTTACGCCGGGTACATGACGGCGTGGATCGTGGGGCACGATGACCGCTTCGCCTGCGCGTGGACTCAGCGCGGACTGTATTCGCTCATTTCGTTCTACGGCACGAGCGACATTCCGCAATTGCTGGAGCGCGAGTTTGATCTGAAGTTCCCTCATGACGATTTGGAGAAAAGTTGGAGGCACTCGCCGCTGGCCTACGCCAAGAACATTCGCACGCCGCTGGCGATTGAGCATCAGGACAACGACTACCGCTGTCCGGTGTCGGACGCCGAGCAGTTGTTCACGGCGCTCAAGAAACTCAAGCGCGACGTTGTCTTCTACCGTTACCCGCGCGAGGGGCACGAGATGAGCCGCAGCGGCGAGCCACAGCACCGCGCGGATCGGTTGAACCGGATGGTGGAGTGGTTCGACAAGTATTGCAGGAAGAAGAAGTAGATGCTACAATGCGGCCAATGAACACCCGACCGAACACTCACTCAACCCATTATCATCATCACGATGATCTTTTCGGCTTGGGCTGAGCGCGGCAGTGAATCATAGCATTCTGACGGCGTAGGCTCGCAAGCCTGCGCCGTTTTTTTATTCGTAAGTAGTAACTGGTAATTACCAATTACTACTTCCTGAATTCGACGACCATGAAAAAACAGATCCCCACCGTCAAAGGCGCGCGAGACTTTTACCCCGAGCAAATGTCTCTGCGCAACTGGCTGTACGAAAATATGAAAGCCGTCTCGCAGAAATACGGCTATCAGGAATACGACGGGCCGTTCCTCGAGACGCTCGAACTGTACGCGGCCAAAAGCGGCGAAGAGTTGGTGAAGGAACAGGCCTTCGTCTTCAACGATCGCGGCGGCGAACAGATCACCCTGCGCCCCGAACTCACGCCCTCGCTGGCGCGGATGGTGGCCACCCGCGCCGGGCAACTGCCCCGCCCCATTCGCTGGTGGTCGTTCGGCCCCATGTGGCGATACGAGCGCCCGCAGAAGGGCCGCTCGCGCGAATTCTTCCAGTGGAACATCGACATCCTCGGCACCGACTCGATTGAAGCCGACGCTGAGATCGCCGCCATCGGCGCGGAGTTCTTCCGGGCCATCGGTCTCACTCCCGCCGAAGTGAAGATTCAGATCAACAACCGCAAATTGATGAGCGAGCAAATTGCCGCACTCGGCGTGGCCGACATCAAACCCGCGCTCAAGTTGATCGACCGCATCGAAAAACTGTCGGCGGAGGCGTGGGCGCAGTACGGAGTGGAGCAGGGATTCACGGCCTCGCAAACGGCGGGGCTGAGAACCCTGCTCGGCGACAAGGAATTGTGGCGCAAGTCGGATGAACTGATTCGCTTCTTTGACATTCTCGACTCGATGGGCGTGCGCGAGTATTTCGAGTACGAGCCGAGTGTGGTGCGCGGCCTCGACTACTACACCCGCACGGTGATGGAAGCCCGCGACCGCGACGGTGAGTTCCGCGCCATCCTCGGCGGCGGGCGGTACGATAATTTGGTGTCGGAGGTGGGGAGCGATCAGCGAATCTCTGGCGTGGGGTTTGCGATGGGCGATATGGTGATCGGGCTGGTGGCGGCCAAATACGGAAGGACTCCGACGTTCGCGAAGAGTCCGGCCTTGGTGTTGGTGACGGTGTTCGGGCCGGGCAGTATGGCCGACTCGCTCCGGGCGGCCCGGTCGCTCCGGGAATCCGGCCTCCGCACCGAGACGTATCCGGAGGCGGTGAAGTTGGATCGGCAGTTGAAATATGCGGACGCGCAGGGAATCCGGCTGGCGGTGATCATCGGCCCGGACGAGGCGGCGGCGGGGATGGCCTCGGTGAAGGACCTGAAAAATCGCGCCCAGTTTTCGGTGAGTCAGGCCGATTTGCCCGCAAAACTGCGCGAAATTCTTGATAGCCCCCTGCCTTCGTGATACAATCCGCCGCGATACGGTGCCTGTAGCTCAATAGGTTAGAGCGCCACACTGTGGATGTGGATGTTGTGGGTTCAAGTCCCATCAGGCACCCTTGAAAGTTAGAAGGATGAAGGATGAAGGATGAATCGATGTTTAGAGCAAGTGGATTCATCCTTCATCCTTCTGAGTTCATCCTTCGACCGGCCCGCGTAGCTCAATGGATAGAGCACTTGACTTCGGATCAAGTGGTTGCGAGTTCGAATCTTGCCGCGGGCGCTGTCGTCGTCCAACGCCTCCGCACAATCAGCCGAATAGCCTGAGGTTCATCACGAGGACTCAAAGGCGCTAAGAAAGATTCTTGGCGGCTTTATGTCTTGTGTTTCCGTGAAGCCGATTCATGCGCCGCACCCGTGAACTGCTCTACGGCGAAGAGACTCTTCGCCTCGAGATACTGACCACGCCTCTCAACCGCCTGCACCTGTCGGTCGAGTCGTCGCCGATTCTGTACCCGGCGCTGCAGACGGTGAAGGCCGATATGGAACGGATGCGGTTGAGGAAGATCAAGCCGTTCTTTTATCTGTCCACCGGCTATGGAACGATTGAGGGCACTACCAACATCTGCCTTGGCTTCTACGATCACAACGAGCGCTTGCGCGCGCTCAACAAAGAATTTCGCGGCTGGACGTATTCCTACGAAGACGTGGTTGCCACTATCCGCCACGAGGTGGGGCACGCCTTTGCCTATGGCTACAAACTCTACCGCCTGCCCGAATTCCGCGAAGTGTTCAACGTGCAGGGCAACTACTTCCGCACGTATCCGATGACCGATCAGTACATCCGCTACGTAAATCCGTGGAGCCGCGATTACGTGAATCCGTCGGGCGACCATTACGCCCAAAAACACCCCGACGACGATTTTGCCGAAACGTTTATGGTGTGGCTTACGCCGCGCCTCAACTGGCGGCGCAAGTGGCGCAACTATCCCGGCGCTCTGCGCAAACTCGAATTTGTGGACAAGATCGCGCGCGAGTATCGCAACCAAGAGCCGCTCATCGAAAACGTTCCCTATGAATATGAGGGGCTGGGCGATTTCAAGATCACGGTGGCGCAGTTCTTCAAAAACCGCCCCACCCACTACCGCAAACTCGCCGCCGGTTTCGTGGACTCCGATCTCAAATACATCTTCCGCGCCCGGCCCAAGATGCGCAACGGAAACAAGATCGAGCGCGGCTACATTCACGCCGATAATTTTTTGCGCCGCAATCAGCGGGTGATGGTGAACCGGGTGAGCCAGTGGGTGGGCGTGGAGGCCGCAGTGGTCAGCGACCTGATCCTCAAATGCCGCCAGCGCACGCACGCCCTCGATCTGTGGGTGAAGAAGGACGAAGCAGAGAAAAAGTTGGTGGAGTTCACAACTTACATTTCAACGCGTTGCGCGTATTACGAGGTGTGGGGAAGTTACTTTCCATAGTCGGGTGGTCGAGTAGTCCGATAGTCGAGTAGTCGAATGGTCGAGACTTCATATCGTTACGCGATCGGTTGAACGAGGAGGGCAAAGTGAAAATCGAGCGGTTTGAGGATATACGGGCGTGGCAGGAAGCGAGGATGTTAGCGAATCTGATTTACAGCGCAACAGAGGCGGGTCCTTTCGCGAAGGACTTTGGTTTGCGCGATCAGATTCGGAAGGCGGCAGGCTCGGTGATGCACAATATCGCTGAAGGTTTCGAATCCGGCTCAGACGCAGAGTTCATTCGATTTCTGAAATATTCCCGGCGTTCGGCCAGCGAGATACAGTCGGAAGCGTATTTGGCGCTGGATAGGAAGTATCTGGCCAACGAAGATTTTCAAGCAATCTACGATAAGGCAACATCAACAAAGAAACTGATCAACGCCTTCATTGGCTATCTCAGTCGATCAAAAAAGATCGTCGAGTAGTCTGGTAGTCAGGTAGTCCTGTGGTCGGCAGACGACCACCCGGCCTCATGACTACTTGACCAGCCGACTATTTGACCACAAGACTTTCATAGACTTCAACAATTCTGTCCGCTATCAGAGTCCACGCATACCCCCTCGCATACTCCGCGGCTTGCGCCCCCAACTTCGCGCGCAAGGCGTGATCCCCGATCAACATTTGCAGTTTGTCGCACAATGCTTCCGGGTCGCGGTCGGGCACAGTGAAGCCGGTTTCCCCATCGCGCACTAAAAAGGCTAGCCCGCCAACTTCGCTGGCGATCACCGGCGTGCCGCAGGCCATGGCCTCCAGCGCCACCAACCCAAACGACTCGTAGTGCGAGGGCATGATCACCGCTTGCGCCGAAGCATAATAATTGTTCAGCGCATCCTGATCGCGTTTGCCCAAAAACGCCACCACGTCGCCGATGCCCAATTCCTGCCGCAGGGCCCTCAGCCGTTCCATCTCGGCGTTATCCTGCGCCGCCGTGTGCGAGGGGTCGCCGCCGATGATGGAGAGGCACAGGTGCGGCGGCATCCCGCCCCGATCGCGCAAAAGTTTCATTGCCCGGAGCAATGTGTCCACTCCCTTCAATGGTTCGATGCGCCCGACGAACAACAGCATTGTGTCTTCCGGCGGCACGCCGATACCCATTTTGGCTTCGGCCATGGGGATGGGATGGAACTCGGCCAAATCAACGCCCGGCGGTATCACTTCGATTTTGCGCGAGTCGGCTTGCATCAACAATTCGAGCTGCGATTTCTCGGCCAGAGTCGCGGCGATGATGGTGTCGGCCCAATCGAGAATCCGCCATTCCGAATCCACGCGGAGCGCCGGTTCGCGCTCTTCGGGGCGCTGGGCGATCCGATTCTTCATCACCGCCAGCGTGTGCGCCATGTGCACAATGGGCGCGCGCCAAAACTTTTGCAGTTCGTGCGCCACCACCCCCGACAGCCAATAGTGTGAATGGATCACGTCGTAATGCAAATCTTCCAGCGCGGCGAACTCGCGCACCCCGCCGACGAACTCGTGCAAGTAGTCGTAAATTTCTGTTTTAGCCAATGGCATCTCTGGCCCGGCGGGGATGTGCACCACGCGGTTGCCGTAGCCGAGATCGTGCTTGACGTGCGGCTGATGCTCGTCCTGCGATCGGGTGAACACGTCAACGCCGATGCCGCGCCGCCCCAACTCGCGGGTGAGGTCGCGCACATACACATTCATCCCGCCGGTGTCTTTGCCGCCCAACGTTGCCAGCGGGCAGGTGTGAACCGAAAGCATCGCAATTCGCATGAGAGGAATTATAACCTTGCCCCCTCCCCGTCCCTCCCCCATCGGCGAGTTCACCGATGGCGGAGGGTGGCCGAAGGCCGGGTGGGGCGGTTGACTCAAATCTGCAACGAGCATTCAACCATTCTTCCACGATACGCGGAGTAAAATCAGGCTGTGCTCAAAGTGCTCGTCGTCGACCCGAACCCCTCGTTCGCGGCCATGATCCAGCAAGTGTTGGAAGAGACCCGACTCTTTCAAGTCACCGTCGCCAGCACCGGCGCCGAAGCCATCAGCATCGCCAGCCGCGAGTCGTTCGACATCGTCATCCTCGAATCGAGCCTCGAAGATTTCTCCCTGCGCGACGCCGTCACCGTGCTCCGCCGCACCCAGCCCTATCTACCCATCATGGTCATCCTGCCCTTCGGCGAGCAGGCCCTGCCCGACGCCGCCAAATACTTCGACGTGCAGGGCATCCTCTCCAAACCGTTGTACATTCCCGAACTGCAAAGCCAAATCGAAGAGGCGCTCACCAAGCCCGTCAACGGAGTCGCCCCCGCCTCCCGACCCATCCAACCCCCTGGCGCGAACCACCCAACCCCCCGCCCGCCCCGCTCCCCCGCCTGCCCCAGCCTGGCTCGATGACGTGAGCCGCGCCGCGCAATACCTCACCACTCTCACCCTCGGCTCGTCTGCCGAAGCGGCGCTGCTCATGCGCGGCCAACAACTCATCGCCTTCGCCGGGCAATGCAGTCAAGAGGATGCAGATGAACTGGCGAAAGCGGTAGCCGCTCATTGGGCCACCGACGGCGGCGGCGGGCAAGGGGCGCAAGTGCGTTTCATTCGCCTCGCCAGCGGCGCAGATTATCTCGTCTATTCCACCCTCGCTGCGCAAAGCGTTGTGCTCTCGATGGCCTTTCAAGCCGAAACGCCGCTGGGGCAGATTCGCAAACAGGCCAAACGCGCCACCGAAGTATTGCTCCAAACATCTGCCGCCGACGCTTCCACTGCCGAAACTCAGCCCGCCCTCTCCGCCACCCAGAGCCCATTGTCCAAGACTCGCCCGTTGTCCAGAGTCCGCCCATTATCGATGACGCGCCCATCATCGACGACGCGCCGATGGTCGATGCCCCCGTCCTCGAAGAACTGCCCCATTGGGTGCCGATGCCGCCGCCACAACCCGACGTGGAGCCCATCCCCGATGAAGCCGCGCTCAACGAGTTGAGCAACGCCGTTCTGCAGCTCTCGCGCCAGTCGCTGGCCGAGCCTCCGGCGGCTTTCAACTTTCAGCCCGCCGAACTCCAAACTTCCAACGTCCGCCGCACCCCGCACGCGCTGTACGATCTGTCGTACACCTTTCTGTTCATCCCGCGCCTGCCGCACATCACCCTCATTGGCGATCTCAAGACTCGCCTCGAACAGTGGCTGGCCCTGCTTGCCGACGCGCGCGAATGGCAAACGCAGTTCCTGAGCATCGAGCCGACTCACATCGAGATCAGCCTCGCCTGCCCGCCCACCGAGTCGCCGGAGCGAATCATCAAAGCCATCTTGCTCGAAACCTCCACCCGCGTGCTGGAAGATTTTCCCCGCTTCGCCGCCGCGCACTCCAAACGCCCCGGCGCATTTTGGTCGCCCGGCTATTACGTCGTCGCGCCGGGCCGCCGCCTCTCCCCCGCCGAAGTGAGCGCCTTCATCGAATATCAACGGCGCGAACAAAACCCGTAATACGAACTCCAAACTTCAAACTGCAAACTTCAAAGTTGGGAGTTTGAGTTTTGGAGTTTGAGATTTGATCTTTGAGCTTCAACGCGAGATGTTGATCTGGCTATAATATCCGCATGACTCTCGATAGCGCCCATGCTCACGTCGAACGGCTCGTCAAAAAGTTCAAAGCCCTCTCCGCCGCCGAACGCAAAAGCCTCAACGAAAACGCCACGCGGCAGGGCTACATCCTTCCCCTCTTTCGCGCCCTCCAGTGGGACACCGACAACGTGACCGAAGTCAGTCCCGAAGAAAAAGTTTCTCGCGGCTGGGTCGATTTCTCCTTCCGGCTTTCCGGCGTCCCGCGCTTCTTTCTCGAAACCAAAAAGGCCTCCGAAGACCTCAGCGATCCGCGCTGGGTGAAGCAGGCCATCGATTACGCCTGGACGAAAAGCGTCACTTGGGCTTTGCTCTCCGACTTCGAGGGGCTGCGCGTGTTCAACGCCGAATGGAAAGAAGACGATCCCTTCCGCGCTCAGTTCGTCGAGTTCACGGTGGATACCTATCTTTCGGACTTCGAGCGTTTGTGGTGGCTCTCGCGCCCCGAAGCCGCCGCCGGGCGGCTCGACCGCGAAGCCGAAAAGGTGGGCAAGCGCGCCCGGCGCGAGCCGGTGAGCCAGCATCTCTTCGACGATCTCAAAGTGTGGCGGCACGATCTCTTCCGTCACTTGCGGGCATACAACGGCATGTATTCCCCGGCGCAGATCGACGAAGCCGTTCTGCGCATCCTCAACCGCCTCATCTTCATCCGCACTACCGAAGACCGCGAAGTGGAGCCGCGCCGTCTGTTGCCTCTGGTGCGCGAACTGGCCGAGCAGAAGCGCCTCGCCCACCTGCCCCGCGAGCTGGCCAAACTCTTCCGCCAATTCGACGAGACGTACAATTCCGAGCTGTTCGCCCGGCACTTTTCCGAAGAGCTCGACTGCGAATCGAAACCCTACGAAGATTTGATCCACGACCTGCACGAAAAGCGATTCGTCCGCTACAACTTCAACGCCATCGACGCCGATGTGCTCGGCACGGCCTACGAGCAATATCTCGGCCACGTGATCACGGATCCCGAGGCGGCTGAGGTGGTGGAGAAACGCCAGAAGCGCAAATCGCAAGGCATCTATTTCACGCCGACCTTTGTAGTCAAATACATCGTCCAGCAAACGCTGGGGCGTTACCTCGACGAGCACGGCTATTCGCCGGGCAACCCGCCGCGCGTGCTCGATATGGCCTGCGGCTCCGGCTCGTTCCTCATCGAAGCCTTCGACACGCTGGATCGTTTCGTGGCTCAGCAACGCGGGCAGATGACCCCCACCCCAACCCTCCCCCATCCGAAGAATGCGGACGGGGGAGGAAGTTGGGAGGGAGTTCACGACTACGCCCGCCGCATGGAGATTCTCACTCAGTGCATTTACGGCGTGGACAAAGACCGGCAGGCGGTTGAAGTGGCCCGCCTCAATCTCCTCCTGCGCGCTCTGCACCACCGCGACAAACTGCCCATGCTCGCCAACATCCGTTGCGGCGACAGCCTGATCTCCGGCGCGCCCGACGAACTGCGCGCCGCCTTTGGCGACGAGTGGAAGAGCAAGCAGGCATTTGATTGGGAGAAGGAATTGCCCGAAGTGTTTGCCCCCACCCCCACCCCAACCCTCCCCCGTTCGGAACAACACCGAACAGGGGAGGGAGTCGACTCCCCTCCCCTGTCGAGCGCTTCTCTCGACGGGGGAGGGGCCGGGGGTGGGGGCGCTGGCTTCGATGTCATCATCGGCAATCCGCCTTACGTTCGCATCCAAACCCTGCCCAAAGACGAAGTGGCTTTTTTCAACGAACACTTTCAAGCCGCCACTGGCAACTACGACATTTACGTGCTGTTCGTCGAGCGCGCACTGCAATTGCTCAAACCTGGCGGGGCCATGGGGTTTATTTTGCCAAGCAAGTTCTTCAACACAGCCTACGGAGCAGGTTTGCGGAAACTCATTTCCGATGCAAAGGCGCTCTACAAGATAGTGGACTTTGAAGATGCTCAGGTTTTCGAGACAGCCACAACATACACCTGTTTGTTGTTCCTGCAAAAGCAACCGTCACCGCAAATCAAATATGTGCAAGCAGGGCAATGGCTGAATTCGCAGACTACTACCCCGAAATCTATACCCGACGACTTGCCAGAAAACTCACTTGCAGTGACATCGGTTTCCGAGAAGGAGTGGAATTTTGCTTCAAGCAACAGAGCAGAATTATTCAAGACGCTAGAGGGCTTGCCAACAAAACTTGAAGATATGACAGAGAAGATTTTTCAAGGTCTGGTCACTAGCGCCGATCCGATTTACATTCTCGAAGAAAAGTCGGGTAGCACCAAATCTCTGGTTTCGGCCCTCTCAAAGGCGACTGGGAAGATTTATAGATTGGAAAGAGGCGCGGTCGTTCCTCTATTGAAAGGCGCATTGGACATGCGTCGTTATCGGATCGAGTCTGTCACACGCTACGTTATCTTCCCATACCACGATGGCAAACTGATTCCGGCTAAAACCTTCGCAACGCATTACCCCAACTGCTGGGCATATCTAAAAGAAAACCGCAAGGCTCTGGCTGGGCGTGAAAAAGGCAAAATGGATCACGATGGTTGGTATGGCTATGTCTATCCCAAGAGTCTGAAACTTTTCGGCCAGTCGAAACTCCTAACCCCTTCAATAGCCAATCGAGCATCGTTTTCGTTTGACGCAAACGGCGAATACTATTTCGTGGGCAGTGGCGGTGGCGGCGGTGGTGGCTACGGCATCCTGCTCAAGCCGAGCGAGCACTCACCGTTGTACACACTTGGCTTGCTGAACAGCCAATTGCTGGATTTCTATTTGAAAAGCATCAGCAGCCCGTTCCGGCATGGCTATTACGCTTACAACAAACAATACATCGAGCGCCTCCCCATCCGCGCCATCAACTTCTCCGACCCCGCCGACAAAGCCCGGCACGATGCGCTGGTCAAACTCGTCGAAGAAATGCTCGAACTGCAAAAAGAACGCGCCGAAGCGGGCGAACTCGACGACCGTCGCCATGCCCTCGCCCGCCGCATCGGAGCCGTGGATCGAGAAATTGATACACTTGTGTATGAACTCTACGGGCTGACGGAGGACGAAATCAAAATAGTGGAAAGCAAAACGTGACCCCCACCCCAGCCCTCTCCCTTTGGGAGAGGGAGTCGCATTCTCCCCTCCCCATTTGCGTTCTTCAAATGGGGAGGGGCCGGGGGTGGGGTCAACCCCCCTCGCGCTATAATTAGCGCAACAGCAAAGGCGAATTCACTATGAACAACACACCCAAATCAGCAAACGACAAACGAAGAGTTCGGCTCCTTGGCCGCCACATTGTGGCCGATCCCAAAATTTGTCACGGCAAGCCCACCTTTCGCGGCACGCGCATTCTCGTCTCCGATGTGCTAGAAATGGTGGCTGAAGGATTGGATTGGGAAACCATCGTCGAAGAATGGCACGGTCACATCTCAAAGTAAGCCATTGCCGAAGCCGTGAATCTGGCCAGCCAAGCCTTCGCTCGTCACGCCGACGAATTTGATCTGAAGCCCCTCGCGGCATGAAAACCCTCTACCTCATCGACGGCCACGCTCTGGCCTACCGCACCTACTTTGCCCTCACCGCCGCCGGCACCGACACCTCGCGCTGGGTCACCAGAGCCGGTGAGCCCACCGCCGGAACCTACGGCTTCACCGCCGTCCTCTTCAACATCATCGAAGAAAAGAAACCCGATTACCTCGCCGTCTCTTTCGACATCGGCGACACCTTCCGCGACGCCCTCTACCCGGCCTACAAAGGCACGCGCGCCAAAATGCCCGACGACCTCCGCGCCCAACTGGGCCGCGTCAACGAAGTCGTCGCCGCCTTCAACATCCCCATCCTCACCGCCGAAGGATTCGAAGCCGACGACGTGCTCGGCACCGTCGCCCAACAAGCCGCCGCCCAACGAGTCGAAGTCATCATCGCCACCGGCGACCGCGATCTTTTGCAGTTGTGCGACAAACACATCCGCATCAGCCTCGCCGGGCAAAAACTTTCCGAAGCCGCCCTCTTCGGCCCCGAGGAAGTGAAAGCCAAATACGGCGTCACCCCCAAGCAATACGTCGATTTCAAAGCCCTGCTCGGCGACAAATCCGACAACATTCCCGGCGTCGCCGGAATCGGCGAAAAGACTGCCGCGCAACTTTTGCAGGAGTACGGATCGCTCGACGGCATCTACCGCCACCTCGACAAACTCAAACCTGCCGCGCGCGCCAAACTCGGCGAGCAGAAAGCCAACGCCTACCTTTCGCAAAAACTCTCGGCCATCGTCACCGACGTGCCCGTGCAACTCAACCTCGAGGCCTGCGAAACCCCGCGCCTCGCCCCGCCCCTCAACTGGGATCGTCAGCGTGTGTTCGATTTGTTTCGGGCGCTGGAATTTCGCAGCCTGCTCGGCAAACTCCCCGACGCGCAACCCCTGCCCGCCGACAAAGACTCGGCGCGGGACTCCGCCTCCCCGCAACTGGCCCTCTTCGGCCCCGACGCCATCACCGAAACGGCGAAGCTTCAGACTTCAAATCTCAAACTTCAAACTTCCAACATCACCCGCCCCATCTTAATTACCACTCCCCAATTACTAACAGACCTCGCCGCCAAACTCAACTCCGCCCCCCTCATCGCCGTCGATACCGAAACCACCTCCATCGACGCCAACGCCGCCGCCCTCGTCGGCATCTCCATCGCCATCGCCGAAGGCGAAGGCTATTACATCCCTATCGGACACCAACTCCCAACTTCCAACTCCCAATCTCCACGCGAAGCGTCCAATAGCCAATTGCCACTTGCCGAAGTTATCGCCGCCCTCACCCCCTCCCTCACCAACCCCTCAATCCCCAAAGCGGGCCACAACATCGGCTACGATTACACCGTCCTCAAGCGGCACGGCCTCGCCCTTCACCCCATTGGCTTCGACACCATGATCGCCGAATGGCTGGCCGATCCCGGCTCGCGCAATCTCGGCCTCAAGTCGCTGGCCTTCGTCCGTCTCGGCCTCGAAATGACCACCATCGAAGAACTGATTGGCAAAGGCAAAAAGCAAATCACCTTCGATCAAGTTCCCATCGAGGCCGCCGCCCCCTACGCCGTCGCCGACGTCGATGTGACGCTCCGCCTCCTCCCCCAACTCAAACTCGAACTGCAACAGAAGGGTCTGCTCGAACTCTACGACGAAGTCGAACTGCCCTTCATCCCCGTCCTCGCCGAAATGGAAATGGCCGGAGTGATGATCGACTCCGATTACCTCGCCGAGATGTCGAAAGAACTCGACAAGAAACTGAAGGCGCTCGAAAAGAAAATCTACAAAGCCGTCGGCTACGAGTTCAACATCAACTCCACCCAGCAGCTGGCCAAAGCCCTGTTCGAGGATCTCAAACTGGAGCCGCCCGACAAATCGCGCAAGACCTCCACCGGCAAATACTCCACCGCCGCCGACGTACTCGACGAAATGAGAGGCCAACACCCTGTGCTCGATGCCGTCCTCGAGCACCGCGAACTTTCCAAACTCAAGGGCACGTACGTTGACGCATTGCCTCTCGCCGTCAACCCCGACACCGGGCGCATTCACACCTCGTTCAATCAATGCGGCTCGGTCACCGGCCGCCTCGCCTCCTCGAACCCCAATCTGCAAAACATCCCCATCCGCACCGAGTTGGGGCGCGAAGTGCGCCGCGCCTTCATCGCCCCGCGGGGCCGCCGCCTCGTGGCCGCCGACTATTCGCAAGTGGAACTGCGCATCGCCGCCCACTTCGCCAAAGAGCAATTTTGGATCGAGGCCTTCCGCCGCGGCGACGACATTCACGCCGCCACCGCCTCCGCCGTGTTTGGCGTCCCGCTGGAAAAAGTGTCCAAAGATGAACGGCGCAACGCGAAAGCGATCAATTTCGGGTTGCTCTACGGCATGGGCGCATTCAGCCTCGCCAAAGGCACTGGCCTCACGCTCGGCGAGGCCGAAGAATTTATGCAGAAGTATTTTGCCGAACTGCCGCGCGTGAAGCAATACATCGAAGGCACGAAGCGCAAAGCGGCCACCGAAGGATTTGTGGAAACGCTGTTCGGGCGGCGGCGCTACTTCCCCATCCTCACCCGGCCCGGAACCACTCGCGAAGACCATGCCCTGCGCGCCCGCGCCGAGCGCGAGGCCATCAACACGCCCGTGCAGGGCACGGCGGCGGACATCATCAAACTCGCCATGCTGAAGATCGCCCGCGAACTGCCGCGCCAGATTCCCTCGGCGCAGATGCTTCTGCAAGTTCACGACGAACTCGTATTCGAATGCGACGCCGATGACGTGGAGAAGTTGGCCGCGCTGGTGAAGAAGATCATGGAGGGCGCAGTCGCGCTCGATGCGCCGCTGGCGGTGGATGTGCGCTCCGGAAAGAATTGGGACGAGATGAAGCCGGCAGCGTAGAGGCGGTTCAATGCCTTCTCGTATTCGCCCTTGCGTCATTTGCGTGTTCCTTGCCGCCGGCCTCCTCATCTCCTGCGCCGCCTCTCCCCAAGCCGACGCCGCCCTCGCCTCTCGCTCCACTCCCACACCGCTCATCGTCGTTGCCATCGCCGCCCCTCACAATACCCCCACTGCGCCGCCAGCCGGTCAATCACCCTTTGTGTATCTCACACTGCAATGGACTTTGGAGCCCTCAGCAACCCCGCCCGCCTCAATCCCACTGACTCCGCTCACCGACAACGCAGCGGCAGTGATCGAAACCACCGGCCAGCCGACCAAATCTCCGACTCCAACCCCGGTCCCCACCGACTTTCCCCGCCCACTCGGTTTGCCCAAAACCTATCTGCCCACCGTCAGCGCCCGCGCCCGCGAAATCTACCAATACGGTCTGGCCCTTGGCAACAACCCCCGCGCCTTCGCCCGGCTGGGCGATTGCCACTCCGCCCATCCCGGCTTTCTCGGCATGTTCGATTCGCCCACCAACTACCGTCTCGGAGACTATGCTTACCTGCAAGAGGTGATCAACTACTATTCCGGCTCCTTCTCGCACAACAGCCAGTCGGCGCGCAGTGGCTTTCACATGGGGTCGTACTTCACGCCGCTGTGGGCCGACCCCACTTGTTGCGCTGGCAGTGAGAACCCGATGGAATGCGAATACCGTTTGATGAAGCCCAGCCTCATCTTCATCAACGTTGGCACATTGAATGAGGCTTCGCCCGACGAGCAATACGAAGATTTCATTCGCCCCATCATCGAGTTTTGGATCACGCGCGGCGTGCTGCCCATTCTCAACACCAAAGCCGACAACATCAAAGGCGGCTGGCGATTCAACGCCGTCGCGCGGCGCCTCGCCGCCGAGTACGACGTGCCCTTGTGGGATTTTTGGGTTGTGTCTCAGTCATTGCCCGCTCAGGGGATGATGGAAGATCAAATCCATCTTTCGGAGGGGCAGCCGTTCTTCGACGACCCGGCGCAAATGCAAAGCGGCTGGGCCATGCGCAACCTCACGGCGTTGCAGGCTTTGGATGTCGTGTGGCGCGATCTTAACTCCAAAGGATCGTGATCATGAAGACAATTCTGCATCGCATTGCTTCAATCATCGCCATCGTTGCTCTGCTCCTCAACGCCGCGCCAAACGCAGGGGCCTCCGCCCCCGCGCCCGACCCGCGCTTCGGCGCAGTGGAGTCGTACATGGCCCCCGAACTTGCCGCCGACATGCGCGTGGGTTGGGATCGCATGATCATTCAGTGGTATACGCGCCAACCCGACTCAGCCGAGCAATGGAACATTCCCACCGAAGAAACGGACTCGATTGCCGCCGCGCAAGCCGCCGGGCGCGAGATCGTCGTGTTGCTCATGGGCACACCGGCGTGGGCCACCGATGGCCCCGGCGGTGGCGGCGTCCCGCGCGGGCTGTATCTTCCGGTGGACGATCCGGGCAACCTGTGGGCCGCATTCGTCCGGCGCATCGTCGGCGAATACAAAGGGCAGATCACTCACTGGATCATTTGGAACGAGCCGGACATCGCTCTCGAAGATTGGGGAGCGCAGTACGCCGGATCGGTGGAGGATTACTATCAACTGCTGAAGGTGGCCTACGTGGTTGCCAAACAAGCCAACCCCAACGCGGTCATTCATCTCGCCGGTCTCACGTATTGGCACGATGTGGTGTATCAGCGCGAGTCGTATCTCAAGCGACTGCTCGAAGTGGCGCGCAAAGATAAAACCGCCGCCGCCAACAATTTCTACTTCGACGTTTTCACGACGCACATTTACTTTCGCGCCGAAACCGTTTTCGAGATCATCACCTTCTACCGCAACCTTTTGCGGCAGTACGGTTTGCGCAAACCGATCTGGCTCAACGAAACGAACGCCGCGCCGATGGACGACCCGCAGTATCCGGCCAACCCGTTGATTCCGGTGACGATGGATCAGCAAGCCTCGTTCATCGTGCAGGCTAACGCGCTGGCGTTGGCCGCCGGAGCCGAACGCATCGCCGTGTACAAATTCATCGACAGCACCGCGCCGCCGCCCGGCTTCGAACCGTACGGCCTCTTCCGAGTCGATCAAACCGCGCGCCCCGCCGCCGAAGCGTTACGGCTCGTCACCGCGCATTTCGCGGGCACGCGCCGCGTCACCCACGTCGTCGGCCCGGCGTATTACGTCGTCACACTCACGCGGGATGTCGGAGTCACGCGGGTGGCATGGGCGCGGCGCGGAGCCGAGTTGACGATTCGATTGAAAGTGACGCCGAGAACGAGAAGCGTGACACTGTACGATCAGAACGGCAACGCACACCCCATCGCCGCCAATGCGAGCGGATACTATCTTCTCACCCTGCCCGCCGCGCCGTGCGACGCCGAGGGCAATTGCTACGTTGGCGGCCAGCCGTGGGTGCTGGTGGAAACGTACGCGCCCGCCGCGCCGTGACTCCCTCACCCTATCCCTCTCCCCAGTGGGATAGGGTGAGGGGCAAGGTCAATCTCGCAATGGTGGAAGGAAAGGCGGCTCGGCAATCACCACGCCAAAGTGCTGTTTGAGCACAGCGTGAAACTCAGAGTCGTCGGCCAACATTCTTTCCGCGCGCTGGCCGTTGGCAACGGTGACGAGCCGAAACCCGCTGAGGGTGATGCGGCCAGCGGGCGTGGCGCGGGTGCAGAACGGCTTGCGAGTGAATGGCGAGTCGGGATGGGTTTGGTGATAATGACTGCCAAACATGAAATCGTGCAGGGTGCGGCGGCGCAAAGTGAAAAGATAGCCGCCCGTGCGTTTGCCCAATCCGTCTCGCTCCATCATTGTCCATTCATCGCCCTCGCGAGTGATCCGATAGGCCGTGTTCCCCTCAGTTTGATCATCGGGGTCGTCGAGCCGCAGTGGATCGCGGAACGAGTCGCCGAAGCCCACGTCGGCCAGCCAGCGTTCTTCGAGCCCGACGAGCAGAACGAGATGATCGCCATCGGGGGCGAAGCGGTTGTGATCCGGCTCCCACACTCCCGCCGACAGCAAAGTGACATCGAAGCCGATCTCGCGCAGGAGCGCGGCGAAGAGCCCGTTGAGTTCGTAGCAAAACCCGCCGCGCTGCCGGGCCACAATCTTGTCGAAGAGTTTCTCTTCGTCGAGGACGATGGGCACGCCGCGCTGAATGTCCAAATTCTCGAAGGGCACGGCCAGCAAGTGGGCGCGGTGGAGCGCGCGCAAAGTTTCCAGAGTCGGCGAGGCCGGGCCGCTGTATGCAATTCGGTCGAGGTAGGCGCGAACGTCCACGCTGATCGTTACGGCCCCGCGCCCAGTTCGGCCAATCGCTTTTCGGCTTCGCGCTCCCAATACGGATCGTCGTTCAATTCGAGGAAGCGCCGGTAATCGGCAATGGCCAGATCGATCTTGCCTTCGGTCTCGTAGAGATAGCCGCGACCGTAATACGGCGTCTCGAGATCAGGTTTGAGTTGAATCGCCGTGTTGTAATCGGCGAGGGCCTGCTCGTTCATGCCAAACCCGGCGTATGCCAAGCCGCGATAGTTATACGCCTCTGCATAGGCGGGGCTGAGTTCGATGGCTTTGGTGAAATCGTCGATGGCGCGGTTGAAGTCTTCGCCGTCGGCGTCCGGATCGTTGCGGGCGTAGGCGTCTTCGTATCGTTTGTAATACGCCGACCCGCGCAGGTAATACGCTTCGGCGCTCGCCGGGTCGTCGGTGACGACGATGGTGAATTCGGCGATGGCTTCGTCGTATCTTGCGGCGTCGAACGCCTGCCGTCCCAGTTCGAGATGATTCACCACCGTCGGAGTGGCGATGAGAGTCGTGATGGTTTGGCACGAGAGCAGAGCGAGCGCAACCTCGCCGCCGTTGGAAAGCGCAACGTGAATCTCGGCCGTCTCACCCTGCCACCACACGAACGGGGCTTGGTTCGCCGGGCGGTCGCCGCCAATCCAGCGCCGCCGCCGTTCGCGATCGATGATGAGGACTCGGTCGCCGTTGAACTGCCGCCATTCATCAGGCGAGAATTTGAGTTCGCCGCGATCATCCACCACGCCCGATGTCGTGATCGGCGTATCGCTCCAACCGGTGATGACGTATCCGCCTGCGGCGCTATTGGCGCGAGTTTGCTCAACGATGAATTTGCGAACCGCAGTGGCTTGCTGTCGGGCGATGCGCGTGAGAGCCGCTCCGCCGTCATTCACACCCGCATCGCGCAAACGGGTTTGGTGTTGGCGCGTTGCCGCAAAGTCGTCGCGGTCAAGCGGCGTGGCTTGCGTCAGCCACCACGCTTCGGGATCGAGCAGGGAGAAATCGCGCAGGGTGTCGGCGTCGCAGAACTCGCCGAAGAGCCACGGCTTGCCCGGCTGATACGGGCGATGGAAGTGCTGAACGAGCGGCTGAAAGAAATGAGGGTCGGTGTAAAAGTGGTAATCGTAAAAATCGCTGAGGGCGGTTTCGACTCCGCCGTAAGCCTCCGCCGATCCGCTGTTGTCGCAATGCAGAGCGTTGGGGAACCATTCGCGGGCGAGGCGATTGAGCGCGGCAAGAAAATCACCGTCGGCCTGCGAGTTGAGTTCACAGCCGAGGCTGATCACGGCGATGGAGGGGTGATGATGGAGTCGGCTGAAGAGATCGCGGTATTCGCGCAGGGCGAGTTCGCGCAGCGCTGGAGTGACTCGCGGCAGCCACATCGGCATCTCCAGCCACAGCAACAGGCCCGTTTCGTCGGCGGCGTCGAACATCGTTTCATCGGGCGCGAAGAGGCAGAGTTTGATCATGTTGAAGCCGAGCGCGCGGGCTTTGGCGAACATATCCAACGCTTCGTCGCGGGTTGGGGTTGGGCAGAGGCAGGCGGCGTCCCACCCCCAATGGAGCACGCCGCGCAAATGCAGAGGCGATTCGCCCAGCATGATCTTTCCATCGGCGATTTCGAGATCGCGGAAGCCGACGCGGCGAGTGGCGCGGGCGATCTCGGCGTCGCGGGCGCGGAGCGAGGCGCGCACCGAATAGAGGGTCGGGGCGAGCGGATTCCAATTAGCGATCTTCCCGCTTTCAATGTGCGCGGCGAACGAATCATCGTTGGCAAAATTTGCGCGCGCGCGGGCCAGCGAGTTGTTGTGGTCGTCGAGAACTTCGACGACGATTTCATTCTTCCGCCGCTTGCCGAGTCCGGTGATGCGGCCCTGCACATCGATCCAGCCGCCGCCGTGAGCAAAGACGCGAACATCGTTGAAGGCCGCCCACGAGAAGACTCGGAGACGGAGCCCCTGCCAGAGTCCGCCAAAGGTGGCAGCGAGGTCGGGGAGAAATCCCGAAAGCGTTTCGCGCAGAGGGAATCGGCCTCCGGGTTTCCATACTTCGATTTCGAGAAGGTTCTTGCCGGCGCGGAGGAGGGGAGTGATTTCGATTTGGAAGGCCGACCACATTCCGTCGTGAGCGCCCGCCGGTTGCCCGTTGACGCGGACTTCGGCGTGAAAACTGACGGCGTCGCATTCGAGCGCGATGACCGAGCCGAGCCACGACTCGGGAATGATGAGCGAGCGGCGATACAGCGCGGGGCCGTCGGTGATTTTGTCGTCGGTGCGCGCTTCCCACGCCGAGGGGACGACGATGGCGCGCGGCGGCGCATCGCCGAGGGTGAACTCCCACTCGCCGTCGAGCGAGAGTGTGGTTGAAAGCTCGTTGCGCAAAAGCATGGCTTGCCTCAGTGAGCAACGGCTATTCTACTCAATTTTTGGGCAGGTTACAGCGAAAGCGCTTTCAGCAGTGCGGGCAGTATCTCACCGGCTTTGCCACGCAGTGAATGAGTCATGGCGCGGGTGAGCGGCGTTTCATCGGGGTTGATTTCGACGGTGAGGGCGCCGCGCTCGATTGCCAGATACGGAAGCGAAGCCGCCGGGTGAACGAGCGACGAGGCGCCGATGGAGAAAAATGCGTCGCACGATTGCGCGGCATCCACCGCCGCATCGAGCGCAGGGCGAGGCAGGGGCTCGCCAAACCACACCACGTCGGGGCGCAGGAGCCCGTTGCAATGAGGGCAGTGCGGCGGCGCTTCGTTTGTATCGGGCCACGAATCCACCACCACATCTTCGTCGAAACATTTTGTGCGCCAAACATTCCCATGCAATTCAACAATGTTTTGGCTCCCGGCGCGTTGGTGGAGTCCATCCACATTTTGGGTGATGAGGGTGAAGCGCGAGCCGCGCGCGGTCAACTGCGATTCGAGATTGGCGAGGGCAACATGGCCGGGATTGGGAGAGGCCTTGGCAACGAGCGCGCGCCGCCACTCGTACCATTCCCACACCAGTTTGGGGTTGCGGCGAAAGGCTTCGGGCGTGGCGAGTTCGGTCGGATCGTATTGCGCCCACAAGCCTGTTTGCGCCTCGCGGAAAGTGGGCACGCCGCTCTCGGCGGAGATGCCCGCGCCAGTGAGGATGGCAATGGATTTAGCGGAGCGCAAAATTTCTATGAGTTGAGGCGGGAATTCAAGAGGCATGGTTGCCCAACTTATGTCTCCGAAGTGGGTCGAAGATTCCAAGAGTTCGAGATTGGCATAGCCGCAAAGAGCAGCTATTAAATCGCTGATTCGATCCAGTATAGCAGCAGGGCGGCACAGAGCAGCTTGCCACCCGCCATTTAGCCTATACTCATACCAGCCCATCGGCGCTTTTGTGGCATTGCCATTTCTGATTATAGTGACAGTCAGGCTTGTTGCCAGAGGTGTTCATGTCAACCATAACCGATCCTGTCCGCGCCTCAGCTTCTGAAAAATCCGGCGTAACGATCATTGCCAACAAAATCGTTTACGCTCTCAGCCGCCGCTGGTTGCTCACCCTCACGTTGTTGTTGAGCATCTACGTCGGCACACCCTGGCTTGCCCCGGTATTCATGAAACTGGGCTGGGCCGGAGCGGGTCAGGCCATCTACGCGGTGTACTCCACCCAATGCCATCAGCTGCCTCAGCGATCATACTTCCTATTTGGCCCGAAGGCCATGTATTCGCTGGAAGAGATCCAGTCTGCCTGGCAGAAGACGGACAACCCGATCATCCTGCGCCAGTTTGTCGGCAACCCGCAAATGGGCTGGAAGGTCGCCTGGTCAGATCGCATGGTGTCCATGTACACCAGCATTCTGGCGGGCCTGCTCATTTTCGGCTGGCTGGGCAAGCGTCTGAAACCTTTGCCGTTGTGGGCCTTTGCGTTGTTCGTCCTGCCGATGGCTGCCGACGGCGGCACGCATCTTGTGAGTGATGTGCTCTCGCGCGGGCGGGTCGGGCTGGGTTTCCGAGATTCGAATGTCTGGTTGGCGGGCTTGACGAACAACGTCTTTCCGCCCACATTTTACGCCGGAGATGCGCTCGGCTCGTTTAACTCGTGGATGCGGATTCTCACGGGCCTTCTGTTTGGCCTGGGTCTGGTCTGGCTGATCGGCCCTTTGATAGCCGATGCCTTTTCAGATGCGGCTCGTGAGATTGAAGCAAAATTCCGGAGAGCGAATATCTCTTTGTGACGGCTTCGGGTATGATCAACCTCGGCCAGTTCGTGAGGCCTCTCAAAGCCGCCGACGTTTGGATTCAACGAGCGGCGGGAATTGTCTTTGTGCTGATCGGCCTGAACGAGACGGTGCTCTACTGGCTTTTATGACAAAGGGATGCCGCCTTTCCGATGACTGACTCTGCCCCGCCTATTCGCGTCGTCCTCGCCGACGATCACGCCGTCGTCCGCAAAGGCATCCGCGAGTTCCTTGAGATCGACGGCGCCATCACGGTGACGGCCGAGGCCTCCGACGGGCTGGAAGCCCTGCGTCTCATTCGCGAACACCGCCCGGACGTGGCCGTGCTCGACATCCAGATGCCGGGCCAAACCGGGATAGAAGTGACGCGGGCTCTTCGCGCCGAACGACTGCCCGTCGGCATTTTGATTCTGACCGCCTTCGACGACGAGCCTTACGTTCGCGCCGTGTTGCAAGCCGGCGCAAACGGCTACGTGCTCAAGACAGCTGAAGCGCAGGAGATCGTCGAAGCGGTGCAGGCAGTGTACGAAGGGCAATCGGCGCTCGACCCGGCCATTGCCCGCAAACTCCTCACTTACCTCCCCAAATTCTCATCAGCCCCGGAGTCCAACATCGAACCGCTGACCGAACGCGAACTGGACGTGCTACGCCTGGCCGCCAAAGGCTTCACCAACAAGGCCATCGGCGCGCAGTTGTCAATCAGCGACCGCACGGTTCAGGGGCATCTGGCAAAAATCTACGCCAAATTGAGCGCGGCCAGCCGGACGGAGGCCGTGATGCGGGCCGTGACGTTGGGCTGGATCGAGCCGACGATACCTCTCGACCCCGCGTAGCCTAAACGCTTTATACTTCCCCTCGGAGTCAAAACTGCATATGACACTCGAAGAAACTAGAGGCCGCCGGCTGCAGGGTTTCGCGATCCAGCTTGTCACGCTCACCCTCCTGCCACTGACGGCTCTGCTCGTCATCATCTCCTTCGGCAGCATCACCATTCACCAGAACGAGATGCGGATGCTGATCAGCCAGCGCGACGAACGGGCGGTGCAGGCGGCGACGGTGGCGTTGTCGGAGCGGTTGAATCATCAGGCCGCGCTCTTGCAAGCCCTGGCCGACCGGGCGGCGGCTGAAGGCGGCTCGCCCGAGACTATTCTTTCCGACTCGTCTTACCTGCTGAATAGTTTTGATGGCGGCGTTGCCTTTTACTCGCCACAGGGCGCGCGGCTGGCCGCCTCCACCGGGCAGGCGGTGTGGTCGGCCCGGCCCATCGCCGACCTCATCCGCCAAACCGTAGACAAAGGTCAGCCTGCCTACTCTGCGCCGTTTAACGATTCGGCTTTAGCAGGAATCGCGTTTACCGTCGCCGCACCGTCACGCAATCAGATGATCATCGCCATCGGAGTGGTGTCGCCAACAGCGTTAGACCTGTTGAGCCTTACTCACGAACTTGGCTCCGGCCCCGAGGCTCACACCATTGTCGTCAGCGCCGATGGTCAGTTGCTGTTCGAGTCAAGCGCCAAAAGCGACCCGGTAGACTTGCTTGCTCATCCCGGTGTGAAACCGGCGCTGCGCGGCGAAAGCGGCTCCACCTACGTGAACGATCCTCAACGTGGCACGGAATTCGCCGTCGCCTACAGCCCGGTCGCGCCGGTCGGGTGGGCGCTGGTGATGGAAGAACCCTGGTCGGACGTGGTCAACCCGCTCATGCAAACCTCGCAAGTCGGGCCGCTGGTGTTGATCCCGGCGTTGGTGTTGGCCGGGGTGGCTCTGGCCTTTGCCGTTCGCAGCGTCATTCGGCCCTTGCAGGAACTTGAACGCCAGGCGGGCAAACTGGCTTCGGGCGACTTCACGGCAATTGAACGGCCTGTGGGCGGCATCGGCGAAATCGCCTCCTTGCAACTGACGCTGGCCCGGATGGCAAGACAAATCAGGGCCTATCAGGATTCGATCCGTCGTTACCTGGGCGCGCTTACTCAGGGGCAGGAAGATGAGCGCCGCCGCCTTGCGCGTGAGCTGCACGACGACACAGTGCAATCCCTCATTGCTCTTGACCAGCGCGTTCAACTCGCTCAACATGCGATGAAAACCGGAGCGCCTGACACGGCCGAACGCCTGGCCGAAGTCCGGCGATTGACGGCTTCACTCATCGAAGAAGTGAGACGAGTCATTCGCGCCCTGCGCCCGATTTATCTTGAAGACCTGGGCCTGCTGACCGCGCTTGAGATGCTGACTCAGGATATTGAGAAGACGACCGGAATACGAGGAACTTTTAGGACAGAGGGCGCGGCGGTGCGGCTGAGGCCACAACACGAAATCGCCGCGTACCGGATCGTGCAGGAAGCGTTGAACAACGTGGCCCGCCACGCCGGGGCCAGCGCCGTTCGCGTGGAAGCCGCCTTCATCGCCGGGTCGTTGGTCGTGCGAGTGCAGGATAACGGCAAGGGTTTTACTGCTCCCCGAGGGGCGGGCGACCTGGCCGCCTCCGGCCATTATGGATTGCTCGGAATGCAAGAGCGGGCCGAGTTGATAGGGGCGCGGTTATCCATCCAATCCGCGCCCGGCGCTGGCACTACGGTTGAGTTGCAGTTGCCGTTATAGAGTCGTTTGCCTCAATCGCCCCGCCAAATGGCCTGCAAACTTATGCGCCAGTCGGCGCTTGTCCAAGGGGAGGACTATGGCAACAATGTCAATGTTCAGAAAAAAGCAAAAGGAGGTGAGACCGAATGGCAAAAGATCCTGTATGCGGTATGGAGGTGGACGAGAAGGAAGCCGCTGGTAAGTCTGAGAGCTTGTTTTGGAATTCAAGGTCTGATAGATATTGATAGTGATTATGAGAGCGTTCAAATGCGAGTAAACACTAAGGCTCCGATTTCGATTTCGTCGGTGATGAGACGTTCTGCTTGGAGCAACAGGCGGACTCCGGCCACCCCTTTAGGCC